>OFRL01000270.1_pt1 | contig 26947 bp, 25 predicted proteins | sample 1543121 | NCBI WGS metagenome assembly OFRL01 (sample SAMN07774228, study PRJEB24372) | wastewater metagenome | isolation source: Lake Maggiore Cannobio | place: Italy: Cannobio | collected 2016-01
GCTGGGCTGGGCGGCGCTAGGCTAGCGGCAATATTCGGTGGGCGCCGCCCCCGATGTATGGAGTTGAGGAGGAGTCATGGCGGTCTTCAAGCAGTACATCAACGGTAAGGCGGTCGCCGCGAAGTCAGGGAAGGCCCTCAGCGTTGAGGACCCGTCGACGCGCTCCAAGATTGCAACGGTGCCGCACAGCGGCAAAGAGGACATCAATGCAGCGGTTGCCGCCGCTCGTGCCGCCTTCCCCTCCTGGTCGTCTACCACGCCAGGTGAGCGGAGCCTTGCGCTACTAAAGCTTGCCGATGCGCTTGAGTCGCAGAAGCGAAAGTTCGTAGTTGCTGAATCACAGAACGCGGGGAAGCCGATCAGCGCCGTTGGCGTTGAGGTTGATGCGGTGGTTGACAACCTGCGCTACTTCGCTGGCGCCGCGCGCAACATGGAGGGGAAGGCGGTCGCCGAGTACCTCCCTGGGCGAACGAGCATGATTCGTCGCGATCCGGTTGGCGTGATCGCCTCCATTGCGCCGTGGAACTATCCGCTCCTGATGGCGGGCTGGAAGATCGGGCCAGCGCTCGCAACGGGCAACACCATCGTCTTGAAGCCTTCAGCGCGCACACCGATCAGTGCGCTGATGCTCGGCAAGCTGGCGCAGGAGATCCTGCCGCCAGGCGTCTTGAACGTCATCACCGGACCTGGTTCAGAAGTTGGCGCGGCACTCTCGCGTCACCCGGGCATTGACATGGTCTCCGTCACCGGCGACACGGCAACGGGGAAGCGGATTGCCGCCGCTGGTGCGGAGAGCGTGAAGCGCCTACATCTGGAGCTCGGCGGAAAGGCGCCCGTCCTCATCTTTGACGATGCCAATCTTGAACTTGCCGCTGAGACGATGCGCGCAGCGAGCTTCTGGAACGCGGGGCAAGACTGCACCGCAGCCTGCCGCATCGTGGTGGGGCCAAAGTCGTACGAGAAGTTCGTGGCGCTCCTTGAGCAGCAGGTGAAGACAATCAAGGTGGGTCCAACAGCGGAGAAGGCGACAGAGATGGGTTCACTGATCAGCGCTGAGCAGCTGAAGCGCGTTGAAGGCTTCGTGGGCCGCGCCAGCAAGAAGGCGGAGATCGTCCTTGGGGGCAAGACAATTCGATCAAAGGGGCACTATTACGCCCCAACGATCATTGCGGGACCGGCGCAGTCTTCGGAGATTGTGCAGGACGAAGTATTCGGCCCAGTGGTCACGGTGCAGCGTGCGAAGAGCGAAGAGCAGATGGTGGAGTGGGCGAACGACTGCCGCTTCGGCCTCGCCTCATCAATCTGGACGAACGACGTGGCACGTGCCTTCAAGGTCTCCAAGGCGCTGCAGTTCGGCACCGTCTGGGTGAACGATCACTTCACGCTAGCGAGCGAGATGCCGCATGGCGGCTTCAAGCAGTCCGGCTACGGGAAGGATCAGTCCATGTACGCGCTTGAGGACTACACCGTGGCGAAGCACATCATGGTGCGAAGCGAATAGCGCCCAGCATGTTCTAGGCTGCAGTCATGCAGCAGAACCAGCCAGCACCACCACCGTTTGAGCCCGGCCTCGCAGCGGAGTGCTGGTTCAGCGTTGATGTGGAGTGCTCCGGCCAGACGCCGCTTGAGGGGAGCCTCATCAGTATCGGCGCCTGCCTTGTGGATGATCCGTCGCGTACTTTCTATATCGAACTGCGTCCGGATCCGACAAAGGCGTGGGGTCCCAAAGAGGAGCGCGTCCACCACCTCACTCGCAGGCACCTTGAAGAGAGTGGCGTCGATCGGATTGAAGGGGTGCGCAAGTTCGCCGAATGGGTGCGCAGCACGTGTGAGGCGGTTGCGCCAGAGTCGGCGCCACTCTTTGTTGGCTTCAACACACCATTCGACTGGATGTGGCTGACGATGGCCTTTACAGAAGCCGGCGTGCGGAATCCGTTCGGCATGTCGGCGATGGATCTAAAGAGCGTTTACTACACGCTGCACGGTGGTGAAAACCTCACCTGGAAGAAGACGGTGAAGCGATTCGTTCGCCAGGTCTATCCAACGGATCTGATCGCCGACCATAATGCCCTCGCCGACGCACTAGAACAGGCGGAGCTGGCGCGGACACTGCGCGAGATTGCGCTGAAGAACAGAATTCCGCCCACGCTCCCGCGCGGACGCTAGGCGTCGCCAGGCGCGCCATGGCGCTCACAACAAAAGAGATCAGGAGCGTTAACCGGCTCCTCCTGCGCTGGTATGCGAAGAGTGCGCGCCCCCTGAAGATTCGCGAGCGGAGTGACCCGTACTCAGTCCTCATCGTTGAGGTGATGGCGCAGCAGACGCAGATCTCGCGCGTTGATCAGCTCGCCCAACGATTTCTCTCTCAATTTCCAACGCTCGCCGCACTCGCCAAGGCTGAGACGGCGGAGGTGCTTGAGGCGTGGCGGGGGCTCGGCTATAACCGCCGTGCCCTCTCGCTGCACCGAGCGGCGCAGGCCGCGCATGCCGCTGGTGGCCTCCCAGCGAATCACGAAGAGCTGCAGCTCCTCCCAGGAATAGGGCCGTACACGGCACGGGCGGTTGCGGCGATCGCATTTGGCGGCAGTGAGATTCCTGTTGATGTGAACATTGCACGCGTTGTGCAGCGCGTGATGGGTGAGGCGAAACTCTCACCGAAGCCACTCCAGGCGGCGGCGAATGCCTTTGGTGCGGAGCTGAAGGGGCGTGAGGCTGGGAAGTGGGCGCAGGCGGCGATGGATCTCGCCAACGCGCACTGCCGCGCGAGCACACCCGACTGCGCCTCATGTCCACTACGCAGTGTCTGTCACTCGGCGGGGAGAGTTGCAGCCCTTCCGCCTCGGAAGAAAGGGGCTGCGCCGCGATTCAGCAGCACACGACGATGGCTCCGTGGCCGGCTCCTCGATGAGTTGCGCGACGTGGGGGCGGCGGGGGTGAAACTAAGCGGCGCGCGCGGCGAGCACGACGCTGAGGCTGTCACCGCTACCATTGAGCAGTTGCAGGCGGAGGGGCTGATCGAGCGACTCCGCGGTGAGGTGTATCGACTCCCTCGCCGAGGCTAGCGTCGTACGCAGAGAGAGGGGGCCGCATGAGAGACCTAGAGCTCCTTGACGCGCTCCTCTACGACACGATCGTGGAGCAAGAGGGTGCGGCCTTCGCCGCTTCATATAGAAAGATGACTGATAGCCCTGAGCTGCTTGACGGGGCGAGCAGGGAGGATGCGGCCCGCTTGATTCGAGCGCTGACGTTGCGCTTCCGCTTGGCGAGTCTTGCCGAGGAGCGCGGGCGTGCAATTGAGATCGCACAGGCGGCTCAGGCCGCCGCATCTGGAGGCGCGAGTGCTGTTCAGGCAGACTCCTTTAGTGAAGCGGTTCGTGCAGCCGCCGCCGCTGGCGCAACGGCAGAGGAGATTCGATCGAGCGTTGCAGGTCTTCGCTTTCACCCTGTACTCACCGCACATCCAACGGAGGCGCGTCGGCGCACGCTGATCGCACTCCTCGGCAGAATGCGCGTCCTGCTTGATCGACGCTCGGCCGCCGTTGACCCTGCTGAAGCAGCGCTCTGCGTACGTAGGCTGCGCGAAGAGGTGACGAACCTCTGGCGCATGGGGAGCATTCGCACCCGCTCCGTCACTCCGCTCGATGAAGTTCGCTCCGCCATGGTCCACTTTGACGAGACGATCTTTCGCCTCGCGCCGCGACTGCTCCGCGGCGTTGACGAGGCGCTGCGGCAACTCGATCCCGCCGAGGGGGAGAGTGGCTCGAGGCCACCACACCAGATGCCGACCATCCGATGGGGGAGCTGGATCGGTGGCGACCGTGACGGAAACCCGAACGTCACCGCCGAAACAACGCGAGAGGCGGCGCGCATCCAGGCAGACCACACGCTTCGCGCCCTTGGGGCTGTTGCGCAGCGCCTGACACTCTCCATCGCCGCAACGGTTTCAGAAGATGCGATCCCCGATTCGCTCGCAGCAGCACTCCAGCGCGACGCACGTGAACTTGGTGACGCCGAGCGGATCCTGAGGGAGCGCTTCCCGAACGAGGCGTATCGACGCAGGCTCGGCGCAATCGCTGAACGCCTCTGGCGTACACGCCAGCTGCGCATCCATGGCGAGAGGAAGGGGAGCGAAGGGGCGTACGCAGATCCGAGTGACCTTGTGCGTGAGTTGAAGGAGCTTGGTGAAGCACTCTCCGCCGATCGACTGCAGCGCTCTGCGTACGGCGAACTGCTCGAGTTCCAGTGGCAGGTTGAGACCTTCGGCTTCCACTTCGCAGCACTTGAGGTTCGCCAGGCTCGCGCGGTGCATGCGGCGGCGCTTGAAGTGCTTAACGGAATCAGCAGCACTTCAAGCGGCGAGGCGCTCACCGCCGCCCTCGCAGTAGAGCTCGTTCCAGGGGTGAGTGTTGCCGAAGTGCTCGCCACGATCCGTGTTGCCGCTGAGGTCCAGCAGGTGCATGGCGAAGCGGCGCTGACCAACTACGTGATCAGCGGCTTTGAAGGAGCTGAGGATCTGCGCACGCTGCTTGCCCTCTTTACATGGGCGTGTGACGAGCGTATTCCGTCCTCCGCCACAGCGGATGCAGCCCCTGGTGCGCCTCTGGTCAGCCTTGTTCCGCTCATGGAGTCATCTGCCGCGCTCGATTCGGCCGGCGAGATTCTTAATGAGGTCCTCGCCGATCAGCGCCTGCGGGAGCAGATCAGATCCCGAGCCGACCATCTGGAGGTAATGCTCGGCTACTCAGACACGAATAAGGAGAGCGGCTATCTCGCCAGCGGCTGGTCACTTCATCTAGCGGAAGACGCGCTCGTTCGGGCCGCCGCCGCGCACAAGATGCGCATCACACTCTTCCATGGTCGCGGTGGTGCTATCGGTCGTGGTGGTGGACCAACGCATCGCGCCATCCTTGGACAGCACCCGGGCGGTCTCCTTGCCGGCTTCAAGATCACCGAACAGGGCGAGGTGATCGCGTCGCGCTACGCAGATCCAACGATTGCCTACCGTGATGGTGATCAGATCCTTGCAGCGCTTCTCACCGCGACGCAGCCGAGCGCTGCCAAGCGGCTTGAGGTGGAGGAGCAGAAGTATCGCGAACTGGTCGGCACGCTCGCCAGTGAGGCGCGTGGTGCATACCTGCGCCTAGTCCGCGAGGAGGAGGGGTTCGAAGCATTCTTCCGCGCTGCAACACCGATCGCAGAGCTCGGCGGAATGAACCTCGGATCGCGTCCCGCAGCCCGCGGCGCGCGTGGCGGGATGCCAGTCGGCGGAGCGCAGCGCGCCAGCATTGATAGCCTTCGCGCCATCCCGTGGGTCTTCGCCTGGAGTCAGTCGCGCATCAACCTCCCCGGTTGGTACGGGCTCGGCCTGCTTGAGGCGGCGCTCGCCGATCCGAAGCGACGTGAGGCGTTGCAGGAGGCGTATCAGCGCTGGCCCTACTTCAGTTCCTTGATTGACAACGCGGCAATGATCCTCGCGAAGTCATCGCCCGCAGTTGCAGAGGAGTTCGCAGCACTCGCCCTCGCGGGGGGTGGCGCTCCAGTGCAGCGTGTCTGGGAGCTGATTGTTGCGGAGCGCGCCGCCGCTGAGCGCGGTCTGCTCGGGGTCACTGACGCTGCACGCCTCCTCGGCGCGGAGCCTGATCTGCAGCGTTCACTTGAGCAACGCGCCCCAGACCTTGATGCCCTCTCGCGGATCCAGGTTCGCCTCCTGGCGCAACTACGTGCGGCGACGAGGGAGTCGGAGCGGGATGAGCTTGCATACCTCGTTCGGCTCACCGTGAGTGGCGTTGCGGCGGGTCTCCGCAACACCGGCTGATTCGCGTCTATCCTCACCTCATGAAGAAGAGTCCTCCAGCAAAGAGTGGCGGCCCAACGCAGGCGAAGGCGATACGACGCCGCACCGCAACGGCGTCCGCAGATCAGGAGCAGATCGCCGCTGCGATCGCACCGCTACAGAGCCGCTGGTCCAGCAACGCGCAGCTCCGCCCGGTGACGGCGGCATCAATGCGCGGCATTCGCGCGAAGGCGGCGCGACTCGGTCTGAGTCCAGACGAGATCGCCGCACGCGGTGGCGCTGTGATTGCAGATGTAGTGCGCGCGATTGCTGACGCGCGTGATGCTTCTTGCAAGTTGCCAATCTTCTTCTTGGCAGGATCGGACCGCGACGCGGCATATGGACTAGAGGCGGCGCTTGCCCTCGCTGATGGGGAGCGGCGTTTGGTCGTTGCGCTCTTTGGCACAAAGGCGCGACCAGAGCATGCCTCTGCCGCAGGTGTGTGGGATCGACTGGAGTCAGCACCGCGCGTTGAGCGCTACCGCATCCCAAACATGCGCGAGGCGGCACACTTCCGCGCTGGCATTGAAGAGGTTGCGGTGCTGGTTGACGCACTCGGCGGGGCGCCGACAAGCACAGCGCCACAGGTGCCACTCTTGGCGGCGATTGATCTGATTCGGCGTGCGCGCTCTGTTGGAGTTCCGTGCCTAGCCGTTGGCGGTCCGATCGGGCTAGATCCAGAGAGTGGTGCGCGTCGACGAGGCGCTCCTGGCGCAGACGTAAGTGTGCTCTTTCACCGTCCACTCACAACGCATCAGTCGCTCGCCGCACAGAAGCTGCTCGGTGAGGTGCTCGTGGCACCGATTGGGATCCCAGACGAGGCGGATGCACTCGCCGTATGAGGCGCTCAGCTGCGTTTAGCGCGCTTGTTGCAGCGCTCACTGTTGCCGCTGCTGTCTTGGCCCTTCAGGCACTGAGCGCGCTCATCCCGCCGCTCGGACTTGCGATTCGTCAGCTTCCGCTTATTCCTGCTGCGCTGATCTGCGCAACACTGCTGATCTCAATCAGGATGATCCGCTCCCGCTAGTTGCAGAGCACGGTTAGTCGCGCTGCAGCATCCCCGTATCAAAGGTCCGTTCTGTCCCGTTACGCAGCCGCGCGATGTTGTCTGCGTGCGCGAGCCAGACGAGTGCTGGGCCAACCAGGCCGTATGCAATCAGCGCGCCATCTAGCCCTCCAGTGGTTGCGTAGCTGATGAGAAAGAGTGCTGGCGCAAAGAGCGCCGCTGTGACGAGTGATCCGAGCGAAACGAGTCTGGTGCGCCAGATGATGATGAGGAAGATGGGGGAGACGGCGGCGAGTGCGAGCGGTGCTACGGCGAGCGCTGTGCCGAAGCCTGTTGCGATCCCGCGACCGCCCTTGAAGCCGACCCAGACGGAGCGCGTCGCGCCGATCACGGCAAAGAGTGCGGCCACCACCGTCCACGTGCTGGTCCAAGCCTCTGCCCCCTCTGCGGCGAGGGCGTGAACGGCGAGGACGGGGAGCGTCCCCTTCAGGATGTCGCCCGCGGAGACGACGGCGGCGCGACGGCGACCGAGCGCTCGCAGCGCGTTCGTGCCACCGGTGCGTCCAGAGCCGATCGATCGCGGGTCGGGACCGCCGGTGAGGCGCGCCACAAGGAGGCCGAACGGGATCGAACCCGCAAGATAGGCGCCTAGGGTGGCGGCAAGGAGGAGCGATAGGTCCATCGCGGCGGAGGTTAGCAGCGCGCGGCAAGGGTCGGCGGTGGGGCGTAGGATTCACGCATGGCCGACCACGATCTCCTCGTACTCGGCGGCGGAACGGGCGGCTACGCCGCCGCCTTCCGAGCGGCGCAGCTCGGGAAGCGCGTCGCACTCGTTGAGCAGGCGAAGGTTGGCGGCACCTGCCTCCACTGGGGCTGCATCCCGGCCAAGGCGATGCTCGAGACGGGCGACCTTCTGGCAAAGATCGGGAAGGCATCCGATTTCGGGATCCAGATCTCTCCCGCCACTGGCGTTGACCCAGCCGTTGTTGGCGCGCGACGCGACAAGATCGTTGCGCGCATGCACGCGGGTCTGAAGAGTCTCTTCAAGAAGAACAACGTTGAGCTCATCGCAGGACGCGCCACGCTGCTCGGCGGCGGCTCGGTGCAGGTCGCCCTCATCGATGAGAGCGGCAGTGCAACTGGCGAGAAGAAGACGATCAGCGCAACCGATATCGTGGTTGCCACTGGCTCAAGCGTTCGCCGCATCCCTGGCCTTGAGACGGACGGACGCGTGATCGCTGATAGCGATCAGATCACCACGGGGACGCTCAAACCGGCCAGCGTCATCGTGGTTGGCGGTGGCGCCGTTGGCTGTGAGTTCGCCTCCTACTTCCGCGACCTTGGCGCCGAAACAACCATCGTCGAGATGCTCCCAGCACTTGTGCCGCTCGAAGACCGCGACGCTTCCAAAGAGTTGACGCGCGCCTTTACAAAGCGCGGCATTGCAATCCACGTTGCCCACCGCATCAAGGAGGGTTCGTTCGCCAAGTCAGCAAGTGGAGTCACGATGCAGATTGAGCCAGTGGAAGGCGGCGAAGCGATCTCGCTTGCCGCTGAACTGCTCGTTGTTGCCGCCGGCCGCGTGCCGAATAGCGGCGAGATTGGCCTGGAAAACACTAAGGCGATCGTTGAGCGCGGCTTCATCAAGGTTGATGCACAGATGCAGACGGCGGAGCCCCACCTGTATGCGGTGGGCGATGTCATCGGTGGGCTGCAGCTCGCACACGTCGCCGCGCATGAAGGGATGATCGCGGCGCACGCGATCGCTGGCGAGCGGCTGCACGGCATGGACTATGTGAAGCAGCCGCGTGCAACCTACTGTCGCCCCGAAGTTGCCTCCGTTGGCTACACCACCCAGGAGTTGGAGCGAGACGGCGTGCCGTTCGTTGCCGGCCAGGTGCCATTTCTCGCCGTTGCCAAGGCGCACGTTGGCGGTGATGCCGACGGTTTCTGCAAGGTGCTCCGCCATGCGGAGAGCGGCGCCATCCTCGGCGTGCACATGGTGGGGCCGAAGGTGACCGACCTCATCGCTGAGGCGAGCCTGGCGATGGAGCTTGGTGCAACGGCAACGCAGGTTGGCGGCACCACGCATCCACACCCAACGCTCTCAGAGATCGTTGGCGAAGCGGCACTCGTCTCCATTGGCCGCTCGGTGAACTTCTGATGCGTGACCTGCCGATCTTCGGCCAGCCGGCGCCGGCTCCTGCAACGGAGCGCCGCCATCCCGATTGGATTCGCTCAAAGGTTCCAGGGGGCGATCGCTACCGCGAGCTGAAGCGGCTGATGCGTGATAAGACGCTGAACACCGTCTGTGAAGAGGCGCGCTGCCCAAACATCGGCGAGTGCTGGGATCAGGGAACGGCAACGGTGATGATCCTTGGCGATACCTGCACGCGCGCCTGTGGCTTCTGCGCGGTAAAGACCGGTCGCCCAGCTGGACTCGACCAGGATGAGCCGCGACGCGTTGCGGAGGCGCTCGCCTCACTCGACCTTGACCATGTGGTGATCACCAGCGTTGCCCGCGACGACCTTCCAGACGGTGGCGCCGCCATCTTCGCCGAGAGCATTCGCGAGCTGCGCCGGCTGGCGCCAGGGACTGGCATTGAGGTGCTGATTCCAGACTTTGACGGGAAGGACGAGCCGCTTCGCCTTGTGATGGAGGCCTCACCAGACATCCTTGACCACAACCTAGAGACGGTGGAGCGGCTGCAGAAGCCGGTGCGAAAGCGGGCACGTTACGACCGTTCGTTGCAGGTGCTCACGCGCGCCAAGGCGATGGCGGCGGAGCTCGGCAATCCAGTGCACACAAAGAGTTCAATCATGGTGGGGCTCGGCGAGGAGCACGACGAACTCCTCACCACCTTCCGTGACCTGCGCTCAGTGGACTGCGACATCCTGACGATCGGCCAGTACCTGCGCCCAACGATGGAGCACCTCCCGCTGGTTCGCTACTACACGCCAGAAGAGTTCGCCTCACTGCGCGAGGAGGCGTTGGCGATGGGCTTCAAGCACGTTGAGTCTGGTCCGCTGGTGCGCAGTTCGTATCACGCGCGTGACCAGGTGCCGAGCGACTCGCCAGCGCTGCGCGGCCGCCGCGCCCGCGACGCAGCACACGCCACTGAGCCAACCGAAGCGCGCGGGGTAACTGCATGAGCCCTCACGTCACAAAAAACGCGGAGGAGAAGCAGCGCGGCTTCGGCACGCTCAGTCCCGCAACGCCACTTGCAGAGCTGCACTGCCACCTCGGTGGATCAGTGACACCAGCGATCATGTGGGGGATCGCCCATGCGCAGGGGATTCGACTCCCATCCAAGGATTATTGGGCCTTCCGCAAGATGATCACGGCGGGCTCAAAGCGGACGCGTAGCTTCAACGGCTACCTTGACCTCTTCCACTGGACGGAGTTGATTCAATCGTCGCCGATCGCCGTGGAGCGTTCGGTCTACGAAGTGGTCGCTGGCGCATACCGAAAGAACCACATCACCACCATGGAGCTGCGCTTCAATCCGATGAAGCGGAATCGCAACGGTGAGCAAGATCTTGACCACATCATCGCCGCCGCCATCCGCGGTGCCGATCGCGCTGCGCTTGAATACCCAGTGAAGCCTGGGATCATTCTGATCCTTGATCGTGAGTTCACGCTGCGACAGAACGAGATCATTGTGGAGAAGGCGATCGCCTGGGCGAGTCGGGGAATTGTAGGGATCGACATTGCTGGGCGTGAGAGCGCCAACTTCAAGGTGACCGAATACAAGCGCATGTTCCGCGCCGCGCGGAAGGCGGGGCTCGGCATCACCGTGCACACTGGCGAATCCGGGCCAGTGAGCGAGATGCTCGAAGTGGTGAAGCAGCTTGAGCCGGATCGCATTGGTCACGGCGTGAAGGCGGCGCAGGACGCGAAGACGATGAAGCTCCTTGCCGAGCGGAAGATCGTGCTTGAGATCTGTCCAACCTCCAACCTGATGACGCAGGTGGTTTCGGATTGGGATGAGTTCCGCCAGATCTTCGCGCGCCTACGTGAAGCGAAGGTGCGCTACGCCATTGGCACGGATGGTCCTGAGATGTTGCAGACGTACATCCGCGACGAACTTGCGGCGCTCGGTCGACACGGCATCCTCTCCGTAGAGGAGCAGCAGGTCGCCGCCGTAACCTCCATCAAGGCTTCGTTCGTGAAAGGTGCCGCTTCGGTAGCAATCCCGCGCAGCGACGGTGCTGCGCCACGCGCGAGCCGAGAAGAGGCCTAACGCCTCTCTCTCAAGAGCGGACTACTCGCCAGCCGCCTCGCGCACTGCAGCGCGAATGGCATCCGCCGCAGCCCCCGCAGGAACCCCCTCGGTCACCAGCACGTATGGGGAGGCGTCAACCATTAGCAGAGTCGCTGGGTCGCTGATCCACGCTGCGGCACAGGTGTCAACGCTTGCACGCAGCTTCTGGTAGCTCTCATCGCTCTTGAAGCGGTAGACACGAGCCTGGACTGCGCCCTCAAGGCCACCACCGGATAGCTCAAAGGCGATCGCCATTGGCACGAGGGCTTGGTCGCTGCAGCCAGGGTCACCGCTCACCACGTTGGCAACGGCAAACTCTCGTGCTGCGAGCTGCTCAACGAGCCCATTGAAGTTGGTTGGTGTAGCCGCCGGCTCCCCGCGAGCGTCATCAAGGGCGGAGCCGCAGCCAGCGACAAGTAGCAGCAGGAGCGCTGCCAGGATGAGTGGGGTAGTGACTCGCTGTTTGATCTGCATGTGCCAAGCGTACACCGCAGGTAGAATCAAAACATGAGACGAGTCCGAGCCTTCCGCGCAACCACCTTCGCCGTCGCACTAGACGGATCGCCGCGTGGCGCCCTCGACGCGCTCCTCAGCCCGCCGTATGACGTGATCAGCGCAGATCAGAGGCGCGAGCTACTTGCCGCACAGCCACAAAACTCGGTCGCCCTTGACCTCCCGATTCTGGAAAAAGGTGAGTCAAGCGGCGCTCAATATCAGCGCACCGCCGCAACATGGAGCAGCTGGCGAGGCGACGGCACACTCGTTGATGATGCGTCGCCACACATCTATCTCTATGAAGAGCGACCTCCAAGCGGACGTACGATCAGAGGCGTCTTCGCCGGCATCCCCGTGGGACCGTATGGAGCCGAGACAGGCATCTTGCGCCACGAGTTAACGCTCACCGGACCGAAGGCCGATCGTCGGGCGCTGATTGAAGCGGTTCAGGCGAATCTCTCCCCCGTGATCCTTCTCCGCGCGGGAGGACATGATCAATTCACAAGCGCCGCAGACGCAGCTTCCAAGTCCGCACCGTGCGCAACGGGTCTCACCCCGTCAGGGAGCGACTTCACCCTTTGGCGCGTTGACCCCGCAACGAAGCACGGTGCAGAACTCCTTGCCTGGGCGAACGGCGCGGATCTTGTGATCGCCGACGGACATCACCGCTACGAGACAGCGCGCGACTACGCCGAGAGTGGCGGCCTCACCACCGCACTCGGACTCATTGTGGAGTCCGACCGCTGTGCGCCAGCCCTCTACGCCACGCACCGCATCGTTGCCGCACCAGATCCGATCGAGCTGATCGCTAAACTCTCCGCCTCGCCACTCGTCACACATCACACCGCAACAACGAGCGAACAGCTCGCGGCACGTTTTGCGGACGGTGCTCCAGAGGGCGCCGAGCTGCAGATTGGCGTTGTGACAAAAACGGGGGCAGCACTGCTCACGCTTGATCGTGCGGCGATCAGCGCAGCACTTCCAGGGCGCTCCACGGCATATCAGTCGCTTTCTGTCACCGCCCTCGCCGTGCTCCTTGATCAGGCGCTTGGCATTGACGCCGCAGCCGCCGCGGCTGGCGCGCTTCGCTATGTGCGCGGCGCGGAGCAGGCGATCAGCAGCGCACTGGCCGACCCCACGCCGAGCGCCGTACTCCTCCTGCACGGTGAGCGGCCAGAGCAGGTGGTGGCGGTGGCTGAGGCGGGGGAGACGATGCCCCAGAAGTCGACCTTATTCGCCCCGAAGCCCCCAACGGGCCTCCTCTTCCTCGCCCACGAGATCAACCGCGTCGGCTAACTCGCTGCTAGACTCTCCCCCCGCGGGCTCTGCCCGCATCTGGCGCATTCGTCTAGCGGCCTAGGACACTGCCCTCTCAAGGCAGAGATCACCGGTTCGAATCCGGTATGCGCTACCAACCACCACCACCCCGAAAGCTCCTCGCTGCTGTTGGCGTCTGGTACCATTTTCCGCATGACTGATGAGCAGCCTAGCCAAGGAACCGCACTCGATCGGCGGATCCTCATGGAGCTCGAGCCCGAAGCCGGCCGACTGCTTAATCGCCATCTCTCGATTGCTGAGGAGTGGTTCCCGCACGACTACATTCCGTACCGCCTCGGCCGAGACTTTGATAAGGAGCCGTGGACTCCGGACCAGCCGCGGCTGACCGGCGTGGCGCAGACCGCGTTTGAGATTGGGCTGCTGACCGAAGATAACCTGCCGAGCTACCACCGACTTATTCACGGGATGTTCGGTTCTGGCGACGGTGCCTGGGTGAACTGGGTGGGCCGCTGGACGGCGGAGGAGGGGCGCCACGCCATCGTCCTGCGCGACTACCTCACCGTCACGCGCAACATCGATCCGATTCTGTTGGAGCGTGGTCGCATGTCCCAGCTACAGCAGGGCTACGACCATCCCTTTCCAGACACTCTTCATGGCCTCGCATACGTTGCCTTCCAGGAGCTTGCGACGCGGATCGCGCACCGGAACACCGGCCGCTATTCGGACGATCCCGTGGCAGATCGCATCATGGTCCGGATCGCGACCGACGAGAACCTCCACATGGTCTTCTACCGCGACATGCTGAAGGCCGCGATCCAGATTGAACCGTCCGCGGCGGTGCGGGCAATCGTCGACGAAGTTCTTGCCTTTCAGATGCCGGGTGCGGGCATTCCAAACTTCCTCCGAAAGGCCGCAGATGTAGCCAAGGCTGGGATCTACGACCTGCGCATCCATCGCGATGACGTCCTGATGCCGATCCTGCGCTTCTGGGGTGTCTTCGAACTTAGCGGACTCGATGCTGCGGCCGAGCAGGCGCGCCTCCGCCTGCATGAGCATCTCGAGCGACTCGATGCGGCCGCCCGCCGCTTCGAGGAGCGCTTGGCGTCATCCTCCGTACCGCGCCTGGACCCAACCCGCTAGCTTCAGTCCTCGCTCTGCTTCTCCCGCATACCTGCCCCTACGCTACGGGGAAGCAACGCTAGGCGCGGATTCGCCTCCGAGCCATCTCGGCTTCGAGTTGGCGCTCGGCCTCCACGTAGTGGTCGATCTCGTCCCGGAGCTTATTCGCCTCAGGGGTGTAGAGGTGGACCTGCTGCTGCAGGATGTAGGAGAGGCGGCGGGAGGTCATGCGGCAGTGGTCGAGGTTCTTCATCAGGACGAGGGGGTCCATGGAGGCGAGCTCGGTAGGGTCGTACATGGCCTGCATGACCGCTATTCTAGCCCAGAGGCCCCGTAGCTCAGTGGATTAGAGCAGCTGCCTTCTAAGCAGTTGGTCGCAGGTTCAACTCCTGCCGGGGCCACCATTTTCTCTGCGATACTCCCCCTCATGAGTAGCAGCGCAGCAGGGGTGCGAACAGGGACACCAGGCTCCCCAGGGAGTGCGACTGGTCCAGTCTGGACGCTCCCCGCCTCAGCCCTCACCCCCGTGCAGCGAAGTGGGGCAACGCTGGATGAGGCGATCGCGGCGCTGGCTACGGCCGCCACGCAGCTCACCGAGATTGCCGCAGCCCGCAGCGCAGCGGGCGCGGCAGAAGAGAGCGAGATCTTCTCCATGCAGGCGGTGATGGCGAGCGACCCTGCTTTTGTTGCGGCGATCCGCGACGCGGCGAGTGGAGGCGCTGATGGGGTTGCGGCACTGATTGCGGCGGGGGAGGCCCAGGCGGCACTGCTCGCCTCGATCCCTGACGAGTACCTTGCGGCGCGCGCCGCCGATGTGCGCGACGTTTCCTCGCGCGCGGCACGCATCTTGGCCGGCACGACGATCCCGCTTCCGGGCCGGCCAATCATCTTGATTGCAGAGGATCTCCCGCCGAGCGTCTCTGCAGAGATTCCTCGCGAGCACCTGCTCGGCATTGCGCTGCGTGCCGGTTCACGCACCGCGCACGCAGTGATTTTGGCACGCGCCGCGGGCATCCCTTGCATTGTTGCCGCGCGTGAACTTGAGGTTGACGGCTCGCTTGACGGCGTGCAGGCGGTCGTTGATGGTGCCGCTGGGACACTGACACTTGCTCCGAGCAGCGCCGACCTTGCGGCAGCTGATGCGGTGAAGAAGCAGGGCGTGGCTGATGCAACGCGTCGCGCTGCGCTGCGTGGCAAACCGTGCGTCATGGCGAACGGCACGCGCGTGCACCTCTACGCAAACATCGGATCTGCAGATGGAGCGGCGCGCGCGGTGGAGGTTGGCGCCGAAGGTGTTGGCCTGTTGCGATCAGAGTTCCTGCTGCTTGATCGCGAGACGCCACCAGATGAGCGCGAGCAGCTGCGCGCCTTCACCAAGGTGTTTGAGACGCTCGGATCAGATCGACCGCTGACACTGCGACTCGCCGACATTGGCGGCGACAAAGAGATCCCGTATCTGAAGCTGCCGCATGAGGCGAACCCGTTCCTGGGTCTGCGTGGATACCGACTGGCGATGATCAAGGATCGACCCGACCTACGCGCACTATTTGCGTCTCAGGTTGCGGCGGCGCTCCGTGCTGCGGCGGCTACTGGCGGCGCGCTGCGCATTATGGCGCCGATGATCTCCGTTCGTGCCGAAGTGGATGATCTTCTTGCGCTGATTAAGACGGTGCGCACCGAACTCCGCACGCGCGGTGAGGCGGCGGCAGAGTATCCAGCGGCAATTGGCGTGATGATCGAAGTTCCTGCGGCGGCGCTCACGGCTGCGGAACTCGCCGCAGGGTTGGACTTTGTCAGCGTGGGGACGAATGACTTGACGCAGTACGCCATGGCCGCCGATCGCATCAATCCGGCGCTCGTAGCGTTGCAAGACGCTGCTGCACCGGGCGTTGTGGCGCTGCTACGTGCCGTAGTGGAAGGGGCGAAGAGGGCTGGCGTTGAGGTGGGGGTCTGTGGCGAGCTCGCCGGCAGCGTGAGCGGCGCTCAACTCCTCACCGAGATCGGGATCTACGAACTCTCCATGGATCCGGCCGCAGTGGACGAGGTGCGCGAGGGGCTACTCGGCGCCTAGGCGGCACTCGCTCACGCCTAACTTGTGCAGTTGCACGAATAATACCCACTACTTCCTAGCGTTTTGCCCATATTTGCCACTTGTAGTGACCCCTCCACGACCGTAGGTTGGTGCTGACACGACGCGGGCCGTTTCGGCGGTCACTCCAGGGGCGCGGAGGCCCCCCGGAGGTGGAGGTCCGGCCGGCCGTCCGATTTGATCGGCCTAGCGGGAGGGTTACATGGCAAGCATTGCCAAGTACTTCGAGCTCAAGAAGCGTGGCACCACGGTAGGGACGGAAGTCCGCGCCGGCGCCACCACGTTCCTTGTGATGGCGTACATCATCTTCGTCAATGCGAACTACATCGGCGCGGGCGCCGCGGGTGGCGCGATCGGCGCTGCGGGCGCACCGAGCGCTGAAGCGATCTTCGCCGTCACCGCACTCGGTGCGGGTCTGCTCACGATTCTCATGGGCGTTGTTGCGAACTATCCGTTCGCAATCGCCGCAGGCATGGGGCTCAACGCGGTTGTTGCATTCCAGCTGATCCTCGGACTCGGCCTCACATGGGCCGAGGCGATGGCGGTCATCGTCTGGGAGGGCATCTTCATTACGATCCTGATGCTCACCGGATTCCGCAAGGCGATCCTTGAGGCGATCCCGCTCAACCTGAAGCGCGCCATTGCCGTGGGCATTGGACTCTTCCTGCTCTTGATCGGTCTCTTTGAGGCCAATGTCATCGTGAAGTCGTTCGCTGGCACCGTGCCGCTCGGACTCTTCTCGGGCATCGGTTTCGGCGGCACCGAGATTCCAACGGCGGATCTTCCGCACCTTGCAATCTTCGGCGCGGGCCTCCTCACCGCACTTGCGTTGATTCGCAAGCCGGGTGGGCTGCTGATTTCGATCGGTGTGGGCACCCTGGTGGCGCTCGTACTTGGCGTCTCTTCAATTCCGAGCAGCTTCGTCAGCCCACTTGACTCGTCCAACTTTGTTGGGATCGGTCAGGCGTTCGGGGCGATGTTCAGCGTCTGGTCAAGCGGCGCGGGCTTCCTTGCGGTTGCACTCGCCGTCTTCTCCATCATGTTGAGCGACTTCTTTGACACCGCTGGCACGATGGTCGGCCTTGGCGCACGTGCTGGGCTCTTGAACAACAAGGGTGAACTTCCAGGCGCAAATCGCGTCCTGCTTGTTGACTCAATTGCGGCGGCGGCGGGTGGCGCGCTCGGCGTCTCCTCCAACACGACGTACATTGAGTCTGCGGCGGGGATCAAGGAGGGTGGTCGCACCGGTCTCACCAGCGTGGTGACCGGCGCGCTATTCCTCGCCGCCGTGCTGCTCTCGCCAATCGCAGGGATCGTTCCAGCTGCGGCAACTGCACCAGCACTCGTGATCATCGGCTACCTCATGTTTGAGGCGATCCGCGACGTCCAGTGGAAGGATGCCACCGACGGCTTCCCGATCCTCGCGACGCTGATCGTGATGCCGCTCTCGTACTCAATCACTGACGGGATCGGCGTAGGGTTCCTTACCTACGGCATCTTGAAGGTGACATCAGGGAAGGCGAGCGACGTGAAGCCCCTCTTCTGGGTCTCCATCGTCGCATTCGTCCTCTACTTCCTGGTGAAGCTCGGCATCATCGCGGTCTGACACACGTGTAGCCCTCGTGGGCAGGAGAGGCCGGTCCCTTTGGGGGCCGGCCTCTCACTTTCTCGGTACGATCAGGAAGACGGACGCGCGACTGAGCGCACGAGGGGGGGAGGGTCAAGATGAAAGTGTTCGCTTCGCTACTCTTTGCGGGCCTGATGCTGCTTTCGGCGGCGCCGGCTCTGGCTCACCAGCCGGTGGTCGTGGACAGCGACACGACCGAGGTCGTTGATCCTGAGATCTCGAAGGCCTACTACGGCGTGCTCTCCGGTGCGGCACACACCTATCTGATCAGATCCGATATTGAGTTCGACCTCTACGTCGGGATTCTCGTGCCAGATAGCGAGAGTCCGAAGCGGGACGTCAAGGCGGAGATCTTCCGCGGCGACGAGCTGGTGGAAACTCTCGGCGGGGTCGACGCGGAGTGGGTGACCTTCTACGAGCCGTTCGGACAGAACACCTATTGGGACGCTGGCGAGTACCGCCTTCGCGCGGCGCCAGGAGTCTATTCGATTCGGATCTCGAGTCCCGACAACACCAGCAAGTACTCGCTTGCGATCGGAGAGATCGAGTTCTTTGATCTGGAGGATCGGGCAAACGCCCTCGCCGTCCTCCCTGGCATTCAGCAGGAGTTCTTCGGCACATCAGCCGTTGAGCTCGTCAGCACCCGCTACGGCCTGATGAACCTCCTGGTCATCTACGTTGCCGCGCTCCTTTTTGCGCTGATCTACCGAGTGTTCGGACACCGACTCCTAGTTCGCATGATTGGCGGAACCTCGCGGATGATCGGCAAGCGGTTCCGTGTGGCGGCTGCGGTCGCGCTGTTTGCCGTTGCGATCACGACCACGTGGAGCCCGATCCTGCTCTTTGCCTCAGGTACCTTACTGTTTGACGTACTCCTCAGCCGGTTGGATGGCGCAGCCAAGATGAGAGCATGGAAAGGTAGATGGCCAATGATGTCTAGCAAGAGCACCGAGAGCAAGAGTCCGTTGAGAAAGACGGGACCCCTACGTCGCGTATCAGGGTTTTTCTATGCGAAGTCAAACCTGATCACCGCGCTGCTCGCCACCGCGGTCTTTGCCGGTTACACCGTCTTCATCCTGAGCGGACAGGGAAAAGCATTTGAAGTTGCCAACAGCAGTGTGAAGTCACTAGGAACCTCGTTGGGCTTCGGGCAGGCAGAGGTCCTTGCCTTCCTTGCAGAGCGTTCCGTTGAGCAGATAACTGCTTACATCGCCTTCAATCAGGTGTGGGATTCTCTCTTTGGTGTGATCTACGGAGTGATGTATGTGGTTTGGGTGTCCATGGTGTTTAAACCATATTCGCTAAAGGTTGGGCTGCTGAATCTGCTCCCATTTGGGCAAGTGCTCTTTGATTGGCTAGAGAACTTCTCCTTAGCCTCTCTGTCGAACCAGTATCTGGCAGACGGCACGATCTCTTCGTCGACCGCTCTGTTGGCATCAACAGCCTCAAGTATCAAGTGGGTATTCGCTCTACTGGTCTACGGAGTGATTCTGGTTGGCATCGTCGCGCGGATCGTAGGGGCACTAAAAAGGCGAAGTCAGCGCTAGGCGATCTGCCCCGCCTCGCTCGGTGGGAGGGGGAGGCCGAGGCGCTGCAGGATGGTGCGGCTGGCGATGTAGCCGGAGAGCATGACGAGTGGGATGCCGCCGCCCGGCTGTGAGCCACCGCCGGCGAAGAAGGCGTTGGCGATGTCTGGTGAGGCGTTGGCGGGGCGGAAGTAGGCGCTCTGGAAGAAGCTCGCAGCTAAGGCAAAGATGGAGCCGTCGTGGCAGTACTGCTCGCGCTCAAATTCAAGTGGCGTCCAGTCGGCCTGCTCTTCAATCTCTTCAGGCTTTAAGCCTGTGCGCTCGCAGACGCGCTTGATGGTTGCGGCGCGGTACTCGTCACGGTGCTCCTCCCACCAGCTCCGATCCTTGAGCGGCGGAACTGGCGTCAACACATAGAGCGCGGTGCGGCCATCGAGCCGTGCGGTTGGATCTGTTGCGGCTACGTGCTGGATGTAGAGCGTGGGATCGCCGCTCGGCACGGGTGAGCTGATGATGCGATCGAGTTCGTCATTCGGGTTCTCCGGGTGCCAGACGGTGTGATGGGCGAGGTTCGGGAAGGTGCGCTTCACGCCGAGGTGCAGGATGTAGGCGCTTGATGACGGCGTGATGCTCTTGAAGCGGCGGCGGCTGAAGAGTCCGAGATGCTCTTCGCCGATCAAGTCACGGTTGGCGTGAACGATGTCGGCGTTGAAGAGCACCGCATCTGCCTCAATGCGCTCCTCACCTGGCTGGTTCGGTGCTGCGGGTCCAGAGCCGAGGGTTCGTGGTTGCGCGCTGCGTGGCGCGATGCGGAGTGCGCTGATGCGCTTGTCCCTGATGACGCTCCCAATCGCATCGGTGCCGTAGCGGAACTCCACGCCGAGTCGGCGGGCGAGGCGCTCCATGGCGAGTGGCGCCTCATGCATGCCCCCCTGCGGGTGCCAAGTGCCGAACTTCGCTTCGATGTACGGAATCGAGAGGAAGGCACCGGGGACGCTCTGCGGCGTTGAGCCCAAGTAGATGGACTTGTAGCGCATTACGTGGCGGATGCGCTCGTCGTGGAAGGTCTGGTTGATGCGGCGGCTGTACGGCGTTGCCGCGTCCAACCTGATGCCTGCGAGCCAGGAACTTGGCGCAAGGAGGCTCAAGGGACTGAGCGTCTTGCGGAAGAAGGTCTGATCTAGTTCGCGCCAGAGCTTCTCGCCGCGGCGCATGAAGGCGGGAATCCCCGCCGCGTCACGCGGATCGAGTGCACCGAAGCTTGCGGCGAGCTTGGTGAGATTGCTTGATGTTTCAAGAACGCTGCCATCCGCAAAGAAGGTGCGCGAAGCTGGCTCAACGGGGAGGAGTGTCAGATCGTCGCTGCGCTTAGCGCCAGCGGCGGACCAGAGCTGATCGAAGAGTTCAGGGAGGGTGAAGATCGTGGGCCCGCTATCCCAGCGGTATTGCCCGATCTCACGGCGCCCCATCTTTCCACCAGGGCGCGTGCCGCGCTCAATGACGGTGACGTGGACACCAGCGGCGGCGAGACGGATTGCGCTGGCAAGGCCGGCGAGGCCTGCGCCGACAACAACAACGCGCTTCTTGGTGGTCACGCTCTTTGGCGGGCGCGGAGTGCGGATCGGCCCACGGATGCGCCGAGGGCGATCAGTGTGCCGACGATCGCCACGGCTCCCGCTGCGACTGCGGATTTAAAGGGAACCTGCAGCAGGACGAGCATGGTGATGGATGCACCAATCAATACGTTGGTGATCAAGAAGAGTCGGTAGAGCCTGCGTCCCGCCTCGCCCGTTGCATCGCGGCCGATCAGTGAGAGCGAGAGGTAGGGGAGCGCCACAGCGAACGCGAGCGGCGAACCGGCGATGCTCGCCGCACCGAGTCCAACCAGTACGAACCAGGCGGCGGCGAAGAGCGCCGTGTTGCGCCGCCCTAACAGGACGGCGATGGTGTGCACGCCGGCGGCGGCATCTTCATCGCGGTCGGTGATCGTGGTGAGCGCATGTGCACCGATCCCCCAGGCGGCAAAGACGAGCACGTGTGGTGCGATCAGGTCGCTGCCGCCCGCGGCGTGGATTCCTACCTGCAGTGGAATCGCATAGAGGACATTGGTGAGCGAATCAAGGATCGGTCGCCCTTTCAGGCGCGTAGGGGGTGCGTTGTAGGCGGCCGAGAGGATCAGCAGCAGCCCGAGCGAGGCGAGCGTGAGCGGCGGGAACTGCGTTGCGGTGAAGGCGAGGAACGGGAGCAGCAGGAGGGTGCTGACGATCGCGTGCTTTGCGAGGAGAGGTTTCGGCGTCAGTGCACCCTCAACCCCACCCTTGCGTGGGTTGCGCGCATCTGTCTCAAAGTCAAAGTAGTCGTTCGGCGCGTGGAGAAAGTAGTTATATGGAAAGAGGAAGAAGGCGAAGAGGACCAGGTCGCTCGGCTGAAGTGCGCCGCGCGTGGCGAGGAGGCCCCAGAGGAGTGGCATGGAGGTATTGAGCCAGAGGAGTGGCCGCGAGATCTCGACCGCTTTAGCGATGTTCTTCATCTGCCCATCGTAGGGGAGGCGGCTACACTTAGTCGCTATGTCTATTGAGAGGCAACCATGAAGCGCGGCGACCGTAGTCCGCACGAGGTGCTTGGCCTGACGCCTGGGGCGAGCGCCGAGGAGATCCGTGGCGCGCGCCGGCAGCTCGCACGCACGCATCACCCAGACAACTTCTCTGGTGACGCGGCGGGGGCGCGGAAGGCGACCCGCGAGATGGCGCTGATCAACGCCGCCGCCGAGGCCTTGTTGGCCGAAGTCTGGGCCGCCGAAGATCCTGCAACGGTGGTGCCGCCGCGCGGCGGGCATCGCCCCGAGGCGCCAGTGACCGGTCGCGTGGAGCTCCCGAACGCGCCGCGATTTAACTCGCGCACCAGTGAGCCAACGAGTGTGAACTGGCGACCAGAGGCGCCGTGGCCAACGCGCCCCGCCGCACGGCCGAGCGGTCCACTCCCCGGCACACCTGCGGGGCCGGTGCGACGCCGCGTCGACCCAGCCGCCGCGCTGCGTCCGCGCATCTCACTAGAAGCGGCGCGCGAGTTTCTCTTCGCATTCGGTCGCTACGCCGGACTCACCGTTGGCGATGTTGCGCTGCGCGACCCTGGCTATCTCGCCTGGTGCATTGATAACGTGCGCCGCGATCCAGATCTTGTGCAGGCGGCGGATCTTGTGCTGACGCAGCTGATGGAGGAGTACGGCATGGAACGCCCAGCGCGTGGCAGCCTGCACCGACCATCACCAGTTGGATTTGATGGAGTCTCCGACTGATGCGCCGCGCGACGCTCCTCCTTGCGATCGCGCTGGCGGGCGGCGTTGCCGCTGGTTGCGCGCCGAGCGCGCCGCCTGACGGGAGTCTCCCTTGCGACCCGAGCATTGACTCACAGCGCGCGGCGGGCTTTGATACCGCGCTTGAGGCAACAGTGCCGCTTGCCGCGTTTGATGGGAGTCCGATCACTGTTGACTCTGGACGCGAGTGTTCAGAGAAGCGCCTCGGACCACTCTGGGGTGCTGGGGTTCGCGAGTTGCGATCCGCCGGTGGAATCTTTGACCTTGGGAGCGAGACGGGGTACTCCGTTGTCACCTACCGCGCCAGCGAACTAACGCTCGACGCGCTCGCCTACGCCTTTCAGCGCGGCGCATTAACTGGCCGCAAGACACAGGACATTCAGATTGAGAAGGTGAGTGTTGGCGCATGGACTGGGAGCCGCATGACGCTGCTCAATGGCGATCATCGTCAGGTGATAGTTCTCTTCCAGGTGCCTGGCGAAGCGGGTCAGGTGCGCGGGCTACTCACTTCGGATCTCTCCAACGTCGCCATCACCGAACTTCTTGCGCGATACGAACTCGCGCTGAAGTAGTAGTGAAGTAGCGCGCAGACTCGCGCGTCTACTTTGCGGCGAGCTCTTTCAGGCCGAAGCGCGATTCGAGCTGCTCGGCGGTCTGGAATCCAACTGCGCCAACTGGCTGGGCGCCGGCGCCCTTGAAGAAGGCGATCGTTGGAATCGACATGATGTTGAAGGCGCGCTGTAGGCTTGGATTCTCGTCAACGTTCACCTTCACGATGTCGACCGTGCCAGCGTACTGCGCGGCGAGCTTCTCAAGCTCTGGAGCGACCAGTTTGCATGGGCCACACCATGGGGCCCAGAAGTCCACGATCACTGGTCGTGGGGAGTTGGCGACATCCGCCTCAAACGATGCATCAGTGGTGTGCTTGATCTCCGCCATGCTCTCCCTCGCCTTCGCTACTGGCGGCTAGCGCCGCCGCTCCCGCTCAGTCTACCGACGATCGGCTCCTAAGGCAGCCGCCCGCGGGTAGGATGCGGGTATGGCTGAACGCACCGCTCCGATCCGCGTCCTGATCGCCAAGCCGGGCCTAGACGGCCACGACCGTGGCGCCAAGGTGCTGGCGCGCGGCCTGCGCGACGAGGGCTTTGAGGTGATCTACACGGGAATCCGCCGCACTACGGAGGCGATCATCGCCGCCGCCATTGAAGAGGATGTTGACGTGGTCGGCTGCTCGATCCTCTCTGGCGCACACGCCACCCTCCTGCCGAAGGTTGTGGCGGGGCTCCGCGATGCCGGCGCCGCCGATGTCTTGGTTGTGGCTGGCGGCATCATTCCAGAAGAGGATCGCGCCGGACTTGAAGCGGCGGGGATCGCCGCCATCTTCGGTCCAGGGAGCACCATTGCGGAGATTGCCACCTACCTGCGGGCGCATGTCCGAACCAACTGATCAGCAGGGCGCCGGGCTGCGCACCACGCGCGAGCTCGCCCAAGCGATCAGCAGCGTTGAGCGCGGCGGTCCGGCGGCAGATGCGCTAATTCAGACGGCGCTGACACGACTCGCCAGCGAGCGTAGTCAGAACGCGGTGGTGATCGGTGTCACTGGACCACCAGGAGCTGGCAAGAGCACCCTTGTTGGCGCACTCGCGGAACGTGCGCGTACGGCTGGCCGTCGCGTTGCGATCCTCGCTGTTGATCCCTCTTCTGTACAGAGTGGCGGCGCACTTCTTGGTGATCGCGTGCGCGTTGAAGAGCGACCGGGGGATGAGGGTCGCTTCGTTCGCTCCATTGCAACGCGCGGGAGTGGTCGCTCCCTCTCATATACCGCCGCCGCAGCATCGCTCCTTGTGGAGGCGGCCGGATTTGATCTTGTCTTTATTGAGACGGTTGGTGCAGGCCAGGCGGATCTCGGCATCGTGCGCCTTGCGGACCTTGTGCTGCTCGTTGAAGGGCCAGAGGGTGGCGATGAGGTGCAGGCGATGAAGGCGGGCCTCCTTGAATCGGCGCATCTTGTTGTGGTCAACAAGTCTGATCGTCCCGGCGCTGATCGCGCCGTTGAGCGACTCCGCTCTGGCTTAGCGCTCGGTCACGACGCGCCCGAAGTACTGCTTGCGTCAGCGGTTGATGGGAGCGGCGTCGCCGAACTCCTCGCTGCGCTTGAAGGACTCGCCGTGACGCGAAGTGGCGGCGGCTTACAGCGACGCATTGCGGCGCACCTCGCCGCTGCGGTGGAGGCGCGCGCCGCGCAGCTTCTGCGCGACGCAGAGTCCGATGGTCGCCTTGCCGCACTTGCGCAGAGCATTGCAGCGGGCGAGCGTCCACTCAGCGGCGCCGTTGACGAACTCCTCAAGGGTTAGCGAGGCTTCGGGTTTGATGCTTCGTACGATCGTCGGCGCACTTCTCGGCACACTGCTCGCCCTCGCCGCTGGCGTTGGTGGCCCTGCGCTCTCTCTAGATGCACCGATCCCGGCCATCCGCCTCGTTGGTGCCGCGCCTGAGAGTGCGCCGCTCATCAACCTTGTGGTGCTCGGCGATAGCTACGCATCAGCGGCGACGCCGTTTGATCGCGGCACACTTGCTCTGCTCGGTGCGCCGAGTGTCTGCGCGCGTGGCCCCGCATGGCCGCGTCTCCTCAACCCAACATCGATCCGCCTCTCGCTGACACACGTCTCGTGCAGCGGCGCGGTGGTGCTGGATCTGATCGACCGCCGCATGCGCGCGAACGAGCCGGTGCAGATCCAGGCGCTCAACGACGGGACGGACCTTGTGATGCTCGGAATCGGCGGCAACGACACGGGTTTCAGCGAAGTCTTCTCCGCCTGTCGCCTTGAGGCGCCAGCGCGTTGTGGCGAGGTTGCCGATCAGATGGCGCCGCGCACCGCCGCGCTCAGTGGCACGCTGGTGCGCCTCTACCGCGAGGTGCTGCGCCGCGCGCCGAACGCGCTGGTGATCGTCGTCCTTTACGCCGATTCGCTTCCGCTCGCTGGCGAACCTGGCCTTGACGCATGCCCTGCGCTGCGCGCGCCGAGTGACGAGATCTCCGACGCGGACCTTCTGATTCTTGACGAGTGGGGGAGAGCGATCGGCGAGCAGGTGAAGGGGGCGATCGCCACAGTCGACGATCCTCGCTTGCGGACTGCCGACATGGCCGACGCCTTTGTGGGGCACAAGATCTGCGCGACGGAGCCCTGGCAGTGGGGGCGAGATGGCGACATCCCGTTCCATCCGAACGCAGCTGGCCACGCCGCACTCGCCGCACGACTGAGCCAGCTCTTGGACGGTTTGAAGGCGGACGGGGCGATTCCAGGGCTGCGCTAGCGCCACTCGGCGCACCAATGATGGGCGCCCGGTACGCCGTGTGCGGCCAACGCCGCGCTCCACTATCCTTCCGCGTGGGCCGGTAGCTCAGCGGTAGAGCAAGTGACTCTTAATCACTAGGTCGTGGGTTCGAATCCCACCCGGCTCACCAGGAGACTGGTTTCCTTTCGCGTCGATCCTGAGAGATCGCAGGCGGTCCCGTGAGACCGGAGAGGAGTGAACGAATGAGTGACGCTGTACGCCGCACACTGGCACCGTACCGTCGCTCCCTTATCCCACTTCCAGAGTCAGCATCCGTTGTTGACGCGCGCATTGGCGATCACGGCCCTGCACTGCTCACCCTTGAAGACGGGAGCCTCTTCCCAGGTGTTGCCTGGGGTGCGCCGATAGCCTCTGGTGGCGATCTTGTGGTGAACACGAGCCAATCTGGCTACCAGGAGATCTGCACCGATCCGAGCTACGCCGGCCAAGTGGTGCTGATGACGTATCCGTTGATCGGAAACTACGGTCGCCTGATCGCGGATGATCAATCGGCGCGCCCCTGGCTGCGCGGCCTGATCGTTGCTAACGCCACCGCAGCGATCACGGAAGACGCGGCGCAGATCGCCGCGCTGCTTCGCCAACACGGCGTCCCCGCAATCGCTGGCGTTGAGACGCGCAGCCTTGCACGCCGTCTCCGTGAGACGGGGGCGCAACGCGCGCGCATCTCCGCGCCGTGGGAGTCGGATGTGGAGGTGGCAATCGCCGCAACGCGCGCGCTGCCGCGCTGGGAGGATCAAGACTTCGTTGGCCAGGTTTCGCCAACCAACGTGCAGATCTACGGAGAGGCGAGTGAGCCGCTCGTTGCGGTGATCGACTTTGGGCTGAAGGCGAACATCGTGCGCGCACTCCGCACACGTGGCTTCCGCGTCCGCGTCCATCCGCATACGGCAACGATTGACGAAGTGCTGCAGGGCGGCACGAGCGGCGTGGTCCTCTCGCCAGGACCGGGCGACCCGGCGCGACTCGAAGGTCCCGTCGCGCTAGCGCGTGCACTGATCGCAAACGGCGCACCACTCCTTGGTATCTGTCTCGGCCATCA
>OFRL01000273.1_pt1 | contig 26776 bp, 26 predicted proteins | sample 1543121 | NCBI WGS metagenome assembly OFRL01 (sample SAMN07774228, study PRJEB24372) | wastewater metagenome | isolation source: Lake Maggiore Cannobio | place: Italy: Cannobio | collected 2016-01
TTTTGTTGGCGTTGATGATGTAGAACCGAGCCCACGCTCGGCTATCCCGGGAAAAGCAGCCGAGCATCGGCTCGGCGCTACACCTTTCCAGCCGGCTTCTTCGGCGGATCGTCACAGATGCGGTGCTGGACCACGGTTTCACCGCCCTTCCACTCCTTCACCACCCGGCAGCGCTCCTTGGGTTTGACCGCCTTGGCCGCTGCAGCATCCGCCTCATCGGCAGCGGCGGCCTGCTGGCGTTCCAGCCATGCGGACGGCGGCACCGGTGTGGCCAGTACCGGACCCGCAAGCAGGACCCGACCCACCAGCAACACCGTCCTCATGCAGCCACCGCCCGGCCACCGAGCAGGCGCGCCGGCAGCATGAACAGCGCGCGCAGGAACGCGAACAGGGCCGAGAAGGTGATGCCGACCAGGCGGAACGGCAGGCTCAGCAGCCACACGAACGGCCAGGCGATCAGGGCGAGGATCGCCAGCGGCCAGCACAGCACGAACAGCAGGCACCATACACCGAGCGCGAACAGGGGCTTCATCACGGTCTCCTTGTGGCGGCACCCTGCCGCCTGCGGACACCTTGGCGCTCCGCCCTGGCCGCCCGCAAACGGTTTGCGACGAAACCCGGGCTGGGGGCGATGAAACCGATTGCGGGGAAACCGGAGATTCAGGAGGTTGCCGGCCAGCGGCCGGCACATCCGCAGGGATTTACACCGGGACAGCGCCCGGACGGCCGTGGGTCACCTGGAAACGCGCCGCGGTGCGCACCGCAGCGTCCGCACGCAGCACACTGTCGGCGAAGCGCAGTTCCGCATCCACGGTCTGCCGGTTCAGCTGCAGCTTCCACCAGCCACGGCGGTCACCGTCGAAATAGCGGATATGCGGGTTCTGCGGAATCGACGGCCCGTAGTACGGGCCATAGGGCGTGTCGTCGCCGCCACTGCTGATCGCCGGGGCGATGAATTCGGTGGCCACGACCGGCGCACTGGCGGCATCGAAGTCCAGCTTCAGGTCGTTGACGAAGGTGGAATGCCAGTCGCCGCCAAGCACGATGGCATTGCCCTGCCCGCCTGCCTGCAGCGCCTGCAGCAACCGCTTGCGTGCGGCAGGATAGCCATCCCAGGCGTCATTCCAGAAGCGCTCGCGTGGCGTGCCACCGTCCAGCCGCAGCTGCGCCATCAGCAACTGCTGCACCACCACGTTCCAACGCGTGCCCTGCGCGGCCGCCATCGACTGCGCGAACCACGCCTCCTGGCCCGTGCCGAGCATGCTCATGCGCGGATCCAGTGCAGCATCACAGCGTGGCGACTCGCCCACGCCACAGGGATTGGCCGGGCGGAACTGGCGGCAATCGAGCAGGGTCAGCTGTGCCAGATCGCCGTAACGCAGGCGCCGATGCACGCGCAGGCCGCCGTTGCCCGCAGGTGTGCTGCGCATCGGCAGATGCTCGTAGAACGCGCGGTAGGCGGCGGCGCGGCGGATGATGAAGTCCTCCGTTGATACGCCGGGTTTTTCCGGGTGGATGCCGGAGTAATCATTCTGTACTTCATGGTCGTCCCAGATCACCGCGAACGCGTGTGCGGCATGCGCGGCCTGCAGATCCGGATCGAGCTTGTACAGCGCGTACTGGTCACGGTAGCGCTCCAGGCTGACGGTCTCGCCACTGAAGCGTTGCGCATCCAGCGCACGACCACGCGCGTTCTGCAGCGGGCTGTATTCGTACAGGTAGTCCCCGGCATGCAGCACCAGGTCGACATCGCTCTGCGCGATATCGCGCAGGACCGGGTAGTAGCCGCTGTTCCAGGCCTGGCAGGTGCACAGAGCCAACCGAAGCTGCTGCAGTTGCGTGTCCAGCGGCGGCGCGGTGCGGAAGTGGCCGACCGCGCTTTCCTCATCGCCGTCGCAGGCGAAACGGTAGTAGTAGTCGCGGCCTGGGCGCAGGCCGTTGACCTCCACGTGCACCGAATGCGCCAGCTCGGGCACCGCGGCCGCAGTCCCCCGCTGCACCAGCCGGCGCATGCCCGGGTCCTCGGCCACGAACCAGCGCACCGGCACCGCCCGCGACGGCATGCCGCCGCCATTGAGCGGGTCCGGTGCCAGCCGCGTCCACAATACGGCCCCCTGTGGATCCGGATCACCGGCGGCGACACCGAGGGTGAACGGATCGCGCCCCAGCCGCGGCCGTGGGCCGGCCGTGGCCAGCCCCGGCATCGCCGCCAGCGCGATCGCCGCCCCCGTGCCCTGCCACGCCATGCGCAGCAGGCGACGACGGCTTTCCGGATCGACAGGCCCGCGCATCAGAAGCGCACGGTAGCGGTGGCCATCACCTGGCGCGGCGCGCCGACCTGCATGGTCGCCAGGCTGCGGGTCGGGTCAGCGGCGTAGGTACCGTTGGTGTTGATCGAGGACAGGTAGCGCTTGTCGGTCAGGTTGGTCAGGTTCAGCGCTACGGTCAGGTTCTGCGCCGGGCCGAGCTTGCCGAAGTCATAGGCCGCCGAGGCGTTGACCAGCCAGTAGCTCGGCACCGACACATCGTTGGTATAGGTCACATAGCGCTTGCCGACATGGTTGGCGGCCAGGCGCAGGTCCCACGGGCCCGGGGTCCACGCCAGGGTGCTGGCGAACATCCATTCCGGGGTGTCGACGGTCGTCTTGCCGCGGGTCGGCACCACGCCGTTGTTCACGTAGTCGTTGTCGTAGGTGCTGTCATTCCAGGACAGCGCATTGGACCAGGTCAGGTCCTGCATCGGCTTCAGCTGCAGGGTCGCCTCGGCGCCGCGGCTGGTCACAGAACCGACGTTGGAGAACAGTGCCGGGCAACCGAGGATGCCCACGCACTGCGCGATGGCCAGCAGGCGGTTGTCGAACTTGACGTCGTACACCGCCACCGAGGCTTCATAGCCGCGGCCGTAGCCACGCCAACCCAGCTCGATGGTGCGCGACTGTTCCGGCTTCAGGTTCTTCGCGCTGGCATCGAAGGCGGCCTGCGGCACATTGAACGGGCTGCCCACGCCCAGCGCATAGGCGGCGACGTTTTTGGCGAACGAACCGAAGATCTCGTTGCCTTCGTTGAGCTTGAAGTTGAAGCCGGCCTGCGGCAGCAGCCCCTTCTTCGAGGTCAGACTGCTGTTGTTGGCGTAGCTGCCCAGCGGGGTGCGCACGCTGGTACGGGTGTGCGGCGACTTCGCACCGATGTCGATGGTCAGGCGATCATCGAACAGGCGGAAGCGGTCCTGCACGTAGAACTGGCGGGTGATGGTGGTGTAGCGCTGGTGCCACACGCGCTGGTCCGGGTTGCGCAGGAAGAAGTCGTCGGTGATCGGGCCGTCGATGTAGTAGAAGTTGCGCTGCACGCTGTGGCCGTTGTCCTCGTACCAGAGGCCCGCTTCCAGTTCGTGGCCACCGACGTTCCAGGTGAACGCCGAGGTCACGCCGGTACGGTCGATCGCGTACTCGGTGGTGCGGACCGAGATCGGAATCTCGCGGCTGGTGCCCGGGTTGGACGGATTGGACGGGCTGAACCAGTGGCCCTGGCCACGGTTGCTGTGGTTGTAGACATTGACCTTCAAGCGCATCGACTCGTTCAGGCCGAAATCGCCGGCAATGCTGGACAGGTCATCATTGCGCAGGCCGTGGCCGGAGTAGTACGCATCCCACGGGCTGTTGACGCCGCCGCTGAATTTGCCGCGTGCGGCGGCGACGGCGCGATCCCAGTCCGGCGCGTAGTTGTCCCAGTCCCAGCCGAGGCGATCGATCATTTCCAGCGACAGATCCTGGTAATCGGCCTCGACGCGGCGCGAGGCGTTGAACAGCGCGGTGATCCTGCTGTCCGTTCCGAAGTTGTAGGTGGCCTTGCCGTTGAACTGCTTCAGCTCCTGCGAGCCCTTGCCCTTCCACTTGTCACCTTCCGAATACACGCCGGACAGGTAGGCGGCAAAGCCCTGGTGCTCGCCGGTATCGAGGCGTGCATAGCTGCGGCGTGCGCTGTCACTACCAAAGCTCTGTGCCAGCACGACCCCATACTCGGTGGACGGATCGATCGAGTAGAACTGGAACACGCCGCCGAGGTTGCTGGTGGACGGCGTACCCAGTGCGCCGATGCCGGTGGAGACCTCCGCACCGCCCAGGTTCTCGCTGATCACCGCGCGGCTGATGTGCAGGCCGTTGCTGTTGCCATAGGCCATGTTGCCCAGCGGGATGCCATCGAGGGTGTAGCCCAGGCGGTTCTGGTTGAAGCCACGCAGGCTGATGGTGGTGGACCATTCGTAGGCGCCGGTGGCATCGGCCGATTCGAAATGCACGCCCGGCTTGGTTGCAAGCAGCTTCAGCGGATTGGCACCCGGCGGCAGCACCTTCATGTCCTCGGCGGTCACGCGCTGCACCTGGCGCGCTTCACCGCGGCCGATCACCGAGACCGAATCGAGGGTGGTGGCCGACTGTGCGTCGGTGGCGGGGGCGGTTTCAGCGACAGCCAGCGACGGCAGCGAAGCACAGACCAGCAGGGCCAGCAGATTGCGGCGGAGCGGAGCGTGGGACGGCATGGGGGCGGATTCCTTGGGCACGCTGGACGCCGAAGGGCGGCGTCGAAGGGCAGCAGCGGCGGAATCGTAGAAGCGTCGCGTTACATGTCATTTACACGCCACATACGGACGTTTGGCGTTTCGAATGGTTTGCCAGCCGTGGGGTGGTTGCCGGCCAGCGGCCGGCACTACGGTTATTCGAATGAACCGACCGAGTCGTGGGCCAGGTTGTCGAAGCGGGTGTACTCGCCGAAGAACTTCAGCTTGCACGACCCGGTCGGGCCGCCACGGTGCTTGCCGATGATGATCTCGGCCAGGCCCTTGTCCGGCGAATTTTCCTTGTTGTAGTAATCATCGCGGTAGATGAAGACGATCATGTCCGCATCCTGCTCGATTGCGCCCGATTCGCGAAGATCGGCCATCACCGGGCGCTTGTCGGTACGCGTTTCCAGCGAGCGGTTGAGCTGCGACAGCGCGATCACCGGCACGTGCAGTTCCTTGGCCAGGCCCTTCAGCGAACGCGAGATCTCCGAGATTTCGGTCGCGCGGTTTTCGCTGTTGCCCGGCACGCTCATCAGCTGCAGGTAGTCGATCACCACCAGGCCCAGATCATGCTCGCGCTTGAGGCGGCGGCACTTGGAACGCAGCACTTCCGGCGACACGCCAGGCGTGTCGTCGATGAAGATCTTGGTTTCCTTCAGCATCTTGATCGCGCTGGTGACGCGGCTCCAGTCCTCGTCTTCCAGCTGGCCGGTACGCAGGCGCTGCGCGTTGATGCGGCCGTTGGAGGAAATCAGGCGCATCGCCAGCTGCGATGCCGACATTTCCATCGAGAACACCGCCACGCCCTTCTTCGACTTGATCGCCGCGTACTCGGCGATGTTCAGTGCGAAGGTGGTCTTGCCCATGGCCGGGCGCGCGGCAAGGATGATCAGGTCGGTCGGCTGCAGGCCGGAGGTCATCGCATCGAAATCGTTGTAGCCGGTCGGCAGGCCGGTGATGTTGCCGCCGTTCTCGAAACGGCTGCGCAGCTCTTCGAAGGCATCCTTCAATGCACCGGGCATCGCCACGAAATCGGTACGGCCGCGTGCGCCCTGTTCGGCGATGGCGAACACGCTCTTTTCCGCCGAGGCCAGCAGCTCGCTGCTCTCGCGTCCCTCGGGCTGGAAGCCGTCGTTGACGATGTCGGTACCCACCTGGATCAGCTGCCGCAGCACCGCCTTGTCACGCACGATCTCGGCGTAGGCCACGATGTTGGCCGCCGACGGCGTGGTACTGGCCAGTTCGATCAGGTAGGCACCATCGCCCACCAGTTCCATTTTGCCCTGCGATTCGAACCACTCGCCCAGGGTCACCGCATCGAACGGCCGCTCGCGCTCGGACAGCTCACGGATCGCGCGATAGATCATCTGGTGGTCGCGGCGGTAGAAATCGCCTTCGGTCAGCTGGTCATTGACCCGGTCATAGGCCTCCGGGGCCAGCATCAGGCCACCCAGCACCGCCTGCTCGGCTTCCACCGAATGGGGCGGTACCCGCAACTGGTCGATGCGCGACTCGTCGCGATCACGATCGAAGCCTTCACCGCGCTCTCTGCGGTTGGAACGGAAGCCGGGGCGAGCGGACATGCTGCGGTGTTTCCTGCGAAAGTGGGCCGGACGAGTGTAGGCATGCGCCGACCGCGGCGGCCATGGACAAGCCTGTGGATAAGCCGTGGAGAAACGGGGGATATCCGCCGGTGCCTGGCCAGACTGGCGTGGGGGCGTCGCACTGCCTGCGACGGGCGCCATTGCGGCACCCGAGCGGACATTATCGCAGATGGGGCTGGCAACCGCTGGCGTCAATCGCCCTTGACGTGAACCGCGATCAGCGCCAGGAACCGGTCCACGTAGCCCTGCAGGAATTTCTGCGTGCCTTCATTGTGGACCGTGCCATCGGCATCGATCAGGCCGTCCTTGAAATGAATGAACGCCTCGGGCTGGCCGAGCACGTGCATGTCCAGGAAGGCCAGGCTGTTGCGCAGGTGCTGCTGGGCCACGGCGGTGCCGATCTGGCCGATGGAGGCGCCGATCACCGCCGCCGGTTTGCCGGCAAACGCGCTGTCACCGTACGGGCGCGAGCCGATATCGATGGCGTTCTTCAGCACGCCCGGCACCGACCGGTTGTATTCCGGGGTCACGAACAGCACCGCATCGGCGGCACGGACCTGGTCCTTCAGCCGGGTACCCTGCGCCGGATAGTGGCCATCGAAGTCCTGGTCGTACAGCGGCAGATCACCGATCTGCACGTACTGGAAGCGCGCACGGTCGCCGGCAATCTTCTCCAGCGCATGGGCCAGTTTGCGGTTGCAGGAATCCTTGCGCAGGCTGCCGACGAACACGGCGATGGTGGGGACGGACATCGGGACATACTCCTCACGGTGCGGGAGGCCCAGCCTAGTCGCCGGGCCCTTGCATGCCGGTGAAGATCAGCCGCCGGTCACGCCCGCGCGCACCTGCCGCCAATGCGCCTGCCAGGCCTGGAACATCAGCACGTTCCACAGATGGGTATGCCACTTGCGTTGGCCGCCGAGGAACTGCTGCCACAGCGGCTGTACCGCGGCCGCCGACAGCACGCCCTCCTGCTCCAGCCGCGCGGGCTGCAGCAGGTCTTCGGCCCACGGCCGCAGGTCGCCCTTCAGCCAGTCACTGACCGGCGCGCCGAAACCACGCTTGGGCCGGTGCACCATCGACTGCGGTACATAGCGGCCCAGCACGCGCTTGAGCAGCACCTTGCTGGTGGTTTCACTGCGCTTGAAGCCCAGCGGCAGCGACCAGGCGAACTCGGCCACGCGAGAATCCAACAGCGGTGCGCGGGCTTCCAGGCTGACCGCCATCGAGGTGCGGTCGACCTTGCACAGCAGGTCATCCGGCAGGTAGGTCACGTAATCGGCCAGCATCATCGCATCGGCCGGTGTGCCGGCACCGTGCAACGGGTCGGCCAGGTCGTAGAAGCTGCCCGCGGCCTGCGCCCCGGGCACTGCCGCCGCCGGGTCGCGCCAGCGCGAGATGCGGTTGCGGTACACGTCACCGATGCCACGCGCGCCGGATTCTGCCAACAGCGCGGCCAGGCCGCCGGTACGCGAGGCCTCGCCCTGCTGCTGGGAGCGCGCGCCCATCCAGCGCCGCAGCGGCCCCGGCACACGGCCCAGCATCTGCCAGTTGCGCAGCGCGCGTACATAGCGGGTATAGCCGAAGAACAGCTCGTCGCCACCATCGCCGGACAGCGCCACGGTCACGCCCTGCCGCGCCAGGCGGGCGACCAGCGCGGTCGGCACCTGCGAGGCATCGGCGAAGGGTTCGTCGAACATCGCCGGCAACTGCGGCACCACCGCCAACGCATCGGCACCGCTGACGTAGAGTTCAGTGTGGTCGCAGCCCAGATGCGCGGCCAGTTCCTTGGCCAGCGGCGCCTCGTCGTGGCCCGAACCGGTGAACCCGATACTGAAGCTGTGCACCGGCTGGCCACTTTGTGCCTGCATCAGCGCGGCCACCAGCGACGAATCGGTGCCGCCGGACAGGAACACGCCCACCGGCACGTCGGCCACCATGCGCAGCGCCACCGCGTCACGCAGCAGCCCGTCCAGCTGCTCCTCGGCTTCCTCGATGCGGCCCTGGAACGGCGCAGCCAGCGCCGCCTGCATGCGCGCACGCGCATCCCAGTACGGGCGCTGCGCCTGTTCCGGCCGGTGCGCGGCCGCACCCGCCGCCACGGCTTCCGCATCCAGGCGCAGCACGCGCCCGGGCATCAATTTGTAGCAGCGCTGGTGGATGCTGTGCGGCGCCGGAATGTAATCCAGCCGCAGCAGCAGCGTCAGGGCGTCACGGTCGATGTCGTTGTCGAAGGCCGGGTGCTGCCACAGCGCCTTCAGTTCCGAACCGAACACCAGCGTGTCACCGGCCCAGCCGTAGTACAGCGGCTTCTTGCCAACACGGTCGCGGGCCAGCCACAGGCACTGCTCCTGGCGGTCCCACAGCGCAATGGCGAACATGCCGTTGCAGCGCTGCAGGGTGTCTTCCATGCCCCATTGCAGGATCGCTGCCAGCAGCACCTCGGTGTCGGAGTGCCCACGGAAAGCGTGTCCCAGCGGCTCCAGTTCGGCACGCAGGGCGGCGAAGTTGTAGACCTCGCCGTTGTAAGCCATCACGTAGCGACCATCGGACGAGGCCATCGGCTGGTGGCCCAGCGGCGACAGGTCGAGAATGCTCAGCCGACGGTGCGCCAGCGCGATGCCGGCCCCGGCATCGACCCAGCTGCCGCCATCATCCGGCCCGCGGTGGTGCAGCGCCTCGCCCATGGCCAGGCCCTGCGCCTGCAGCACCTCGGCCGACGCCACCGGCGCCGGCAACAACATTCCCGCCAATCCACACATGCATCAAGGTTCCTGCGCCAGTTCAAGGGCGGCGCCAATCACCGCATTGTCGCTTGGAAGCCCGAACATTGCTGCCCCCGCCAGCGGCGTATAGGTATCGGCACCGCAGACCCGGCGCAATGGCAGGTGGCCGAAACCGGCCTCGACCAGGGCGGTGACCACGCCCTCGCCCACCCCGCCACTGTGGCGGCCCTCGTCCAGCACCAGCACGCGCCGGGCGCTGGCGGCTTGCGCGGCGATGAAACCGGCATCCAGCGGCACCAGCCAGCGCAGGTCGACCACCCGCACCTGCCAGCCCAGCTGCTGCTCGATTGCCCGCGCCGCGCGCAGCGCCATCGGCACGCCATTGCCATAGGTGTAGACCACCAGGTCGCCTGCCTCCGGCGCATAGACCCGCCCTTCGCCCGGTACCAGCGCCTGGCCCTGGGCCGGGTAGTCGAACAGCCACTGGCCATCGCCCGGCGCATGCAGGTCCTTGCTCATGTACAGCGCGATCGGCTCCAGGAACACCGCAACCCGCCCGTCCACCCGCGCCAGCGCCGCCAACGTGCGCAGCATCATCACCGCATCGTCGCCGCGCGATGGGCAGCCGACCACCAGCCCGGGGATGTCGCGCAGGGCGGTGACCGAGTTGTCGTTGTGGAAATGGCCGCCGAAACCCTTCTGGTAGCCCAGCCCGGCCACCCGCACCAGCATCGGGTTGCGGTACTGGTCGTTGGAGAAGAACTGCAGCGAACAGGCTTCGCCACGCAGCTGGTCGATGGCGTTGTGCAGGTAGGCCAGGTACTGGATCTCCGGGATCGGCAGCATGCCCATGTTGGCCAGGCCCTGCGCCATGCCCAGGATCATGGTCTCGTCCAGCAGGGTGTTGAACACCCGGCGCGGCCCGAAGCGGCGCAGCAGATCCTTGGTGACGGTATAGACACCGCCCTTCTGCGCGACGTCCTCGCCGAACAGCAGGCTCTGCGGATACTTGGCCAGCAGCTCCTGCAGGCCGTGGTTGATCTGGATGGCGAGGTGCCGTGGTGCCTGCCGCTCAGGCAGTGCCTCCGCACCGCCATACAGCGCTTCGCGCGCATCGGCGGGCACCTCGCGCCGCGCTTCGGCCTGCACCGCCGCCGGTGTGTACGGCGCCAGCGGCGCCATCACCTCCTGCAGCGACTGCAGCGTCGGGCGGCCTTCGGCATCCGCCGCCGCGGCCATGCAGCGCGCGCGCATCGTCTCGTAGGCCACTTCGATGGTGGCCGCATCCATCCAGCCCGACTCCATCGCGATCTGCGCCGAGCGCAGCAGCGGATCCTGCGCCTCGGCCGCGCACAGCTCCGGCAGCGCGCGCCATTCCACTTCAAAGTCGGTGCCGGCGTGGCCCATCAGGCGGGTGGTGCGTAGATGCAGGAAGGTGGGCCGTCGCGTGCGCCGGCAGTGCTTCACCGCCGCCTGCACCTGGGCGTGCCCGGTGGCCAGGTCGAGACCATCAGCGAAGAAATAGTCGAGCCCCGGCTGGCGGCTGAAGCGCTCGGCAATCCAGCCTTCCGGCGTCTTCACCGAGATGCCCAGGCCGTTGTCCTCGCAGACGAACAGGATCGGCGCCGGTAGCTTCTGGTAGGCCGACCACATCGCGGTGTTGAACGCGGTCTGCGCGGTGGCATGGTTGGCCGAGGCGTCGCCGAACGAGCACAGCACGATGCTGTCGGCCGGGATCGGCAATGGCTGCCCCAGGCGCTTGCCGCTCTCGATGGCCAGCGCGGTGCCCAACGCTTTCGGCAGGTGCGACGCGATGGTCGAGGTCTGCGGCAGCACCCACAACGGTTTGCTGCCCCACACCTTGTGGCGGCCCCCGCTGGCCGGGTCATCGGCGCTGGCGGCGAAAGACAGTGCGGCATCGCGCAGCGGATCGATGCCCGGCACCTGGCGCGAACGCTCGGCCATGAAGGCACCGGAGCGATAGTGCAGGAAGGCTGGATCGGTATGCCGGCAGGCCCGCGCCAGCAGCGCGTTGCCCTCGTGGCCGGAGGAACCGATGGTGTAGAAGACCTTGTTCTGCACGCGCAGCACGCGTGCCATCAGGTCCAGCTGGCGGCTGGCCAGCTGCGAATCGAACAGCTCGCCAAACGCTGCGGCAGTGAGCGTGCTGCCCGGCAGGATCGGCGCATCCGGTGCCGGGCGCGGACGCGGGGTGCCGCGCCAGCCACGCACCGCATCGAGGAAGTTGACGTCGCACACTTCGGCGCGGTTGAGCACGCGCATGCGTGCAGGAATCGGATCTGGAACCACAGCGAACATCGAACACCCTCCGTGTCGTTGTTGCATTCCGCCCGGCGTTGGCCAGGCGCTACCCTGTGGGGGTCACCCTGGTGAGAGTCACGCAGCCTCGAATCGCGAGCGCACTTCGGCAGTCACGGCCGGCATCGGCAGGAAGCGCGGTTGTTCACGCACGCGCTGCAGCCAGCCACGCACTTCCGGGAATGGCTCCAGACTGATACCGCCCTCTCCCGCCACGTCGGTATAGGCGAACAACGCGATATCGGCGACGCCATATCCGTTGCCGGTGAACCACTGCGCCCGGCGCAGGTGCTGCTCCATCACCGCCAGCGCGGTGGCGGCACGCTCGTGCAGGCGTGGCAGCTCGGCGCGGCGCGGTGAATCAGCGGGGGTCCAGCCACGGATGAAGCGCGCCACCGCCACGCACGGCTCGTGCGTGTACTGCTCGAAGAACATCCAGCTCAACGCCTGCGCGCGCTCCCAGCCATCGCTGGGCAGGTACGGCGTGCCCTCGGCCAGCCAGAACAGGATCGCGTTGGATTCGGTCAGCACGCGGCCATCGTCGCGGACGATCAGCGGCACCTTGGCATTCGGATTCAACGCCAGGAATTCGGGGGTGTGGGTCTGGCCATGGGCGCTGTCCACCTCCACCCAGCGGTAGCGGCTGCCGAGCTGCTCCAGCAGCAGGCGCACCTTGTGGCAATTGCCCGAGACCGACATGCCATGCACCGTCAACGGGACGCGCTCTTCCACCATCGCCTGCTCCATCGGATCCGGCCGGCGGCCAGCTGCGTGCAGTCTGGCAAGCGCGCCGATGAATGCCAAGCGCGGGTGCAGCATGGCAACCCGGTAGTGCCGGCCGCTGGCCGGCAATCGCGCGAATCTGCCGCAACGCGGTTGCCGGCCAGCGGCCGGCACTACCGGGCAAGGCTCAGCGCGCGCGCTGCCGCCACTGCTCGCGCGACTGGCCCCAGATCTGCATCGGCTTGTCGTTGTACGGCGGCGGCAGTTCCCCCATCCGTAGCAGCGTGCTGCCGAGCTTGCGCGCGACCGCCCGCGAGTTGTCGTTGTTCTCGGCAATGGTGTGGATCACTTCGTCCCAACCCAGCGTGTCGAACGCCCAATCGATTGCTGCGACCGCCGCTTCCGGCGCATAGCCCCGGCCCCAGCTGGCATGACGGATGCCCCAGCCGACCTCGGTACCGGGCCAGTCCTGCGGTTGCCAGGGCCCCATCCGCCCGATCCAGTCACCGCTGGATTTCTCGATCACGCTGAACATCGAGAAGCCAAACAGCTGCCAGGCGCCAGCCAGGCTGCAGAAGCCACGCCAGGCCACCGACGGCGGCTGCACGCCACCAAGGGTGCGCATCGTTTCCTCGTCGGCGCAGAACGCCAGATACGGCTCGTAGTCCTCGCGCAGCAGCGGCCGCAGGATCAGCCGTTCGGTTTCGATGCGCAGGTCGAAGATGCTCATGCCGGCTCCATGTCGAAGGAAGCGTCCATGATGGTGGATTCACGCCCCGCGCGGATGAATTTCGCCGGCTGCAACGAAACGGGCCGGCATAAGCCGGCCCGTCAGGTACTGCATGCTGCGTCTGGATTACTGGCGCGTGCTGGCCGCCGTGGCACCGGCAGCAGCGGTCTGCGTGACCAGCTGGCCGTCGACCACCGGCAGGCGATCGCTGGCCGGCTTGTTGTCCATGCGCACCGTCTTCTCGGCGCCGTCATAGCGGTAGGTCACGTTGTACCCCTTCACCACGTCGTTGGTACCCATGGCAATGCGGTTGCCCGGCTTGCTGGCCATGCGCATGGTGCCGGTGGTGCCGTCCTCGTTGCGGTAGGTCACGTTGTAGCCGGTGACGCGGCTCGACTCGGAGGTCGCGGTCTCGGTGTGGCACTGGCGCTCGGTGCGGTTGACCACGCGGCCACCCACATGGCGCTTGTCGATCTGGTTGCCGATGAAGCCACCGGCCACCGCGCCGGCCGCAGTGGCGGCCTTCTTGCCATTGCCGCCGCCGACCTGGTTGCCCAGCAGGCCACCCACCACAGCACCGACCACGGTACCGCCGACGTTGCCGTCACGTTCCGGCAGGCGCTCCTGCACCGTCACGTCCTGGCAGACTTCATGCGGGGTCTGGGTGGTGGAGGTCTCACGCACCGCGTCGGTGCCGATCACGGTGGCGTAGGCCTTCTGCTTCTCGGTGATCGGGTCGACCTTCAGCACATCGGCATATTCCAGCCCACGCGGTGCGGTTGGGTCGAGAGTGTCACCACGCGCGCCATCGTCGGTGGCGTTGCCATCGACCAGGCGCGATTCACCATTGGGGGTTCCGGCGCTGATGGAATCGGGCGATTTGTCGCCACTCTTCATGAAGGCGGCAGTGGCGATGCCACCGACCAGCAGCGCGCCCGCTGCGACCAGGACAGTTGTAGTTGTGCTTTTCATGACCTGCTCCTTGCGGACCATCCGCAACGTTCTCGAACCAGATTGCAGCATGCGCTGCCTGAACGGAATCTCCACATTTCCTGCTCATTCCCGTAACCCATTCAGCATCGGGAAATGCTGGGCCCGTGGTAGCGTTTGCATATTCCCCAGGAGGACCCCCGCCATGGCCAACCCGATGCTGCTGCCGGTACTGCAATGGGCGCGCCGGCTGCGCTACCCCACCCTGTTCAAGCTCACCGCGGGCCTGTTCGCGCTGACCCTGTTCATCCCGGACCCGATTCCGTTCGTCGATGAGCTGGTGCTCGGCTTCGGCACTCTGCTGCTGGCCAACTGGAAGCGCCGCAACGCCACCACGCCTCCGCCGCTGGAGCAGCATTGAGCCTGCTGGTCGACAGCCACTGCCATCTGGACGCCGGCGAGTTCGACCGCGACCGCGCCGCGGTGGTCGAGCGTGCGCAGGCCGCTGGCGTGCACCTGCAGGTGGTGCCGGCGGTGACCGCAGCCAGCTGGCCGAAGCTGCGCGAGGTCTGCCAGCAGGCGCCGGGGCTGTACCCAGCCTACGGCCTGCATCCGATGTTCCTGGCCGAGCACCAGCCTGGGCACCTGCCGCTGCTGCGCGAGTGGATCGAACGCGAACGCCCCTGCGCGATCGGCGAATGTGGTCTGGACTTTTTCGTTGAAGGCCTGGATGCCGAGGCGCAACAGGCATATTTCATCGGTCAGCTGGAGCTGGCCCGTGAGTTCGAGCTGCCGGTGATCGTGCATGCACGGCGCGCGGTGGATGCGGTGATCGCCGCGATCCGTCGCGTCGGCGGCCTGCGCGGCGTGGTGCACAGCTTTTCCGGCAGTCCGGAACAGGCAGCGCAACTGCACAGGCAGGGCTTCCTGCTCGGGCTCGGCGGCCCGTTGACCTACGAACGCGCGCAACGCCTGCAGCGGCTGGCGCGCGAGATGCCGCTGGAACAGCTGCTGCTGGAGACCGACGCCCCGGACCAGCCTGACGCCGGCATCCGCGGCCAGCGCAACGAACCGGCCCGGCTGGCGATCATCGCCCGCCACGTGGCGGCGCTACGCGGGATGGAGCTGGACGCGGTGGCCCAGGCCACGACGGAGAACGCGCGGCGGCTGTTCGCGCTGCCCGCAATGCAACGGTAGGTGCCGGCCGCTGGCCGGCATCTGCGCTGATTCAATCATTCCGGAGTTGCCGGCCAGCGGCCGGCCGATGAACAGCGTGTACGACGGCGTGCCGCAGTTGCTGCCCGACCTGCGGGCCGCGCGGATCCGGCTGGCCGTGGCCACCTCGAAGGCCGAACCCATCGCCCGCCGGATCCTCGACCACTTCGGCCTTCACCTTCTTCGGCTCCAGCAGCATTTCAAGCGCCTTGCCGACCGCCGCGAACGCGAACGCACCGGTGATGTGGGTCGCCGCACCCAGGCCCGCGCCGCAGTCCAGCTTCAATGCCGCATCAGCGCCCAGGTTCGGGCGGATGCCACAGACGCTGCCATCGGCCTGCGGGTACTTCACATTCTCCAGCGAATACACCGCCGGCACGCCGAAGTAGCGCTTGGCATTCTTCGGAAAGTTGAACTCGCTGCGCAGCTTCTTGCGGATCAACGCCAGCATGGCGTCGTGCTCGGTGCGCGAGACATCGCGGATGCGCACCAGGGTGGGATCGGTGCGACCACCGGCAGCCCCCACGGTCAGCAGCGGCAGCTTGCGGCGGCGGCACCAGGCAATCGTCTCGACCTTGACCCGGAAGCTGTCGCAGGCATCGATCACCAGATCAAAGCCACGGTCCAGCAGTTCGGCCATGTTCGACACCGTCAGGAACGCCTGTACGGCATCGACAGCGATGTCCGGGTTGATCGCGCGGCAGCGTTCGGCCATCGCCTCGGCTTTGTTGCGGCCGTAGTTGCCTTCCATCGCCGGCAGTTGCCGGTTGGTGTTGGACACGCAGATGTCATCGGCATCGATCAGGGTCAGGTGACCGACCGCCGAACGGGCCAATGCCTCCACCACCCACGAGCCAACGCCACCCATGCCCACCACCGCCACGCGGCTGCTCTGCAGGCGCTCGAGTGCGCCCACGCCATACAGCCGTTCGATGCCGGCGAAGCGTTGTTTGACCTGTTCGTTCATCCGGCTATTTTAACGTGCAGGCGCCAGCGCCTGCAGCGCGCCGGCATCGAACCCACCGTTGCACGTCCGGAGAGCCCGCCATGAACGCCAGCCCGCCCCGCCGCCCGTCCACCGCCTACCGCTATCTGTTCGTGCTCGGCCTGGGCCTGTTGATCGGCCTGATCGCCACGGTGATGGTCGGCCGCGCCCTGCAGGCCCGCGGCGATCCGTTCCCGGACAGCCTGATGCAGGTGATGCAACGGCAATCACAGCTGCTGCAGCAGGCCCAGCAGCAGAACCGCTGCAGCCTGGCCGACAGCGTGCCGCGGTTGCAGGCGATGCGCCTGCTGTCCAACGACCTGGACCTGGCCTTTCCCGGGCTGAAGGACAGCGCGCAGTTCCAGCAACATGCCAGCCAGCTTCGCGGCAACCTCAACGCCGCTCTGGCTGCGCCACCCAGCGACTGCACGGCCCTGGCCCGGGTGGTGGAAACGGTGCAGGCCGACTGCCGCGCCTGCCACCAGGACTTCCGCTGAGCCGCATTCATCCTGCAGCCGGACAAGGCCTGCGCGGTTGGCGCCTTGTTCACGTTCAAAAGGGGACGATTCGTCCACCCTGCTGCATGACGCAGTACCACCCCAGACACCCGCCTTCACGGCCAGGAGACGCCCCATGAAGATCCAGCTCATCGCCGCCAGCGCCATCGCTACCCTTGCCCTGGCTGGCTGTGCCACCTCGCCCGGCTACGGCGGTGGTGGTTACAACAACGGCTACAACAATGGCGGCTACGGCAACAATGGTGGCTACAACCAGGGCCGCTGCGCCGACTGCGGCATCGTGACCCGCATCAACACCGTGCAGTCCGGCCGTACCGCGCCCAGCGCGACCGGCGCGATCCTGGGCGGCATCGTCGGCGCCGTGGCCGGCCACGAGATCTCCGACCACACCGGCGGCAGCCGCGGCAACAAGAACATCGCCGCCGCTGCAGGCGCGGTCGGTGGCGCACTGGCCGGCAACCAGATCCAGAAGAACGTGACCAGCGATACCTACGACATCAGCGTGCGCATGGACGATGGCCGCACCATCGTGGTCAACCAGCGCGACCTCGGCGGCATCCGCGAGAACACCTACGTGCGCGTAGTCAACGGCAAGGTCATCCTGCGCTGACCTGCATCGGGCCGACGGCAAAGAAAAGGCCCGCTTGCGCGGGCCTTTTCATTTGACGGTATGCAGCGCGATCAGGTCGGCTGAACGGCGTCGGCCTGCAGGCCCTTCTGGCCCTGCACGACGGTGAAGGTGACCTTCTGGCCTTCCTTCAGGCTCTTGAAGCCCTGGGTCTGGATGGCACGGAAGTGCACGAACACGTCTTCGCCGTTTTCACGGCTGATGAAGCCGAAGCCCTTTGCATCGTTGAACCACTTGACGGTACCGGTCTCGCGATCAGACATCTCACTAACTCCCTGGTGACTCTCTCTTGTTGTAGGAAACGCCTGGTGGGCGGCTGACAAGCAAGGGGGAAGCGAGGTGCATCGATGCAGCGGATCGGGAAGATCTTGCTTCATCAGGCCACGATCCACGGTGACCTTGCCAAGCTCAGCGACTGCAACTTAACCCGCCCAAAACGAAAAAGCAACTGGCAAAATCTTTCACTGTCAACCCCAAAACGACCACCATACGGGACAGCATGGGACTCTCATTCATCTTATATCTGCTAGCGGTCATTTTTGTCCTCGTCGGCATCGCCGGAATCATCCTTCCGGCCCTCCCCGGCATCCCGCTGGTATTCATCGGACTGCTGCTTGCGGCGTGGGCCGACGGCTTCGCCCACGTCGGCTGGCCGACCCTGGTCGCGCTGGGCGTACTGACCCTGCTCTCGCTGCTGGTGGACGTACTGGCCACAGTGGTGGGTGCGCAGCGGGTCGGTGCCAGCCGCAAGGCGCTGTGGGGCACGTTCGTCGGCAGCATCGTCGGGCTGTTCTTCATGCCGATCGGCCTCTTTGCCGGGCCCCTGATCGGCGCCTTGGCCGGCGAGTACTGGCACACCCGTGAACTGGGCCGCTCGACCAAGGTGGGTCTGGCCACCTGGCTCGGCATCCTGCTCGGCCTGGCGCTGAAACTGGCCGTGGTGATCGCGATGCTGGGCCTGTTCGCCTTCGCCTGGTTCCTGTAAGCCGCACCGTCTTCACGCCGCGCGCACGCGGTGGCCGTGCATAAACCGTGGGGGCTGGCCGCGATGCGGTACAGCCGCCACACTGTGCGATTCCCGTATACACCGAAGGGCCTGCTGGAATGACCCTCCCTCCGCTGCTTCCCCGCCTTGCGCCGCTGGCGCTGGCCCTGGCCAGTGCCCCATTGGCCGCGCAGGAATTCGTGCCCAGCACCGATACCTCGCCCGCTGCGTGTGCCGCCATCACCACTGACGCGGCGCGCCTGGCCTGCTATGACCGCCTGTTCGCGCATACGCCGCAGACCACGGCCGCCGCGGATGCCGCTGCCGAGGCGGCCGCGCAGGCCCGTCGCGAAGAACGCCAGACCGCACGCGTGAGCCAAGGCGAAGAGAAACTGCGCGAGCGGGTCAGCGACCTGTTCCGCCCCGCTGCGCCGGACAGCGCGCTGGCCAATGCCGGCCGCGGTTCGCTGTTGGACAGCCGCTGGGAACTGGCCGAGGACTCCAAGCTCGGCCCATTCCAGCTGCGTGCCTACAAGCCGGTGTACCTGCTGCCCGCGTTCTGGACCAGCGACCGCAACACCACGCCGCATTCGCCGAATCCGGCCAACACGGTCACCACGCCGCAGGTGCTGGACAGCGCCGAACTGAAGTTCCAGATCAGCTTCAAGACCAAGATCGCCGAGAACCTGTTCGGCGACAACGGCGACATCTGGGCCGGCTACACCCAGAGCTCGCGCTGGCAGGCCTACAACGGCGAGGATTCGCGCCCGTTCCGCGAAACCAATTACGAGCCGGAAGTGATGATGGTGTTCCGCAACGGCTACTCGATCGGTGGCTGGCGTGGACGCATGACCGGCATCGCGCTGAACCACCAGTCCAACGGCCGTGCCGACCCACTGTCGCGCAGCTGGAACCGGGTGATGCTCAACATCGGCCTGGACCGCGAGAACTGGGCGCTGGTGCTGCGGCCGTGGTACCGCATTCCCGAGACCCGCAGCGACGACAACAATCCGGACATCGAGGACTACATGGGCCGCGGTGATGCGACCCTGACCTGGAACCGCAACGGCCACGAAGTCTCACTGATGGCGCGCCACTCGCTGCGCACCGGCAGCCGCTCGCACGGCGCCCTGCAGCTGGATTACGGCTTCCCGATCAGCAACCTGCTGCGCGGCCATGTACAGGTGTTCGATGGCTACGGCGAAAGCCTGATCGACTACAACCACAAGGCCACCTACGTGGGCGTGGGCGTGTCCCTGCTGGAGTGGTTCTGATGGACGTGACGATCTGGCACAACCCGGCCTGCAGCAACTCGCGCGGCGCACTGAAGCTGATCCGCGATGCCGGCTTCGAGCCGGAGGTGATCGAGTACCTCGGCAATCCACCCGATGTGGCCACACTGCGCCAGGTGCTGGCCGAATCCGGCCTGGACGCGCAGGCGCTGGTGCGCAGCAAGGAAGCACAGTTCACCGAACTGGGCCTGGAAGATGCGGACGAGGCCACGCTGCTGGCCGCGATGGCCGCACACCCGCGCCTGATCAACCGCCCCGTGGTGCGCACGCCCAAGGGCACCCGGCTGTGCCGTCCACCGGAAACGGTGCTGGAGATCCTGTAACGGAAAAGGGGACGGAGGGGATTAAGTCGTTTGTGCACAAACGACTTAATCCCCTCCGTCCCCTTTTCTGGTTACCGCCAGTCGGTGATGCCCTCGCGGCGGTATACCTCGGCGAACGCCGGGCGCGCCTTCATCGACGTGGCATGTGCCTTCAGCATCGGCCAGGTGTCGCTGGGCTTCGGCATGTTGCGCGACCAGCGCATCAGCATCACCAGCATGTAGTCGACCACGCAGGGCGTGGTGCCCAGCAGGTAGGGGCCATGCGCCTGCAGGTGCGTGGCGACCTGCTGCCAGGCCGCCTCAAGGCGCTGACGGGCCATCTCGCGGCTCGCTTCGATATTTGCCTCACCTGCCATTTCGTGCGGATAGAACCAGGCCCGATAGGCCGGCTGCAGCGTATTGGCACACCAGAACATCCAGCGGTAGGCATCGGCGCGCTGCGGCGTGCCCAGTGCGGGCAGCAGGTTGGCCTCCGGATGGCGGTCAGCCAGATACAGTGCGATCGCCGCCGCTTCGGTCAGTACCAAGCCATCGATCAGCAGTGTCGGCACCACACCGGCCGGATTCAGCGCCAGGTACTCCGCCGACTTGTGCTCGCGCGCGTCGAAATCCAGCAGCACCAGTTCGTGCTCGATGCCCAGCTCGATCAGCAGCCAGTGCACCACCAGCGCGGCGGTACTGGTTGAACCATACAGCGTGGTACTCATGCGCGGGGCCCGTGTGGATGGATCGGCCGATTATGCGCCCACACGGGCTGTCGCTGCTCAGCCGCAACTGCTCATGCAGGTATCGCGGCTTTCGCCACAGGACATGATCGGCGTGCGTATCGCGCAGTCGTGCGTCTTCAGTTCACAGGAACGGCGCAACTCGGGGTTGGCAACGTCCTTGCAGCGCTTGTCCGGCGCCGGCACCATCTGTTGTTCGCAGCTGAAGTCGTTGCTGCCGATACTGCCCCGCGCCATGCAGCTGCGATAGTCGGCCTGACACTGCATGCGGCACTGCGAGGAGGCGGAGAAGTCCGCACCTTCATAGGACGAGGTTGTACTGCAGCCGGCCAGGGCCAGCAGGATCGCAACGGCGATGAATCGATGCAGGCCCATGAACACGTCCTGTGTGAGGTCGCGCCGAGCCTAGCAGAGCAGAGCAGATGCTGCAGGTTCGTTAACCCTCACCACACAACAACGGCGCCACACGGGCGCCGTTGCTTGAACCGGAAGCGCGGCAGGATTACTCCACCACCACCGGAATCTTGCCGATGCGGGCCTGCCATTCGCGCGGGCCGGTCTTGTGCACCGACTCACCGCTGGAATCCACCGCCACCGTCACCGGCATGTCCTGCACGGTGAACTCGTAGATCGCCTCCATGCCGAGGTCGGCGAATCCGACCACCTTGGCGGCCTTGATCGCCTTGGACACCAGGTAGGCCGAACCGCCAACAGCCATCAGGTAGGCCGACTTGTTGTCACGGATCGCCTCGATCGCCGCCGGGCCGCGCTCGGCCTTGCCGACCATGCCCAGCAGGCCGGTCTGTTCAAGCACCTGACGGGTGAACTTGTCCATGCGGGTCGCCGTGGTCGGACCAGCCGGGCCCACCACTTCGTCGCGCACCGGATCGACCGGGCCGACGTAGTAGATGAAGCGGCCCTTCAGATCGACCGGCAGTTCCTCGCCCTTGTTGAGCATGTCGACCATGCGCTTGTGCGCGGCGTCGCGGCCGGTCAGCAGCTTGCCGTTCAGCAGCAGGGTCTGGCCCGGTTTCCAGCTGGCCACGTCCTCCGGGGTGATCGTGTCCAGGTCCACGCGGGTGCCCTTGGACGAATCGTAGGTCAGCTTCGGCCAGTCCTCCAGCGACGGCGGGTCCAGCATCACCGGGCCGCTGCCATCCAGGGTGAAGTGCGCATGGCGGGTGGCCGCGCAGTTCGGGATCATCGCCACCGGCAGGTTGGCCGCATGAGTCGGGTAATCGTTGATCTTGATGTCGAGCACGGTGGTCAGGCCACCCAGGCCCTGCGCACCGATGCCCAGCGCGTTGACCTTCTCGTACAGCTCCAGGCGCAGCTCTTCAATGCGGTTGGACGCACCACGGGCCTGCAGCTCGGTGATGTCGATCGGCTCCATCAGCGCTTCCTTGGCCAGCAGCATCGCCTTCTCGGCGGTGCCGCCGATGCCGATGCCGAGCATGCCCGGCGGGCACCAGCCGGCGCCCATGGTCGGCACGGTCTTCAGCACCCAGTCGACGATGGAGTCGGACGGGTTGAGCATGGCGAACTTGGTCTTGGCTTCCGAACCACCGCCCTTGGCGGCGACGATCACGTCGACAGTGTTGCCCGGCACCACCTTGACGTTGACCACGCCCGGGGTGTTGTCCTTGGTGTTGATGCGCTTGCCGGCCGGATCAGCCAGCACCGAGGCGCGCAGCTTGTTGTCCGGGTGCATGTAGGCACGGCGCACGCCTTCATTGGCCATGTCTTCCACGCCCATGGTGGCGTCGTCCCAACGCACGTCCATGCCGATTTCCAGGAACACGGTGACGATGCCGGTGTCCTGGCAGATCGGACGGTGGCCTTCGGCGCACATGCGCGAATTGATCAGGATCTGCGCCATCGCTTCCTTCGCGGCCGGCGACTCCTCGCGCTCGTAGGCGGCGGCAAGGTTCTTGATGTAGTCGACCGGGTGGTAGTACGAGATGTACTGCAGCGCGTCGGCGATGGACTGGATGAGGTCTTCCTGCTTGATCGATGTCACGACTTGCTCGCTTGCTGGAGGCTGGCGGGGGTAATCCGCCCATTTTACCCCCTCCCCCGGCCGCGGGGTGGTGGTCCCGGCCGCTGGCCGGCAAGATCAGACCCCGAACCCTCTGTCACGCGACGCCCCGCTGGCGCGTCCTTGCCCACATGAACGCCGAAACCGCTTTCCAGACCCACCGCCCGCGCCTGATGGCCCTGGCCTACCGCCTGCTCGGCAGTCGCGCCGACGCCGAAGACGTGGTCCAGGATGCCTGGTTGCGCTGGTCCGGCGCCGACCCGGCGGCCGTCCGCGACCCCGAAGCCTGGCTGGTCACCACCACCACCCGGCTCGGCCTGGACCGGCTGCGCGCAGCCAAGCGCGAGCGCGTGCATTACGTCGGCCCGTGGCTGGCTGAACCGCTGGCAGTCACCCTGGAGCCGGACCCGGCGCCCGGCCCGGCCCAGCTGCATGCGCTGGCCGACGACATCTCGGTCGCCTTCCTGACCCTGCTCGAACAGCTCGGCCCCGAGGAGCGCGCCGCCTTTCTGTTGAAGGAGGCCTTTGACCACGATTACCGCGAGATTGCCGAGCTGATCGGCCACAGCGAGGCCAACTGCCGGCAGCTGGTGCACCGTGCCCGGCAGCGCCTGCAGTCTGGGCGGCCACGCTTCAATGCCGATGCCAGCCAGCACCGGCAGCTGCTGGCACGCTTCATGGACGCTTCCCAGCGCGGCGACAGCGAAGCGATCCAGACCCTGCTGCACGCCAACGCGTTGCTGGTCTCCGACGGTGGCGGCGTGGTTACCGCGGCGATCCGCCCGCTGCTGGGCGCCGAACGCATCGGACGCCTGTTCTGGGCCATCGCCCGCCGTGGCGCGGCGCATTCGGCGCAGCTGGGCTACGTCAACGGCGAGCCGGCGATCCTGCGCTTCATCGGTGATCGCCTGCACTCGGTCACCACCATCGAGGTGGTCGCTGGCCGCATCGCCAACGTGTACAGCGTGCTGAATCCGGAAAAGCTGCCGGACGTTGTCACGAACAGGGACGGCACGGCGTCCTTGTAATGAAAGGCGGCCATCGTGGCCGCCGTGGAGCCGAAAATGTCCGACCACGCCTCTCCCCGCGTCCCTTACACCCGCCTGGCCGCCGAAGCCTTCAAGGGCCTGCTGGCCACCAGCCAGGCGGTGCATGACAGCTCGATTGATCCGACCCTGATGGAACTGGTGTTCCTGCGCGTGTCGCAGCTCAACGGCTGCGGCTATTGCATGGACATGCATGCCACTACGCTGCGCAAGGGCGGCATCGAGCCGCGCAAGCTCGATACCCTGCCCGCCTGGCACGAAAGCCGTTTCTTCGATGCCCGCGAGCGTGCGGCGCTGGGCTGGGCCGAGGCACTGACCCGGCTGACCGACGGTGCACCGTCACAGGCGGCGTTCGATGCACTGGCACCGCACTTCGATGAGAAGGGCATCAGCGACCTGAGCATGGGCATCGCGGTGATCAATGCCTGGAACCGGCTGGGCGCCGGGCTGCTGCCGCCGCTGCCGTAAAGGGAGGCAAGCCGGGCCAGGCAGGTTCTGCAGCTGTTGGTAGGTGTCGACCTTGGTCGACACGGTAGATCCACGCCATGCGTGGATGTGGTGGGTCGGATCCCTTCGCATTACGAAGGGCTCTGACCCGATCCGGGCAGATGAGGTCAGAGCCCTTTGCGCCGCAAAGGGATCTGACCCCGGCGCGGCCACACGCCTGCACTGACCCCATCTGCACGCGTCAGGCGCGCACAATACGCGCATGCCTGCTACCCCCACCGCTGGCGCTGCCGCCGCGAAGAAACCCAGCCTGCGCCAGCGCTTCAAGGCGATGCGCAACCTGCCACCGTTCCTGCGCATGGTCTGGAAGACCAGCCCCGCGCTCACCCTGGCCAGCCTTGGCCTGCGCCTGATCCGTGCGCTGCTGCCGGTGGCGATGCTCTACGTCGGCAAGCTGATCATCGACAGCGCCCTGCACCTGAGCCAGCACGACGCTGGCTTCCCGCCGCTGGGCGAAGCACTGTCCAGCGGCATACTGAATCCGCTGCTGGGCCTGCTGGCGCTGGAATTCGGCCTGGCCATCGCCTCGGATCTGCTCGGCCGGCTGGTCAGCTACGCCGATGCTCTGCTCTCGGAACTGTTCGCCAACGTCACCAGCATCCGGCTGATGGAGCACGCTGCGACGCTGGATCTGGAGGATTTCGAAGACCCGGACCTGCAGGACAAGCTGGACCGAGCACGGCGCCAGACCATGGGCCGGATGAACCTGATGAGCCAGCTGTTCGGCCAGGTACAGGACGCGATCACCGTGGCCAGCCTCGCCATCGGCCTGCTGGTATATGCGCCGTGGCTGATCCTGCTGCTGGTGCTGGCGCTGGTGCCGGCCTTCATCGGTGAATCGCACTTCAATGCGGCCGGCTACAGCCTCAACTTCCAGTGGACGCCGGAGCGCCGCCAGCTCGACTACCTGCGCCAGCTGGGTGCCAGCGTGGAAACGGCCAAGGAAGTGAAGATCTACAACCTGCACCGCTTCCTGGTGGAGCGCTATCGGCGCCTGTCGGTGGCGCTGTTCCAGGCCAACCGCGCCCTGGCCCGGCGCCGCGCGTTCTGGGGCACGCTGCTGGCCGCACTGGGCACGCTGGGCTACTACACCGCCTACGCCTACATCGCCTGGCGCACGGTGCGCGGCGACTTTTCGATCGGCGACCTGACCTTCCTCGCCGGCAGTTTCCTGCGCCTGCGCCAGCTGCTGGAGGGCCTGTTGATCGGGTTCTCGCAGGTGGCCAGCCAGGCGCTGTACCTGGATGACCTGTTCTCGTTCTTCCAGATCCAGCCGGAAATCCACTCGCGCGAAGGTGCAGTGCGCGTGCCGCAGCCGATCCACCAGGGCTTCGTGTTCGAGAACGTCGGCTTCCGCTACCCGGATGCCGAGCAATGGGCGGTGCGCCACCTTGATTTCCAGCTGCAGGCTGGCGAAGTACTGGCGCTGGTCGGTGAGAACGGCGCCGGCAAGACCACCCTGGTGAAGCTGCTGGCACGGCTGTACGAACCGGACGAGGGCCGCATCCTGCTCGATGGCCGCGACCTGCGCGACTACGACCTGGACGACCTGCGCGCCAACCTCGGGGTGATCTTCCAGGACTTCGTGCGCTACAACCTCAGCGCCGGCGAGAACATCGGCGTCGGCCAGGTCGAGGCGATGGACGACCAGGCGCGCATCGCCGACGCCGCACGGCGTGGCATGGCCGAGGAAGTGATCGACGACCTGCCCGGCGGCTACGACCAGCTGATCGGCCGCCGCTTCAAGCAGGGCGTGGACCTGTCCGGCGGCCAATGGCAGAAGATCGCCATCGCCCGCGCATGGATGCGCAATGCGCAGGTGATGATCCTGGATGAGCCAACGGCGGCGCTGGATGCGCGAAGTGAGTTCGAGGTGTTCCAGCGGTTCAGGGAACTGGCGGATAATCGCACCGCAGTGCTGATTTCCCACCGTTTCTCTTCGGTACGCATGGCCGATCGCATCCTGGTGCTGGCCGATGGCCGGATCGAGGCCAGCGGCACCCATGAAGAGCTGATGGCCCAGGGCGGCCGCTACGCCGAGCTGTTCGAGCTGCAGGCGGCCGGCTACCGCTGAGAACGCCTCTCGTTCCGCCTAATGAGAACCTGTCTCATTTGAGATAGAATCACCCCGACGACTTCCGATAGATACGCCCATGTCCTCCGCTTTTGGCGCCGAAACGGTGCTTGAGGTCCGTCATTGGACCGATGCCTACTTCAGCTTCACCCTCACCCGCGACAGCGGTTTCCGCTTCGAGAACGGCCAGTTCGTGATGATCGGCCTGGAAACCGAGGCGCGGCCGCTGCTGCGCGCGTATTCCATCGCCAGCGCCAACTGGGAAGAGCATCTGGAGTTCTTCAGCATCAAGGTGCAGGACGGCCCGCTGACCTCGCGCCTGCAGCACATCAAGCCGGGTGACAAGGTGCTGGTCGGCAAGAAGCCCACCGGCACCCTGCTGATCAGCGATCTGCACCCCGGCAAGAACCTGTACCTGCTGGGCACCGGCACCGGCATGGCGCCGTGGCTGTCGGTCATCAAGGACCCGGAAACCTACGAGCGCTTCGAGAAGGTGATCCTCTGCCACGGCGTGCGCTACGAAAAGGACCTCGCCTACCGCGACTACTTCGAGAAGGAACTGCGTGAGCATGAGTTCCTGGGCGAGATGATCGGCGACAAGCTGCTGTACTACCCGGCCGTCACCCGCGAGCCGTTCGCCAACCAGGGCCGCCTGACCCAGCTGATGGAAAGCGGCGAGATGCAGCGCACCCTCGGCCTGCCGGAGCTGAGCCCGGAGAATGACCGCGCGATGATCTGCGGCAGCCCGCAGATGCTGGCCGACCTGCGCAGCGTGCTCGATGCCCGTGGCTTCCAGGTCTCGCCGCGTATCGGCCAGCCGGGCCACTACGTGTTCGAACGCGCCTTCGTCGAG
>OFRL01000274.1_pt1 | contig 26755 bp, 16 predicted proteins | sample 1543121 | NCBI WGS metagenome assembly OFRL01 (sample SAMN07774228, study PRJEB24372) | wastewater metagenome | isolation source: Lake Maggiore Cannobio | place: Italy: Cannobio | collected 2016-01
CTATATCAGCCCCGCGCAGTTCGAACGAACCGCGTCACGTTGAGCAAATGCCTCTCCACTTTTGCGGGGCAAGTCCATAAAACCTCATGCCCAGGTCAGGGGTGGATCGTGATGATGAGCAATACACAACGCGGGCTAGCCGAACTGCTCGGCACATTCTGGCTCGTCTTCGGCGGCTGCGGTAGCGCTGTGCTCGCGGCGGGCTTCCCCGCGCTCGGCATTGGCTTCGTCGGGGTGTCGCTGGCGTTTGGATTGACCGTGCTGACGATGGCGTATTCGATCGGCCATGTCTCGGGATGTCACCTCAATCCGGCGGTTACGGTTGGACTTTGGGCGGGAGGACGATTCCCGGCGAAAGACATTCCGTTATATATTACCGCGCAACTCATCGGGGGCGTGCTTGCCGCCGGGTCACTTTATCTGATCGCGAGCGGCAAACCGGGATTCGACGCGGTGACGAGCGGATTTGCCGCAAACGGCTTCGGTGCGCACTCGCCCGGTGGATATTCGCTCTTCGCGGGGTTGATGGCAGAACTGGTGCTGACCTTCTTTTTCCTCCTCGTTATCATGGGTTCGACCGACACGCGCGCACCGGTGGGCTTCGCGCCGATCGCGATCGGCCTCGCACTCACCCTTATACACCTGATCAGCATTCCGATCACCAACACCTCGGTCAATCCGGCGCGAAGCACCGGGCCGGCTTTGATCGTGGGCGGCTGGGCGCTGCAACAGCTTTGGCTGTTCTGGCTGGCACCGATCGTCGGCGGTATGCTTGGTGGTGTCGCATACAAAGCACTTGGGGCCGATGCCAAAATTAAGCCCCCGATCTCGGGTGAGCCCCTTTAACGCCGCACGCTTATTCTGTTGGCAGGCAGCAGACTGGAAAGACGCGGCGTTCGATCCTCAATATTTAGGAACCGTGACGCGGATCCATCCAGCCCCCCTTCCCGCGTCATGGCAGTCGCGCGTCACCTTCTCAAAGGTCGGCGCGGCCTTACGCGCCATGAGGCAGGCCCGTCGCCCGCGCGAACGGCCTTGCGCAAATTCGCGGTCGGAATGCGCGTCGACGAGAGGAACGTCCTGGCCAATCGCGGCACTCGCGTGTTGCCGGAGGATCGCGCTCCGCTGTCGCTAACGAGGGGGGTAGAGGCCAAACATATCGGCCTGCCTGCCGGGGCCTGCATGTTGGACCTCGAGGGTCGTCAACGCCATCGGAACCTCCGCAATGCAGTCCCAGATCGAGTCCCACACTTTGATCCGGATTTAGCGGAAAATTGTGGGATGCACTGGCTCAACAGTTTTCCAATATTTTCAACAAGCTCAAAAAGCTGAGACGTAATGATGGTGCCTGAAACTTCACAACGGTACCCGTAGGGCCACCAAAATTTCGGACGATTGCCGAGACGGGCAGGAAACCAAGCGTCGTGGCTGCAACAAGGACCGTGCCACCCTCCCTTCCCGCGCGGACAGCCATGCGCAACCCACAACCGTGCAAATTGGCCCGACCAATATGGACAGACCAACTGTGGGTCCCTAGGATGGCGGGCAGACGCTGCATACGGCGCAGGAGGGGAACGGGCATGCGGATACGAAATCTGCGCTGGTGGATCGTCGCGCTGATCTGCGCGGGCACCGTGGCCAATTACCTTGCGCGTAATTCGCTCGGTGTCCTTGCACCTGAGCTGAAGAGCGCACTGCACATGACGACCAAGCAATACAGCTACGTCGTCGGCGCGTTCCAGCTTGCCTATACCGTAATGCAGCCCGTGGCGGGTGCGATTATCGACCGGTTCGGGCTGCGCGCGGGCTTTGCTGTGTTCGGCATCGCCTGGTCGCTCGCCAACATGCTGCATGCCTTTGCCTTTGGCTGGATCAGCCTTGCATTGTTCCGCGGCTTGCTGGGGCTCGCCGAATCCGCCGCGATTCCGTCGGGAATCAAGGCAGTTGCCGAATGGTTTCCGGCGGGCGAGCGTTCGGTTGCGGTGGGCTGGTTCAACGCAGGAACCTCGCTCGGGGCGCTGATCGCGCCGCCCGTCGTGGTCGCGGTAGCGCTGTGGGCCGACTGGCGCTGGGCGTTCATCGTTACCGGTGCCGTGGGGATCGTCTGGGCGGCGGCGTGGTATGCGTTCTACCGGACGCCGGAGACGCACCCCGCGATCACGCCCGAGGAACGGAGGATGATCGCCACCGACCGCCCGCCCGCCACCACCAAGCGCGTGAAGCCGCGCGAAATCCTTGGCTCGGCCCGCTTCTGGGTGATCGCCATCCCGCGCTTCCTCGCCGAGCCCGCCTGGCAAACCTTCAGCTTCTGGATCCCGCTCTACCTTGCCACCGAACGCGGCATGGATCTGAAGCAGATCGCGCTGTTCGCATTTCTGCCGTTTCTCGCAGCGGATCTTGGCGGCATCCTCGGCGGCTATTTGTCGCCGTGGCTGATGAAGCGCGGCGTTGCGCTGATTCCATCGCGCATCGTCGGCATTTCGCTGGGCGCGGTGCTGATGATCGCGCCGGGCTGTATCGGCCTTGCCGCCAGCCCCTATACCGCGATCGCCTTGTTCTGCGTGGGCGGCTTCGCGCATCAGATGATCTCGGGGCTGATCAACACGCTGTCCGCCGACGTGTTCGCGCCGAGCGAGGTCGGCACCGCCAACGGCTTTATCGGGCAGGCCGGGTGGATCGGCGGCCTGCTCTTTTCGCTGATGATCGGCCAGTTGGCCGATACCGTCGGCTATGCGCCGCTGTTCGCGGTGCTGGGGGTGTTGGATCTGATCGGCGCTGCCGTCCTGATCCTCTTCATCCGCAAGCTGACCCTGCCCCCCGTCCCTGCCACGGAACCGACACTATGAGACACGCCACCTTGTCCAACCCGCCCCGCTTCGTGCTGACCGCGCGCGTGCCGGGCCGCATCACGCTCACCGCCGACACTGGTGCCGTCGCGCATGTGTTCGTGCTGGAGGATGATATCGTGCGCCTGTTGCTGCTCGCCACCGGCACGGTGACGAGCCCGCCGAGCTGGGCGATCGCCCCCGGTGCCGCCGACATCGCCGAACCCGGCCGCGACCGCATGGATGTCGGCGGTTTTACGTGCCCTGCCTTCGACTGCGTGGCGACGGAAGATAGGCTGACGCTTACGACCACCCGCCTTCGCCTCACCATCCGCCTGCACGGCCTCCATTGCAGCTGGGAGCAGCGCGACGGCGACACGTGGCGGCCAATGGCGGCCGATCGCCCGACGCAAGCCTATGATTTCGGCTGGTGGGACGGCCGCGCGCACCATTATCTCGCGCGCCGGCCCGACGAACGCTTTTACGGCCTGGGCGATCGCACCGGCGACACCAACCGCGCGGGTCGCCGCTTCCGCCTGACCAACGTCGATCCGATGGGGTTCGATGCCGAGCATAGCGACCCACTCTACAAGTCCATTCCCTATCTCCTGGTCGCCGACGGGGATGGCCGCTGCCACGGTACGTTTTACGACAGCGTCGCCGATGTAACGGTCGATCTCGGCCGGGAACTCGACAATTATCACGGTCTCTACCGCCATGTCGTGGCGGACGCAGGCGATGTCGATCTGTGGATGATCGCCGGGCCGGACCCGCTGGCGGTGACGCGCCGCTTCACCTGGCTGACCGGCCGCCCCGCGCTGATGCCGCGCTGGTCGCTGGGCTATTCGGGCTCGACGATGAGCTATACCGACGCGCCCGATGCCGCAGTGCAGATGGCGAGCTTCCTCGACCAATGCGCCAGGCACGATCTCGGCTGCACCTCGTTCCACCTCTCCTCGGGCTACACCTCGATCGGCGACAAGCGCTATGTGTTCCACTGGAACCGCGACAAATTTCCCGATCCCGCCGCCTTTATTGGCTCCTATGCCGATGCGGGTGTGCGGCTGGTGCCCAACATCAAGCCCGCCCTTCTGCGCAGCCACCCGCGCTATGACGAAGCAGCGGCGGCCGGCCTGTTCGTGGCCGATGCCGAGGGCCAGCCGGTCGAGGCACAATTTTGGGACGAAGTCGGCAGCTATATCGATTTCACCCGGCCCGAAGCCGCGCAGTGGTGGCGCGCACAGGTGACGACCAGCCTGCTCGACCAGGGCATGGAAGCGACCTGGAACGACAATAACGAATATGAAGTGTGGGATCGGCGCGCGTGCTTCCACGGCTTCGGCAGCCCCGTCGCAGCAGCGGCGATGCGTCCGGTGCAGCCCTTGTTGATGACGCGCGCGTCGCGGCAGGCGCAAATCGAGGCACGCCCCGGCCAGCGCCCCTATGTCGTGACGCGATCCGGGATGGCGGGACTGCAGCGCTATGCGCAGACCTGGACCGGCGACAACCGCACCGAGTGGAAGACGATCCGCTACAATATGCGCCAGGCGATCGGCCTTGCTCTATCGGGCGTGTCCAACAGCGGGCACGATGTCGGCGGCTTTTCGGGCCCCGCCCCCTCGCCCGAACTGCTGGTACGCTGGGTGCAGGCGGGGGTGCTGATGCCGCGCTTCAGCATCCATAGCTGGAATGACGACCGCACCGTCAACGAGCCGTGGATGTACCCGCAAGCGCTGCCCGCGATCCGGCGATTGATGGCGTTGCGGCAGACGCTGCTGCCGTTTCTCTACGACCTTTTGCATCGCTATCACGCGGCGTATGACCCGATGGTGCGCCCGCTCTGGCTCAACTTTCCGGGTGACCCGGCGGCCTGGGCCGAGGGGGACGATCATCTGCTCGGGCCCGATTTGCTGGTCGCAGCGGTGGCCGAACCGGGGGCGACAATGCGCACGGTGCGTACGCCCGCTGGCGCGGACTGGATCGATGTCTGGACCGGCAACCGCGTTGCGGGCGGCGTGATCGTCGAGCTCGATGCGGCATTGGATGGCCCGCCGCCGCTGCTCGCACGTGCCGGATCGGCGATGCTGGTAGACCTCGCCACCGGCGGATGGCGGCCCGAGCCCTATAAGCGCGGCATTTGGCTGTTCCCGCCCGGCAAGGGCCCCTTCGCCTGGTCGGCTGCCGAGGATGGCGGCGACGGCGACGGGCCGATCGACCGCTGGCGGATGAAGGGCCAGGCCGATGCCCAACGGATCGATCTCACGCTGAGCCGCGATGGCCCCGGCACCTGGGGCGACGACCGCGTGACACTGTTGCTCCCGCCGGGCGAAAAACGGACGCTCATCGTCAATGGCGGCGCGGGCGAAGCGGTGATGATTGCAGGGCGCAGCGGTATTTCGCTGACTGTCGGGGACGCGTAACGGCGGCGGGTCAGACCGCGCCGCGCTTGGCCAGTGCGGTGCGCTTGACCTCGAGCTCGGCGCGGGTACGCTCCATCGTGTCGATTTCGGTGGCCTGGAGCAGCCCCTCGATCACGCGGGCGAGATGGTCGCGCATCGCCGCGCGCGCGGCAACGGGATCGCGCTCCCGCAATGCCTGCAGGATATCGAGATGTTCGTCGATCCGCGGCTGTACGCCGACACTGCGGGCGCGTTCGAGCATGTGCGCGCAGAGCGGCGAGCTGTAGCGCGCGTCCCATAGCGATTCAACCACGCCGACGATCGCCGAATTTTGCGTCGCGCGCGCGATCACGACGTGAAACTCGCGATCGGCGTGCTCACCGCTGACATGTTCCTGATTTTCGCGTTCCATGTCGGCCACCAGCGTTTCCAGCCGTGCGATATCCTCGTCGGAGATCGAGACCGCCGCCAGCGCCGCTGTTTCCCCTTCGAACAGCCGCCGCGCCTCGGTCAGCTCGAACGCGCCGATATCGAGACTCAGCATAAGCGTGTCGTTGGGCGGATTGTCGACGACGAAGATACCCGAGCCATGGCGCGAACGCACCAGCCCCGTCACCTCAAGCGCAATCAGCGCCTCGCGAATCGTCGGACGGCTGACCTTATGTTCTTCGGCCAGTTCGCGCTCGGACGGGATGCGCTGGCCGGGCCGATAGTCGCCGCGTTGGATCGCCGCCGCGATCGTGGCCGCCGCCTGCTGATACAGCTTTCGCCCCCCGGGGTGCAGGGTCGACGGAGTGGGACGAAGTGGCCTGATCACTTGATGTTCGCCTGTAGAACGGAGCGCTTCGGTTTACTCAACATGCCGGGCTCGCGCAATCGCGATAGGCCCGATCCTTCTGCAGGTCATTCCATCATTTGCAATTGGTAAGACCATTTGGTATGAGAGTCGCGACGACGGTCGACACGCAACGGCCGCGCACTTTTTGGGAGGGGAAATATGCAGACTCTACGCACGTCGGTTGCCAGCGCAGCCCTGGCGGTTTCGCTCATTGCCACGGCGGCTCCCGCCATCGCCGAAACCGGCGCGGCGGCACCAACCCCGGCCGACCCGGCCTTGGCGCAAGCCGCCGGAGCGGCGCAGACCGCGCCCGCCAGCCCCGCCGACGAAGCCGCCACTGCAGGCGACATCATCGTCACTGCCAACAAGCGCGCGGAAAATATTCAGCGGGTTCCACTCGCCGTATCGGTGCTCACCCCGGCCGCGCTCGCCAGCGCGGGGGTCCGCAACTTTCAGGATGTCGCAAAACTCTCGCCTTCGCTGGTCGTGCGCCCGGCCGAGCAGCCGCAGAATTCAAACGTATCGCTGCGCGGCGTCGGCACCTTCGCCTTCGGCATTGGCGTGGAATCGAGCGTGGCGGTGCTGGTCGACGAAGTCCCGCTGGCGTTCCAGGCACGCGCCTTCACCGATTTGCCCGATGTCGAGCGGATCGAAGTTCTGCGCGGGCCGCAGAGCACGCTGTACGGCAAATCGGCCTCGGCCGGTCTGATCAACATCATTACGCGCGCACCGACCGATACGCTGCACGTGCGCGCCAATGCGGTGGTGACAACCGACAATGAGCGCGGCGGCAATGTCAGCATTTCGGGGCCGATCTCGGACTCGGTCGGCTATGTCGTGTCTGCAGCGTACAATTATTGGGATGGCAACGTCCGCAACGTTTATGACGGCAAGCGGGTCAATGGTCGTGAATCGATCAACCTGCGCGGCAAACTGCGCTGGACCCCGACCGACACCTCGTCGGTCACGCTCTCGGCCAATTATGTCAACGGCAACACCGATGTCGGCCGTCCGTTCATCCGCGTCGCGTCCAATGCTTTGTTCCGCGGACAGGCTGGCCTTACCCCCGCAGTGGTATTTCCGGGCGTGACGATCAGCGAGAAAAACCAGGACGTCAGCAACAATTTCGACGCGCGTACAAAATATTCGGGCGGCGGCGGATATTTGCGGACCGAGGTTGCCGTGTTCGGCGATTCCAACCTGATCACCGTCACCTCCTATGACCGCTTCCACCTCGACGACTATCTCGATCAGGACGACACATCGGCACCGGGGGCGTTCGGTAACAACAATCAGATCGGCGCGTTCAATTCCGAGCAGATCACCAACGAGATCCGCCTGCAATCCGCCAGCACCAAGCCGTTTCGCTATACGGTCGGCACCTATTTCGCCAATTTGAGTTTCGGTCGTCCGTTCTCGCGCGGCCCCGTCTTCTCGCTCGCCAATTGGTCGGCGACCTCCAAGTCGCGCCAGATCGCCGGCTTCGCACAGATCGACTGGCAATTCCTGCCCAAGGCAACGCTGACGGCGGGCGGTCGCGTCCAGAATGAAGCGGTTAGCTACACCTTCCTTGATCGGCAAGCGAACAACGCGTTCTATAGCGGGCACGCCGAAGACACGGCGGGCACCTACAAGGTCAATCTGCGCTACGAATTCACGCCCGACCTGATGCTGTTCGGGACCTATGCGACAGGGTACAAGGGCCAGACCTACGATCTGACCACCGGCTTCAACCTGAACCGCGCACTGGCCGGGCCGATCAAGCCCGAACGCTCGCGCGATCGCGAGATCGGCGCACGCACGCAATTCTTCGATCGGCGGCTGACGCTCAACCTCACGCTGTTCGATACCGATTACACCAACCTCCAGGCGCAATCGATCGAGACGCTGGCCGACGGCACGCAGAATTACCGCCTTACCAATGTCGGCGGCCTGAAAACGCGCGGCATCGAGCTGGAAGGCTCGGCGCGCCTTGGTGGCGATGTGACCTTTGGCGGTGCCGTGACCTATCTTGACGCGCATTATACCGACTATGCGATCGCACAATGCTATCCCATGCAGACGCTCGCCCAGGGGTGCTCGGGATCGCCCGCGCGGCAGAATTTGACCGGTGGCCGCGCGATTCAGGCCCCCGAGTGGAAATTTACGATCAGCGGCGATTATTCGCCCGCGCTGACCGACAAACTTCGCGGAATCGCGCAGTTCAACTGGCAATATCAAAGCAGCCTGAACTTCGGCCTGCGTGACCCGGAGACCTTCCAGTCGGCCTACCATATCGTCAATGTCGGACTTGGCGTGCGCGATGCCGATCATCGTTGGGAAGTGGTCGGCTTCGTCAACAACCTGTTCGACCAGCAATATTTTGCCTCGTTGGTCAACACGGCCGGTAACTTCGGCAACCAGCAAGCCACGCAGGCCCTCCTACCGCGCGACTTCCGTCGCTATGGCGGCGTGCGGTTGTCGGTCAATTTCTGACGGCGCAGCCTAGGGCGTTTTAGGGTCCTGAAATTACGGAGACGACGATGCGGTTCAGGACCCGGTTGACCACGCTGGCCAGTGTCATACTGGCGGCGACAACGGCGGGCGCTTTCGCTCAGGAAGCCCCAAAGCCCGCCGCTCGCCCGGGCATCGACTCGCCCGAATTGTCAAAACTCGGAGCCTATCCGGTTGGTGTCGCCGACGTCGAATTCGTGCAGCCCGGTCAGGCGGACCTGCGGGTCGATGCCCCCAACGCCAGCCGGATCGATCGGCGCGTGCCGCTCAAGATCTGGTATCCCGCCGCAACCACCGGGCACGGCATCTCCTACCGTACCGCGCTGTCGGGTGAAACGGGGGTCGATGTTCCGTTCGAAGTGCCCGGCATCGCCACTGCCGGGTCGACCGCCGCCAAGGGGCGCTTCCCGCTTGTCGTCCTCGCGCATGGCTATGGAAACACGCCCGAGGTGCTGTCCTGGCTGGGCGAAAATCTGGCGAGCAAGGGCTATGTGGTGGTGACCCCGGCCTTCCGCGATCCGCCGATCAGCCTGCGCACGGCGGCCGCACGCGCCGGACCGATTGCGCGGCGTCCGCTCGACATCGCCTTCGTGACGGGGGAAGCGCAACGGCGCGCGCGCGCAGGCGAAGGCATTTTCGCCAGCGCCGATGCCGCGCGCACTGCGCTGATCGGGTATTCGATGGGCGGTTACGGCGTATTGACGGCGGCGGGCGCGCCGCTCAACCCCGCGCTCGCGGACATGACGCGTGGCGTGTTGGCACCTTATGCCGCAGGTGGCCCCAAGGCGGCGGAGCTCAAGGTCACCGGCTTGAAAGCGGTGGTCGCGCTTTCGCCCGCCAACCGCTTCGGCGACGCACCGATCTGGTCGGGCGACGGCCTGGCGGCGATAACGACGCCGACCTTGTATATCGTCGGCGGGCAAGATCATGTCGTCGGCTATCCGGCGGTGCGGGCGCTGTTTGACCAGGAAAGCAACGCGCAACGCTACCTGCTGACCTTCAAGGAAGCAGGCCATAGCATTGGCCTGATCGGCGCGCCGCCCGCGATGCGGCACAGCTTCTGGGACCTCGACTGGTTCGAGGACGCGGTGTGGCGCAAGGACCGGCTGTTGCCGATCGAGACGCATTTCATCACCGCCTTTCTCGACCGCTATGTGAAGGACGATATGGCCAAGGGTGCCTATCTCGACGGGCTCGTCGTCGACTCCGATACGGGCACCTGGCCCGGCGCGCCAGCCGGACGCTATACCGGCTACAGCCCCGGTGCGCCTGCGGCGACCGTGTGGAAAGGATTCCAGCCGAGCCGTGCCACGGGCATGCTATTCGAGGCCAAGCCTGCGCAATGATCGAGACGCTTCCTTCCAATCACGCTGCCCTTGCGACGCGGCCCACGATGCTGACGCAAACCATGCGCTGGTTCGGGCCGACCGACCCCGTGACGCTGCGCGACATCCGGCAGGCCGGGGCCAGTGAAGTCGTTACCGCGCTGCACGAAGTGCATAACGGCGCTGTGTGGGAACAGGCGGCGATCGCCGAGCGCAAAGCCATGATCGAAGCCGCCGGGCTCGGCTGGAGCGTCGTCGAAAGTCTGCCCGTGCATGAAGAGATCAAGCGGCGCGGCCCCGACTGGGATGCGATGATCGCCGCCTATTGCGCCAGCCTGCGCAACCTGGCCGCTTGCGACATTCGTGTTGTCACCTACAATTTCATGCCGTTGCTCGACTGGACGCGGACCGATCTGGCTTGGCCGCTGCCCGACGGCGCGCTCGCGCTGCGCTTCGAGCTGGAAGCGGTCGCTGCGTTCGACCTTCATCTGCTGCAACGTCCCGGGGCGGAACAGGATTACAGCGCTGGCATGGTCGAGGCTGCTGCCCGACGCTTCGCTGCCATGGACGACGACGCTCGCCGCACGCTCGAACGCACCATCATCGCTGGCCTGCCCGGCAGCGAGGAGAGCTTTACCGTCGACGCCTTTCGCCAGGCGATCGCAACGTATGACACGATCGATGCCGATCAGTTGCGCGCCAACCATGTAGCGTTTCTGGAGGCAGTCTGCCCGGTGGCCGATGCGCTGGGCCTGCAGCTTGTCGTTCATCCCGACGATCCGCCCTTCCCGATCTTCGGCCTTCCGCGTGTCGTCAGCACCGAGGCCGACGTCACCGCCCTGTTCGAGCGCGTCCCGAATGCGTCGAACGGTCTGTGCCTGTGCACCGGGTCGTTCGGCGTGCGCGCCGATAACGATTTGCCGGGGATGGTCGAGCGGCTCGGGGATCGGATCGGTTTCCTGCATTTGCGATCGGTCCAGCGCGAGCCGAACCAGGCATTCCACGAGGCCGCGCATCTCGAAGGCGATGCGCAAATGGCATCGGTCATGGTCGCGGTGCACCGATTGCAGCAGCGCACCGGCCGATCGATTCCGATGCGGCCCGACCACGGCCATCAAATGCTCGACGATCTCGGGAAGCAGACCAATCCCGGCTATTCGCTGCTCGGCCGCATGCGCGGCCTGGCCGAATTGCGCGGGCTTGAGCGCGGTGTTGCGCAATTGTTCGAGCGTAGGGATCGCCCCGCTCGCTAAGGGAGAGAGACGATGCACCGGCCGTTCTGGACACGTGGCGTTATCGCAGCCTTGGCGCTGTGGGGCGCGCCCTTAGCCGCGCAAGACGCCCCGCCCTCGCCAACCCCGCTGCTGGTTGCGGGGGATTTGCGCGACGGCACCGATCTGTCGGGGCCATGGCATTATTCGATCGATCCATTCCGCTCAGGGATTTCCGGCTTCCACGGCGGGATGCCCGATATCGGGCAGCAACGCTGGCGCGACGTCGACGTACGCAAAGCGATGGCGAGCGACAGCCGCGTCCTCTACGAATTCGACCTCGCGCGTTCGCCGTTGACGACTCTGCCCTCTTCCTGGCTGACCGAGGCACCCGAGCTGCGCCATTATCAGGGGCTGATGTGGTATCAGCGCAGCTTCCCCGCGCCGACCCAGCGCCACGGTCGCTATTTCCTGCGTTTTGGCGCAGCCAATTATGCGACGGTGGTCTATCTGAATGGGCAACAGGTCGGGCGGCATGAGGGCGGCTTCACCCCCTTCGCTTTCGACGTCACCAAGCTGCTGCGCGACGGCGACAACCAGATTACCGTCGGCGTCGATTCGCAGGCGACCGAAGCAACCGTGCCGCCTCCGGTCACCGATTGGGAGAATTACGGCGGCATCACGCGACCGGTCCGGCTGGTCGCGACGCCCGATACCTATGTCGACGATGCCTGGGTGCGGCTCACGCGAGACGGCAAGTTGGCGGTCGACCTCCATCTCGACGGACCTGCGGCGGCCAATCAGGCGGTGCAGCTTCGCATTCCCGAACTCGGCCTCGATCGCAGCGGCACGACCGATGCACAGGGCAATTGGCGCGCGACGATGGCCGCGCCCCGCGCCCTCGTCCGCTGGTCGCCCGAGCGCCCGCGCTTGTACGACGTCGCAATCAATGCGGGCGAGGATCGCTGGCGCGACCGCATCGGCTTCCGCACGATCACCGTGCGCGGAGCCGATATCTTGCTCAACGGCAAACCCATTTTCCTGCGCGGCATATCGATGCACGAGGAAGAGCTCGGTACCGACCCAACCCGCGCGATGACCCCGGCCGCCGCACGCGCGTTGCTGAGCGAGATCAAGGAAGGTCTGCACGGCAATTACGTCCGTCTTGCCCATTATCCGCACAGCGACAGCACACTCCGCCTGGCGGATGAGCTGGGGCTGCTCGTGTGGAGCGAAGTGCCGGTCTATTGGCAAGTCGCCTGGTCGAACCCGGATACGCTGGCGCGCGCCCGCACCATGGTGGCGGAGAACGTCCTGCGCGATCGCAACCGCGCCGCCATCGCGATCTGGAGCGTCGCCAACGAAACCCCGGTGACCGACGCACGCAACGCCTTCCTGCGTACGCTGGTCGGCGATGTGCGGCGGCTCGACGATACGCGGCTGGTCAGCGCGGCGCTGCTGGTCGAGCGATCCAAAACCGCCGACCATCCGGTGATGACGCTCGCCGATCCGCTCGCCAAGGATCTCGATGTGCTGGCGATCAACACCTATAACGGCTGGTATACGACCGATCGCCTGGCCGACCTGCAGACCAGCGAGTGGCGGGTCCCGCTCGACAAGCCGCTGGTGTTTTCGGAGTTCGGTGCCGACGCGCGCGCGGGCTTTCACGATCCCGTCAACGGGCAGAAATTCTCCGAGGAGTTCCAGGCAGATTATTATCGCTACACGCTGAAAATGGCAGATACGCTGCCCAGCCTGCGCGGTATGTCGCCATGGATCCTCAAGGACTTCCGCTCGCCCCGGCGGCAGAATCCCGATTTCCAGCAGGGCTGGAACCGCAAGGGCCTGATTTCCGAGACGGGACAGCGCAAGGCAGCCTTCGATGTGCTCGCCGGCTATTATCAGCGAAAGGCGGCCGGGCAGTGAACCGGCGCGGTTTCAACCCGCAAAACTTGGATATCGCGGGCGTTGTTGGAAACGCACATTGCCCTGCCCGCCCCTTTTGCGTTAGCGCTATCACTCGTCATCCGCAAAGGCGGAAAAAAGCCGGGAGAGCCGGCTGAACAGGAGACGGGGATATGATCGGTGCAATCGGGCGATTCGCGGGCGCGCTGACTATCCTTGCTTGCGCAGCCTATGCGCGGCCGGCGCAGGCTGAAGACGGATACGATCTCTGGCTACGCTATCGGCCACTGCCCCAATTGCAACGCAAGGCCGCAACCGTCTCCGCGATCACCGTGCTGCGGGAATCGCCAACGCTTCGCGTAGCGGCGGAGGAACTTGAGCGGGGTTTTTCGGGCCTGTCCGGACATGAGGTGGGACGGCAGGACACCATCCCCGCCGATTCGGTCGTCCTGGCCACCGCCCGAACACCCGAGGTAGCGGCGCTTGCCCTCCCGGTCGCAGCGTTGAACGAGGAAGGATATCTGGTCCGCCCGGTGACCCTTGGCGGGCGGCGGGTGACGCTCGTTACCGGCAAAACCGATCGCGGCGTGCTATACGGGGCGTTCGCGCTGCTACGCTGGGCCCAGACGGGCCATGCCGTGCGTGCCGCCACATTCTCGTCGAGCCCTGCGACCAAGCTGCGCTTGCTCGACCATTGGGACAATCTCGATGGTACGGTCGAACGCGGCTATGCCGGGCAGTCGTTATGGGATTGGTGGACGCTCCCCGATTTTCGCGACCCACGCTACACCGATTACGCCCGCGCCAATGCGTCGATCGGCATCAACGGGACTGTGCTCAACAACGTCAACGCCAAGGCCGACAGCCTCACCGCGCCGTACATCGCCAAGGCAGCGGCGTTGGCCGACGTCTTTCGCCCATACGGCATCAAGGTGTACCTCTCCGCCCGGTTTTCCGCACCGATCGAACTGGGCGGTCTGAAGACCGCAGACCCGCTCGATCCGCAAGTCGCGGCGTGGTGGCGCGCGAAAGCCGATGAACTCTATCGCGCCATTCCGGATTTTGGCGGCTTTCTGGTGAAGGCCAATTCCGAAGGCCAGCCCGGCCCGCAGGATTACAAGCGGAGCCATGCCGACGGTGCCAACATGTTGGCGGCTGCCCTCGCCCCGCATGGTGGCGTCGTGATGTGGCGTGCCTTTGTCTATGCGCAGGAAAATGCCGAGGATCGCGCCAAACAAGCATATGATGACTTCAAGCCGCTCGACGGTAAATTCGCGCCCAATGTGATCGTTCAGGTCAAAAACGGCGCGATCGATTTCCAGCCACGCGAGCCTTTTCATCCGCTGTTCGGCGCAATGCCCCGGACTCCGCTGATGCTCGAATTCCAGATTACCAAGGAGTATCTCGGCCAGGCGACCCACCTCGCCTATCTCGGGCCGCTGTTCGAAGAAACCCTGCGGTCAGATACGCTGGCCGATGGCCCCGGCTCCACCGTCGCGCGCGTCGTCGCGGGAACGGGCGACGCGCTGACGGGCATGGCCGGAGTCGCCAATATTGGTCGATCGCGCGACTGGTCGGGATCGACCTTCAACCAGAGCAATTGGTACGCCTTCGGGCGTTTCGCCTGGGACCCGCAGGCGTCGTCGGCTGACGTTGCACGCGAATGGGCGGCGATGACCTTCGGCCCCGACCCCGCGATCGTCGCGCCGATAACAAAGATGATGGCCGGGTCGCGCGAGGCCGTGGTCGATTATATGACCCCGCTGGGTCTCGCCCATCTCATGGCGACCGCCCACCATTATGGCCCCGGGCCGTGGATCTCCGATTTGAAGCGGCCCGAGTGGAATCCCTATTATTACCACCGTGCCGACAAGGATGGCATTGGCGTCGAGCGCGGGCCCGGCGGCACCAACGCGACCAGCCAATACGCCCCGGCCCTTGCGCGCGTGCTGGCCGATCCTGCGACCACGCCGGATGCCATGCTGCTGTGGTTTCACCGGGTGCCGTGGACCTATCGCCTGAAGTCCGGAAAGCCGCTTTGGCAGGCGATGGTCGCCGATTACGATCGCGGAGTCGCCTATGTCGACGACATGCGCCGGACTTGGGCGACCTTACGCCCTGCTATCGATGCCGAGCGCTTCGCCAAGACCGCAGCCTTCCTCGACATCCAGCAGCGCGAGGCGCGGTGGTGGCGTGATGCCAGCCTGGCCTATTGGATGTCGGTCAACGGCCTGTCGCTCCCGCCGGGTGCCGCGCCACCCGCACACGATCTCGCTTGGTATAAGGCGCAAACCTTCCCTTATGCGCCGGGCAATCCGTGATGCCCTCCCGCCCCGCGAAGAGGATCCCCCCAATGAAGAATCGTACACAGACGCTTGCCCGCTGGATGGGCATGGCAGCCGTCTCCATCATCACCATTTCAGTCGCGCAAGCAGATCCGCTCGCGACCGTCGAGCGCAATGGCAGCTTCGTCGCGATTGAACCCTATGCGCCCAATATCGTTCGGGTGACGATCGCGCTTGATCCCAACCTTGCCAGCGGCGCGCCGGGCCCCGGCCCCAATGCCCCGGTGGATGCCACGGGGTGGACGCATCGCGTCGCTGCCACGGGAGACATCTTTTCCTCCTCCGCACTATCCCTGACAGTCGCAGCGCAGCCTTGGCCAAAAGCACCGACGCAGATGGAGCGCTACTTTGCCCCATCGCTTCCGCCGGTTGAGATCACCATCAACGGTGCCGACGGCCATGTCATCACCCACATGACCGGCTGGGAAATGGCACCGCATATGGTTGCGGGCGAGAAGACCTTCAAAGTCGGCGCAAGTTTTTCGGCACCGCTCGATGAGCATTATTACGGGCTCGGGCAGAACCAGGAAGGCAGACTGGACTTGCGCGGCCGCACGATCGATTGCCGCCACAATTACGATGCGCCAGCGGGCGAAACGGTCTGCGTCCCCTTCCTTGTCACCAATAAGGGCTATGGCATCGTTTGGGACAATCCGTCGCAGACGACCGTATCGCCGGGATTGTACAACAGCACGCATTGGCAATCGGAGGTCGGTGAGCGGGTCTCCTTTTTCGTCATTACGGGTAACACCACGGACGCACTCTACGCGGGGTACGCGACGCTGACCGGCCAGACGCCGCTGCCGCCAAAGGCAGCGTTCGGTCTTATCCAGAGCAAGGCGCGCTACGAGACGCAGGCCGAGCTGCTCGGCATCGCCGAGGGGTATCGCCGTCGCGGCTATCCGCTCGACGTGATGGTGCTCGACTGGTTCTACTGGACCCGGATGGGGCAGCTCGACATCGACCGAAGCTATTTCCCCGATCCCAAGGCGATGAACGCCACGCTCAAGCGCATGGGCCTCCGCAGCATCGTCAGCGTCTGGCCGCGCTTCGAACGCGAGTCGCGCTATTACAATATGCTCGCCGCCAAGGGCTGGCTGCTGCATGACGTCGATGGCAGCGTGGTGGACGGCCTGCCCATTCGCTCCGATCGCGCCGGAGCCTTGCTCGACAGCACCAATCCGGAGGCGCGGCGCTGGTATTGGGACAAAATCCGCGACAATATCGCTTCGCAGGGGTTTGACTGGTTCTGGCTCGACGAGACCGAGCCGGACCTTGTGCCGGATGGGCATCTCTATTCGATCGGGTCCGGCGACCGGTTCCACAATGTCTTCCCCTTGCTGCATACCGCCAGCGTCGCCGAGGGATCGGCGAAGGATCGTCCCGATCTGCGCAACCTGATCCTGTGCCGCGCCGCGTATCTGGGCACGCAGCGCAATGGCTGCCTGTTCTGGTCGTCGGACGTTCAGGCCACGTGGGAAGCGCTCAAGCGCCAGGTGCCGACGGGCCTCAACATGACGGCATCGGGCATCGCCTATTGGAGCAGCGATACCGGCGGATGGCAGTGGCCCAATGGGCCAAAGGCGGAACGTCCCGTCCTGCTCGATCCGGCAGGTGCCACCGCCATGGCACCCGGCTATACCGATTATCCCGAACTGTTCGTCCGCTGGTTTGAGTATAATAGCTTCACGCCAACGCTGCGTATCCATGGGCAGCGCCCGGCCACCGCCATCTGGGAATATGGCAAGGCGGCCGAACCCGTCCTCGCCCAGTATCTCAAGCTCCGCTATGCGCTGATACCGTATCTTTATGCGCTCGGCCGCCACACTTATGAAAGCGGCGCGCCCTTCATGCGCGCTTTGTTCATGGACTTCCCGGACGATCCCAAGGTCGTGGACCTGGGCGACGAATATATGTTCGGACCCGCCTTCCTCGTCGCCCCGGTGACCGAGCAGGGCGCGACCAGCCGCGCGGTCTATCTTCCGGCGGGCGCAGACTGGTATGATTACTGGACCAATGAACGGTATCACGGCGGCCAAACGATAACCGCCGCCGCGCCGATCGACCGGATCCCGTTATTCGTTCGTGCGGGCTCGATCGTGCCGATGGGCGCGCCAATCCCCAGCACCGCGACGCGGCAACCGCTGGAAAGCATCCGCGTCTATCCCGGCCGCTCGACCAGCTTCACGCTGTATGACGACGATGGCGTCAGCAATCGCTATCGCACTGGAAGCGGCGGCACCACGCTGCACTGGGACGAAGCGACGCAGCGTCTGTCGAGTTCGGGCAAATTGCCGACCGGGCAAGATGTCGCTCCGCTGGTCAGGGTCATCGGCCACTGACCGCACGAACACTCCGCAGATTTAATCGCGCGACACCGAAGGAAGGCTAAGGGCGGAGCGGCAGCACATAATCCGGCTGTCGGCCGAAGCCCCGTACCACCACCCGGTCCGCGAAGAAGTCGAGCCGGGCATAGGCCGTCTCCGGCGTATCCAGCATCGCCTTGAGGTTCAGGTAATGAACTCCGGCATGCTCGCCGTAATTGCCGTCATGGTTGTGCCCGTCGAGCCATACCTTGGCCGAACGGTGGCGTTCGATCACCGCCATCACCGCTGCGGCATTCCACAGATTGTGGGGATTTTCGGGAAAGAGCGGAAAATGGCTGAACAGCATCGCTTTCATCCCGCGACGGTCGGCCTCGGCAAGTTGCGTGTCGATCCAGCGCAGTTGCGCGTCGTCGATGCCGCCGTCCCATAGCGGCTTTTCTGCATACAGCGCCGCATGTGCGGCCATGCTGCGCGTATATTCGGGGCTGCCCGCTGGCCAGCCAAAGCTGCTCAGCCCGGTCCCGTCGGTGATGATGAACAGCCAATTATGGCTGGTAAAACTGTAATAGCGCGCTGGCATGCCCAGCTTACCCGCGACCAGCGGCTTGTGCGCATCGTCGATCGCGAACTCGTGATTGCCGAGCACATAATGCCAGGGATGCCGCAATTTCGCCGCCACAGGCAGAAACGCGTCATAGCTCTCCCAGTCTCGGTCGATGAAATCCCCGAGATGGACGACAAACGCCAGCTTCTGCCGGTTGAAATCAGCCACGGCCGCCGCAAGTTTGGAGGGGGCCGTGTGATAGAGCCGCTGACCACTATCGGGTTCAGCGGCATATTGCGCATCGGCGATCGCGCCGATGCTGAAGTCGGGACGTTCATTCGCCACGGCGGCGGGCGTCGCGCTGGCAAGCCCCGCCAAAGCCGCCAGGTGCATCACTAAGCGCATCGTCCGGTCCGATCCGATAGAGGTCGCCGGCCCCTTTAGCGCCGCCCGCGCGATTGTCACGCGCGCTTCATGCTTCTGTCCTAACGCGGCCAAGACTCGGAAAGACATCCGGGCAGGGAGGCACGAAGTGACAGCGCCACGACGCGCGTGTCCGCGTCTCCGCAGGGGCGCGGCGCGGTGAATGAGATTTCGGCCATCCTGATTCGGCGACGCGCCGATCAGGAGGAAGCAGATCTGCGCCAGGCGCTCCGGCGCTTTGTCGGGGGCCGATTGAACCATCATGCCGATGGCGAAGACATCGTCCAGGAAACCTATTTGCGGCTCTACGACTATCGCCGCACCCGTCCGGTGGCGGACGCCGCCGCATTTTGCTTCACGGTCGCGCGCAATCTGGTGCACGATCATTTTCGCCAGCGTAGCGCCTTGCCGCCGACAAGCGACCTCAGCGAGGAGATCGTCTGCGCCAGACCGCACGCCGAGGAGGTGCTGGACTATCGCCAGCGGGTGGAGATTTTGGTGCGTGCCTTGAAAGTGATGCCGCCGCTGCGCCGCGAAGTCTTTCTGCGCCGCCGCCTCGATGGCACGGCGAGCGCAACCATCGCCGCGGATTTGCAGCTGAGCGTCGCGGCCGTCGACAAGCATTGTACGCGCGCGGTGGCCCACTTGCGCTTGGCGCTGGAACGCCGCGGCCTGCCGCCCGGTGCCGCCCGATGAGCCGTCGTGCAACCTTGCAGGAAGCCGCGGGTCTCGCGCTTTCGGGCGAGACCGGCCAGGGGCCGCATGCCGCGACCGCCGAATGCGTCCGCGCAACGCTTGACGACCCGGCGCTGGAGGAGGCGCTTGGGGCAGCGGCAGCGTTCGGTCGCCTGTCCGACGCCGATATTCTGGCGATGCGCGAGACCCGGCGGCGCTCCCTGGCGACGGCGGGAGTGACCGCTGCGGTGCTGCTCGTGCTCGGCGGCGGCGCATGGCAGGCGACGCGCCTGGGCACCGCCCCTGCCCTTGCCACCCATTATGAGACCAAACGCGGCGAAGAGCGCGTGGTCGCGCTCGCGGACGGATCGCGGCTCGAACTGAATGGCGCGACCGCGCTCGACGTGACGATCGACGCACAGCAGCGCACCGTCGTGCTGCGGCGCGGCGAAGCCTTTTTCGACGTGGCACATGAACCCGACCGGCCCTTCGTCGTCACTGCGCGCGGATCGAGCACGCGTGTGCTTGGCACCGCATTCGACATCGATCTGGCTCGCAACGAAGTGAAGCTGGCCGTGTTTCGCGGGCGCGTGCGGTTCGGGGCGAGCGACGCCGACACCGGCGTGCTGGTTCCCGCAGGCTGGCGCTCCCGCTTCGACGGCACCACCGCCAGCGCGCCAAGCCGGTTCGATCCAACGCAGCAGGATTGGCGGCACAATTGGCTCGATACCGATGAAATGCGGCTGGGCGATTTGGTCGAGGCGCTCAACCGCCATGGCGGGCCGGTGATCGAGACCCCGCCCCCACAGCTTGAAAAATTGGTGCTGTCCGGGCGTTTCAAGCTCGACAACCCCGAACAATTGCTGGGCGCGATCGGTGCCGCCTATGGCTTCACGGTGGTGCGTCAGGGCGCACACTTGCGGCTGATGCCGACCGGGCCAAGCGACACCAAAATGTCATCACAATGACGCTGCACTGCAACAAAATTCTTTTGTCCTGATCCGGCGGGGAACCCGTCTTCCGTTCGAGGCGCAGGGGCGTCCGAGCGGAGGAACGTTATGAAACATATTCGGGGAATTTCAGGCATGGCACTGGCGATCGCGATTGCGACACCTGCTGTGGCACAGGCACGACCGGCGGAGACGACCGTCCTTCGCCAGGAGCAGCGCTTCGACATCGCGCCGTCGGATTTGCGCACTGCCATCTCGCGCTTTTCACAAGCGACCGGCGTGCAAGTGGTGGTGGCACCCGACGCGGTCAGCGGCCGTCGCACGGCTGGCGTGCGTGGTAGCTATACTGTGCGAACGGCACTCGACCATTTGCTGCGCGGGACCAATCTGGGCGTGACCTTCCAGGGCGGCGTCGCCATCCTGAAGCCGATGGCCGCCGCCCCGGTCCATCCGGCATTGGTCAAGGCCGCCGCACAGGATGCTGCACTTTCGGGCGCGGCCATGCCGGACCGGTCGGTCGGCGAGGGAACCGACATCATCGTGACCGGCTATCGTCACAGCCTTACCGAAGCGCAGAACCTCAAGCGCCGCGCGGTCGGCAATGAGGACGACATCGTCGCCACCGATATCGCTGCCTTTCCCGACCTGAACCTTGCGGAATCGCTGCAGCGCATTCCCGGCATCACCATCACCCGCGACAGCGGCGAAGGCCGCCAGATCGCGCTGCGCGGGCTTGGGGCGGATTTTACGCGCACGCAGCTAAATGGCATGGAAGTGCTCGGCAACACGGCGTCGGGAATGGACAATCGCGGCGGCGTCACCCGCTCACGCTCGTTCGATTACAGCCTGTTCGCATCGGAATTGTTCAACCGCGTGTCGGTCCAGAAATCCTATTCGGCAGAACAGGATGAAGGCGGCATTGCCGGGACGGTGCAACTGACCAGCGCCAAGCCCTTCGACACGGGCAATAAATTGGTCGTTTCCGCCAAGGGCCAGACCAATGACAACACCAGCGGCGTCACGCCGCGCGTGGTTGGCCTCGTCTCGCATCGCTGGGGCGATCTCGCCGCGCTCGTCTCGGTCGCCTATAGCCAGATCAAGAATAACGAGTTCGGCTATCGCAACTGGGGCTGGGGCCTCACCAAATATGGTGCCGCCAATATCGGCCCGAACATCGATGCAGCAACGCGCGCCAACCTGCTTTCGGGCGTATACCAGCCGACCGCGCAATCGCCATCGTCATGGTATACCGACCGCAAGCGGCTGGGCATCACCTCATCGGTGCAATATCATCCGGGCGACGCGTTCAAACTCGACGTCGATTTTCTCTATGGTCGGCTGTGGGACCATCGCGACGACTATGCGCTGGCGACGGCCGGAAGCAACGCGCTTACCGGCACCTCGATCACCGGAGCCCAGGTCATTCAGAGCGCCGTGATCGACAGCACCAATACGCTGCGCGCGGCAAGCTATACCGGCATCGATCTGCGGTCCGAACATCATGTCGTCCAGAACCGCACCGATTTCTATCAGGGCGTCGCCAATGCCAGTTGGAAGGTGACCGACCGGCTGACGCTGAGCGCGCTTGGCGGCTATGAGGAATCGGATTTCGGCCAGCCTGTGTTCGACAAGGTGTTCATGGAGCTCAAGAACACCCCGTTCAGCTATGATGATCGCCCGACCATTCCGGTCAACACCTATGGCAAGGATATCACTGATCCGAACAACTGGGCGGTGCAGCGGCTCGACGTTCAGGAAAACAAGATCACCAACCAATATGCCAATGGGAAGCTCCAAGCGGCCTACACGTTGAATGAAGCGCTCACCTTCAAGGCGGGTGGCGAGTATAAGCACTTCATCAACGGCGGCTATACGTGGGTGAACAAAGTGTTTCACAACGTGCCCGCCGACATCGCCATCCCCAACACTCTAAAACAGACCGTCACGCCGGATACCTTGATTCAATACATCGTCGGAAACGTCGACGGGGTTTACAGCTATATCGGGGACAATCGGAACCTGACCGCTGCCAATCTCCAAGCGGGCAGCGATTACCGCGTCGATGAAAAGACCGGCGCAGGCTTCGCCCAGCTCGATCTCGACACCATCGTGGCCGGGATGCGGCTGCGGGCCAATGCGGGCCTGCGCTATTACTCGACCGACTTGCTGTCGTCGGGGCATCTGGCGACCGGCGCGGGCTTCACGCCTGTTGCGATCCGCACCAACAGCCACGGCTTCCTGCCTGCGGCCAATCTGGCGCTCGATGTTGCCAAAGCGGTGGTCGTTCGCCTGAGCGCCAGCCGCAATGTCAATCGCCCCGCGCTGGGCGATCTGGCGGCAGCCGGGTCGATCACCACGCGTCCCAATGGCGGCACCCTCAGCCTCGGCAATCCGTTCCTGAAACCGTTCAAGGCGACCTCCGTCGAAGGATCGGTCGAATATTATATGGGTCGCAGCGGCTTTGCCTCAGTCGGCTTCTTCTACAAGAGCATGGACAGCTTCATCAGCTCGTCCACCAAGCAAATCCCCTATGGTCAGACCGGGCTTCCGCTCTCCCTGCTGGTGCAAGGGGAAGACGCCAACACCTTGTTCGACGTCAGCCAGCCGGTGAATGGCGCGGGTGCCGACATCAAGGGTATTGAGGTTGCAGTCCAGCACGACTTCACCTTTCTGCCCGGCGCGCTCAAAAATCTTGGCGCGGTGGTCAACGGCACCTGGTTCGACGGGCATCAGACCGCCTATTATAATGTACCAAAGATCATCCCGCAGTATAATCTCTCGAAATGGGCGGCCAATGCCACGCTGTATTACGAGAACAAGCTGTGGGGCGTCCGCATTTCCGATGCCTATCGCAGCAGCTATTTGACCGGTGCCGGCAACGCCATCGACAATAGCGGCGATGGCATTCGCGGGACCAACAATGTCGATTTCCAGGCCCATATCAACCTGCGCCGAGGCGTCCGGTTGATCGCCGAGGGCATCAACATCACCAACGAACCGATCGTGCAGTCGCTGGATGCAGTCGCCCAGCGTACCGAGGTCTATACGACCAGCGGCCGCACCTTCACTTTCGGCATCAGCGCCGAATTCTAAGCCCGGCATCAGCGCCGAATTCTAAGCCCGGCTTCAGCTGCCGCAGCCCGTCTTTGCGTTGCCAAGGACGGGCTGCGGATCTGGCCGGTGGTGTCGCCAAGGTCGCGATGACGGGCATCGTCCACTTTGTGGATGGGCGAGCATTGCGCTGACGGCGTCGAGTTGGCACTCTCCCCGCTTCTTGGGGGGAATCTGTATGCGCCGACTGATCCTTGCGACATTGCTCGCCGCGACCGCTTCGATCGCCGGAGCGGCACCGACACCGAAGGAACAATTGCTGGTGCCGCCCTCCGGCGCGCGGCACTTCACGCTCAGCTCGATCGCCGGAAAGCATGGCGACATCTGGTCGTGGACGATGCCCGACGGGCGCGTCGCGTATCGCATGTCGATGTCACTGCGCGGCTGGGTGACCGAAACCGACGAGGTGGTCACGCTCGATCCCACCCGACGCCCCACGTCGATCGCCATTCGCGGTTTTACCGATTCCGGGGATGCGACGGAGACCTTCACGGTTGGCACTAACGGGGTGGCGGACTGGAAGACGGTGATCGATTCGGGCTCGGCCCCCTTCGCCGACAAACATTATAACACCTATGGCGGTCCGCCACTTGCCGGTGAATTCGATATCGATGCGCTGGTCGCGGCGGGGGCCAAGGGCATCGACTTGCTACCGACGGGCCATGCCAGCATCGCGATCGGACAGCCGACGCAAGTCGAAGGCCCGCAAGGCCCCAAGACGATCAAGCTCGCCTTTCTGACGGGATATGGCTTCGCGCCATCGCCGGTATGGCTCGACAGCGACAATCGTCTGTTCGGCAACGCCGGCGTCATTTCGATGTTGCCGGAAGGCTATGAGAAGAACGGCCCCAAGCTGAAGGACCTTCAGGACAAGGCGACCGCCGCGATGGTGCGCGAGGTGGCGCATCGCTTCCTGAGCAAGGCCAACCGCACGGCGACGCTGATTGACCATGTGCTGCTGTTCGATTCGGTCGCGGGCCGCTACATTGCGGATCGCGCGGTGCTAATCGCGGGTGGCAAGGTCGCGGCGATCGGTGCTGGGGGTTCGATCACCGCGCCCGCCGGCGCAACCGTAGTCGACGGACGCGGCAAGACGCTGACCCCGGGCCTGTGGGATTCGCATCAGCACGTCGGCGATGACTGGAACCTGCTGCAGAACGTCGCCACCGGCATGACCAATTACCGCAGCCCCGGATCGATGATCGACGAGGCGCTCAGCATCTACAAACGGCGGGCAGCTGGCGATTTGCTGGCCCCGGACGGCAAGGTCTCGGTCATCATCGATCGCAAGGATCCCCTCGCCGCGCAGGGTGCGCTGACGGTGTCGTCAGCGGCAGAGGCGGTCGCTGCCGTCGACAAGATCAAGGCCGCAGGGCTCTGGGGTGCCAAATTCTACACCTCGATGAATCCTGCCTGGATCGCGCCCGCAGCGGCCGAAGCGCATCGCCTGGGGTTGCACGTCCACGGTCACGTACCTGCCGGTATGCGCCCGCTCGACGCGGTGCGCGCCGGATATGACGAAGTGACCCACATCAACTTCATCCTGATGCAGGCCATGCCGCAAGACGTGGTCGACAAGGCCAATACCGCCGCACGCCTCGAAGGGCCCGCCAAATATGGCAAGGACGTCGATCTCAATTCTCCGGCAATGACGTCCTTTTATGCCGAGCTTGCCAAACGCCACACCATCATCGATCCGACGCTGACGGTATGGGAACCGTTGATGACGTCGGATGGCAGCGCGATCTCGCCCGAATATGCGCCCTTCGCCGACGTTGCGCCGCCGAGCGTCGTCCGCGGCTGGAAAATCGGCGGCTATCCGTTGTTCGGTGGCCTGACGCGCGACGACTTTCGCAAGAGCTTCACCAAGATGGTCGATCTGGTCGGCAAACTCCATCAGGCCGGCGTACCGATCGTTGCCGGCACCGACGGCTACGGTCTGGAACTGGTGCGCGAGCTGGAACTCTACCAGCAAGCGGGCCTGAGCAATGCCGAAGCGCTGCAGACCGCAACCATCATTCCCGCACGGATGACCGGCATGGACGACCGGGCGGGATCGATCGCGGTGGGCAAGACCGCCGATATCGTGCTGGTCGATGGCGATGTGTCGGCGGCGCTCGGCAACCTGCGCCATGTCCACACCGTCTTTCTGGACGGGTATCGGCTCGACGGCGCGGCACTGCGCCAGGCGAGTGGCCTGAACGGGATGCCCAAATGATATGATCTCCGCGTTGATTTTGCTCGCCGCGAGCCTCCATCAGCCGGTCGCGGCGGCGCGGGTAACCTTTGATCGACGCGGGGAGCGGACGGTACAAGTTTCGGGTCTGGCCGATGTCGCCGCCGCCAGAACCCTTCGCGCGGACGACCCGGTTCGGATTGCGTCGATCTCCAAACTGGTCACAGCGATTGCCGTCCTGCGCCTGGTCGAGCAGCACCGACTCAATCTCGACGCCGATGTGTCGGAACTGCTCGGCTATCCGCTGCACAACCCGGCCTTTGCCGACCGACCGATCACCCTGCGCCTGTTGCTGTCCCACCGCTCGAGCCTGACCGACGGCGTCGACTATGTCCTGCCGCTCGACGCCGATCTCCGCAGCGTGCTGGCCGACCCGAAAGTGTGGGATACCGCGCACGCGCCCGGTGCTTATTTTCGCTATACCAATTTGAATTTTCCAGTGATCGCGGCGGTAATGGAACGGGCCACTGGCGAACGCTTCGACCGGTTGATGCAGCGGCTCGTGTTCGCACCGATGAAACTGGATGCCTGCTACAATCTCGTCACCTGTTCGGACCGCACGGTGGCGCGCGTCGTCGTGCAATATCGTTCGGGGTCGGTAACGCGCGACGACAATCACGGTGCGCGCCCGCCCTGCCCGGTCACGCCAGCCCGCGACGGCAGTTGTGATCTGTCCCTTTGGCGTGCGGGCCGAAACGGCGCGACCTTTGCGCCGCAAAGCGGGCTTTATATCTCCGCGCGCGGTCTTGCCCGGATCGGGCGGATGCTGCTCTACCAAGGGCGGGTCGACGGCGTGCGCATCCTCACCCGGCGCTCGGTCCATTTGCTGGAGACCCCGCAATGGACATGGAACGGCGATAGCGGTGCGGGAAGCAATGGCGACACCTGGCACGGGCAAATGTGCCGTTATGGCCTGGCGGTCGCGTTTCTCGCGACGCCGGTCGCAGGCCCGCCGCCGTCTCGATCACCGTCGTCTTGCCCGATCCTTGCTGCCCGGCCACGACCCAACATTCGCCGCGGGCCACGCGCCAATCGACCGCCGCGACCACCGGGACGTCCGATCCATGCGGGTTCGCGACCGCGACGCCCGACATCTCGATGACCGCGTCGTCGCTCACAGCAGGAGGTACACCGGGACGAACAACGCA
>OFRL01000275.1_pt1 | contig 26751 bp, 22 predicted proteins | sample 1543121 | NCBI WGS metagenome assembly OFRL01 (sample SAMN07774228, study PRJEB24372) | wastewater metagenome | isolation source: Lake Maggiore Cannobio | place: Italy: Cannobio | collected 2016-01
GGCGACCGCTTTTTTCGCCCGGGAGGGAAGTCGATAAGCGAGGTTCTCAAGCCTCGACGCTACCCTCGTAGCGCCTGGTCAGACTAACGCGCTGCCTCCGAGAAGCAATATAAACCCGCCGGGCCACCCATTGGGCCGTTTCCGCGTTGTGGGCCTGGAAACTTTAGCCTAATCTCTCTGTTGTTACGTGTGATGGGGATGGAGTGCCCGCGATAACCGCCAGTGTGGCTGATGACTCCTACCGTGCGTTGAATCAACGCGGGTAGGCGGCTGTCCGTTTCTCCCGCGAAGGGAGGAAGAATATGCCGGACCACAATAGTCCGTTTCGAAGCCTTCCATGCTGACCTACATATGGATCGCTATCGGCGGCGCGATCGGCACATTGCTCCGCTTTTCGCTCAACCTGGCCCTCACGACCCGGCTTGGCGAGACGTTGCCATGGGGAACGATCGTCATCAACGCCACTGGCTCGTTCGCAATCGGGCTGTTCGCCGCGCTTTCCGAAACGGGCGGGCGGTTGCCGGTCTCTACCGACATGAGACTATTCGTTCTTGTCGGCCTGTGCGGAGGTTTCACAACCTTCTCGTCGTTCAGCCTGCAGACGCTTGCGCTGTTCCAGGCCGGCGAGCCGGGCCGCGCCATCGCGAACGTTCTCCTCTCAGTCCTTTGTTGTCTCGTCGCGGTTTGGATCGGCTTCGCCGCGCCGAACACGCTCGCGCGCCATTTCAGGAGTTGATGCCATGAAGCTTCTTGCCGTCATCGTCGGTGCCGAAAGCGCCGCTGCTTGCCTGGATGCTGCGACGCTGGCCGCACGCGCGCTTGGCGACGCTTCGGTCGAGGCGCTCAATGTCGTCGTCGATCCGGAGCACATCATCGCTGCCAGCGAGGAAATCGATTTCCAGCGCCTGCGCGAACATGACGAAGGAACGGCCCAGCAACGCGCCGACGCCGCCCAGGCTGCGTTCGTCGCCTGGAACGCCGGCGCGAGCGACGATACAACCAAGGTCGACTGGCGTTCGATCGTTGGTACCGAAGAGGAGGTGGTGGCGCAGCAAGCAGTCCATGCCGATGCCCTGATCATCATTGGCCGGGAACGCACGATGGACAGCGGCGACGCGCTCCACGCGGCGCTGTTCGCGACCGGCAAGCCGGTCCTGATCGTACCGGCGCAATGGCGGACGGGGCCGCGAACCGGGTTTGCGCACATGGTCGTGTGCCTCAGCGACAGCGACGCTGCCCGACATGCCATCACAGGTGCAGAACCCTGGCTGCGAGCGGCAGAGCGCGTGACCGCGTTGCGGATCGGCGAACAAAGCGACCCCGCCGTTTCTCTCGAGGCGATGCTGGAGGAGATCGGTATCCATCCGGAACTTCACGTCGTTCCCCGGACCCATGATAATCTGGGCGCGCAACTCGTGGCCGAGGCCAGGGCGCTCGGCGCAGACCTGCTGGTTACCGGCGCGTATCGCCACAACGAGATGGTCGAGTGGCTGCTCGGCGGCACGACACGCCATTTGCTGGCGGCGGCGGATCTGCCGCTCCTGATGGCGCATTGAGCGTGAAGGCCGAGACGCCACCGCTGTCATCCAACGCACCATTCTCAACTGACAGGATATCCTCATGACCGAGTCCACCGTAATCAAGGCGATCCGAGCCCACGAGATTCTGGATTCCCGCGGAAATCCGACGCTGACGGTCGCGGTGACCCTTGCCGGTGGAGCAGTGGCACAGGCTTCGGTGCCGTCTGGCGCGTCTACGGGCGCGCATGAGGCTGTCGAGCTGCGGGACGATGACGCCGCGCGTTATGGGGGCAAGGGCGTACGAAAGGCGATCGCCCATGTCGATGGCGAGATCGCGCGAACGGTGATCGGCATGGATGCTCGCGATCAACTCGGGATCGATGGGGCCATGATCGCGCTCGACGGCACGCCCAATAAGGGGCGGTTGGGTGGCAACGCCATATTGGGGATCTCGATGGCGGTCGCGCGCGCGGCAGCCGTCGCGTCGGGGAGGCCGCTTTATGCCTCGCTGGGCGGCGGGGGTGCCACGCTCCTGCCGATGCCGTGCATGAACGTGCTCAATGGCGGCAAACATGCCGACAGCAGCCTCGACTTCCAGGAGTTCATGCTGGTCCCGGTGGGGGCGCCGACATTTGCCGAGGCAATGCGCTATGGCGCCGAAACCTACGCCGCCTTGCGTGGCCTGCTGCGCCAACGCGGTCTCAAGACCGCAGTCGGCGACGAGGGTGGCTTTGCGCCCGACCTCGCAAGCAACGAGGCGGCGTGCGAACTCATTGTCGAGGCGATCGAGGCGGCGGGCTATCGTCCCGGCATCGATCTGGCGATCGCGCTCGATCCGGCAGCCTCATCCTTCGCCGGGGACGGCGGTTACGAACTCACGCGGTCCGGTGCCGGGCGGCTCGATCGTGCCGGACTCCTGGCACTCTATGGCCGCTGGATTGAGGCCTGGCCAATCATGTCGATCGAGGACGGGTTCGATGAGGAAGACTGGCAAGGCTTCATCGACCAGACGGCCGCTCAGGGTGCGCGCATCCAGATCGTCGGGGATGACCTGCTCGTCACCAACCCCGAGTTCATCCGGCGTGGCATCGAGCGCAAGGCGGCAAACGCCGCGCTCATAAAGCTCAACCAGATTGGTACCGTGACCGAAACCATCGAGGCGGTCAGGCTGTGCCACGCCGCCGGCTGGAAGACGATGGTGTCGCACCGCTCCGGCGAAACGGTCGATGCCTTCATTGCCGACTTCGCGGTCGCCACAAGCGCTGGGCAGATCAAGTCCGGCGCACCATGCCGCGGCGAGCGGCTGGCCAAATATAATCGCCTGATTGAAATAGAGGTCGAACTCGGCAGCCGGGCGCGATTCCGGAATCCGTTCGCGGTCGGCTGAATGCGGACGGCTCTTGGGCGGCGTTCTCCATAGCGTTTTTGCTATTATTGACGTGGGATCGGCGATGGAGGGCTGCTGGCCTGGAGATACTTTTCGTCAGGCTCGGTCGCCGCTTCCCGGATCATGATAAAGCGCGGCATTCGGCGATGACGCTGCGACGGAATGGCCGGTTTACCTTCAGCGCGATCCAATAGCCCGCCGCCGCCGCCGCCAGGGACGACAGCACCACACCGGCCACATAGGCACCACCGAGGAGCCAGTGACGATCGAGGATGAGCATGAGCGTATTCAAGCCCATGAGCGAGCGGGTTGTGTACCCTCCGCAGATTCCGCCCATGACGAACTGACGCGTGATCTCCCCCATCGGGTAACGCCCCTCCGGGGTGGTCAGCGTAGCGAAGAGCATGATCACGAAGGATCCGACGACATTGACGACCGCCGTCGCGAGAAGGTCTCCGCCGCCCCAATGCGCCATGATGATCGCACCAGACTGAAAGCGGAGGAGCGCTCCGACCGCGCTTCCGAGCGCAACTGCGGTGCAGAGCGTGATAGCGGATACCGCGCTGGATTTTGCCGCGGCCGTCATGTGAACGCCCGCACGATCGTCAGATAACCAAAAGCTACGGCCAGAAGGCATAGAACCGTCGATCCCCCCACATTGAGGAACGCCAGTCGCCGTTCATTGGCCAGCACGAGATTTAGTGTCTGCATGGAAAACGACGAAACGGTCGTGTAGCCGCCCAATATTCCAGTGATGAACAGATCCTGCGTGAGTCTGTTGTCGAAGGTACCGATGGAGGCGCGCGCCAATCCCGCGACGATGCCGATGAGCAGGGCTCCCGTCACGTTCACGGCGAGGGTGCCATAAGGAAATGCCGTCCCCCATCGCCGACCGACTGCATCGGACACGATGAAACGGGCTGCGCCGCCTATCGCGCCGCCGGTTCCCACCAACAAATATGCATCAACGCCCATACCGCACCACTCTGCCATTTTGTCGCTACCGACTTCGTCCGGCATTGGCGCCAGTGCTTGTGGTAGCTGGCCGACCTTAGAGTGTGCGATCTGCGCTTCGCTATCATGCTTTCGTGTAGGCGCGCCGAGGGCAAGGGAACCTGCAATCCGGCCCCCTTCACCGCTGTTTGCGGCCATCGCCGCAAACAGCGCCGGCAGGAGCGCCCATACGCGCCAGGGATGAGGAAGCAGCCATGGCAGCAGTGTCCTGGGGTGCGCTCAGTCAGACCCTGCCAGCAGTTCCGTAGGCGTTGCGTCCTCGCGGTCCACGCCCGCCGGGCCGATGCTCCAATGTTCGAGATGCTTGTAGACGATGACCTTGCTCGCAAGCATGTCGCCATGCTGGCGGCAGAAGGTTTCCAGCTGCTCACGCTGGCCGATCAGTTCGACGCACATCGTCAGATGCGGGTCGGCGATTTCCGCGCCATTCTCGCGCACTGGGCCATGATTGGAGAAGCCGTAATGGGTATGGTGGGCGACGGCGTTCATGATGCCGTCAGCCTTGGCTTGCGCCACCAGCGCGCGATAGAGCGGCTTTGCGGACCATAAGGTGCGCGCGGTGCCCTTCGCCGCCTTCTCGCTGGGCTTCATGTAGATCCGGATCATACCGATCTCGGTGGGCGTAACGTGGTGCGGATATGACATGGCTTCGCTTTCAAGGACGGGGGTCTGCGGAATGGGCAAAAGGTCGCCTAGAGTGCGCGGCGGCCGGTTCGAACGCGCTTCACGCAGCGTCGCATCGGGCGGCAGGAGGTCGTTCGCGGTCTTGGGAACCGCGATGCGCTGCGACAGATAGATGCCGTTATGGCCTGAGCAGACATAGGCGACGAAGCACGCCACCGCGATCGGCACCGCATGGGCCGCGCCGAACAGTTCGATGCCCATGATCGTGCAGGCAAGCGGGGTATTGGCAGCACCCGCGAACACCGCGACGAAGCCCAGCCCCGCGAACAAATCGATCGGCGCGCCGAGCAGACCGCCAAGCGCGTTACCAAGCGCGGCGCCGATGAAGAACAGCGGGGTGACTTCGCCACCCTTGAACCCGGCGCTCAGCGTAACGACGGTGAACAGCGCCTTGAGCAGCCAGCTCCAGTGATCCACCTGCGGTCCGAAGAATCCGGCGATTGTCGGCGCGTTCGGATCGGCCGACCACACCCCCAGACCCAGATAGTCTCGCGTGCCAAGCGCATAGACAAGGATGATCACCATGATCCCGCCGACCACTGGACGCAGCGGGCCATAGGGGATCAGGCGCTTGAACAGGCTTCCAAGGCTGTGGTTGGCTTCGGCAAAGGCGAGGCCCGCCAGCCCGAAGACGACTCCGGCGAGCGCAGCCTTGCCCAGCAGGAGCGGATCGACCAGCAAAGCCCCAGTCGTCCCCGCCAGATAGTCGATATGATAGGCTCCGTGGTGGATACCCCAAAGGTGGCATGTCCAGTCGCCAACAATCCCTGCAACCAGGCAGGGCACCAGTGCGGCATATTCTACCCGACCGACCGCCAGCACCTCGAGCGCGAATACAGCTCCGGCGAGAGGGGTGCCGAAGACCGCTCCGAACCCGGCGGCTATGCCCGCCATCAAGAGGACACGCACTCCAGCGTTGTCGAGGCGGAAGAGGCGTGCCACTGCGCTGGCTAGGCTGCCGCCGAGTTGGACGGCAGTCCCTTCGCGGCCCGCCGACCCACCGAACAAATGGGTAGCAACAGTACCGATGAAGATGAGCGGTGCCATCCGCAGCGGGACGCCGCCGCCTGGCTCATGGATCTGCTCGACGATCAGGTTATTGCCACCTTCGACGCTCTTTCCCATCCGATGGTAGAGCAGCCCGATCACAAAGCCGCCCAGCGGCAGGAGGAACAACAGCCAAGGATGCGCGAAACGGGTGCGCGTCGCGACATCGAGGCTCCACAGGAAGGCGGCGCAGAGCGAGCCGACGGCGATCGCCATCGGCACGAGCATCACCGTCCAGCGGGCAACTGAAATGGCATGGTCATGCCGCGCGCGCGCGAACGCCGCGACGTTGAATGTGTAAAACAGGTTCCGAAAAGTAGCGCGCACGATCCCTCCTTGTTGCCCGAGGGCGACAGGTAGGAATCATCAGCCTTGCGGCGGTTCGGCGCGAAAGCCCGGCAGAAATCCATTGCCGTTATGCTGCGTATGCGAATTGGAGGTCGATTCGTCAAGTATCAGCATCTGAATGGTGCTGGGTTGCAGTTCCCCGTCTCAAGCGCCCAGCTAGCTCGGATAGCTCGTTGTCGCCCCCATCAGACCTCGAGATCGCATCCACCAGACGAACTCGTCGAACCAGTGGTCGCTCGTTTTGCCTTTCGGCGTGAGGTCGAATCCGTGCCCGCCACGTTCATAGATGTGAAGCTCGGCCGCCACCCCTGCCTGCCGCCATGCGGCGTAGAGTAGCACGGGATCATTCGGCAGATACTCGTCATCCGCCGCGCCGGCGATGAACGCGGGAGAGGCGTCGGCGGGAACCGGCGTGCGCAGCCCGCCGTAAATAAGGCCGACGAAGTCGGGTCGCGACGCCTTGTCTCCGATCGCGAGGTCGGTGGCGAGGAACGCTCCCGCAGAGAAGCCGAGGAAGCCGACCCGGTGGGGATCGACGCCCCATTCGGATGCGCGCTGACGCACGATCGTCACGGCACGCGCGCCGTCCTCCACTGCATGCCTTTCACCCGCAAAAGGCGGCACCTTGGAGGGAGTGCCATTCTTTGCTCGGGTCATGAGGCTGTCCATCTCTCTCATATGGACTTCGGGCATCTGCATCGGATCGGCCGCGCTTCGGATCGTGCGATATTTCAGCACCAACGCGGTAACGCCATGTTGTGCCAACAGGCGCGCGACCGCGGTTCCCCCCGCGTCATACCCCAAACCGACGAAGCCGCCTCCGGGCGCGACGATCACGGCCGTGCCGTTCGCCCGTCCGGGCGCGGGCCGGAACAGTTCCAGCGTGGGCTCGCTGACATTACGGATCATGGTGTCACCCGCTTTGTTCTTCTCCCGGATTTCCGGGACGCCGAGCGACGCGATCGTACCCCCAGCATAGAGCGGAATGATCAGCCCACCGCCCGCGGACGTCTGCCCGGTCGTTGTCGCAGAAAAGAGGGCAACGGCAACGCCCAGGATCGCAATTCTGGCTAAGTGCCTCATGAGAATTTCCCCGCGTTCAAATTTTGGCTTTGAGGGTGACGAAGGCGGAGCGTGGCTGGATGGGCATCACGAGCGGATTTCCGAAATACTGATAGCTATCGAATGCCCGGCGGCCGCCGAGATTGACTGCCGAGACCTGAATCGAGAATCGACCAAGGTCATAGGCGGCCTGCGCGTCGATCACCGCATAGCCCGGCACGCTGATCGTATTGGGCAGCGTGAGTTGCCGCGCGCTGAGCGCGGTGACGCCCGCGCCGAAGGACAGGCCTTTGGCCGGACCGTTCAGCACCCGGTAGCGCGCGGCGATGCGACCACTATTCTTGGGCACGCGCGTCAGCTCACTGCCGACCGGGATCGTATTGTCCGCCGTCACCTTGGTAGCGGTATGGGCGTAGGTGGCCAGCAGCGAGAAGGCCGGTGACGGCTCCCAGACGATGTCCGCTTCTACCCCGCGCGCCCGTTGCCGGCCGGTCTGGATGTTGAACCCGAGATTGTTCGGATCTGCCGTCGCCACATTGTCGCGGATTTGGTCGAAGACCGAGATCGTTCCCGACAGGTGAGCCTTGGGCATCGCCAGCTTCAGCCCGCCCTCGACGTTGCGCGATGTCTCGGGTTTGGGAACGGCCACGCCGACGAAGCCGAACGCGGCACGAAACGCGGTCGCATAGCCTGCGAAGATCGCAACGCCGGGCGCGAGATCAAAGGTCGCGCCGATCCGGGGCGATACATGGTGGTAGGTGTCGTTGTTGGCCACGCCGATGTTGCTGTCCTCGCGGAACTTGAGGATCGTGTAGCGCAGGCCCCCGGTGAGGTGCAGCCGGCCATAAGTCGCCTGATCCTGCACGTAGAAAGCCAGCGTCCGGTAATGATCGGTCTGGAGGTAATTGACCGGAATCTGCGGCGTGTAGATTGCGTCATAGACCGGATTGGCAAGATCGATCGTCCCGCCGGGCGTGTTGCTCACGAACAGTCCCATATTGCTGGAGAACCTCGTCCAGTCATAGTCGATCCCCGCCAGCAGTGTGTGCGTTCCACCCAGCATGTCGACCTTGGCCATCAAATTGGCGTCGAGCGTGGCCTCCGTCGTGTCAGTGATCATCGTGATCGGGATGATCGGATAAACGGTCGGCGTCGCCGGATCCGGCGCGAAGAAATCCGGATCGACGAAGCTGCCATATTCGCGGATCGAGCTGTCATAGTAGCGCCCGCTGACAGTCAGCTTCAGGTCATCGGTGAAACGATGGCGCAACGTCGCCTGACCCATCCGGTTGTCGTTCGTGGTGAGCGGTTGGCCGGTCGGAGAGCCAGGAAAGGCGTTGCGATCGATCTGACCGGACAGCGCCTGCTGCGCCGGCAGGCCTGAATATTCGAGCTGGGCGCGGTGGTTGAATTGCCCCTGGAGGAGCAGGTCGGTTCGTGGGTCGATCTGGAACGAGAGGCTCGGCTGCACCGACCAGCGGCTGCCGTGGATCTGATCGATCCAGCTATGGTTGCTCTGATATTCGGCTGCGATCCTTGCTGCCACACCAGATGCCAACGGCACATTGATGTCGCCATAGGGGTTCCAGGTCGAGAAGCTGCCGCCGCGCATCGCGAGATATCCGCCGAGCTTGTCGTTCGGCCGTTCGGATTCGATATTGATGATGCCGCCGAGCGGCGTGCCGAGCCCGCCTCCATAGAGCGTGGCGCTTGGTCCCTTGAGCACGTCGATCCGCTCGACACCTACGAGACTGGTAGGATCGAACGCCTGCTGATTGCCGGCGTAAATCTGCAGGCCGTCCAGATAGACCTCGGCGGGAAAGCCCCGCACTAGCGGCGGGATGAGCAACTGCTCTTCCGACCGCGTCGGCACCACGCCGGAGACGTTCACCAGCGCATCGCCGAGTGTGCGACGATCCTGCTCCTGAATCAGCGTGCGCGTCAGCACCTGCACGGACTGAGGGACTTGAATCAGCGGCGTGTCGGTTCGGGTCGCCGCGCCGGAATCTGGAGCGGCATATCCTTCGCGCTTGCCGGTCACGACGATATCGTTGGACCAGCTAGGTTTGGTCTCGCTCCCCGCTGTCTGCGCATGCGCGGCGGCGGGGATGCATAGCGCTGTAATCAGGGCGAGCGGCGCCGCGCCCAAGAGACGATTGGTTTTCATGATAATCCTGTTCGATGGAGTAGCGGCGTCAACGGCGACGCTGGAATGGGTCAGCGCAGGCATCACGAACGACTGCCCTGCGCGCAGGAGGTGCGGGGCGTGGCGGCGAACCGACGGACAAGGCCGTCGACGACCAGCAATGCGATGAGCGAGGCGCCGAACAGCGGCAGTAGCACTGCAAGGACGACAAGGATCGCGATCAGCCAGCCCTTGCGTGCCCCGGCGATCGCCGGAGGCGCGCCAAGCCGCCCTTGTGGCCGCCGTTTCAGCCACATCAGGATGCCAAGGATGCTGACGGTGATCAGCGCGAGCGCGGTAAGGACGCCGATGAGCTGGTTGACCCAGCCGAACAGCTGACCCTCGTGCCAGGCCACCCCGGTGTTCACGATGCGATCGACGATATGCTGATCGCCGAAGCCGCGTCGGCCCGTTTCGGCGCCGCTGACGGGATCGTAAGTGACTTGCCGGTCGAGCCAGCGGTTCTGCGCCTCGGACTTTGCCGTCCAGACATTGCCGGTCGGTGGACCGAACCGCTGAACCGCATGAGGCGGCAGCACCGAGGCTGGAAACGCAAGGCGCTCCGCTTCCGCCTTCCGGACGAACGTCGACAAGCGCAGTCCGCCAAGTGGCGCCGGCGCCGCCATGGGCATCGCCATCGCGCCATGAGCATGGCCGGCATGGCCGCCGTCGGCGCCGATCTTCCAATCTTGCGGTCCTTTGACGAGGCCGAGTTCGGTCCGCGCCCATTTGAATGCGCCGCCCCAGGCGCCGGCCCAGGGCAGGCCACTGGCCAGCATGACAAGGAGCAGCCCGGCGATCCAGAAGCCGGTGACGCGGTGAATGTCCCTGAGCAGCGGGCGCCCCCGCAGCGAAAGGCGCGGCCACAAGGTGCCCGCGAGCCGAAACGGGCGCGGCCACCACAGGAATAGGCCAGTCAGGATCATCACGATCGTCCAACTCGCCGCCAACTCGACAAGCCGGTCGCCCCATGCCCCGATCAGGAGCGAGCCGTGAATGCGCGAGACCGTCGCGGAGATTCGCGCCTCGGGATCGAGCGTCCCGATCACCTTACCCTGCGGCGACACGAACACATCGCGCTTGGTGCCATTGGGCAGCAGCAACTCTACCGCTGCGGCATCGCCCGAATCCTCTGGAAGCCGATAGCTGTTGAAACGAAGGCCAGGGTTGGTCTTGAGCACGGCCGCGAGCTGGGCGTCGGGCGACACCGCGCCTTCGGTTCCGAGCCCGCGCCAGGCGCGCTCCTCCCAGCGGTCAATCTGCGGCTTGAACAGATAGATCGAGCCGGTGACCGACAGGATCAGGACGAACGGCAGCACGAACAGGCCGGCGTAGAAATGCCATCGCCAGATCGTGCGGTAGAGGGCTGCGCCTTCGGGATCGGCCCTGCCCATCACCATTTGAACCGGATGCCGCCATAGACGGCGCGTCCGGTCCCCGGATTGAACAACTCGGATGATGCGGTCGCGGTGCCGGCGACCGCCACCGTCGAGATATAGACCTTGTCGGTGAGGTTGCGCCCCTCGACATAGAGCGACCAGTGATCGCCGATGTCGAAACCCGCCTTGAGGTTCAGTAGCGCATAGGGATCGACGCTCAGCGTGTTGGCATTGTCCGCGAAATAATGTCCTGGCGCCCATTCGACGTTGGGGCCGGCATAGAAGCCGCCCGGATGCTTGTAGAGCAGTTCGGCGCGCAGGAAATGCTTGGGCACGCCAGGCAGCTCGTTGTGCCCGTAGGTCGGATCGCCGTCGAAGAAGAAATCGCTATAAGTATAAGCGGCGGTCAGGACGAGGCTATCGCCCGCCGTGAGGGCCGAGACGGGCAGTGTGGCATTGAGGCCGGCTTCGATCCCTTGGTGAACCGTGCGGCCGGCGTTGATGATGCTGCACGAACTGTACGGCCCCGTCGTCAGGCACTGCAACTCGTCGCGGATTTCCGAGCGATAGAGTGAGACGTCCCAGCCGATCGCACCGCTTTTGCCTCGCGTGCCGAGCTCGTAAGTGGTCGCGCGCTGCGCGCGCAAGTTGGGTGTGGTGATGACATTGGCATCATAACTCGGCGCCTCGGCGCTGCGCGAAACATTGGCGTAGAGTTGGGCGCCCGGCGTGACATCCCACAGCACGCCGAAGCGAGGACTCCAGAGATCATAGACTCTACGGTCGGACTGGTCGCCGTCAGTGAGGAAACGGTCGCTCCGGTCACGGCTCGCGTGGAGGTAAGACAGCCCGGCGATCAGCGAGACATTCGGAGCGACGTAGAGCGAGTCCTCACCGTAAGCCGAGACATTCTTCGGGGTGTCGACCATCGACGCAGTCGGCGCACCCTTGGTCGCTGCGATATTGACATACTGACGGGTGTCGATCGTGCCGTTCTGGATGTTGGCGCCGATGATCAGCCGATTGCGGAGGCCACCCAGCGAACGGTCATCGACGGCGCGCACGAACCCACCGTAATCGTCGACCGTGAAGTCGAGATACTGGTAGATCGGGTGATCGACATGGCGATGGTTGTAGAAGACGCCCACGTCCACGGTGGTGTCGCCGAGCCGGATCGTCGTCTTGTTCGCGACCCGGATCGAGTCGACGTTGCGCTGCTGGTCCTGCGCGACCCAGACCGGATTAGCCGAGCGCGGCGATCCCAACGCCTGCGCCTTGGTGACCTCGCCAGGGATGTGCTGGTTGGTGGTCGCGCCATAGACGTAGAAGCGCGTCTCGACGTCCGGTGAGATGCGATAGCCGATGTTGAGATTGCCGCGGATCGCATCACCATTGCTGTGGTCGCGATATCCATCGATCCGCTGGGCCGAAAAGGTCGCGAAATAATCGAGGTCTCCCGAGACCCCGCCGGTGCTCGCCTGGCCTTTGACATAGCCGAAGCTGCCCGCATCGATCCGCGCGTCGAGCGGAGAAGCATCACGGCCCGTTGGAGTCACAAGGTTGATCGCGCCTCCAAGGGCGTTCGATCCGTACCGCAGGGCGTTGGCGCCCTTATACACCTCCACATAGCGATAGGCGCTGGGATCGATCTCGAAGAAGTCGAGCAGGCCGTCCGAAGTGTTGAGCGGAATGCCGTCGATCAGCATGGTGAGGCCGCGATTGCCATAGGCGCGCGAGAGGCCGGACCCACGGATCGAGACGCGCGCATCGTCGCCCATGCGAGGCTGAACGATCACGCCCGGGACATATTGCAGGATGTCCTTGATGTTCTGGACCGGCGTGTTCTTGAACACGGTGTCGGGAACCACCTCGACCGCGCCCGCCGTCCGATCGATTGCAGTGACGGCTTGCTGCGTGTCGGGCGTCGCGGTGACGATGATGTCGCTCGAGCGCGACGGATCTCCCTCGGCGGGAGTGCGATCTTGCGCAAATGCGGGCGCGGCGAGCAGGCTCGCTGCCAGCGCTAGAAACGAAGTCTTCATCGGAGATTGCATCTTTCAGGGGCCGTGCGTCGGCGCCGAAGTCGCGCCGCGCGGTCTCAAGACAAGCGCATGCACACGAAGCGCCGACGCCCGCGCAAGAGCGCGGACTGCCAGCGGCCGGTCATGCGACGGATTATGTCAGAGAGTGGCGGGAGGGCCCCTGAGCGGCGGTCTAAGATGAGGTCGCTTTCGAACGGCAGTCGGCACCATCGGGCGCAACGCGAGCGCCATGACGAACAGGATCGCGAGCGCGAGCAAAACGGGATCGGCCGCAGCCAGTGAGGGCGCAGACAAGCCGGAAAAAGCACATGGCTGTTCGGATTTGCCGTGCTGGCTTTCGCCGGGCTTGCCATGCTCAAGACCGGGAACAGTCATCACCATCGTCATAGGGCCGGTGCCCGAGCAGATGCTGATGACGATCTGGCCATGGTCCAAGGTCGGCATGAAGCCGGAAGGCACGAGAACCTTCATCATCATCGCCAGCGCAAGCAGCGCGCTGGCAAGCACGCGGTTGTTCAAGGCTAGGCGACGAAGAAGATGCACGCGCCGCGTGTAAGTGGCAGGCGACACATTGTCATGCGAGATCTGCGGTGACGGTCACTTGCGCTTTGAATACGGCGGACACAGGGCAGAACGCTCGCTGTCCGCCAGCGACGCGCGGTCATGCGGAGCCGTTTGTTCGCCCGCCTGACGACTGCCCGCCGCAAAGGATCTTCAACCGTTCATCGTTTTGCGACAACATTTCGTCGTAGTCCGTTCACGGCTGGTCGCAGCGGTTCGCAAAAATCCGCTTCAGAAACCCGGACGGAGACCCGGACGCAAAACCCAAAACCAGAAAAAATCCAATGATTTCAACAGGTTTTGGCGGAGACGGAGGGATTCGAACCCTCGGTACCAGTAAACCCGGTACGGCGGTTTAGCAAACCGCTGGTTTCAGCCACTCACCCACGTCTCCGGATCACGGCGAAGGCGGGCTATAGCCGCGCATGCGCTGCGGATCAACAGCGCGTTCGCATGTTACCTGGCCTAAAATCGACTCGGTTGGTCGCGCTCAACCGCGCGGTTCATTGTCGCGACAGGCACGATGGCGTTACGGGGGCGGATTGAGGCGTGGGGAGAAGAACGATGCGAACAGGATGGCACAGCGTCCCGAGAAGCGGGGCCGCTTTGGTGTTGGCGCTTGCTACCGCCTCCGCCCCGGTGGCGGGGCAGGTGCGCACGATCGACCCCAATCGGGCGATCGATTCCGATCTGCGCGGCCAGAACGCTCCCGCGCCCGCACAGCCGCAATATCCCGCCGCCACGCCGACCACACCCGATAGCCAACGCTACCCCGATGCCCCGCGCTATCCGGACGCCCCGCAGTCGAGCGTGCCGCTCTCGGGCCCGACCCCGACGGCAGCGCCCCCAGGCGGACAAAATGGCACCGTGCGCGATGAGCGGGCGCAGGCGGCCGCGCGCGACGGGGCCGATGCCGAATCTGCCGCGAGCCAGACCTTCCAGAAGCAGGAGTTGCTCAACGCCGCCGAGGGCACCTTCGGCAAGGGTGCGGCCGGCCTCGCCGGGATCCTGGAACGCACGCTGAAGGAACAGGGGCAGCCCAATGCCTATATCGCCGGGCGCGAAGCGTCGGGCGCGGTGGTGGTCGGCCTGCGCTATGGCAAGGGCACGATGTTCCACAAGGTCGAGGGGCAGCAGCCGGTTTATTGGACCGGGCCGTCGGTCGGCTTCGATCTCGGCGGCGATGCCAATAAGGTGTTCGTATTGGTCTACAACCTCTACGATTCGGAAGACCTGTACAAGCGCTTCCCGGCGGGCGAGGGGCGCGTCTATTTCGTCGGTGGCTTCGCCGCGACCTATTTGCGGCGCGGCAATATCGTGTTGATCCCGATCCGGCTGGGCGTCGGTTGGCGGCAGGGCGTGAACCTTGGCTATATGAAGTTCAGCCATACATCGAAGTGGTTCCCCTTCTGAGCCAGCGACCCGCCAGCGCCGCGCCGCGCACTCGAGCGGTGCTCCGCGCGGTGCTGGCTGCGGCCTATCTCGCGGCGGGGGTATTGCACGTCGCGGTGCCGGGGCCGTTTCTGTCGATAACCCCCGGCTTCGTGCCCTTTCCCAAGGCGGTGATCCTCGTCACCGGGCTGTGCGAGATCGCCGGGGCGGTGGGGCTGTATCTGCCGCGCTGGCGGTGGTGGGCGGGGGTGATGCTGGCGCTGTATGCGGTGTGCGTCTATCCCGCCAATGTGAAACATGCGGTGGATTATATCGAACACGGCACGGGCGGATTGAGCCTGTGGTACCATGTCCCGCGTTTGCTGTTTCAGCCGGTGATCGTGTGGTGGGCGCTGTTCGCCGGCGGCGTGATCGACTGGCCTTTTCACCGGCGGAGCAGCTTCCGATGAGCGATATCGACGACACCATCATCGACACCCCCGACGGCCCGATGACCTGGGCCGCGTGGAAGAAGAAGAACCCGGTGCAGATCCCCTCGCGCCGCACCAAGGGCAAGGATTTGCCGGTGAAAGTGAAGCGCTTCACCGAGAAGTGAGCGTTCGCGCTGCGGCGGGTAAGGTTAGGGGACGGATAGCAATAGCGGCCGGACCGGCGCCTAGACACGTTCAGGAGCGCAGGAGGTCAATCGTCTGTCGCTCGAAAGCCTGCGGGTCTTGCGCCGCCGTGTGAAGCGCGTGTTCGTCCAGCGCCAAAGCAACTTCGCCGTTCGCAAGGACGAGCCCGGCATCGCAGGCTGCGGCGAGCGTGCCGAGATCGTGGAGGGCCGTGATCAGCGTCAGCCCATCATCAACCATGCTGCGCAAGACCTCCCGCACATCAAAGATCGCCACGGGGTCGAGCCAGTTGAACGGCTCATCCAGAATGACGCGCGGGTGACCGCCCGCAAAGGCGCAGGCGATCGCGACCCGCTGCCGCATCCCGGCCGAGCAATCGCCGATCCAACGGTCCAGCAGTGGGGCGAGCGCCAAGGCGAGGGACAACCGCCCCAAACGGGGGCGGACATCATCGTAGCTGCCGCCGACCAGTTCGAGAACGTCGCGGACACGCACGCTATCCGGCAGCGTATGGGCGGGCGGACAAAAGCCGAAGCGCAGCGCGCGTCCGGCGCGATCCGAGGCTAGGTCCTGGCCATCGACCAGACACGATCCGGCCGCGAACGGCAGCCTGCCCGCAAGCGCGCGTAGCAAGCTGGTCTTGCCCGATCCGTTGGCACCGATGAGGCCGAACCACGATCCGCGCGCGACCCTCAGATCGACGTCCTGCACGACGCGCTGCCCGCTCCGCTCAACCGCCGCCCCGGCAAGGTGGATCGCGGGGCTCATGCCAGCAGCCACGTCTTCGTGCGGGCCCGGTGTTGCAACTGCCACAGGATCGCGACGGCGAGAAACGGCAAAGCGATCGGCAGGAAATAGGCTAGAAACAGGAGCAGCCCCGCGAAGATGGAGACGATGAGATCGGCGAACCGCTTCCCGTGCAGGCAATAAGCGAGGACGCGCAGTGCCAAAAGCAGCAGCACCGCGCCCGAGACCGCCGTGACGACGGCTGCGGCAACCGACCCCGCGATCAGCCAGCATCCCGGCACCGCGAGCGCGAGGAAGTACGCCATGCTCTTCCCATGATAGCCGACGATGCGCCATGGCCCATAGCCGGTGGTCGCCATGAAGCGAACGACGTCGGAATCGACGCTGGTGAGTGCTAGTGTGAGCAGCGTGGTCTCGATGCCGAGGATCGCGATCAGCGTATTCGGCGTAAGCGATCGCTCCAATAGGAGCACCACGAGCAGCGTCGAGGCGACAAGGGCACCCGCTTGCCCATGGCGCAACCATGCCCGGATTACCCGTGCCGACCCGACTCTGTCGGCCAACCTCTTTGGCACGGTGACGCCGCTCATGAGCGCGGCCAAGAGCGTTCCAGCCAAATAGCTCGCACAGCCGACGATCAGCAGCGAGGGTGCGACGACCAGCAGGACTGTGGCCAGCAGGGCGAGCGCGATGCCATGCCAAGCGGCGATATACCGTCTGCGGGTTGCTGGGCGCAGCGCGTCGACTGCGAGCAACCCGTCAAAGCCGTGGAACGCCAGACGTTTCGCGACAAGACGTTCAGCGCTGGTGCCGAGGAGGAGACCGGCACCGACTGCCGACCACGCCGCGATCGTCCAAGGCCGCTCCGCCAGCCACGATTTGATCATCGCTAATGTGATGATCAGCACGGCCACAGCGACAAGGCGGTCGTTCCATCCTGCAAACGCGGCGCGTATCGTGTTGATCGCAATGCGCCCGTCATGGCGGAACAGCCGGTTACGGTCGCTGTCGGGGGAGATCATGGCGGCAGACTAGCCTGTCAGCCCATATCTGCAATTGGGATCGTCCAACCAAGCCCCCTCACCCAAACTCCACCGCCTCGAACCGGATCGGCTCCCCAACCGCTGCGCCAGCCAGCGCGCCGTCCCACATCACGCGGTGGCCGCGGACGATGGTGCCGATCGGGCGGCCGGTCAGCTCCATGCCGGTGAAGGGCGACCAGCCGCAGCGCGAGGCGAGCCAGTCTTCGGTGATCGTCCAGCGTGCCTTCAAGTCGACCACGGAGAAATCGGCGTCATAGCCGACCGCGATGCGGCCCTTGCCGACGATGCCGAAGACGCGTTGCGGCCCGGCGCTGGTGAGGTCGATCACGCGCGCCAGCGTGGTGCGCCCCTCTGCCACATGGTTGAGCATCAGTGGCAGCAGCGTCTGCACGCCGGGCATGCCGCTGGGCGAGCCGGGATAGGGCTTGGCCTTTTCCTCCAGCGTATGCGGCGCATGGTCGGAGCCGAGGATGTCGGCAACGCCCTGATCGACCCAATGCCACAGCCCGTCGCGATGCGCGCCCGAGCGGATTGGCGGGTTCATCTGCGCCAGCGTGCCGAGCCGGGGATAGGCTTCCTCGCCCGCCAGCGTGAGGTGCTGCGGGGTCACCTCGCAGGTCACGATGTCCTTGTGCGCGCTGAGGAATTCCAGCTCGGCGGGGGTGGTGATGTGCAGCACATGGATGCGCCGCCGCGCTGCGCGGGCGAGCGCGACGATGCGCTTGGTGGCGAGCAGCGCGCTTTCATCGTCGCGCCACACCGGATGCGAGGACGGGTCGCCGGGGACGCGCTCGTCGGCGCGGGCGTTCATGCGGTCCTCATCCTCGGCATGGATGGCGACGCGGCGATGGCCCGAGGCGAGCACGGCGGCGAGCGAGGCGTCTTCCGACACCAGCAGATCGCCGGTCGAGGCGCCCATGAAGATTTTCACGCCCGCAGTCCCGGGCATCCGCTCCAGCTCGGCGAGATCGGCGGCATTGTGGTTGGTCGCGCCGACATAGAAAGCATGGTCGCACCACATGCGATGATGCGCGCGGGCGAGCTTGTCGGCGATCGCTTCGGCCGAATCGGTATTGGGCTTGGTGTTGGGCATTTCGAACACGGCCGTCACCCCGCCGAGTACCGCCGCGCGCGCGCCGGATTCCAGGTCTTCCTTGTGGACGAGGCCGGGTTCGCGGAAATGGACTTGCGTGTCGATGACGCCGGGCAGGATGTCGAGCCCGGTGCAGTCGATCGTCTCGCCCGCATCGCCGGCCGCGCCGATCGCGGCGATTTTCCCTGCGATCACGCCGACGCTGGTCTGCACCGGACCCGCGGGCAAATGGACGGTGCCGTTCTTCAGGAGGAGATCGAAAGTCACTGCACGCACTCCGTTCGGGCGGAATCTGTCGAAGCCCTGACCTTGATCCCCGCCCGTCGGGGATAGGCAGCCGGGCGGCACGCGCGCGGCGATGGGTGACAAAGAGTCGCGGGCTTCCTACCTGTTAGCCATGCCAGAAACCACCCTGACCGACCGAGCGCTCCTTCGTATCGCGGGCGATGACCCGCGCGGCTTCCTGCAGGGGCTTGTTACGCACGACATGGCGAGCGTGGTGCCGGGCGCGCCGCAATGGGGTGGGCTGCTGACGCCACAGGGCAAGGCGCTGTTCGATTTCATGCTGTGGGCCGAGGGCGAGGCGATCCTGGTCGATTGTGAAGCGAGCGCGGCCGAGGCGTTGGTGCGGCGCTTGTCGATGTACCGGTTGCGGCGCGCGATCACGATCGAGCGCACGGGCGGCGCGGTGCATTGGGCGCGTGAGGGCGAGCAGGGCGTGCCCGATCCGCGCCTGCCCGCGCTCGGGCGGCGCTGGATCGGCGATGCGGGGGCGGCGGCCGAGGGCTGGCTGGCGCACCGGCTGTCGCTGGGCGTGACCGAGGGGCAAGCCGAACTGGGCAGCGACCAGACGCTGTGGCTGGAATGCAATGCGCGCGAGCTGAACGGGGTGAGCTTCACCAAGGGCTGTTATGTCGGCCAGGAAAATACCGCGCGGATGCACCATCGCAGCAAGGTCAACCGGCGGCTGGTGGTGGCGCCGCTCGGCGAAGCGGGGGACCGCACGCGGGTGACGTATCCTGAATTGGGCCTGATGGTGGAATTGCGCCGGGTGGAGGCGCTGGGGGATGCGCTGGTGCCCGACTGGATGGCGGCGGCGCTGGCGTAGACACGAGTGTTCGCACTCGCGTGTTGCGTGTGCGAGCGGATTGTGGCCATGTCGGACGGGAGATAAGGGGCCCCGAGTGATCCACAGCGCGTCATCGATCTGCCACGCGTCCGCACGGGCGGCGGGCTGGCCCCGGACGGGGATGCACGTGCGGCCCGGCATGTGCCGCCGCTGATGGCGAGCGCGCCCGCCCCGTCGTTGCTCGACCCCGGCATCCACGCGGCGCGCTGGATCGCCGAGTATCGCGCGCGGGCGGTCAGCGGCGACGTGCTCACGGCCGATCCCGATCCGGCGTGGGCGGCGATGTTCGAGGAACTGGCGGCTGCAGCAGGGGACGATCTCGGCCTCGCGCGCGAGCGCGTGCAGCGCCATGCCGAGGATATCGGCACCGGCTTCCGCATCATTGGCGAAAGCGAGGAGCGGCCGTGGCCGCTGTCGCCGGTGCCGCTGCTGATCGCCGCCGAGGAATGGCGCACGATCGAGGCGGGGATCGTGCAGCGCGCCGATCTGCTCGAAACCGTGATCGCCGATCTGTACGGCGATGCTTCGCTGGTGGCGCGCGGGCTGATTCCGGCGGCGTTGGTCGGGGGATCGCCCTTCTTCCTGCGACCGATGGCGGGGCTGGTGCCGTCGGGCGGGCATCATCTGCAGTTCATCGCGGTCGATCTCGGACGCGGGCCGACCGGCGAGTGGCGCGTACTGGCCGATCATCTGCGCGCGCCTGCCGGGGCGGGCTATGCGCTGGAGAACCGTCTGGCGATCGCGCGGACGCTGGGCGGCTTGCAGGCGCGGCTGAACGTGCAGCGCCACGCGCCCTTCTTCGCGGCGTTTCGCGACGGGCTGGCGGCGGCGTGCCGCCGGGCCGAGCCGCGCATCGGGCTGCTGACGCCCGGGCGCTACAGCGCGAGCTATGCCGAGCAGGCGCATCTGGCGCGCTATCTGGGTTTTCTGCTGGTCGAGGGGGCCGATCTCGCTGCGCTGGAGGACAAATTATATGTCCGCACGATCGGCGGGCTGAAGCGCGTCGATGCGCTGTGGCACCGTGTCGATCCGCGTTTGCTCGATCCGCTGGCGTTCGATTCGCATTCGCGCATCGGCGTTGCCGGCCTGATCGATGCGGCGGCGGCGGGCAATGTCGTTATCGCCAATGCGCCAGGCGCGGGCGTGCTCGAATCGGCGGCGTTCGGTGCGTTCCTGCCGCGCCTGGCGACGCGGCTGTTCGGCGCGGACCTGATCCTGCCCAATATCGCGACCTGGTGGTGCGGACAGGATGACGCGCGGGCAGCGGTGATCGAGGATCTCGACCAGATGCTGATCGGACCCGCCTTTGGCGTGGCCCCGCTGGGGCTAGGCAGCGCGGTCGCGGTGCCGGGGGTGGAGATTGTCGGCGATGCGCGCGTCGCGCTGCTCGAAGACATGGCGCGGCGACCGCAGGATTATGTTGGGCAGGAGATTGTGCGGCTCTCGACCATGCCGGTGGTGACCGATGCGGGACTTGCCGCGCGCCCTTTCACGCTGCGCGTCTTCGCGGCGCGCGGGGCCGATGGCGGGTGGACCGTGCTGCCGGGCGGTTTCGCGCGCATCGCCGAACATCCCGATCCGCGCGCGTCGGTGATGGGGGAGGGCTGCTGGTCCGCCGATGTCGCGATTCATGGCGGCGAGGCGGTGGCCCCGGTATCGCTCTTGCCGCCCGCCGACACCATCCATGTGCGGCGCAACCCCGGCACCTTGCCGAGCCGCGTCGCCGACAATTTCTTCTGGCTCGGGCGCTATCTGGAGCGCGGCGAGGCGCTGCTGGCGATCATTCGCGTGATGCTGGGCAATTCGATCGATGCCGATGCCGGGGCGGCGCTCGCGCCCGAGACGGTCGGGCGGCTGGTCGGGCTGGCGGTCAATGTCGGCGCGGCACCGCACCCGCCGAGTTTGCGCCGGGCGGATCTCGCAGCCTTTGCGCGTACGGCGATGGAGGATGGCGACTGGCACAGCGTGCGGTCGATCAACCGGCTGGCGCGCGGCATCGGCCAGGGATCGCGCGACCGGCTGGCGGCGGATGTCGTGCGGCTGCTCGACGCGCCCTATCCGACCAAGGGCGGGATGCTCGATCGTGCGGGCACGCTGCAGCGCCGCTATGCCGCTTTGTCGGGGCTGTCGGCCGAACATATGGGGCGTACCGCCGCGTGGCGCTTCCACGATCTCGGGCGCAGGCTGGAACGCGCGCTGACGGTGACGCGCGCGCTGCGCGTGTTCGGCATGGCGCAAGCGAGCGCCGACGATCTGTCGAGCCTGCTCGACCTTGCCGACAGCCAGATCAGCTATCGCCAGCGCTATCTGACGGGCATTGCGCGTGTGCCGGTGGTCGATCTGGTCGCGCTCGACCCCGGCAATCCGCGCTCGCTCGCCTTCCAGATCTGCCGGATCTGCGAGCATCTGGCGGCGCTGCCGGTGCTTGAGGATGACGGCATGGAAGAGCCGCAGCAGACGCAGGGCACGGTGCTGACCGCGATCGTCTCCACCGCGACCGCCGCTGGGCTCGATGCCGAGGTGCTGGGCGATGTCGAGCGGCGGCTGTTCCAATTGTCCGAGGCGATTGCGCGGCGGTACTTCCTGCAAGGGGCCGAGCCGCTGCGCGCGGCGGGGATGGTGCTGGCGTGATTGGCATGCTGCATAACCGTCACCCCGGGCTGGTCCCGGGGTCCACCGTGCGGCTATCCCAAGCCGTGTGGAACGTGCTGCTCGGTGGACCCCGGGACAAGCCCGGGGTGACGCAGGTTTGGGTTCGATGATCTACGACATCCGCCACATCACGCGCTTCGACTACGGCGCGAACGTGAAATTCGCGCGCTGCAATTTACGGTTGAAGCCGATCCATTGGTCGGGGCAGGATCTGCTCGACTATCGACTGACCATTTCGCCTTCAGGCCGGGTGTCGCCCGCGCGCGCCGAGGCGGGGCTCGCCAATGTGATGCGGATGGTGGTGGATGCGCCGGTGCGGCATCTGACGATCGAAAGCGTGTCGCGGATCAAGGTGGATCGCCCGGTGCCGATGCCGTCCAACGGATCGCCACCCTTGCGCGAAATCGCCGCCGCCGCGCGCGCCAGCCGTGACCCGTCGCCCGCCGGCCCGGCCAATTATATTTTCCCCTCGCCGCTGATTCCGCTCGATCGCGACATTGCCGATTGGTGCGCGCAGGATCTCCATCCCGATCGCCCCGCGCTCGATGCCGCGATCGGGCTGGCGCAGCGCATTCAGCAGGATTTTGCGTTCGATCCGCAGGCGACCCTGGTCGATACGTCGCCGCATGAGGCTTTCATGAAGCGCGGCGGCGTCTGCCAGGATTTCGCGCAGATCATGATTACCGGCCTGCGCGCCGCCGGGCTGCCCGCTGCCTATGCCTCAGGCTATATCCGCACGATCCCGCCGCCGGGGCAGGCGCGGCTGGTGGGGGCCGATGCGACGCACGCCTGGGTCTTGTTGTGGTGCGGGGCCGAGCTGGGCTGGGTCGGCGTCGATCCGACCAATGGCATCTGGATGGCAGGTGACCATATCGTAATGGCGATCGGCCGCGATTATGGCGAGATCGCGCCGATCGACGGGGTCGTACTCGGCTCCAGCGCGCAGAAAATGGACGTCAGCGTCGATGTGGCCCCGCTTATCTAGGCCACGGCGTTTGCACTCGCTCCCGCGATACCCCAAATAGACAGCACTTAAGACCATATCAGCACACCGGGGACATTCGTGGCCGATCCATATGCAACGCTGGGCGTCGCGCGCACCGCGACCGATGCGGAGATCAAGAAAGCATATCGCAAGCTCGCCAAGGAGCTGCATCCTGATCGCAACAAGGACAACCCGAAGGCAACCGATCGCTTCGGCCAGGTGACGCAGGCCTATGATCTGTTGCTCGACAAGGACAAGCGCGCGCGCTTCGATCGCGGGGAGATTGACGGCGACGGCAATCCGGCCTCGCCCTTTGGCTTTGGTGCGGGCGGCGGCAACACCGGCGGGTTCCGCCCCGGTCCGGGTGGTGCGGGGTTCCAGGCCGATGGGCCCGATCTGAGCGACATTTTCGAGAACATGTTCGCGGGCAGCAGCGGGCGCGGCGGCTTTGCCGGGGGCTTTGGCGGTTTTGGGCGGCGCGAACAGCCCAAGGGCGCAAACGTGCTGTACAAGCTCGACGTGCCGTTCGTCGATGCGGTGGCGGCCAAGCCGCAGCGCATTACGCTCGCCGACAATAAGACGATCGACCTGAAATTGCCGGCGGGCCTGGAAAGCGGCGCGCAAATGCGGCTGGCGGGCAAGGGGCAAGTGGGCCCTGGCGGCAATGGCGACGGGATCGTCACCATTAATGTGCTGCCGCATCGCTTCTTCGAACGCGTCGGCGACGATGTCCGGCTCGATCTCCCGATCAGCCTGTCGGAAGCGGTGCTGGGTGCAAGCGTACGCGTGCCGACCGCTGAGGGGGCGGTGATGCTGACCATCCCCAAGGGATCGAATTCGGGCAAGGTGCTGCGGCTGCGCGGACGCGGGTTTCACCGTAAGGACGGCACGCGCGGCGATCAGCTCGTGACGCTGATGGTCGATCTGCCGGTCGATGACGATGCGCTGATCGAGTTCGTTCAGGGCTGGAAAGACAAGGACTTACGGAACCCGCGCGGCGGAATGGGCGTCTGACCCGCTCCAGGAGACCGACCGCGTGAGCCACATTTCCCCCGTATCCCCCGAAGAGCGCGAAGCGCACCGAGCGGCGGGGGGCAGTGGTGTGCCGGTCGGCCGGACGCACCTTGAGCGGGTGGTCAGGCGGGCTTGGCAAGTGTTGCAGCGGGTGCTGATCGGGGTGTTTTCCGACGGCTTCATTCACGCCGGCAATCTGGCCTATCTCGCGCTGCTGACGGTGTTCCCGTTCTTCATCCTGGCGGCGGCGATCGCATCGCTGATCGGGCAGAGCGCGGAGACGCAGCGCGCGGTCGCCTCCTTCCTCCACGTGCTGCCGCCCAATGTCAGCGAATTGCTCGCCAAGCCGATCGCCGATGTGCTGGTGGCGCGGACGGGCTCGCTTCTGTGGCTGGGCGCGATTGTCGGGCTGTGGTCGGTCGGCAGTTTCGTCGAGACGATCCGCGACATTTTCCGCCGCGCCTATGGCGTGAAGATGAGCCGTCCGTTCTGGCATTACCGGCTGAGTTCGATGCTGGTTATCGTCGTGTCGGTGGTCGTGGCGTTGCTGTCTTTCCTGGTGCAGGGCGTGCTGACGGCGGCCGAGCGCTTCATTTACGACGTGCTGCCGGTTGCGCGCGATGTCGCGGGCTGGGTCGGCGTGTCGCGCGCGGTGCCGGGGGTGGTGATGTTCATCGCGCTCTACATGCTGTTCTTTTCGGTCACGCCGGCCAAATATCGCCTGAGCAAATGCCCGAAATGGCCGGGCGCGCTGTTCACCAGCGCGTGGTGGGTGACGATCACTGCGTTGCTGCCGGTGATCCTGTCGCGCCTCAGCAGCTACAGCCTGACCTATGGCAGTCTGGCGGGGGTGATCGTGGCGCTGTTGTTCTTCTTTCTGGTGGGGCTTGGCATTGTCGTCGGGGCGCATTTGAACGCGGCACTGGCGGAACCCCCCGAACCGGGAGTAGAGAGCGCTCACGGAATCAAGGAGTCTATACCGGCGTGATGGAATTGATGGCAGGCAAACGCGGGCTGATCATGGGCCTCGCCAACGATCGCTCGCTCGCCTGGGGCATTGCCAAGAAGCTCAGCGAAGCGGGGGCCGAGCTTGCCTTCAGCTACCAAGGCGAGGCGATGGAGAAGCGCGTGCGGCCGCTGGCCGAGCAGCTTGGCGTGGCGCGATTGTTCGATTGCGACGTGTCGGACATGGCGGCGCTGGACGCGACCTTTGCCGAACTGGCGAAGGAATGGCCGACGATCGACTTCGTCGTCCACGCGATCGGCTTTTCGGACAAGACGCAGCTGCGCGGGCGCTATTGCGACACGACGCTCGACAATTTCCTGATGACGATGAACATCAGCGTCTACAGCTTCACCGCAGTCGCGCAGCGCGCGGCGGCGATGATGCCCAATGGCGGATCGATGCTGACGCTCACCTATTACGGTGCCGAAAAGGTGGTGCCGCATTACAACGTGATGGGCGTGGCCAAATCGGCGTTGGAAACGAGCGTCAAATATCTCGCGGTCGATCTCGGTCGCGACAAGATCCGCGTCAATGCGATCTCGGCCGGGCCGATCACGACGCTGGCCGCCAAGGGCATCGGGGATTTCAACCTGATCCTGAAGTGGAACGAGCTCAATGCGCCGCTCAAGCGCAACGTGACGATCGAGGATGTTGGCGGCTCGGCGCTGTACCTGTTGAGCGACTTAGCGAGCGGTGTGACCGGCGAGACGCACCATGTCGATGCGGGCTATCACGTGATCGGCATGAAGGCCGAAGACGCGCCGGACATCGCGCTGGCGTGAGCAAGCTCCCTCTCCCAAAAGGAGATGGAAAGTGAGCTTCAACACTTTCGGCCATCTCTTTCGCTTCACCACCTGGGGGGAATCGCACGGTCCCGCGATCGGTGCGGTGGTCGATGGGTGCCCGCCGGGCATCGCTTTGTCCGAGGCCGATGTGCAGCCGTGGCTCGACCAGCGTCGCCCCGGCACTTCGCGCTTCACCACGCAGCGGCAGGAGCCCGACCAGGTCCGCATCCTGTCGGGGGTGTTCGAGGGGCGCACGACGGGCACGCCGATCAGCCTGATGATCGAGAATGTCGATCAACGATCGAAGGATTATTCGGTAGTCGCCAAGGCCTATCGTCCCGGCCATGCCGATTATGCCTATGACGCCAAATATGGTTTCCGCGATTATCGCGGCGGCGGGCGGTCCTCGGCGCGCGAGACTGCGTCGCGCGTGGCGGCGGGCGCGGTGGCGCGGCTGGTGATCCCCGAGGTGCGCATCATCGCCTGGGTCGAGGCGATTGGCGGCGATTCGATCGACCCCGCCAATTTCGATGCCGCCGAGATTGGCCGCAACCCGTTCTTCTGCCCCGACCGACACGCCGCTGCGCGCTGGGAAGGGCTGGTCGATACCGCGCGCAAGGCGGGCTCCTCGCTCGGCGCGGTGGTGGCGTGCGCGGCGACCGGCGTGCCGGCGGGCTGGGGCGCGCCGCTTTATGCCAAGCTCGATGCCGAACTGGCGGCGGCGTGCATGGGCATCAATGCGGTGAAGGGCGTCGAGATTGGCGATGGTTTTGCCGCGGCGACCTTGCGCGGCGAGGACAATGCCGATGCGATGCGCCCCGGCACCGATGGCCCGCAGTTCCTCGCCAACCATGCCGGGGGTATCGCCGGGGGGATTGCGACGGGCCAGCCGATCACGCTGCGCGTCGCGTTCAAGCCGACCAGTTCGATCCTGACGCCGGTCCAGACGATCGACCGCAATGGTACCGCCACCGAGATCATGACCAAAGGACGGCATGACCCCTGCGTTGGTATTCGCGGTGTGCCGGTGGTGGAGGCGATGGTCGCGTTAGTATTGGCGGA
>OFRL01000277.1_pt1 | contig 26556 bp, 23 predicted proteins | sample 1543121 | NCBI WGS metagenome assembly OFRL01 (sample SAMN07774228, study PRJEB24372) | wastewater metagenome | isolation source: Lake Maggiore Cannobio | place: Italy: Cannobio | collected 2016-01
ACAGGTTTCGCACGGTTCACACCGGGACGCCGGCCGCGCGTAGTTGTTCGGTGAGTTCCCGGGTGTGTTCGGGATCGGGGTTCCCGTAACATTCCCCCAAAAGTAGCGGTAGTGGGATTGGCGGAAAACAGCCATTTTTGAAGGTTCTATTTTTCTAAGTATTTGAATTCCCAGAGCTGGGAGCTTTTTGGACTTTTCCGGCGCCGTTACGCACCAATTGGTGGTGTGGCTCGATGGTGAAACGCATGACGCCCTTCATATTGATGTGACGGTGCGCGACGGGCGCGATATGCGTCAGATGCTCAGTTGGGTAGAGGGCAGGATTGGCCTCAATTTCGGTCTGCATCGCCGCGGTATTCCAAGCCAGCACGACGTTGGTGAGCAAGGAGATGGCCCCGCTGATGGCGTTTGCATCATCCTCGGCTCGGCCATGCTTGGCCTCGATCCGTCCGGTCAACAATGCGCGCTGCAGGGCATGGAGCGATTCACCCTGGGCAAGCAGCCGATGAACCTCGCGCCGGAATTCTGGGTTGACGAGATAGTCGAGCATGAACACGCTACGCATGACCTTGCCGACCACGGTACCGCATTCATAGACCGGGTTTCCCCGTGCGGCGCTGCCATGCCGCTCGATGATGGTCGCGGCGGAACCATACCCGCTCTGGAGCGAGGCCGCGATATGCTGGAGACCATCCCATCCGCTGCGTGCCGTGCGGCCGAGCGGTACACGCTCGACGATCGGCTCAAGCCGGGCGGGCACAGCAACACCGCGCGGCAGGTAGAGCTTGCGCCCTGAAAAGCCCGCAAGGCGGGGGCATAGGTCAAAGCCCAGAACCTTGGCCAATCCCATTGCGAAATGGGTGAAGCCGTGGGTGTCGACCGCCAGGCGCTGCAGCTCGGCGATCTGCTGCTGCAGCACACCTTCAAGTGCGACCCCGGCCTGGCGCTGGTTGAGCACGATAGCCTGATCGTAGATAATCGGCCACTGATCGAGAATATGCGAATAAGTGCCAATCGCCCTGGTGCCGCGACGCGGATCGGTGCCCGCGTTCCAGAGGTGCCGCGTGGCGTCCAGACTCATCATGTCCGCCGATGCCTGTTTACCTGTGCCCCATCGCCGTGCAACTGGGTGGGAGAGCATGTGGTTGACGACTGCGTCACTTGCGGCGCGCAGCTGCCCGCTTGCGATGATCTGGCGCATCACATGTTCGATCTGGTCATCGCTGACACCCGCAACCATCCGGCTGACGCTGGCCGCGCTCTGCATTGTGCCCAATCCCAGCAGGGCACAATAGACCTGTGTCAGCTCCGTCGTGCTGGCAGGCTGCCGCCCCAAGAGGATCCATGAGAAATGGGTAAGGGCATCGATCTCGATGAGAATATCGGGCAGTTGAACCGCGCCGATCGCCCCGAACAGGGCCCTGCGTGTCGCCCTGACTTCCGGGCCCTCGCCAAGCGCCTTGAGCTTGGGGATCCGCAGCCGGTCTTCGCGCAGGCCGATGTCACCGGCGGTGATCGCGGCATCGAGCGCGGTGACCTGGGCGGTCAATGTCGCTTTGTAATCGCCGAGATAGCCCTCAAGGGTCTTGGGTAGTGCCTGCGCCCGGGCGAAGCTGCCCTTGTGTTTGAGCCACTGCGCGGACGGCATCAGCTGATCGGAAAGACTGCGGTGCTTGATGCTGTCTACGCTGCTCGCGGCACCATTGCGCAGCGAGCGCTTGAGCAATAGCGCGGCGGCCACCTCATAGGCCGCCAGCCTTTCCTCAGCCGTGGATGCAGCTTCGACCAAGGCGCGCGGGGCCGATGCAAACGGCGTGCTCAGAGCCGCCAGTCCGGTCTCGTTGGTGGCATAGACGCCTGCCAGCGTGGTCATGGCAATCCCAAGGGGATGATCCTCTGCATAGGCGAGGTTCAAGCCGGACACCGCTTTGAGCAGGGCCCGCAAGCGCGCAGGCCGTGCAGCCATTTCGGCACGAATGGCCTGCGCCCGCCCGGTACCGATAGTCGCCACCGGCAACGGCGCAATCGCCGTCACCACTGTTGCACGCAATGCAGCATCGGAGAGGCTGGGGTCGCCCAGTGCCCGCCGGATAGCATTCACGCCGGCGCGATAGACTTCAAGTTCGCGAAAGGCGCGGATCTCGACTGTCCCATGCGCTTCGCGCCACAGGTTGCCGATGCGCCGACTGACCTGCTCAAGCACGACATCGTTCAACTGGAGAAGGTGCAAGCGCAACCAGCACCCAATCTCGACGGCGCGGCGCGGCTCCCTGAGCAAAGCCAGGGTTTGAACTTTTTGGGTGGCCATGCCGCTGGCATAATGGCGCATTCCGGTTATCGGCAGGGCGCCCAGCGATAGCCTGTCAGCCCCCAGGTTCCGCAGCGCATTGAGCCGCTGCGCTGCTTCGGCAATATTGATCTGGCTTGTACCGGTGGTGGGCTTGCGCAGCCATTCAAACAGCGTCTCGCCCGTTTCCTCGTCATGGACGGCAGACAAATCCTGGACCCAACGCTGCACGCATTGCCCACCAACTGTTTGCATCATCTCTGCGCGAATGGACTTGGTGACATAGGCTTGAGCAGCTGCCACCCGGTCTTCGATCCGGCTTTGGCCCGGCAGCACCCAATGGTGCTCAAAAAGCCAGATCATCGCCTGGCGCGTGAGCGCCGCGCTGTCGAAGCTCTGGGTCGCCATGCGGCGCAAATGGCCGGTCAGGGCGCGCTCGCTGGCGTCGCTATAATCCCTGAAGGCCAGCGCGGCCATCGCAGCCTGCTGGTGATGATAAAGCGTCATCCGTCGCCGGTAGATCGAACGGATCGACGCCAATTGCGGAGCCGAAATATCCGCTGCCTGGCCGGCGCGCGTCAGCACAGCTGGCGGGATCACTTGCACCGAATTCAGCGAACGCCCGGTGAGGCGCAGAAAGCCGATCTGCAGCACCAGCCCCAGGCGAGTCAGCGGTGTCCGCCGCGCTCCAACCATCCGGGCGATATCATCGTCCAGCATGAAAAGCTCATCAATCTCAGCGACAGTAAGCGTGGCCGGAAACGTCGTCAGCCCCAGATACTGCGCGCGCCAATCCTGCATCGACTCGAACCCCGCCGCTTTACAGAGGAAAGGCTACAAACATCCATGACCGGAGTCCCAAAATGTCGAAAAAGCTGCACGCCACGCAAATTCAATCACTTAGAAAATTAGAACCGCCAGAAATGGCTGTTTTCCGCCATTCCCGCTACCGCTACTTTTGGGAAAAATGTTACGGGAACCCCAAAGGCCGTGCCTATGTCACGATGCTGGGCGACCTGCTCGACGAGGAGCTGGGTGCTGCGTTGCCACCGCCGGCACAAGCGATGCTGCAGGTAATGGCCGACATGCTCAGCCAGCTTGATGACAAGATCGCCGACCTCGACAAGGAGATCGCCAAACGCGCCAACGCAGACGAGGTCTGCCGTAGGTTGATGACCATCCCCGGCATCGGCCCCATTGCAGCGACTGCGCTGGTGGCCTTGGCACCACCTGCCGAGACGTTCCGCCGAGGGCGCGACTTCGCGGCCTGGCTGGGCCTCACGCCCGTTCAGAAGTCTACCGGCGGCAAGACCCGCCTTGGCCGAACATCGAAGATGGGCGATCGCACGCTGCGACGTCTGCTCATCATCGGCAGTAGCTCCTGTGTGCTGGCGGCAAGCAAGCGCGGCGCGCCTGCCGGTTCTTGGCTCGAGGGCATGATGGAGCGCAAACCGAGAATGCTCACGGTCGTTGCGAATGCCAACAAGATGGCGCGCATCGTATGGGCGCTGCTGACGCGCAAAGAGGATTACAGAGCTCCGGTCCCGGCCACGGCATAGCGCCAGGTCGGGCCAGAGGCGTCGGAGGACGTAGGCGGACAGAAGGAGGGTATGGCACAACGGTCGGTGAGACCGGGCTGGAATAACCAGGGACCGGCAAAGCGCTACCCAAGCGCGCAAAGCTGATGTGGATCCAGCCTGCGAACTCCCATACGGGCCAGCGGCATCAAGGCCGCAATAAAGGCCGGACAGATGACCGCATCCGACTACGTGCCAGACCCAATTTTAAGCTTGCATCCGAAGGGGCGTCCACAGATGCCGAGAGGCTGGCCAGCCTCCCACGCTCCGCCGCTTGGTCAACCGGTTTGATCATCGGATCAAAAAAGCGCGCGTGCGGCTCCTGGTTTGCATGGTGCAACGCTATGCTGTCGATGCCGTCGGAGAATGCGGCGAACGCGTCGTAGTCGCCAGCAGTCCGGCGAGTGATCTGCAGGCGCGGTTCCGGATCGTCTGTCACGAAGTAAGTGGTGGCGGCAAACTCGCCATTTTCGGGCCAGCAGATCGCCTCCCACTGCCCTGCCTTCCGCGCGACCAAGGCGCTGTCCCCGATCTGAAGTGCCAGCAGTTCTTCGCCAAAGACCAAAAGGGCAATCAGGGTAGATGCGAACTGGCGCTTCGTGAGACCCCGCTTCTCTGCTACCGACGCAAGCCTGTCCCTGACGGTATCGAGCCACTCGTGAATTTGATCGTCGGGCGGCAGCCCGCCGTGGTTCGCGGTCCAGTCGCAGATAGCGGTCGACAGCATGCGGCAGACGAGGGAAGCGCCCTCGCCGCCGTGACTCGAGCTGCCCGCTCCGTCCGACACCACAACGCACAACGTATCAGGGCCTGACACCTTGACGGTATAGGCGTCCTGCTTCCGCGTTCCGGCTTTAAGGTGCGACGTTCCGATCCTTGAGGCCGCGGCCCACCGCCACCGTCCTGGATCAGCCGGCAACGGCCCAGCCGTCCGGTGCCGTAGGGTTGGCAAGCGGCACGGCGTCGCCAGGATTGGACTGCGACACGGCGCTCAGCGAGCTCGAGAGCCACTGGAAAAGTTCGCGGAACGCGAGACCGCGAAGCTTGAGTGGCGCACGCGTGGCGAGCTGGGACAGGACTGACATGTCGGCTCCCTCGACAGCGGCCGAGTAAAACATGAATTCCTTGCGCTCCTCACCCTCATGGACGCGGCGCTTTGCTTCCTTCCAATCGTCCGTGGGAGCGCCATCGGTGATAAGGAACACCCAAGGCCGGTAATATTTGATGCCGTTCTCACGGTACCGATCTTTTCGCGCCCGCAGAAGGTCGAGGGCTGTAACCACGGCCTCTCCGAGCGGCGTGACGCCGTTCGCTTCAAATGCCTCCGGATACCAGCCGTCGACCGTCGTAAAGTCGGTTCGCGTCTGGACCGGCCCAAAGGTGACAATGGCAAGCTCAACCCGCTTCGCCGCCATGGCGTCGCCGATCAGCTCTTCCTTAAATTCGATCAGAGCTTGGTTGAGCTGGTCGATCGGCGCACCGCGCATCGAGGACGAAGTATCAATCAGGAGGACGCAGGGGCAGCGTTGCTCCGGGTTCTCGGCAAACTCGGCGTCGGCAAACGGCTGTTGTTCGAAATCATCCACGACTCAATGTCCCCCAGACTAATCATTGCTGTTGTTTTAGCCACAGCGGCACAGTCGGCCCAATCTAAACGCTAGGCATGATCACCTACCCGTGCGGAAGCGGAAAGAGCTGACGAAGCATCGCGAACGGGAGCCCAGTTTCAGCAGCGTGCCGCACCTTGCGTTCAAGCACCACGTCTATTGGGATATTCCGATCGAGGGCTTCGTAAATGTCTTGCCCATCCATGCAGATGACACGTTTCGCAGCCTGCCCGAATGCCTGCAGGCCAACATTCGTGAAGCCCCCGAAGCTGACAAAGAGCCCGCGTGACCAAGATGCCTTTTGCTCGACCTTTCCGTGGAAGCCGTGGAGCTCGAGCACACCGATTGGGTCCTTCTGCCACTTCGCCTCCAGAAGGTAGGTTTCATGACCGAGCTGGAAGCTGCCGTCAATTTGCTCCCCGACGAGCGTGAAAGGGGCGCGGGCGTTGAGATGAAAGGTGTCGAAGAGACGCTTTAGGTAAGTCTCGAACGCATATCCACGAGGACGAGGATCAAGACCCCAAAGCCTGTTGAGCTCGTCACGCAGCTCTTCATATTGGTTGCGATTGAAGATGGGTCTGGGCGCCGTGCCGGCCGAGCCGTCACCGCGCTCAAGCCGCTTGATGAGCGCCAGAAGCTGCCCTTCACCCAGCGGTCTGATCTCACTTCGCATAGGCGCCGGCATCGCCCCCCGATATGCCAAGAGGCGGGTCAGGACTCGCGCGGCGGAAGTGTCATCAACTTGCTTCAGAAACGATCGCAGCCGGCTGGCCTTAGAGGTCCCCTCCGTCGCGTAGTCATCGCTATATAGATCGACGTCGAACTCGAGAGTGAAGAACTCCCGCATAGTGCTATTTGAAAAGTCGAGAATGTAGCCCTTGCTTTCGCCGCGCAGGACCTCGTCGATCATAGTCAGTTCGGCGGGAACGATGGAGCTCATCGGTCAGGCGTCCCGGGTCAGCCAGCCGACAACGATACGTTCGAAATCGACATAGGGTATCTTGGCGGGAGCAAACTCCAACGCTGCGGCGAGCGCAGGAAGATCGGCAGTAAATTGCTCGTACAGCCGGACGATCTTGTCGCCGCTAGGGATCTGGCGCCGGGAAACGTTTGCAAGCCAATCTCGCGTCTCGCGGATGGCAGCCTCCGCTTTGCCACCATGCTCGTGGATGTCCATCCCGGCGAGATCGGAGATGAACTTCTGATAGCGAAAACGCTCGATATCGAGGATGAGCAGCCGCTTGTCGTGCTGAGCGGTGTTGCCATAGCGCTTGGCGCCGAGGAAGAGTCCCAACTCAAGCGGCATATTGAAGCGCGGAAGCTTGTGGTCGTCATCCAGCTCGGTTCGTGAGAGATCATGGATCCCGTAGCGGCATTCCTGGATGAGACCGTATAGCTTCTCGATACGGGTCTGCCCTCCGTCGTCGAGTTCCCGCGCGGAGCGTGGGCGAAAGCCGCAAGCAAAGATTGTGAATATCAGGGCTTGGAAAATTGGCTTGAAGTCTGGGTCGAAGGGACAGTTTATAAAAACATCGTCCGTGGACAGCCGCGCCGGTGCCAAGCCTATTTCTTCGAACTATAGACAGTATTTGCAGCCGACCGGGCCTTCGCGATCGTGATCTTGCCACCCTTGCTTGCAGGCGCGAGCACGAATTGGCCAGTCACTGCGCTGCGGCCAAGCTTTTTGGCACCGGTGTTGGTACTTTTGCTGGTCGATGAGGAAGCTGTGGTCGCCATGTTTGATATGTGCTCTTTTGTGACAGGATTCGCAACCCTCAAGCTCTCGTAAAGCGCCTTGGAGGACAAACGTGGATATTCGGTTGACCGCCACGCCCAAGGGTAATGGGTTTCAGGCAACAATCACCTTCTCGGGAGGGGTTTCGATAAGCTCGGCCGAGGCCTTCCCGAGCGAGCCCGAGGCGATTTTGGCCGCAGCCGTGAAGCTGCTGCAGATGCCCGACCGGATCCAGCGTCTTTTCGACGAGGGACGAGCACCACACACTGACCGATGACCGGCGCACCGCTTAGGATCGCGGTCGTTACGTCGATGCCCAGGCCTATCCGGAGCTTACCATGCTCACCCGATTGCCGGGGACATGGCGAAACGCGCGATCGCGGCAGGTCAGTATAACGACCTGCATCCTCTCGGCCGCCTCGATCAAAATCTCGACCATTAGGTCGAGCCGCGCATCATCGGCATAGACGAGCGGGTCGTCCAAGATCAGGGATACCGGGCGGCCTTGCTCCAATAGCATGTCCGCAAATGCGATCCGCGTCAGCACCGCCAGTTGTTCCTGTGTGCCGCGCGACAGATCGCCGCACCCTTCGCTGATCCCGCCGCGTACGATGGCTTCCAGGGTGAGGTCTTCAGAAAAGCTCAGATCGCAGCCAGGCAACAGCCGCTCGATATGGCGTTTCGCTCGCTTCGCGACCGGCCCCACGAATTTCGCCGATGTCTCATCGCGCGCTTCGTCGAGGGTGTCGCGTAAGAGCTTCAGCGTGTCGGCCTCCTCGGTGATCCGCTGAAGAGCCGCACGTGCCGCCTCTGCCTCTTCCCGGGCCCCTGCCTCTCTGTCAGCAAGTCCCTTCCCGCCCTCACTCTCGATGGTCCCCTCCAGCCGCGCGACGTCCATCTCGAGTTTTGCACGAGCCTCCCCCGCCGCCTTCAGCCGCGCATCGATTGTCTCGATCCTGCGCGTGATCGCCGCAGGATCGTGCGCGGTCGCGTCCCGGGTGGCATCCTCAAGCTTCACTGCTGCTTCAGCCGTCTGCTCGCGGGCCCGAGCGACGTCTGCCGTCAGGGTCGGGAATTCCGGGCGGCTCTCGATCGTCTCGATCTGGTTGTTTGCGTTGGCGAGCGTGCTGGTCGCGCCCGCTTCCGCGCCAGCGAGCGGCGCATCCTCTTGTTCGACCCGGCGGAGAGCCTCAACTGCGCCTTCCTGCGAACCTTCGGCCCGCGCTAAAGCGGTGTCGGCATCTTCGAGCCGGGCAGTGAGGAGCGTGATATCCGGGATGTCGGCTTCGACGGTCTCACTCTCGTCGTTCATTTCAGCGATGAAGAGCTTGAGCGCATCGGGGCCGGCAGCGAGCCCGATAACGTCATCGGCCGGCGTCACGGCCGAGATGCGCGCCGCGATCGTGCGTAACTCGGCTACGGCATCTCGCGCGGTATCGTTGCGCGAGCGCGCCTCCTCCAAGCTCGCCAGCCCGAGCTCTCCCAACGCAGACTTTTGTCGCTCCAGCGCCGAGGAGAGCGCTCCCTCGGCGCTCGCCGCCCCGGCCGGCGGCGTGATAATCAGCTCGGCATTGCCGAACCGGAGGCGGGTCTCACCCGACAGAGTTCGCTCGCCGAGCGTCATCGGTTCGCCATCGATCGATATGCCGTCAGCGTCCCCGACAAGGGCAATCCGCGTCGCACCTGCGGCGAGCGCCGCGCGCGCCTCAGCTACGAGCCGTTCGTTGGCCTCGATCGCTTCCATCGCCTTGGCGGGAATCAGCGTCGCAGTGAGTGCTGCGGCCTCTACCTGAAGCCGCTCTAGGTCAACCAACTCGGCGTGCCGCGCGCGTGCCGCCGACACCGCGCTTCGACGGCGCGACGCGCGCAAGAGCTCCTCGCCCGCGCTGAGGGCACGGCGGGCTTCCTGGCGGGAGGTGCGCGCGGCTTCTAAGGCGCTGCGCGCATCAGCAAGCCGTTGCTGCGCCGTGGCCAAGCCCTCGCGGACTTCGGCGCGGCGTGAGCGCGCAGCCTCAAGCGCGAGTTCAGCGCTGGTGCGTTCGTCGGTCGCCTTCCGATGACGATCGACGAGATCTTCAAGGTTGCGCGTCTTCGCGCTGATGGCCTCATGCTCGGCCCGCCGCGTCGCGAGGATTTGCGCAGCTGCGCGCGCCGTCTCGAGAGAGGCAGTGAGATCCTTCCGCGCTTGCACGTCTGTGTCGTCCGCGATCTCGCGGTGAACGATCTTCAGTCTGGAGCGCGCACTTTCGAGTTCGGAGAACGTCCTCTCAAGCCCAGCGAGACGTTCGGCGGCGTCGCGAGCGGCCGCTTCGGCCTGTTCGACGCGCTCTCGGGCTTCGTTTTGTCGCCCGCGTTTTTGTCCCGTGGGGGACCAGTATCGCCCGTATTGCTCGTCGATCCTTGATCGGACGCGCGCGTACGCGGGGCCTCCCATGATCGAGCCAACCTCCGCTTCCAGGGTCGATCGGACTGTGTCACGCACGATCTGCCCTGGTCCGGTGACCGCGAGCGCCTCCGTTTGTGCGACCCAAAGAAGTCCGAGCGCGCCGTATGTGCCGGCGTCGCCCTTTTGACTGGTGTCGCGCACCGAGCCCAGAAGCGCGTGCAGGCGAGCTTCTGCTTCTTCGCCCTGTGCCTTGCCCTGTGGACCGGTGACCTCGATCGATGCGCCGCGCAGGAAGCGCTTGGTTACCGTCCATGGTGCGCCATCGGCATCGAACGAAACCTGAATCTCCGGTCCGACAGCTTCGCCATAAGGCGCGAACGATTGGGCAAGCTGGTTCTTCGTACCGTGGCGAACGAAAAATGCCGCGCGAAGCGCCTCGAGCACTGTCGACTTGCCGGTCTCATTGGGTTCGATGACAATGTTGAGGCCGTCGGTGAGCCCTTCGATCGCCATCGGCTCCCGAAACTTGCGGAAGCCGTCGATGGCGATACGGCGCAGGTACAGGCTCATGGTCTGTCCTCCCGACTGTATTCGACGAAGAGGCGCTCCAGGGCACGCTTGGCAATCAAACCGTCAGGCCCGCCCATTTCGATTGAGGCGGAAAGCTTCGCCGCGGCGACACCGAGCATGCCTTCTACCGAAAGGCTTGCGAGGTCGTCTTCGCTCGGGCGGCCGACAAGGTCGCCAGACCGGACGTCGAGATAACGGACACGGTGCCCGACATCGTTTTCCAGCCTGCCCAGCATCCCGACCCGATCCGTAAGGCTGGTGATTCCGGCCAGCGATAGTTCGAGGAGGGTGGACGCGGGATCGATCGATCCCAGCAATTGATCGCACTCGGCATCGAAACCGGCTTGGTCGTTCACCGTCCAGCTTCGCCTGATCCACTGGAAACGCCCCGTGCGGGTCGGGATGACCGACGGATCGCGACCCTCGGCAATATCAACGAGCAGCACTTGGCCTGGCTCATCGCGCTGGAAGCGATCGGTTTCGGGAGTGCCCGCGTACCAGGTACGCGGATCGATATTGAGCGTCCCGTGCCAGTCTCCAAGCGCAAGATAATCGAGGGACGAGCGACGGGCGCGGTCGGGCGCGATCTGGTTCTTGGTTTCGCCTTGGGTGCCGAAGTCGCGGATCGATCCATGCGCGAGGCCAATGCGAATGCGACTGCCGGGTGTCTTCATGCTGTCGAAGAGCTCGGTAGGATCATCGAGATTGTGGCGATGCGTAAGGGGCGCCGGCAGGAGCCAGATTCCTGGCTCAATCTCGTGAGGCTGCGCTTCTGCCAAGACGGTAATGCTGCTACCTGCGCGGTGACGCACGCGGTCCCAGAGGCCACCGTTACGCGCAAAATCGTGATTGCCGGGCAAGAGCCACCACCGGCATGCATGGCGCTCCATTCGGGAGATCGCTTGAACGATCGTGCGGTCGTCTGGTCCCTCGGTGTCGAAGACGTCGCCGGCGACCAGGACGTGATCCGCGCCGTGGCGAACTGCCTCCTTGCCAATCGCATCAATGGCATCGAAGCGTGCCTCGGTAAGTGCGGCGCGGACCTCCGGCTCAAACCGCCCATAAGGCTTTCCGAGCTGCCAGTCGGCTGTGTGAATGAGCTTCATCGTGGCTTCGCAGATCGGTGTGTCATCGCAATCCCATCGCACGGGCCCAGGCATCGACCTGACCAAAGGCATCCTGCTGCCACTCGTCCGGCGTTCGGCCGTCCAGGATATCGGAGCCTTCGACGAAATTGCGCACGCACGTCGGGCCGTAGCCGTCCGGATCGTCGAATTTCGCTACGACATGCGAAAAGCCGTCTTTGCCGCTTTGATGATCGAGCAACGGGCGGCAATCGTCGGCGAGCGCGTCGATCCCGCCGGGATAATTCCGGATCGAGTAGTAGACGTCATAGGCGTCTTTTTGTTTGTATCGGCCGTCGAGCGCGAAGCCTTTCATGGCGAGAAGCGCCGGAATCGAGGCGACAGCGATCATCACCTTGTTGGTCCCGCCCTTGGGCATATCGCCTTCGATCGCGACGAGCTCGTGGAAGTGAATGGCAAGCTCCGCGCCCGACGCACGCTGGGTCGCGAATTCGGTGGTGAGCGGCGGCCGGTTCTTTTCCAGCACGGCGTCATAGGGCCGCAGGAACTCGACGATCACATCGATCGGCGGTCCGTCATCCTTCGGCTGGACCGTCCGGACCATCTGGAAATATTTGAGCGTGTCGCGGGGTGCGTACCCCTGTTCGTGGAGGGCATCGACGAGAGCGACATACTCCTCGCCGGCGGCCAAGGCCTGCGCGTCGAGACTGAGATCGATGTCGAGGGTGCCGACGTGGCGCATCTCGCTGTCCTCGAGCAGCAGCCAAGGCACGGCGCCGCCGATAACCGCGAACTTCCCGCGAAAGCTGCCCAGCGTCTGGCCGATCTCAACGAGCACCGACTTCACCGCGGCGCTGGTGCGGTCGTCATAGTCTCTGGCCGATTGCGGTTCGTCGTTCATGAAGGCCACCGCAAAAGCTTGTCCTTCAGATGTTCTGCCCCTTCGACGCCGCGCTCGCCGCCCGCCATGAGATCGAGATAGGTCTGAACCGGGCTGGTCGCGATGACCCCCGGTGCGACGGTCCGCGCGTCGTCGAGCACGCCATCCTCATCGGGGACGCGCACGACAATGTTCGCCCCCTTCGCGGGTGCAGTCAGATTTAGGATTGTTTGCAAGGTGCCAAGGCCCTTCTCGTCTGCGTAGAAATAGCTGGTGCTCTGGCGAACGAAGGGCGCGTACCAATCGGCCGCGCTGAACGAGGCCAGCGCCACCCTTCCCTGCTCGGTCGCTAAATCACGCAGCCGCTCCACCAGGGCTTTGCCATGAAGGTGGGTATAGAGGCGGACCTCCTCCCCTCTGGGCCGCTCATAGTTGCGGGCCCATTCGTCCAGCAAACCGGAAGGATCGACGAGCCGCAGCCCCTGTTCGGTCTGGTCGGCCCATTCCCGTTCGCGCAGGGCGGTTCCGATCGTGCTGACCAACCCGAGGCTGACCTTGGCTTCTTCAGCAAGCTCGGTCACGCGCCAGGGCCGATGCGGCTCGTTCAGTAGTACGCGCAGGATCCGGGTCGACTTTGGCTTGAACAGGGTCCGCAGGGAACGTCGTTCGGGATCGGGTTTCCCTTCGACCTTGCGCTCGATGAAGATGGTATCGACAACGAGGCGCGCGTTGCCCTGGAAATCAAGATAGGCGATGTCTTCCTCGCGACATGCCGCCTGCGCCTGTTCAGATAAATAGGGCGCGATGAACATCGGCACGCCCTCTTGGCCAGTCTGATCCAGATACCGTTTGAGCTGGTAGGCTACTTGGTGCGCAATCCGGGGTTGCCCGTTGCTTTTGACCTCGACCACGAGCCTGAGCGGTCGGCCGGCGAATTCGGTTTCAGCGACGATGTCTACGCCTCGATCAGCCTCGCCTGGCTTGCCAGTCAGCGTCATTGGGCCGACGGCGAATTGAGGGATTGAGCCTAGAAAGGCCTCGAGCGCTTCTGCCGCCCGCCGTTCGATGCCAACAGGGTCTTTCACCGAACCGTTGAAACCACGATTCGGCTGAAATAGCAAATAATTTCACTGAAACGGGCTTTTCAACAAACCGTTGAAAATGAGAAATCTGTGAAACAAGGCCCATCCGATGGGGGTATCAGGCCCTTTGAGACCAAAGGGCCCGCGCGGCTGCCTCAGTGATCGTGTACACCGCCTCACGTTGAGCGCCACGATTATGGTGGTCTACACGGTAGCCCTGATAGTGTCGCCGGACCAGACCGGCGCGGACGAGATCGGAGACGGCGCGACTGACATTGCACCGACCAGAGCGCCGGACCCGCTCACGAACCTCGTTGTCGATCGCCTTTGCTGCCTCCCCTGGGTCCTCTGGCAAGGCGTCCTGCGCAGCGAGCGATGCTTTGACCTCTTCGACGATGATCAGGCGACGCGCATCGCGCTTTGCCATCGGAACGAGTGAATCGCACAGCCAATCGCGGAGCGGCACGCGAACCTCGTCCTCGGTATCGACATAGGGGCCCGCTGAACCGCTGTTCCCCCCGGCGGCTTTGGCAATGAGGTTGAGGACCATGAACGCGTAGCGCGGTCGCGGCGAGAAATCCGCGATCCGTTCGATCAGCGCCGGCAAATTCAGGCTCTTGGCAGGCGCTCCCTGGCCGACTTCAACGGCATCAAAAAGGTCGGCTTGGTGGAACATAAGATGAATCTTAGCATCGCTTGCGGCAATGTGAATCCCGTTCGTGCGTCTTTCGTCAGTTTTTTCTGCTGTGACACTTCTGGCCCGCTTGGCCGCTCGCGCGGCGGCACGTAGGTTAGCCACACTTGGTCTCTAGGCTTGCTCGACGGCACGGAGGCGCTCGGTAACGTCGCTGACTCCTGCTGCATCCCACACATCATCGCGAAGGTAAAATTTATGGCTCTTCGTATAATCGACGAAGCTCGTTCTCTCGAACACCACGCTTGCAGGGATCAGCGCCGCGCGAATGACGCAGAAGTCGTCGTTGAAGAGAACGCCGGCCAATATATCGAAACCGTCCGTCGACCGGATCGCCGACATCTGACGCGACTTGTTGCGCCTGTGCAGCCGACGGCCCTTGATCTGATAGCGGACGCCGTCCGAGTCCACCGCGTCGAACCCCTTCTTCGAATTGGCCTCCTGCTCCCAACCGAAAGCTGTGCAAAAGAGATATTCGGCCAGGTCTCCCGTCGGATTGTTGGCAGACCGCAAGACGTCGCGCGATCGTAGTTCCTCGTTGATTGCGGCATGGAGCGCGAGCATCTCCGCGATAGACTTGCCGTTAAGATCGTTCATCAGAGCAATCTGCCGGATTCCAACGTCGGCCGCTATCCAAGAGACCTCCACAATTTTTTCGCGTCGGAAATGTGCCCCTTTCCGCCGGTCGTTGCGGCGACGGCGCGAGAGGCGATCTCCATCACGCTTGACTCTGGCGCGCCTTCATCAGAACAAAGAGGGAACGAGTCAATCACCTTCCGAGTCTCTGTGATGCTATGCGCGAGTCAGCCGTCCTTGATGATCTACGTGCGCGCATCGCGCAGATCGAGGGCACTGATGGGCGACACGACGCCATTCCATTCGGGATCGAGAGCATTGATTGTCGCCTGCCAGGCGGTGGCATAGCCACCGGCACCCTTCACGAGATCGCGGGCAGTACCGATCTGGCTGATGAGGCGAGCGCTACCGTATTTCTCGCCGGAATTCTCGCGCGTGTAGAGGGCCCGGTTTTTTGGTGCCTCCGCTGGCGCGACCTCTTCGCCCCTGCCCTTCACCTGGCAGGGCTGCATCCGGACCGCGTAATTCACGTCGAGGCTGGCAGCGACACCAACGTGCTCCTCGCGATGGAGGAATGTTTGCGCCAACCAGGCCTTGCCGGGGTGGTCGGGGAGGTGGCGAAATATTCGACTACGGCCTCCAAGCGCCTGCAGCTTGCAGCAGAAGGTTCGGGCGTTGCCGCCTTCGTCTTCCGGCGCGCTTCCAGGGTTAAACAGGCCGTCGAGGGAACGGCGGCCGCAACGCGTTGGCGAGTAACGGCTCACCCAAGTGAAGATCTCGGCATTCCGAGCCTGGGGCGACCACGCTGGCGGGTTGAGCTGGAACGCGTGCGCGGCGGAAATCCGCACAGCTGGATTGTGGAGGGCTGCGATGCGACGGGTCGTATCGCTCTTCCTGCCGCACTGGTCGACCGACCGGCTGCGCAGGAAGAACGCAAATTCGTCGCCTGAGCGGCACGATCCAATCGCCTGCGATGCGCCGCTGGTGACGGCCATCCCGGACCACGGTCGCCGCGTCATCGCAGCGATCGATGCTGGCGCTCGCGCTCTCGGCATCAAACCAGGAATGACAGTCACAAAAGCGCGCTCGCTGGCGCCAGAACTCCGGGTGGTCGACGCGGAGCCCGATGCGGATCTCGAGGGCCTGCGCCGTCTCGCGCTCTGGGCAGGTCGGCGCTACTCACCGTTTGTGTCCCCCGATGCACCGGACGGGCTCTGGCTCGACATCACGGGTTGCGCGTCGCTGTTCGGGACGGAGAAGGAGCTCCTGAAGGATCTTCATCGTCGCACCGCGGCGTCCGGGCTCTCGGTGCAAATCGCGGTTGCCGACACTGCGGGCTGTGCTCACGCCGTTGCGCGGCATGTCCCTGCGGGTCGGCCCGTCACAATCGAGCCCGGAGGTCACCGCAAAGCGATCGCGATTCTGCCGATATCGGCGCTCCGACTTCCCGGAGGCGATGTCGAAGCCCTGCGAAAATTGGGGTTCGAGCGCATTGAGCAGCTCATCGACGCGCCGCGGCCACCGCTTGCCAAGCGGTTTGGTCGTGAGCTGCATCGACGTCTCGACCAGGCGTTGGGGACGCTCCATGAGCCGATTGATCCGGTCTTCCCCGAACATCTTCCAAAGGCTCGGCGGGGTTTCATGGAGCCTATCGCGACACCGGAAGCCTTCGCGTTGGTAATTGGCGACCTCGTGTCCGATGTCGTCGATCAGCTCAGCCACATCGGCAAGGGCGCACGCCGCCTGGATTGCTATTTCCATAGGGTCGACGGGCACAATCAGGCGGTCCGGGTCGGAACAGCCGCCGCGTCTCGTGATGCGCGCCATCTCGCCAAGCTGCTCTGCGCCAAAATCGAGACGATCGAGCCGGGCGAAGGCATCGAAGCCATGACGTTGGTCACCCCGCTAGCCGAAGCTCTGGGCTCAACACAGGGCGAAGGGCTCGAGAGCCTCGGGCGTCAGGGTCCAGACCTCGCGGCTCTGGTCGATGCTCTCGCCAATCGGTTCGGCCAACGCAGCCTTCATCGGGTCAGTCCACAAGCGAGCGCGATGCCAGAGCGCTCCACGACCATGCTGCCGGCCCTGAGCAAAATCACCGATGCGGGATGGGATGATGACCTGCCCCGCCCCGCTCGGATGCTGCATCGGCCCGAGCAGATCGAAGTGATTGCGCTTCTGCCGGACGATGCTCCGCGCATGTTCATCTGGCGGCGAAAACGATACCGTGTGACCCAGGGAGACGGCCCGGAACGCCTCCATGGCGAATGGTGGCGTGAGAGCGGGATTGAAGCTGAAAAGGCCCTCACCGTCCGCGACTATTATCAGGTCGAGACCCAGACGGGTGGCCGCTACTGGCTGTTTCGCTTAGGCGACGGGACCAGCCATGCCACCGGCAACATGCGCTGGTTCATCCATGGCGCATTCGCATGACAAGCGATGCTCGCTATGTCGAGCTGCAGGTGACGACGCATTTCAGCTTCCTGCGCGGCGCGTCATCGCCCGAAGAGCTGTTCGCCGCCGCGGCTTTGCTGGGACTGCCCGCGCTCGGCATCGTCGATCGCAGTTCCGTGGCGGGCGTCGTGCGCGCCTGGGACGCCGAGAAGACGACAGGCGTGCGTTCGATCATCGGTTGCCGCCTCGATCTCGTGGATGGCACCGCCTTTCTCGTCTACCCGACTGATCGCACCGCTTATGGGCATATGTGCCGCTTACTGAGCATCGGCAAAGAGCGCGCTGGAAAGGGTGCGTGCCACCTTGACTGGTCCGACCTCGAGCAATGGCATGAGGGCCTCATTGCGATCCTCGTTCCGGACCGCGCGGATACAGTGGCCGAAGGGGCGCTCGCGCGCGCCAGGAGGATCTTCCGAGATCGCCTATATCTGGCGCTATCCATTCGCCGCCGGCCGAAGGACGCGATCCGACTGCGCGATCTCGCGAACATGGCGGCCGCCGCGCACGTGCCGACCGTCGCCACCAATGATGTTCTCTACCATTCGCCAGATCGGCGGATGCTGCAGGATGTCGTGACCTGCGTCCGGGAGCGATGCACGATCGACGAGCTTGGCGATCGGCGGGAGCGATTTGCAGACCGCCACCTGAAGACGGGCGAGGAAATGGAGCGACTCTTCCGCCGTTACCTCAAGGACGCCACCCCGGTCTCGCGCACGCTGGAGGTAGCAAAACGCTGCACGTTCAGCCTTGAGGAGCTGCGCTACCAATACCCGGACGAGATCAGCGTTCCTGGTCGAACGCCGCAGGTAGAGCTGGAACGGCTCACCTGGGAAAAGGCGCCCGAGCGCTATCCTGAAGGGATCGAAGGCAAGGTCCGCACCCAGCTCGAGCACGAATTGAAGCTGATCGCAGATCTGGAATACGCACCGTATTTTCTGACGGTTCATTCGATCGTCGCCGAGGCGCGGCGGCGTGAGATCATTTGTCAGGGGCGAGGGTCGGCGGCGAACAGCGCGGTTTGCTACGTGCTCGGCATCACGTCGATCGATCCCGTCCGATCTGAGCTTCTGTTCGAGCGCTTCGTTTCGGCCGAGCGGCGCGAGCCGCCCGATATCGATGTCGATTTCGAGCATGAGCGCCGCGAGGAAGTGGTCCAGTGGATTTATGAGACCTATGGCCGGACGCGGTCTGCGTTGACGGCGGTCGTGACCCGCTATCGTGCACGCGGCGCGGTCCGCGACGTCGGAAAGGCGCTGGGTGGGTCTCAGCGAGGACATGACGGCCGGCCTCGCCGGTGCGGTCTGGAGCTGGAGCCGCGAGGGCGTGGAGGAAAAGCATGCCGAGGAGCTCAACATGGACCTCAGCGATCGGCGGCTCGCGCTGACGCTGGAGCTGGCGCGGCAGCTCATCAATACCCCGCGACATCTATCGCAGCACCCAGGCGGATTCGTGCTCTCCCGCGATCGGCTCGACGAGCTCGTTCCGATCGAGCCAGCGGCGATGGAAGACCGACAGGTCATCGAGTGGGACAAGGACGATATCGACCTATTAGGGTTCATGAAGGTCGATGTCCTAGCCCTCGGCATGCTGTCATGCATGCGGAGGGCGTTTGAATTCCTTGAGGCTGACAAAGGGGTGAAACTCGATCTCGCCACGATACCGGCAGAGGATCCGGCGACCTACGCGATGATCCGCAAAGCAGACACTTTGGGCGTTTTCCAGATCGAGAGTCGCGCGCAGATGGCTTCCATTCCGCTGATGGCGCCGCGTACCTTCTATGATTTGGTAATTCAGGTGGCGATCGTCCGCCCGGGACCGATTCAGGGCGATATGGTCCACCCTTACCGCCGGCGGCGAAACGGTGAGGAGGAGGTTACCTACCCCACCGAAGAGCTTCGACGGGTGCTCGAGAAGACCTTGGGCGTACCGCTGTTCCAAGAGCAGGCGATGCGCGTCGCGATCGAGTGCGCCGGCTTCACGGCGAGCGAAGCCGACCTCCTCCGCCGGGCAATGGCTACCTTCAAGCTCACCGGCGGCGTCTCCCATTTCCGCGACAAGCTGATCGATGGGATGGTGAGCCGCGGATACGACCACGAATTTGCAGAGCGGACGTTCAAACAAATCGAGGGCTTTGGCTCCTACGGTTTCCCGGAAAGCCATGCCGCGAGCTTCGCGCTGATCGCCTACGCGAGCAGCTGGGTGAAGTGTCATCATCCGGATGCCTTTTGCGCAGCGTTGTTGAACGCGCAGCCGATGGGTTTTTACGCGCCGGCGCAGATTGTGCGTGACGCGCGCCAGCACGGTGTAGAGATCCGCCCAATCGACGTGAACCACAGCCGATGGGACTGCACGCTGGAGCCCGGAAGAGGCAAATATCTCGCCGTAAGGCTTGGTCTTCGCATGGTCCGTGACCTGGCGAACGGGGACGCAGCATCGATCGTGAGCTCACGGGCGGACACACCTTACGAGAGTATCGAGGAGATCCAGCGCCGCTCTGGCGTCGGCCGCGGCGCGCTTGACCGGATCGGTGAGGCCGATGGGTTCGGGTCGCTAGGAGGCAACCGACGCGAGGGTCTGTGGAGCGTGAAAGGCCTCGGCACCGCGGCGCTGCCATTGTTCGCGGCGGCGGACGAGCGAGAGGGCAAGTTACGGCAGGAAGCCATCGAGCCCACGGTCATTCTCGCGCCGATGGGCGAGGGTGCGGAGGTGGTGGAAGACTATCGTGCCTCAGGCCTGTCGCTGCGCGCCCACCCTCTCGCCTTCCTGCGCGACGAGCTGCGGGCGCGCAAGATGATCACTTGCGCAGAGTTACAGACCGTAAAGGACGGCCGTTGCATCAATCTCGCCGGGATCGTGCTGGTCAGGCAGAAGCCGGGCTCAGCGAAGGGGGTCATGTTCATCACCCTCGAAGACGAGACGAATGTCGCCAACCTCGTCGTCTGGACGAATGTCTTTGAGAAGCACCGCCGTACTGTGCTGGGTTCGTCAATGATGGGTGTGCGGGGACAGGTCCAACGTGAGGGCGAGGTGATCCATGTGATCGCGCAGCGGCTCGACGACCTGTCGCCCCTGCTCGCGAGCGTCGGCAACCGGGAGGATGTCGCCGATATCTACCGAGTAAGTCGCGCCGACGTGGTCAAGAGCCCGATGCGACCTGATCCACGCGACGCGGAATCGCCACTCGGTCGGCAGCCGCGCGACATCTTCATTCCTGATCTACGGCTAGGCTCGGGCATCGTTCCAGGCCAGCAGACCGAGGGGATCAAGATCAGGCCGCGCAATTTCCGTTGAGGCGCTACAACGCCGTTCGAACAACTAGCGGACAGACTCGTAGATGGCCGAAAACAAGAATCAGCACTTCGTCCCGCGAATTCATCTCCGACCATTCACGGTCAATGGGGAAGGATTGGCCATCAACCTGTTCAATCTCGATCGCATGAAGGCCATTCCCAACGCGCCGGTGAGGAACCAGTGCTCAGGCGACTATTTCTACGGCCAAAACCGGCTTCTCGAGAACGCGATCAACTTCATCGAGGATCCCTATGGGCCGATCGTTCGCCACCTATCCGAGGGCAGCGCCGTGGGCTCCGCGGTCAAGATCGTCCTGAAGCGTTTCGTCTATCTCCAGTATATGCGAACGGAGGCCGCGTCGCGGAAAGCGAGCGAAATGGCACTCGCCATCCACGATGTTCCCGGTTCCGATCTCCCCGTCCCGACGGTCCGCGAGGCATCGAAAGAGGCCGTCCAGGCGGCGATGCTGCACTACAAGGATACGATGCGGATCGTCGATGACCTGACGCTGTGTATCGTGCGCAATCGGACTGGCCTACCGTTCTTCACCTCCGACGATCCGGCTATTCTGACAAACCGCCTGCACATTCAACGCCCGCGCAGAGTCGGATCGAGCTTCGGCGTGAACACGGCAGGAGCAGTCTTCCTGTTACCGCTCTCGCCCACGCTTTGCGCGATCCTGTACGACGGAGCTGTCTATAGCTCCGATCACCGGGCCCATTGGATCGAAGTCGACCGGCGCCAGGACATAGAAGCCCTTAACGTGCACCAGATACTCGGTTGCTGGGCCAACATTTATTTTCGGGAGTGGGATGGTCGCGACCAAGTCGCGACGCAGGCCGCGGCGACCAAGCCCGGCCGCCCCGAAGCACGCCACACCATAACGCAGGCGGTCCTCGAGAAGACGAGCGATTGGGGCGAATATTACGCGGTCAGAAAGCCCACGGACATCAGGAACTGTGGATCGGCGTGCAAAAAGGACCCCCTTGGCGGGGTGATCGGCGTCCAAAAGGGACCCCTCATTTCGATGGTTTAGACAGCGGCCTGGGTATTCTCAGGCGGCGAGATCGGGATGTTGGTGGTGGAGACGGTGGTACGGATTCGGCGTGAGCACGCCGGTGGCAAGCCGATCAAGGAGATCGCGCGGGATCTGCGGTTGTCGCGCAAGGTAATCCGCAAGGCGATCAGGGCGCCGGAAGGCGCGTTCGATTATCATCGATCGGTGCAGCCGCTGCCTCGGATCGGACCGTTCCAGGAGCGGCTCGATACGCTGCTGGCCGAGAACGAGGCGCGGTCGCGGCGCGACCGGTTACGGATGACGCGAATCCACGATCTGCTGCTGCGCGAAGGCTTTGAGGGATCGTATGATGCGGTCCGGCGCTACGCCACGCGCTGGGCCGAGGCTCGGCGCAAAGACCCCGGCGTCGGCGTGGCGGCATTTATCCCGCTGCTGTTCAGGCAAGGCGAGGCGTACCAGTTCGACTGGAGCCACGAAGACGTGGAGATCGCGGGCAAGCCGATGCGCGTGAAGGTCGCCCACGTGCGGCTTTGCGCATCGCGGGCGGTCTATGTCCGGGCGTATCCGCGTGAGACGCAGGAGATGGTGTTTGACGCGCATGCGCGCGGCTTCGGCTTCTTCGGAGGGGTGCCGCTGCGCGGCATCTACGACAACATGAAGACCGCGGTGACGACGGTGTTCGTGGGCAAGGAGCGCGTGTTCAACCGTCGCTTCCTGGTTATGGCGGATCATTACATGGTCGAGCCGACCGCCTGCTCGCCAGCCGCAGGCTGGGAGAAGGGCCAGGTCGAGCACCAGGTCCAGACGATCCGGGGTCGCTTCTTCAAGCCGCGGCTGCGGTTCGCCAGTCTGGAGGAGTTGAACGGCTGGCTGGAAGCCGAGTGTCTACGCTGGGCGGCGATGCAGGCGCACCCCGAGCACAAGGAGATGACGGTCGCGCAGGCGCTGGAGTTGGAGCGGCCCGCGCTCCAGCCGATGCTCGCATCGTTCGACGGCTTCCACGAGACGCAGCATGCGGTGACCGGAACCTGCCTGATCAGCTTCGACCGGAACCGCTACTCGGTCGCCGCCAAGGCGGTGCGTCGTGCGGTCCAGGTCCGGGCCTATGCCGATCGGATCGTCGTGCGGATGGGCGACGAGGTGATCGCCGATCATCCTCGGTTCTTCGGTCGCGATCGGACGATCTACGACCCTTGGCATTACCTGCCGGTGCTGGTGAACAAGCCCGGTGCGCTGCGGAACGGAGCGCCGTTCCAAGGCTGGGATCTTCCGCCTGCGCTCGCTCGGCTGCGCCGCAAGCTTGGCAGCGACGACGATGCCGATCGGCGCTTCGTCCGCGTTCTTGCGGCCGTCCTCAGCGATGGTCTGGATGCCGTCGAGGGCGCCGTTCGCGAAGCGCTCGACGCCGGTGCGGTCAGCGACGAGGTCGTGCTCAACATCCTGTCACGGCGGCGAGAGCCGCCCCGGCCCGCATCCATCGTAACGCCTGAGGATCTGGCGCTGATGCACCCGCCGGTCGCCAACTGCGCCCGCTACGACAGCCTGCGAGGCCTCCATGCAGCGGCATGAGATGATCGACGCGATGCGCGGACTCGGGCTCAAGGGCATGGCGGGTGCGTTCGACGAGGCCGTCACCACCGGCGTTCAGCGCAAGCGCACCGCGATGGAGATCCTGAGCGATCTGTTGCGCGCCGAAGGCGCGCATCGCCACGCCGCTTCGATCCGCTACCGCATGACGGCTGCCAGACTGCCGGTCGTGAAGGACCTTGACGCGTTCGTGTTCGAGAACACCCCGATCAACGAAGGGCTGGTGCGCTCGCTTCACGCAGGCTCGTTCCTGCCAGGGCGTCGCAACGTCGTGCTGGTCGGGGGCACCGGCACTGGCAAGACCCACCTCGCCAGCGCTATCGCCGCCAGCGTCATCCGCGCCGGTGCCCGCGGTCGCTACTTCAACACCGTCGATCTGGTGACGCAGCTCGAGGAGGAGACACGGATCGGCAAAGCCGGCGCACTCGCGGCCCAGCTTCGCCGCCACGAGCTCGTGGTGCTCGACGAGCTTGGCTATCTGCCGTTCGCCCGCTCGGGTGGTCAGTTGCTGTTCCACCTGATCAGCAAGCTCTACGAGCAGACCTCGGTAATCATCACCACCAACCTGACGTTCGGCGAATGGCCCAGCGTGTTCGGCGATCCAAAGATGACGACCGCGCTGCTCGATCGCATCACTCACCACTGCGACATCCTGGAAACCGGGAACGACTCCTTCCGCTTCAAGCAGCGCAAAAAACAGCCGAAACCGGCCTGAATAACTGGAAACTTTTGTAACTCCCAAGCCCCCCACCGTGAGCAAGAAAGGCGCTCGTGGAGGTACGGCGGGGCCAGCGTTATCCGGATAAAGCGAGGATGAGTGAAGCCGGCGTGGTCGAGAGGGCCGTGAGAAGATTCCAACCTTGTTTCCGGGCGGTGGAGAGGACGGACCGGATCGTGGCGAAGGTTTCGGCGCCTGATTGGGTGCGAAAGCCGCCGGATATTTTCATCTTCACTTTCATCATCCGGATGTCCTGCTCGGCCTGATTGTTGGTGAAGGGAACAGCGAAGTCGAACAAGAACCGTAACACCTCGGTCTTGAAGTCACGCAGGCGGACCAGCAGATTGTGACCGGGACGCCTGGCTGACTTGCCACGCGCGCCAGGGCGCCGCCCCAGCGCGGGCTGCTGTTCGTGGAACGCAAGCCCGCGTAGAACGATCGCATCGTAGACGGCCACGATGCGCCGCGAGGCACGCTCGGCCACCACGCTTTGGCCTTGCTCCGCGGCGCGCCGGACGGCGCGGGCGGCGGTCACCAGCAGCCGCGACATCTTCTTCGCCCACGGCTCTTTCTCGATGTCGATCAGCGCTTTCAGTTCACGCAGGTGGTGGGCGTTGCACAGAGCGTGCGCGACATCTTTCAGGGAGAAATACGGCTTGAAGTGATCATGCACGATGACGCCGCCTTGCAGGGACGTCAAAACCGCGCCGCGCTTTTCCGACACGCGGTAATGGGTCAACGCCACCGTCGAGGCGGTATGCAGCCACTGGGTTTTGCTGCTGATGCGGAACCCGGTTTCATCCAGATTTCGCACCGCCGCCTTGGCCACCAAGGCGGAGATATGCGCCACGACCGGCGCCAGTTCTGCGGCTTTCTTCTCGCCCCAGGCGACGATGCTGGCCGGACACAGACGCCCGGCACCAAACAGGTCTTGCATGATGGCGCCGACGCGATCCTCGGGAACCAGGTGCTGCACATTCAGATAGACCGCCGCCGCCTTGATCCGGGGACCATACTGAACATGCGCGCTCACCGCCGGCGGAAACGCCGCCTTCGTCACGCCGCGGCAACCGGCACAGGTGTAGATGTGGGCTTGATGCTCGGTTACCTCCAGCCGAGGCTGCGGCATATCGAACACCTGTCGCTTCTCCATCCCCGTCGCCATCCCCGCTGTGAGGCCGGCCTGGCAATGCGCGCAACGGGTCACTTCATGGCGTTCGATCTTGTCCGGTTCGGCCACCGGACGCAGCGTGTCGCCCTGATGCCCGGGCTGCCCGCCGCTCTGCTTGCCTGACACCCCGCGCAGGCTGCCCGCGATCCGCGGCTTCTTGCTTAACCCGTCACTCGACGGCGGCTTGCTGCTGTTGGAGCTGTTCTTGCCCAACTGGCGGCGCAGATCGGCGACTTCTTGCTTCAGGGCGGCATTCTCCGCACGCAACTCAGCAAGTTCTCGCTGAAGCCCTGCGATCAACGCACGCACATCGGGAGGCAGTTCCATCCCGACGTTGACTCATGTTCCCGCTCCGCACGCAATCAGCTTCAAGCGCGGACGCGAAAACAGGAACCCATTGTTGCCAATCGGACTCACCCAGGGGGTGCTTGGGAGTTACGGAGATGCGGCTTTTTGGCCGCGAGGCGCTGCAAGGTTGGGCGGACAAGCGGATCGAGGCGACGGAGCGGGACGTGCGTGGCCAAGCCGGGATGCACCGCCAGGGTAAAAAAAACTCCGCTGGCACACGAAACTTGGCGAAATCACGGTCGTAGAGCCGCAATACCGGCACAAAACCAACCGTGTGCGCCCGTTTGTTCTTGGCGCGAAGGTCAGTCCGCGCGGGTGTTCGCGGCCATTGCAGCGGGCGATCGTGGATTTCGCGGCGGACGATCCCTTTGCCCGGGTCGCGGCGAAATTGCGCGAGCATTACGGCTTCGAAATCGGCGAAAGCACGGTCCAGCGGATTACCCTGGGCCATGCCCAGGCCATGTTCGAGGCCGGCGGCGATGATGTGGACTTTCCCGAAGAACCGGGCCGGCACAAGCAGATCGTGGCCCAGATCGATGGCGGCATGATCCCCGTCATGACGCCGGACGCGAACCGGAAAGACAAACGCAAGGGGAAAACCCTGTCGTGGAGAGAGGCGAAAATTTCGCTCGCCCACGCCCAGGGAAGCCGCACGCCGGTGTACGGAGGCGGGATCGAAGGCGGCGTGGAGGACGCTGGGAGGCGGCTGTTCGCCTGCGCAGTCCGGGCGGGGTTCGGGACGGGTTCGCGCGTGCACGCGGTGGGCGACGGCGCGCCATGGATCATGGGTCAAATCGAGGAGCGGTTCGGCGAACAGGGCAGCTATCTGATCGATTTCTATCATGTCTGTGAGTATTTGAGCGCGGCCGCGAAGACGATCGCGCCGGACGCCGTGGCCGCGAAACTCTGGATGGAGGCGCAAAAGGACGCGCTGAAGACGGGGCGTGCCGGCGCGGTTCTGAAAGCCCTGCTTCTCCACTTTGAAAGTCTCGATGTGAGCGACGATCAAGCCCCGGTCCGCGTCTGCCATCGATATCTCAGCGCCCGTAAAGACCAATTGAATTATCGCGAGGCCCTCGCCGAAGGACTTCCGATCGGCTCGGGGGAAATCGAAAGCGCGCACCGCTATGTCGCGCAAAAGCGTCTGAAACTTCCTGGCGCCTGGTGGCTCGTCGACCATGCGGAACATATGCTTGCGTTGCGGATCAATCGTCTGAACCGGGACTGGGACGCTTATTGGGCGGCGCTGGCCGACAGGCCGTCGGCACCCGCCAATCTCAACCAGCCAGAAGCGTCATCGAACGCCGCCGCTTGATCCCACAACTTTGGTTCGCACCCGCCGAACGCGGCAAGTTCGATCTTCTGTTCCTGGCCGACGGCGCCGCCGTCTCGATCTTCGGCAGTCCCGAATCCCGCGGCCGCGTCGGCAAGGTCGTGAAGTTTGAGCCGATGACGATCCTCTCGGCGCTGGCGGCGGTGACGACGAGGATGAA
>OFRL01000279.1_pt1 | contig 26300 bp, 23 predicted proteins | sample 1543121 | NCBI WGS metagenome assembly OFRL01 (sample SAMN07774228, study PRJEB24372) | wastewater metagenome | isolation source: Lake Maggiore Cannobio | place: Italy: Cannobio | collected 2016-01
GCTGCTGTTGGCCGCGCTAGGCAAGTTCACTGGCCGCCCGGTGACGATTTTTCTGGCGGTTTCTGTGGCTTTTCTGCTCCTTTCGCTGGGTGGGCCGCTCACGTTGCCCATCAGCGGCGGGATGCAGTTTGCGCTGGAGCTGATGCATGTGGGCGCGGCGGTTTCCACTGTGGGCGTGCTGGTAACGCTTGGACGCCGTAGCGGATAGTTCCGGCTTAACCAATCACGCCCCCTTGTTTTAGGCCCTGCGCGCTACCCACAATGCGCAGGGTGACAATCCATTAGGTGTGTATAGATAGGCCAGACCGGGATGGGGAAGCAACGCATCGTCCGTTGAAGTAAGCTGCGGACTTGGGCACTGAGCCGATCCCGGACCTGGAGTTCAACCAGACCTTGGGTAGGTGACACCGCACCGCAGAAGTAATAGTACGCGCGGCGCGACGGGTAAGTGTGTGCACTAGTTTCTGCCGGAGAGCAGCTGGTGCTTTGAGCTGCAGGATGCTGGTGGCGTGTTGGCGCTGAAAAGCCGGGCAGCCAGTTTTACTACGGCGCAGGGCGCAGCGCTCCGTAATCTTCGGGCGTGTCGATGTCCTGCAAAATGTCTGCTGACCAATCCACCCACTCAGTTTGCGCTGCATATTTGTCAGCCACGGCGCGCCCGCCAACATCACCACGCTGCTCTAAAAGTTCGGGGAATAGCGCGCGATCAAACAACACCGGATTGGCGCGCCGGCCATCCACTCGCGGCGCAACAACCATTGCGCCGCTGCTGCGGTGCAGCGCAATCAGCGCAGCAAGCAACTCGGTGCCAACGTGCGGCAGGTCCACCGGCAAGAAAATTGCAGCGCCCGTGCCCGAATTCAATGCGCGCAGCGCAGCAGCCACAGAAGTGCTTAAACCGGCCTGCCAGCGTTCATTTGGCACCAGTTGAATTTTGCGGGTGCCAAGCACCTGTTGCACAGGGCCACTTAAGTTGCCCACCACCACATAAGTTTGGGTGCTGCCTATGCGCAGCGCAGCGTCCGCCGCACGGGTGAGCAAACTACCCTTTCCCCACGCAAGCAGGGGCTTTGGTACGCCCAGGGCAGCCATCCGGCTCGACGCCCCCGCAGCCAGAATTACAACCGCCACCGGCTCCACCCGCTCGCAAACGGGATCGATTTGCCGGGCAGAACCGACCACTGCCGGCAGGCCGTAAGCCTCGAGCAGCCGCTCTGCCAGCGCGCGTGCGGCTAACAATTGCTCCGCTGACTCCACTTTATTTATAAATGCGGTCCAATGGGCTGACGCGGGCACACCTTTGCGGCCTCCCAGTGGATGCGCCAGAATCGCTGCGGCCATCTCATGCGTAACTGGCTGCCCCAAGCTGGCATTTGCCAGCACCGCCGCGCGATCCGCCCGGTGAACGCTGTCCTCCACAAGCAGCTTCCCAAACACATCAGCCCCCACAACCGCGACAACGTGCGTGCTGCAAGCCGGGATTACGGGTTCGTGCTCAGCCGGTGCCTTAAGCGGCCGCATGCGCGAGCCGTCTGCCTCCACTAACACTGCATCCACACCAGTGCGCACCAACTCGGCCACTATTTGCGGCGCCACGCCAAACGCTTTGCCGGCTGCCTCATCAACCGGGCCAGTGACCAGCACGTGGGCGTGGCCCGCCAATTGGGCAGCGAAGGCTGCTGGCAGCAGTCCGGGGTCAGCGAGGGCGATGTGATGCGGTGCCAGCCCAATCTGGTTTGCAAAAATGCGCGTGGTGGTAGTGGTGATTACCCGCCCGCCACCGGCCACTATTTCGGCTGCAAGCCTAAACATCAGGCTGGTCTTGCCGCCGCCGCCCACAAACGCCACCACGGCGTGCGGCTGCAAGCGCAGCGCTGTGCGCAGGTTCATGCTCGGAACTCAATTGCTGACATAAAAATAATCTCGCAGGCTTGCGCTGCCAGCTGCTTGCAACGCTCTGCCGGGCCGGCGCCACCGCATCCGCTCACGAGCAACCGTGAGAAAGTAACCCGGCTCAACTCAGGCTTGCGTGTAGTACGGCTTCGAGCACTCCGCCGGCAATTGCGAGCGCCTTGTCTGAGATCGTGAAGCAATGCGCCCGGTTGGAGCGCGGATCCACGTCACCGATCTTCTCGCCTTCTGCAACCTGCAGGCCGGACTGCAATAGGCCGCGCAGCACGCCCGCAAATGGCGCGCTAACAACGCGCCCCGCCACAGTGCACACCACAGCCCCCGGTTCAAGCAGCGCGCCAATTTCAACCTGCGCAAGCAGCGCACCGTTGCACGGTGCGCGCAGTACGCGCTCAGCAGTGTGGCCCGCAACCGACTCAGGGATGCCGGTGTCAGGCAGTGCGGCTGCTCCCGGCGTCGCGTACACGCGTCCAAGCGTATGCCCGCGCTGTGTTTCTACAACGGCATGGCAATGCTGTCCAACCACAAAACCCGGACCGAGGCCCACCACCAGCGGCGCCATTTCCAGGCGCGTATCCAGTGCGCGCTTCTTGAGGCGCGCATCAACTAGTACCTGCGGGGCAAGCACAGGCAGCAACTCCATACGCTCATCAATAAACACCGGCACAGCGGAAGCAGTGGAGTTGCCATCCGAATTTACATTGTCAATCGTTGTCGCGTCCTGCAGGGCAGCACTTGCCCACGGCTGACCATTGGCGAAAGCTGCGGCCTGAGAATTGCTGGCAACCATAAAACGCACGCCTTCAACTGTGTGGCTGCCACTAAACAAAGCTTGGGCTGCGGAAACTGCGCGCCGCACGGCCCGCGGCTGCGCCAGCTCCAAGATTGCAATGCGAAAACCAGCGCGCTGCAGGCGCCATGCAACACCGGTGGCGAGGTCGCCGCCGCCGCGCAGGACGACCAGCGGGCGCATGGCTGCCGTCACCCGGCTGCGTGCAATGCCGCCAGCACGCGCGCCGGCGTCAGGGGAAACTCGTCGATCCAAACCCCGATCGCTGCATGCACGGCCGCTGTCACCGCCGGTGCGTACGGCAGGTATGGCATCTCTGCCATGCCGCGCGCGCCCCACGGCCCCTGCGGGTCCGCGTACTCAAGGATCACGGACTGCACTCGATCAGGCACATCAAGCACAGTGGGAATAAGATACGTGGAAAGATGTTTGGTTTTGATTGAGCCGCCGTCCGAAATAAAATTTTCGAGCACGGCATAACCGTGCGCCTGCACGATGCCGCCTTCAATCTGCCCCTCCACTTGCTGCGGGTTGATGGCGCGGCCCACATCATCGGCACAGACCACATTCAGCACGTGCACATGACCGGTTTCAACATCCACCTCAACATCCACAATCTCGGCCACATAACCGTAGGAAATATTCGGGTCACACTGGCCGGTCTGTGCATCCAGCATCGTTGTCGGGCGCGGCACATAACGGAAAGTGGCCAGCGCGGGACGCTCTTCATCGCGCCACTTTTGCAATGCAAGCTCGGCAGCGCCGCGGATGGAGTTGCCGGACATAAATGTGAGCCGCGATGCCGACGCGCTGCCAGAATTTCCGCTGCTGGCTGTGTCCGAAAAGTCACCGGCAACTTTTTGCAGCGGCAGGCCCAGCGCACTTGCGGCCATCTGCAGCAGCACGGCGTGTGCGCCCTGCCCGCACTCGGCGGCGGCGTGGCGCAGCACGGCGCGCTCAATCTGTGCGGTGCCATGCAGTTCAATGGTGGCCACGCATTCTTCAGGTGCGCCAAATGAGAAGCCGATATTTTTTAGCGCGCACGCAATGCCACGCCCACGCTTGAGATGGGCTGCGCCAGCAGCCGGCAGCTGCCCGCCCCAGCCCGCTTGCTGGGCGCACTGGTCAACCACTTGCCGGATTGTGACACCCGCCGGGAACGCAGTGCCAAACGCACCGATTGCCCCCTCGCCAATTAAATTGCGGCGCCGCAGTTCAACCGGGTCCATGCCCAGCTGATGCGCCAGCTTGTTCATTTGGCTCTCCACCAAGAACGAACCCTGCGGTCCGCCAAATCCGCGGAACGCACCACTGGGCACATTGTTTGTAAGCACAGCGTATGCATCAACGGAAACATTCGGAATGTCGTACGGCCCGATGCACATGAGCGTGGCGTTGTTAAGCACCTTGGTGGAGGTGTAGGTGTAAGCACCGGCATCTGCCACCAGCTCGCACTCGGCGGCCAACACGCGGCCGCTGGCGTCTGCGCCAAACTTGGCGCGCATAAAGTATGGGTGGCGCTTGTGATGGCCGACGATTGACTCTTCGCGGCTCCAAATAATTTTCACGGCGCGCTGAATGCCGCGCTGCGCAAGGCGCCACGCAGCCAGTGCCAGCACTACTTGCACCGTCATGTCTTCGCGGCCGCCAAACGCGCCGCCTACACTGGCATAGCGAATGCGCACCTGGTCCACGGGCAGCCCAAGCGCATGCGCTACTTGCATTTGATCTTCATGCGTCCACTGCCCCGCCACTTCCACCATTACTCGGCCCGCATCATCCATGTAAGCAAGCCCGGCCTCTGGCGCAAGGTACGCATGCTCCTGCCATGGTGTGTGATAGGTGCTGCTTACCACCGCCGCGCACTCCGCCCATGCGGCCGCCACATTGCCCTGCCGCAGGCGGTTGTGCTGCAAGATGTTGGTATCGAGTGTGTCTGAAAGCAGCGGCGCACCGGGCAGCATCGCCATGCGTGGATCAGTGACAACCGGCAAGTCTTCCCAGTCCATCTGCAGCAGCCGCGCAGCCGCAGCAGCCTGCTCCTCGCTTTCCGCCACCACCAGTGCCACTGTGTCCCCCTCGCAGCGCGCCACATCGCTGCCCGCCTTGGCAGAACCCGGCCCCACAATCACCGGCTGGTCATATGTGATGAGGCCGTATTCGTTCACCGGAACATCTGCGGCAGTGAAGACGGCCACTACACCGGGCGCAGCCAGCGCAAGTGCTGTGTCCAGGCGCAGCAGCCGCGCATGCGGCCGGCCCGCAAAAACTGTTTTCATGTGCAGCATATCCGGCCGTACCAGATCGCCCGGATACAGCGAGCGGCCGGTAACCTTGTCCACGGCATCCGCACGCGGCGGCGACACGCCAATTGCGCTGGAGCCGTTTGTGGATTGCTTAATCAAGGACGGGTGCCGCGCCGGCATGCTGCAGCGCATCCAATATTTTGTAGTAGCCGGTGCAGCGGCAGAGGTTTCCAGTGATGGCTTGCTGCGCCTCCCAGCGCGTGGGCTGCGGGCATTCTTCCAAAAGTTTTGCGCCGGACATCAACAAGCCGGGCGTGCAGTATCCGCACTGCACCGCGCCGTGCTCCACAAAGGCGCGCTGCACGGCATGCAGCTTGCCATCCGGCGCTGCCAGTCCTTCCACCGTGACAATCTCCGCGCCGTTTGCGCACGGCGCCGGCACCATGCACGCCATCACCGCGGCGCCATTCAAAAAGACTGTGCACGCACCACACTCGCCTTCTGAACAGCCTTCCTTGGTGCCGGTGAGGCCGGCGTCTTCGCGCAGCATGCGCAGCAGCGTTTTCTTGGACGCACCGCTCAGGGTCACTTGCTGCCCGTTGATGCGCGTAACAATTGGCGGCGCCCCACCGTTGCCATCTGACTGCCACGCAGCGCGTTGTAAAGGCGCAGGGCTGCTGCCGTTGCCACCCCACAACATCACAGGCTTCTCAGCCGGGAACCAGCCGCGCGTATCACCCGCCACAATCGCGCGCAGCGCGCGCCCCACCGCCACGCGCACCATGCTGCGGCGATACGCGGCCGGGCTGCGCAAGTCATCAATCGGGCGCGCTTGTTCTGCGGCAAGCTTCGACGCCGCATCAATTATTTGATCATCCAGCAGCTTGCCAACAAGGAACGCTTCAGCTTGCTGCGCGCGGAAGACCGTGGGGGCAACCGCGCCAAGCGCAACGCGCACAGAATTTGCGTGCAGGCCCGCTGCAGTCTCAGCTCCATCCACAATCACGGTGGCATTCGCCAGCGAGATAGCCTGTGCCTTGCGCAGGCCCATCTTTATAAACATGCCGCGCTCGGTTGCTTTCATGGGCGCAAACGTAATCGCAACCAGCAATTCATCAGCCTGCATCACAGTGCGGCGCACGCCAGTGTAAAAGTCTTGCAGTGCAACGCGCCGCTCGCCGCGCAGCGAGCGCAGCGTGACCGCTGCGTCCAGCGCCAGCAGCGGCGTAATCGTGTCATTCGCCGGCGACGCCGTGATCAGGTTCCCCGCCACCGTGGCACGGTTGCGGATCTGCGGCGCGCCAACTTCCCAGCACGCCTGCGCCAGCGGCCACGCCCGCTCCACAATCAGCGGCGCAGCCACACACTGGTTGTGCGTCACCAGTGCCCCCAGCTCAATTTCACCCACCGCATTCAATGCAATCGTCGCCAAGCCCGGCACATTGGAAATGTCCACAATCACATCCACGTCCGGGCGCACCTGCCGCTCCAACTCATTCAACAAGTCCGTGGCACCAGCCATGATGCGCGCACGCACACCGTGCTGGGCCAGCAGCGCAAGCGCGTGCTCCAGTTCAGTTACAAGGTGATAACTTTGCCACATAATCAATTATTGGCGGGCGGATATTTGGGGGCCGTGACCTGCCGTCGCAAAACTCTGTCCACCCTCACAGCAAACAGCACGCACCAATTGGTTGTACATTAAACGCTGCCGCTGGCAGCTGCCGGCTTGCCGGCTGCAGCCATCGGAGCGCCGCTGCCACCCCGCCGCAGCATAATAATTTCAGCCAGAATGCTCACCGCAATTTCTTCCGGTGTCTCCGCGTTTAATTCAAGGCCCATCGGCGCATGCACGCCTGCCAACTGCGCAGCGCTGATGCCGCGTTCCTGCAGCGCATCCACAGTTGTAGCCCAGCGGCGCTTGGAACCAATCACGCCAAAGTAGGCATGCGGCTGCGCCAGCAGCATCGGCACGTAATCCAAATCCACAGCCATGCCGCGCGTGGGCAGCACAATGTGCATGTTGCGGTGAAACGTAAGTGCAGCCGGCAGAGCCGCTGCGGCCAGCACCAGATACTCGTGCGCACCCGGCACCGCCTGCGCATTGCAAAACTCCGCGCGATCGTCCGTAAGCACCACGCGAAAGTCCAGCCAGCTGCCAAGGCGCACGAGCGCAGCGCCCACGTGGCCGCCGCCGATTACCAGCAAGGTGGGCAGCGGCTCAGCCGGCTCCACAAAAATCTCCATTGTTCCGCCGCACACGCCGGGATCCCCAGCCTTCTGATCTACAAGCGAGTATTGCACCAACTGCGGCTGGCCGCTGCGCAGCGTTTCGCGCGCCACAGCAATCACGCGGCTCTCCATCTGGCCACCGCCCACGGTGCCCAGCAGGCTGCCATCCAGCCGCACCAGCATCTTTGTGCCGGTGCTGCGCGGCACCGAACCGCGCGTGCTCACCACCGTGCAGAGCGCCGCACTCTCGCCGCGCCGCAACAGCGCGTCCAGCTCTGCCAGTATGCGCTGCATCAGGCTTCACGCACAAACCAGCCCAGGTCCGCCGGTGCGCCAACCAACTGCTGCTCCGCCGGCACATCCATCAGCAGCGCTTCAGCCTCGGCTGCAATGCCGCCGCCCGGCAGCTGCAGTTCCGCGCAAGCCTTTGTACTGCGGCCGCGCTGGCGCACCAGCCAGCCCCGCCCGCGCAGCGCCACGCCCACAGGCACCGGGCTGCGATAGCGCACTTCCAACTTGGCGGTAAAAGTAAAGTGCGCCGGGTCCGCAACCATCAGTGTGCGGCCGCACAGTTCATCCAGCACCGCCGCCACCACGCCACCATGCGCCATGCCCGGGTAGCCCTGAAAATGTTCGGGGATGGACAGCGTGCAGCCAACTTCGGCCGCACCCTCGTCATCAAAAGCAAGGCGCAGCCCAAACGGGTTTTGCACCCCGCATACAAAGCACATGTTGGAACTGGGTTGACGGCGGCTCATAAGTTTTTGCTGCGGTACGATGATAGCACGCACAGCGCAGGTTCCGCGCAGCGCGCTGCAGCGGACAACTGTTTTGGCGGGCTTGCCGGCCGGCTGCCCGCGGGCGGGCTGCAGCCCCGTTCAGTTTTTGAGAGCAGAGAGCATGCTGAAAAGTTCAGGCAGCAGCTGCTGCGCCTTGTCCACCTGCTTCAGCACCGGAGAGAAGTCGCTCACGCTGTAGGTTTCGGTAAAACTGCGCAGCGCAGTTGCGCTTGTGAGCTGCAGCTTCAACGCCCGCAAGAACCGCGCATGCAAGTCGGCCGCCTCTGCCGGCGGCACATACGCCAGCGCCAGCTCGTTAAGCACCGTCAAGTCCTGCGCCAGATCGGCAATCTCTGCGCGCCAGCCGGCGTCAAACACCAGCATTGGCTCGCGCACCTCGCGCTCCACAATATTGCGCTGGCGCTGCAGCAAGTCCGTGGTTTGGGCAAGTGCCGGCCGCATAAACGCCGCGTAGTGGATCAGCTGCCGGCCACTTTGTACAGCCGCAATTTCGCAGCCGGTTAGCAGCAGCGCAGCCAGCAACCCACCCGCTGCCTTTGCCAGCACATGTCGCATTGCATTCCTCACAGCAATCACCACATCGGTGATGCCATTTCCGTGCCAGCACGCGCGGCTGCTTAGCGAAGTTTGCTGTTGGCGAGACCGGTGACCACCTGCAAATCCTCAGGCAAATCAACATCCATTGCGAGGCCGGGCAAATTGCGCTCGCAGTACGGCACTCCGGCCGCGCGGGCTGCCGCTGCATGTAGCTGCAGGCTGCCCGGGCCAAAAGCGTACTTGATTGCGCCGGGTGGCTGCACAAGCAATGCGTTGGTGCCGCTGCCGTGGCGGTCCGGCGCAGCCACCACTTGCGGGCCAGACTCGGCGTCCGCCAGCAGCGCCTCCAAATCCGCAGCCGCCAGCAATGGCAAATCAATCGGCAAGATCAGGACTGCTGCTGCGCCCTGCAGGCGCGCAGCTTCCGTTGCCCGCTCCAACGCCGCGTTCAACTCTGCGGCGGGTCCCTCGCTTACGGTTTGTACGCCAAGGTTGCGGGCAATGCGCAGCGCACGCTGGTCCCGGCTAACCACAAGTATGTGCTCTACAGCCGGCAGCTGCCCGAGGATGCGCAGCGTATGCTCGAGCCACACTGTGGCCAGCGCAGCGCGCTCCTTCACCGTCAGCACGCCAGCCAGGCGGCTCTTGCCGTTTTGCAAATGCTTCACCGGCACCAGCGCCCACACCGCCATCAGCCCGCATCCTTGCGCACACTGAGCGTGGCTGCAAACGCCAAAGTCTCCGCAGCCAGGCGCGCACGATCTGCGGCGCTGGTCATCACAGTATCCGCAACCAACACAGCCACGCCATTGGCTCGGATCGAATCTGCGGCCGGCGCATCGGCGCGGTCAATCACAAATCCATCCAGTAACCCTCCATAAAACTGCGCCACTGCGCCCGCCGATGGAACATGGCCCAGCTCAGTCATCATTTTGGCAGCCGGCCCCTTCAACGCCTGCCCGCCCACAATCGGGGAAACCGCTACTGCAGGCGCCGTGCGTGCCAGCAGCCGGTCCCGCACTCCCGGCAGCGCCAATATCGGCCCGATGCTCACATAGGGATTGGATGGACAAATCACGATGGCGCTGAGGCCAGTTTGAGAAATACTGTTCAGCGTGAAATTGGCACTTGCATACTCGGCTCCATCAAATGCAAAACCGGTGACCACCGGCTCGCAGCGCTGGCGCACAAAATAATCCTGAAAGGGCAAGGTGCCGGCGGCCGTATGCACAAGCGTGCGCACCGGCGAGTCGCTCATGGGCAGCACTTGCGCCGCAACCCCAAGCGCAGCACAAAAGCCGGCAGTGATGCGCGAGAGCGGCTGCCCGTCCGCAAGGCGGCGCGTGCGCTCTACATGCACCGCCAGATCGCGATCGCCGAGTCGAAACCACGCGTCCCCACCCAAGCGCTCCAATGCACCAAGAAATTCCCACGTCTCCCCGGCCAGTCCCCAGCCGGTCTCCGGATTGTTGATGCCGGCCAGCGTATACATCACAGTATCAAGATCCGGGCAGATGCGCATGCCCAGATGATCAAAGTCATCACCAGTGTTCACGATAACGGTCAGTTCGCCGCGGGGCAGCACGGCTTGCAGCCCGGCAGCCAGCTTGGCGCCGCCCACGCCGCCCGCAAGTGCAGTTACCGTCATAGCCAGTGCACCATTTCTGCCGCTGCTCTGCGCACGGCCGGCTTGCCGGTAGAGGCAGGCTTCCCAAGCGTAATCAAAGCTTGCGGCTGCCAGCTTGCGGGCAGCTGCAGCACCGCTGCCACCGTGTCCTGGCAAAACATGGGCGCACACATCCAGCACGCACCCAGCCCACTGGCGTGTGCTGCCAGCAGCAAATTTTGCACGGCCATCGCCGTGCTTTGCACCGCCATCATGCCCTCGGCTGCCGTGCGCCGCTCATCCGCGTAGGAATCCATTTCGGCCACGGTCATGCACGCCACAATCACCACCGGCGCTTCCACAATGCGCGCGCGTGAGCGCTCCGCGTCCTGTTCCACAATTTCGGGCGCATCGCCATCGGCCAGGCGGTCAGCGCGCAGTCGCGCAGCCATTGCAGCAGCAAGTTTTTGTTTCACAGATTCAGATTGGAGCACTGCAAACCGCCACGGCTGCCGGTTGTGGGCAGATGGCGCCCAGCCGGCAATTTCCAAGAGTTGCAGCAGCTCCTCGCGCGCAACCGGTTCGGCCGTGTAACGCCGTACCGAGCGCCGCTCGCGCAGCGCACGGAGCAGGTCAGCGCCCACGTCAACCCGTAACGGATACGTGTTCGGGGGCAATCCGGTAGGTTACGCGCGTCTCGCCACCGTAATACGGATACAGCTTGCCAAGATATTTTTCGGACAAGTGGTCGATCATGTCGCGCGCACCCTCCTCCGTTACCTCCACCACACGCCCGCGAATTTGCATGTAGCGGTACGGGTCAGCCGGATCAGAGATGGCCAAGGCCACCGCCGGCTTGCGGCTCAGCACGCGGTCCTTCACGCGCCCGCGCGCGCTGTTCACAATGATGTGCTCGCCGTCGTAATCAAACCAAACCGGCGTAACTTGTGGTGTGCTGTCGCGCAGCGTAAGCGCCAGATTCGCAAACGCCTTCTTGTCATAGGTCAGCAAGTCCGCAAACTTTTCAGGAATTGTTACAGGCATTGTTGCACGCTCCATTGATATTTTCTAGCGAAATAAATCCTGATCTATCGGACGGATCAGTTCGCGGGCCGTGCCGTTGCGCGAGCCATACGGCACACCGCGCAGATGCACCACCGGCAGCCCCTCACCCGCCTGCCCCATGATGATGGACGCTGCGGCTGCCAGCTCGTCCGCCAAACCAACTTGCGTAATTTGCAAGCGCTCGCCATACAAGTCCGGCCAGCCGCGCAAATCCATCAAAGCCGGCACGCCGGCCACACCCAGTGCCACGCCCACCGTGCCACTGCGCCATGCACGCCCATGGCTGTCATTGATGATAACACCCGGCTCAACGCCACAAAGTGCGCCCAGTCGTTCACGCAGCGCTGCACAAGATGCGTCGGGATCAGCGGGCAGCAGCAGCACCTGCCCGCCGCCCGCATGCTGCTCCACATTGGAGTGGTCAATCCCGGCATTGGCGCACACAAACCCCAACCGGTGCTCAACCACCAGCGCACCCGCACGCTGGCGCAGCACCGCGCGCGACTCGCCCAATATCAACTCCACAAGGCGCGCATCTTTCTCCACCATCGCACCCAGTTCAACCGCGCGCGCCGACGGCGTTACGCTTTCCAGCGCAACGTAGCGGCCCTCAGCCTTGGACACAACCTTTTGCGCCACAACAAGCACATCGCCGGCCTGCAGCTGCAAGCCGGCGCGCTGCAAGCCGGCCGCAATCAGCGCAGCAAGATCATCGCCGGGCCGCACAAGTGGCAGTTCCGGCAGCGCCGTAAGCACCAATGATTGATTAGCCATTTGAATTATTGTTGATCAATTTGGCAGGCGCTTTAGCGCAGCGTGCAGTCTGCACAGGCACACCACACGCTGTGCGCGTTCAGTGCGCGGCAGCTCAATCGCCGCGCGGAATGCCCGTGATGCGAATGCCGGAGTTGGGAACCTTGTAACGCCGGTTAAGGCTGATCAGCACCGGCGTCAGCGACTCAACTGCCACGGCGTTGGCCAGCGGGCCGGCATGCCAGGCCACCATGCCGGCTGCCACCGCCAGCCGCACAATCGCTTCGCGCGCATCAGCATCATCACCGCACACGAGCACATCGCAATCAATCACATGCTTCAGATCCACCAGGTGGCTCGCCGAAATATTTTGGAACGCAGACACCACGCGCACGCCATCGCCCAGCAGCGCCTGCGCTTCTTCGCCCGCAGACTTGCCCGCCGGCAGTTGCACGCGGCTCACCTTCGGCGGCACCAGCGGCACCGTCACATCAATCAGAATTTTTCCTTGCAGCGCAGCCCGCACCGCAGTCAGCGTTGAATGATGCGCCAAGTACGGAACCGTCAGCGCCACAATCTCTGCGCGCGCCGCGGCCGCCAAATTGTCCGTACCCTGCACGCGCCAGCCATTGCCCATTGCTGCAAGCTCTGCCGCCTTCTCCGCAGCGCGTTCCGCCACGCGCGACCCCAGCGTCACGTCATAGCCCGCAGCCGCCCAACGCACCGCCAAGCCAAAACCCTCCGGCCCGGTTCCACCCAGCACTGCAAGCATCGGCAATGTTTCAGTCATAAAGTTTCACCCATAAAATTTTTCGGCGCACTGACCGCTGCCTAAGCGCAGCTGCCCGGTTGTTCGAATGCCGGCCCCTGCCCGGCCTTCAGACTCGCTGCCAAACCGCGGCCGCCAACTCCCGGCTGCGCGCCGCAATCTGCGCTTCATCCAAAAATAGCAGCGCCCGGTCGCGCATCAGTACTTTGCCACTGCAGATTGTAGTGGTCACCATGCCCGCATCAAACCCAAACAAAATCTGCCACGGCAGGTTGCCCGCCGTCAGCGGCGTCGGCGCGTGGTAATCCACCAGAATCATATCCGCAAAGGCACCGGCAGCCAGTACACCCAGCCGCGCTTGCGGAAAGAAGCTGCCCGCCAACGCCGCATTATTTTCAACCGCCATCTGCACAATCACACTGCCGCCCGCGCGCTGCGGATCGCGATGCCACGCCTTGTGCAGCAGGTACGCCGTCTTCCACTCGTCCCACATCGCATTGGAAAAGCCGTCATTGCCAAGCGCCACGCGCACCCCGGCGCGCAGCAAGCCCTCCACATCGGCCACACCCACGGCATTGTTCATGTTAGAGCGCGGCTGATGCGTTACCCAAGTCTGCGTGTCGCGCAGCAACAGCGCCTCAGCCATGTCAATGTGCACACAGTGCGCCGCAATTGAGCGCGCGCCCAGAATCCCAAAAGCGTGCAATCGGTCTACAACGCGCCGCTGATACTGCTGCAACGAGTGGTATTCATCCGCCTCATGCTCCGCCACATGCACATGAAAACCGCCGTGCGGATTGGCGCCGGCGCACGCAGCAAGCGTCGCATCGGAGAGCGTCAGGCCTGCATGCAGCCCAAAGCTGGCAGCCAGCAACGGATGCGGCTGCCGCTTGCACAACGCCATAAAGCGCATGTTTTCCGCAATGCCGGCACGCGCTTCATCCGCACCATTGCGGTCCGTCACTTCGTAACTCAGCACACAGCGCACACCGCTTTCGCGCACCGCACCCGCCAAAACATCAAGCGAACCGTCCACGCACTGCGGGCTGGCGTGATGATCAATCAGCGTAGTTGTGCCCTGCCGCACTGCGTTGACAAGTGCGCCGAGCGCAGAGTAACGCACATCTTCTGCAGTAAGTGCGCGGTCCAAGCGCCACCACAAGCGCTCAAGAATTTCGGGGAAGTCTTTTGGCGGATCGCCCGGTATGGACATGCCGCGTGCAAACGCACCGTAGAAATGCGTGTGCGCGCAGATATTGCCGGGCATCAGCAGCTGGCCGCGTGCATCCAGCCGCTCAGCATCGGGATACTTCGCGCTCAGTTCAGCGCTTGAGCCGATCTCAACAATGCGATCACCAACAAAATAAAGTGCGCCGTCATTAATTATCTGGTTTGGCGCGCCCCATGTCACAACGCTTGCGTTGGTGATTAACATGTTTGTGATTTTAGCATGCGCACTTTATGCGCAGGCTGCGCCGGTATTTATTCGGGCAGCTGCTTCAATCCGGAAAGCCCCGCAACTGCGGCTGCAATCTGTGCGGCACAGCCGGCGGGATCGCTGCGCACAGCGCTCACAGGAATATGCAGGCCATGCCAGCCCGGCGCAGCTTGCGGCGCACTGTCACCAATTGTGATGCCAAGCCCGCCCAACTGGCATAACAGCGCCAAATCCAGATTCGGCAGGTGCGGCGCGGGCTGGTATTGCTTTTCGGCCGGCAGATTGCGCTCGCGCAATGCCGTCCACAGCAGCTCGCGTTCAGAGCTGCCCATCATCAGCTCGTTGATTTCTGTGGCGTGGTTGAGGTGTTCGCCCAGTGTGTAAAAAAAAGTGATGCGCCGCCACTGCGCAGAAACAATCGGCTGCGCCAGCGACTGCAGCGCGCCCAGCTGCAGTTTGTAGTATTGCTCTTGAGCGCGCACGTGCCCGGGTTCATCGCGCAGCAGTTCTGCGCGCGTCACCAGCTCGTGCCCCAACACCTGCGCAAAGTGCCGGATCATCCACCTGCCATCCGTGAACTTGCTGGTTTGATAAAACGCAAGGAAGTCCACCGCCACATTCTTGGGCGCGCTCTTAAGTGGAATGCGATACCAGCCCAACACGCGGGCAATTTCCAGATCGCGCGGCGCCGGCAAAACTCCAACCAACACAAGGGCCTCGGGCGGCAACATCAAACACAACCTCCCGCCGCTAAAAGCAGCGCTGCTTTGTCCGTGAGCGCCGGCTGCAGATGCAGGCGGCGCAGGTATACTGCGCGCAGCCAACTCTGGCATGGCATCACCGATGATGCAATTGCTTTGGCTGGCGGCATTTTACTGCAGCGTCAGCTTCACCGCACAATCCCGCTTAGTCAATGCTATTCACCCGAGAAAATCTGATCGCTGTTTTGCTGTGCCTGCTGCTCGCTGCCCTCGCCATCATCAGCGCAGACAGCGCCCCGCAATGGATCTACCAGGGCTTTTAGGGCACGCCGCTCCGTGACACTTTTGCAAGTTTTGGCGTTTGCATCGCTGGCTGCCGGCGCCCGCCTCTCCGGATTGCTGGAGCGCCCGGCTGTGCGCACTTGGATTTTGTGCCTGAGCAGCTCGCTGGTTCTTTTCCTGCTGCAGCCGGTGACCGGAGTGCGCCAGCTGGACTACTGGCTGCCGCTGGGAACGCTGCTGATGTGCGCTGCCGTCTGGGCGATCACACGGCCGGCTGCGCAGCCGCTTGCCCGCGCTGACATCGCCACCGCAACTGCCATCGCTGCGCTTTGCATTGCCCTTGCATTCACGCGCTACCTTGCACCCGAGCTGCGCTTCTCTCTGGGGCGCGCGCCGCCACCCGAAACGGTGGTGCTCGTGCTCGCACTTTTTGCAGGCTTGCTGGTGCTGGCGCAGCGCGGCAAAGCCAGCGCACTGCCAGCACTTCTGGCAGTGCTGGCAGTGTTCGCACTATTCATATTGCTAAAGGTGGATTTGCTGACAGCCGCTGCCAGCAGCACACTGCGCGGGCTGGCCGGGCAGGACACCACGCTGGCCAGCGGTAATGACATTCGCTGGCTGGGCTTTTCGTATATTGCCTTTCGGCTCTTGCACGCGCTGTTCGAATTTCGCAACGGGAAAATGCCAGCACTGACGCTGCGTGAATTTGTAACATGGGTGGTGTTCTTTCCCGCACTGGTGGCTGGCCCGATTGACCGCGCCGCACGCTTTGCGCAAGATCTGCGCTCAGCACTTGCACCCCGCGCCACGGACATGAGCGCCGGCCTGGGCCGCATTGCGAGCGGGCTCGCAAAAAAGTTTGTGTTGGCGGACAGCCTCGCGCTATTTAGCCTCAACGAAATTAACGCGGCCCAAGCTACCTCTGCCGGCTGGCTGTGGGTTTTGCTCTACGCTTACGCGCTGCGTTTGTATCTGGACTTTTCTGGATATACGGACCTTGCAATTGGCCTTGGCAACTTATTGGGCGTACGCCTGCCGGAGAATTTCAACGCGCCATACTCACGCCCAAACCTGACGCAATTTTGGAACAGCTGGCATATGTCCCTGGCGCAGTGGTTCCGCGCGCACTTTTTCAACCCGGCAACGCGCGCACTGCGGGCCAGCCCGCGCAACTTGCCGCCGGCGCTGATCATTCTAATTACACAACTATTGACAATGATCTTGATTGGCGCATGGCACGGCCTGAGTGCTGGCTTTTTAATTTGGGGCTTGTGGCATGGCACAGGATTGTTCGTGCACAACCGCTGGGCTGAGTGGATGCGCCCACGCATGGCGGCCCTTGCGCCAACTCCACTCACCGCCCGAGTGCTGCATGTCAGCGGCGCGCTGCTCACATTTCACTTTGTGGCACTGGGCTGGGTATGGTTTGCAATTGCAAGCCCGCAACTTTCCTGGTGGGTGCTGCTGCGCCTGCTGGCACGCGCATGATGGCTGCCACACCACATCAAACGCCACGCACAGACGGACGCTCACTTGCGCGCCTGGCATTGAAGACTGGCGTGCTTTTCCTGATATTGAACGTGGTCTTTGCGTGGCTCAATCCGCTGCCCGCGCTCGGCCGGGTCTCTGCATACAACTATTTGCTGCCGGGGCGCACGCGCCTGCCATACGGCGAGAACCCGTCACGCGCCTACAACCTGAGCCTGTACTCACTGCCCGCCATGATCGCATCCCATGAGCTGGCAGCTGCGCCCGTGCCCGTCCCCGCAAATGAGTATCGCGTGGTTGTGATCGGTGACTCCTCCGTGTGGGGGTACCGCCTGCCAGCCAGCGAGACGCTCACGGCACAACTAAACCGCAGCAACACACGCCTGCCAGACGGCCGCCGGCTGCGCGCATACAACCTTGGCTATCCGGTCATGTCGCTCACCAAAGATTTGCTGCTGCTGGACATGGCGCGCAGCTATGCGCCACAGCTTGTCGTTTGGTGCGTAACGCTCGAGTCGTTTGCAACAGCCAAGCAGCTCTTCCCGCCGTTGTTGCAAAACAATCCGGATGAAGTGCGGGCGCTTGCGGCCCGCTACGCGCTGCGCACAGCAGTTGCAGATGCGCGCTTCGTGGAGCGTGACTTCTTCGCCCGCACGCTGCTTGGCCAGCGCCGCAATCTCGCCGACCTGTTGCGCCTGCAGCTTTACGGGCCATTGTGGGCCGCGACCGGCGTCGACCAGGATATTCCAGATACGTACGTGCGGCGCATGGAGGATTTGCCTGCCAACACAACATTTGCCGGCTTCGCGCCCGGACAATTGACGCAGCCAGACCTGGCGTTCGATGTACTGGCAGCCGGGTTTGCAGCTGCGCGTCCCGCAGAGTTGCTGCTCGTCAACGAGCCGATGTTTGTCAGTGCCGGCGCCAACAGCGATCTGCGCTACAACTTTTTTTATCCACGCTGGGCCTATGACCAATACCGCGCATGGATGGCCGAAGCAGCGCGCGCAAATGGCTGGCGCTACTTTGATTGGTGGGATGCAGTGCCGAGTGGTGAATTTACCGATAGCGCCGTGCACATGACGCCACGCGGCACGGGCTTGCTGGCCAACAAGCTGGCAGCTGCCATCCTTGCGGCAGCTGCCAGCCCGCGCTGACCAGCTGCCTGCACCAACCGCTGCGGCCACGGCAACACAGCTGGCATTGTCACAACTCTTTCACCATATCTTCCAAAATCGGAACGGTATAATCAGCGCCTAGAGGGTCAAATTATGCTCGAATGGATTCGCAATTTGCTGATTTTTCTGGTCGTATTCTGCGGCCTGATTTTGTTCCACGAACTCGGGCACTTTCTGGCCGCCCGCTATTTTGGAATTCGGGTCACCGAGTTTGGCATCGGATTTCCGCCGCGCATGCTGCGCCTCGGAAAATGGCGTGAGACAGAGTTCACGCTGAACTGGCTGCCGTTCGGCGGATTTGTGCGGCCGGCCGGCGAGGACGACCCGACTGTTCCAAATGGCCTCGCGTCCGCACCGCCCTTGCAGCGCATTGTGGTGCTGGCTGCCGGCTCGCTCACAAATGTGATGGTTGCATTTTTGCTTTTTTGGTTTGGGTTTACCACGGGCTGGCCGGACACTGTGGTTGTGGCGCGCGTTGAGCCTAACTCACCAGCAGCGGCTGCCGGCCTGCTGGCTGATGATGTTGTCCAGCAAGTTGGCGGCACATCCATTCACACGCCGCAGCAGCTGGCAGACATTACCTACTCCAACCTCGGGCAGCCGCTTACACTGCAAGTTGAGCGCGCCGGCGAGAACTTGAAGATTGGAATGACTCCCCGCGAGAGCTGGCCAGCCGGCCAGGGCCCGCTGGGCATTGGCATGACTTGGAAGTTGACAACTTACAACATGGCGCGCGCCGCGACCCGCGCTGCCAGCGAGCTGGGCAACCAAGCCCGCGAAGTTTTAATGCTGCCCGTGCGCCTTGTCAGGCAGCAGGTAAATGCCAGCGACTTGCGCTTTGTGGGGCCGGTGGGCATCAAAGCCATCAATGACCAGGCCGTGAATGTGTCCGTGGAGCTCGGTGCAATTTTCCCGCTGCTGCAGTTTGTGGGCATCATCAACCTGATGATCGCCATCACCAATCTGCTGCCGCTGCCGGCGCTGGATGGCGGGCGCATCATGTTTGTGCTGCTGGAATTTCTGCGCGGCCGGCGCATTGCGCCAGAAACGGAAGGCCGGGTGCACTTCATTGGCATGGCGCTGCTGATCACTTTGATGGTGGTGCTGGTGTACCAGGATATTTCCAACCCGCTTGTATTGCAATGAACCGGCGGACAGACTGGGCGCCCCAGCGCGCATGACCACTGATGCCAAGCAAGCTTCTGGCACAACTTGCCGAGCCGGGCGCCAAGCCTTCCGGCGAAGCGCTCGCTGCGCTGTCCGGCCTGCATACGAAGGCGCTGCATGATTTCCAAGTAATCTGGGGGCGCATAACTGTGGCGCGGCGCTGCGAGATTCTGCTGGCGCTGCAGCCCCTGCTGGAAGCTAACGCCACGCTCGACTTTAGTGCCGTGGCAACCGCCGCCCTGGCCGACCCCGACGGCGACGTGCGCACGGCGGCTGTGCCACTGCTATTTGATGACGCCGACCCGAAGCCGGTGATCCTGCTGCTGGACTTGCTGCAAACTGATCCGCATGCGCCCTGCCGCGCCCAAGCCGCGCACGAGCTGCTGGGCTACGCCGCCCTTGGCGCCACCGAAGACCTGCCAAAACATTTGATGGCGCGCATTCAGGCGGGCGTACTGCATGCACATCGCGCGGACGCCGACGCAACCGTCAAGCGCACCACGCTTGAGGCGCTCGGCTATTGCATTTTGCCTGAGGTAAATGACGTACTGCTTGCTGCCTCCAAAACGAGCGATGCCAAAATGCTGGCGAGCACATTGCTGGCAATGGGCCACACGTGCGATGGTGCGCGCTGGAGCAAGCTTGCGGAACGCGGCTTGGACCATGCGGATGATCTCGTGCGCACCGCGGCTGTGCATGCCTGTGGTGAACTTCAAGTGCAGTCAGCCGTCCCGCAAATTTTGCAGCTCGCGATGGATGGCGAGCCGGATACCGTATCGCAAGCGGTGTGGGCGCTTGGCGAAATTGGCGGAACAGATGCGCGCGCAGCGCTTTACCAATTGCAAGCGCTTGCCGAAGAAGATGCAGAGCTATCCGAGGAGATTGAGGAAGCTATCGCCACCCTCGACCTGCTCAGCGGCGACCTTGACTTTGACTTGTTCGGCGGAGCAGATGACGACGATGCGGAGGACACTCCCGGGCGCGCGGCGATCTGACAATGCGCCGTCCGCATGTTTACCTATGCGCTCCAGCCGCTGCGCGCAGATTACCTTTTGAAGCGCCATACGGCAAGCACCGCCCGCAATGCTGCCGGCATCAGCGCCGCCGAAACACAACAAGCACCAACACTGGTCTGGCGTCTAAATTGTCCCGTTCATCAAAAATGCTTTACAGTTGCATGAGCATGCCATCCGCTTCCACATCGCACTGGCGGCTTTTAGAACGCGTCCCCAACTCCGGCGTTGCTGCTGCTGAGGATGCATTTGAATTGCGATCCACTCCGCGCCTAAGCATTGCATCCGCTGTCTTGGCGCGCGCAGCTCCCACGCTGCCCTAGCCATGCGCAACGACCCACAACGCCTTGCCTGGGCGGTCATGCTGGCCGCATTTGGAACATTTTGCATCACTGTGATTACAGTTCCACTTAGTGCGCGCTGGCTGCTGAATAACTCCGGGCGATCCCAGAGCGTAACGCTCACACTTGCCACCGGCAGCGCTTACGCCAGTCGGCCCTCGGTGGGAATTGCCGAAGCCGTCTTCGGTTCGCTCGAGAACTTGCAGTCCGGCACAGCGCTTGAAACCACCGGCGCGTCCCGCGCCACGCTTGATTTCTCGGCACCATTCACCAATGAAACCTTGGGCGCTGTGAACCTTTACTCTGACACGCAGCTGGTGATGCTGCGCGCCAACACGCCGCGATTTGAGTTCAGCCCGCAGCCGCACCTGATAGACGTTTCCTTGCGCCGCGGCCGGCTGCGGGCAAGTGCCGCGGCCGGCACTACGCGCGCGGTGCAGCTGATAATCCGGACGCCGCAGGCAAACATAACCATTGATGCTGCCGGCATCGTATCGGTTGAAGTGACAGCCGGAGAAACCAGCGTAAGTGTGCGCGACGGCACTGCCACGGTCACCACGCTTGCCAGCACGCTGCAGCTCGCCGCCGACGAACGCACAATTGTGCGCACGGGCACATCCGAGCTGGTGGTGCTGCGCGGCCAGCGCAACCTTGTGCGCAACGGCAATTTTGCCGCCGCCATCACAGACGGCTGGACCACATTCCGCAATCGCGCGGATGCCGCCGAGGCGCCGGGCGAAGTGCAGTTAGGCGAGCAGCAGGGGCGCACCGCCGTACAGCTTGCGCGGCGCGGCATCAATTGGGCTGAGACCGGCGTCAAGCAGGACCTCAAGTACGACGTGCGCGACCTGCGCCGCTTGACTCTGCATCTGGACCTGTGGCTTGCATTTCAGGATTTGCGCAACTGCGGCACCCTGGGCACGGAGTGTCCGCTGATGCTGCGCATTGAATACTCCGACGCGAACGGCAAACCCACCGAGTGGCTGCAGGGCTTTTACTATCTGGCAAGCACCGACGCCGGCACATCCAAGCGCTGCGTGGTGTGCAGCCCGCCCACTTCCGACCACCAGTTTGCCCAGCGCGCAGAGTGGTACGGCTACGACTCGCCCAACCTGCTTGAACTTTTCAAAACCGGCGGGCGCCCGCCCGTCAGCATCGATACCATTTCGTTGTACGCCTCAGGCCACAGCTTCGAAAGTTATGTGGGCGCAGTAGAACTGCTGGCGGAAGATTGAGCTGGCTGCAGGCAGCGAGCCAGCGCTTGCTGCGCCGCTCCGCCCTGCACGATGCAGCGCTGCTAGCGCTGCCGCTTCTCGTCTATTTGCTGCTGGCTGGTTACCAGCTGCGGCTGCCGGGCTTGCACAACGATGAAGCGCAAGAGGCAGGCCTGCAAGCGTGGCAGCTGGCGTCCGGCGCACCGGTCGACGCATTCCGCAACTCGGGACTGGGCCCGCGCCAGTTTCCACTAATGGTGCAAGATTACATCGGCGCTGGCTTTGTCTATCTGGCTGCGCCGTTCGCGTGGCTGCTCGGTCCGGGCACGCTCAGCGTGCGAGTGCCGGCACTAGTTGTCGGCGGTGCCATACTGCTCGCCACCTATGGCTGCCTTGCTTCAATCGCAGACAACCGCACGGCACTCGTTGGCGTTGCGCTGCTGGCCGTTCAGCCCTCGTTTGTCTTTTGGACCCGGCAGGGCGTGCTCGTGGCATCGCTCAGCATCTTGTGTGCAGCGCTGGTGCTGTGGGCAGCCAGCAGCTGGGGCCGCAATGGCGGATGGCAGCGCGCAGCGTTGCTGGGCCTCACAGCCGGCTTCGGCTTGTACGCCAAGCTGCTTTTTGTGTGGGTGCTTTTCGGAATGATGCTTGCCGGCCTGCTGCTGAACGCACCACTGCTCTTGCAGCCGGCGCGCAGCTTCTGGCCGCGCCGCCCGCATTGGCAGGAAGCTGCCGGATTGCTGGCTGGATTCGCAGCCGGCTGCGCACCGCTCATCATCTATAACTTGCTGAGCGGCGGAACACTCTTGTCACTGCAATCCAACACAGCCGTCTCCTACTACGGAGTGGACAACAGCGCCCTGGTTTCAAACCTGGCCACCCGCTTCGCACAGTTGCGTGCCGTAGTTGGCGGGCGCGATCACCTCTCGTACCTCGGCGGCACACTCACCAACCCGCTGTGGGACTTGGCGCTGCTTCTCAGCGCTGTGCTCATCGGATTTCAACCTGAGCGCGGACCACGCGCCATGCTGCTCGTCATGCTGTTTGGATTCATCGCAACGGTGTTTACAGTGTCCGGCTTGTTCCCGCACCACCTTGCACTGTTCACGCCAATCTGGATTTCGATTGTGGCACTGGGTTTGGGACGGCTGTTGTGGCGCCACGATGCGCTAAGTGTGGTGGCCGGATTGATTTTGGTTCCGCTGTTTTTGCGCGATGTCCAAATGGATTTTGGCTACCACCGCTTGCTCACAAGGAGCGGCGGCCGCGCTGCGCACAGCGATGCAATTGAACGCCTCGCAGCCACACTGACCGAGCTCAATCCGCCGGCTGTAGCAGCAATGGACTGGGGCTTCTCACCGCAAGTCCGGCTGCTTACCGCGGACCGCATCCATCCGCAAGAAATTTTTGGCTATGAGTGGGATTCAAATGCGGAGTTTGCGCAGCGCTTGCGGCCGCTTTTGCAGGCAACTGGAACCCTGTTCGTCTTTCATGTGAACGATGCAGTCTTCGACCGGCGGCCGGCGTTTGAAGCTCTCGCCAAATCCATGGGCTATGGCTGGAGTCGGGTACAGCTTGTCCGCCGCCGCGATGGGAACCCGATCTACGAAATTTTGCGGGTGCAGCCCGCAAATTAAAACTGCCAGAATGCAACGCAATTGCAAGCCGACCATATCTCCACTAATGCTGACTTATAATGCCAGGGTAGCGGCGTGCCCGGCAGCTCTGGCAAAAGCAGAAGCACCAGGCTAAGTGCCTGCATGAAAATCACAACAACCGTATGAGCCCCGCAAAAATCCTGCTAGTCGACAGCAATCCTTTCACCCTGGCTGAAACGCAGCGCGCGCTTTCCACCGACTATGCAATTCAATCAGCAATGAATGTGGCGGATGGTCTGCGCCTCTTGCAGCAGTCAGGTCCTTTCCAAATTGTGCTCAGTGAGCTGCAGCTCGGCGAAGCCAGCGGTGTTAAATTTCTAACCGATGTTAAGAACACAAGCCCGGCAACGATTCGCATTGTGCTCGCTGCTCCAACAACCGTTGCGGTTGTTGTGGATGCTGTCAACGAAGCCGCAGTCTTTCAGGTGCTCACAAAACCCTGCCCCGCTCCAAAATTACGCCAGGCAATTGAGAACGCCCTGCGGCGCCATAGCGAGGCCATACTGGAGCGCGAGTTGGTGGATCGCACGCTTGCGGGTGCGATTACGGTATTGAGCGAAGTGCTGTCGGCGGTGGACCCACTTTCATTTGGGCGCAGCATGGCGATGCGCCAAAATTTGCGCAGCCTGGCCAAGGAGATTGAACTGCGCAGCACTTGGGAACTGGAAGTGGCGGCCATGCTGTGCAATGTAGGCTTGATCACAATCCCGGCGAGCTTGATTGCAAAGTGGAACAGCAAAGTGGCCCTCTCAGCCGTCGAAGCTGAAATTGTGCAGCGCTTTCCTGCCAGCGGACGCACGCTGATCGCAAAAATTCCGCGCCTCGATAAAGTTGCCGACATCGTCCTCTATCAAAACAAAAACTATGACGGCACCGGGTTTCCGCTGGACACGGTGAAGGGCGAGCAGATCCCCTACGGCGCGCGCGTGCTAAAGGTGTTGATTGACCTCGCGGAAATAGAAATGCGCGGCACTGGCCGCCAGGATGCACTGGCCGCCATGTACAACAGCCAGGCGCGCTACGACCCAGATATTTTGAGCGTGGCCATGCGCTTCTTTGGATACGCGCCGGGCAAGGGAAACGCCGTGCGCCGACCGGTTGCGATACCGGTGCTTGCCAAAGAATTGCGCACCGGTTATGTGCTCGCATCCAATGTGGAAACGGCCGACGGCACGAAGTTAATGGCGCCGGGTTTCACGATTACCGAAACCCTGCTGGAACGCATTAACAATTTCGGTGCACTCGGCGGAATCCGCGAACCAATCTTGGTGGAAAAACCCGCCTAGCGTATCGGCCGCTTTTAGAAGCCGCGCTTACCAACAAGCGCCGGTACGGCCGTCGCGCGGCCATCCTCTGCGCGCCACACCTCGTGCGGAAAGTTTGCCGATGCAGACACTACAAATGCAAATGCGGCTCCGATGCCCGGTGCAACCCGCAGGCGCCGGTAAAACTCCACATATTGCGCGCCCTTGCTTTGCGCGTCCACTGTTGGTGAAGTATTGGAGAACTCAGTGATAAACAGCAGCTTGTCCGGAAAGCGGCGCCGGTAATCTTCGTAGCCCAACCCGCCAACTGGCTGCCGCAAGCTGGCTTCATCCTGCCAGTAACAATGGCAGCCCACCCAGTCCGCTGCGCGCGCTGCTTCATCTGCCTGGTCAAGAAACAACGCCAGCTCAAGGCGCTGGCCTGGAATATTGTGCCCAGGTGAAAGCCCCGGGAAACCAAACTTCGCTGCGGGATAAAGTTGGCGCATGCGCCGCATCACCTCAAGGAACCAGGCGGCAAACTGCCGGCCATCCTGCCATGTGTAGCCCCAGCCTTCAATTTGCAGGTTGGGCTCGTTGTGCACTTCAAAGTAACGCACGCCGCGCTCGTAGAACGGCTTGAGCTCATACTCCATCCATGAACAAAAATCTGCCGGCGTCACAACCCGATTGTTGAAGCCTGCAAACATGCGCACCATAAAAAATGCGTCCGGCCGCAGTGCACGCACCTGATCCACATCGGCAGGCTGCGCACTGGAAAGAAACTTGACCGCTTCAATGCGGGCAGCCTTGATCACCTCCAAGTCAGGCGGCTGCACCGGCCCGTCGGCGCGGCTGTGCAATCCCACCAGGCAGCGGTTCAACGGCCAGTCAAACTTGGCTGCCTGCGCCGGTTTGATGGCGCCCGCCGCCGGCACAACCAGAAAGGGCGCCGGATCAATAATGTCGTTCGGATACGCTGTGAGCCCGGCAGCCGTGGCGCCCGCTTTCTTCAGCGTCAAGTGCAAATGGGAGCCCGATGAGTTGCCAGTCGAGTCGCCCAGCCCAATGCGCTCGCCAGCCACCACCACCTGCCCGGCTGTAACCAGCGCCTGCGTCAGATGCGCGTAGATGGTCTGGTACCCGTCGCGGTGGTTGATGCGCACGTGAATCCCGTACGCATGATTGCCGGAGCCATCGTTCACCCGCGAGACAGTACCGTCAGCGCAGGCATAAATGTTGGCGTTCATAGGCGCCCGAATATCGATGCCCTCGTGCCCGGGCAGCCCGAAGCGCCGGTAGATGTCCGCGTTCACACCGAAAGGCTGCGTGACAACGTTGTAGTCAGTTGGCCAAACCAAGCGCAGCGCTGCAGCAGCTGCGCCCAGCCGGTCGCCACTGGCAATGCGCACGGCCAGCAGCGGAGCCAGTGCCACCGGGCTGGCAGCCCCCAGCCGATCGAGCTTGGCCAGCGGATATTTTTCTGTAAGATATGCGGCTATGTCGCGGTCCGCGCCGGCGCCGTCAATGTAAGTGATCAACTGCCCCGGATAATTAAACCGCCCAGCCGAGTCAATGTCAGGCGTGATGTTGAGCTTGAAGCGAAGCACGTATTCGCGGCTCGCAGCCACCCATTGGTAGTAGTCTGCCTTGGGCAGCAAAAAAATATGGTTGTCAGGCATGTTGTTTCTCGTTTACAAAAACGGCAGCATTCGCACCGGCCGCGCCGCGCACCGTGCTTGCGGCGGCGCCTGTGCACCCGCTAACTGAATCCTACACCACGCTCCTTAAGTGACACGAAGCGCTGGTGGCCGATGACGATGTGGTCGAGCACCGGAATGTCGAGCAGCTTGCCAGCATCCACCAT
>OFRL01000280.1_pt1 | contig 26204 bp, 22 predicted proteins | sample 1543121 | NCBI WGS metagenome assembly OFRL01 (sample SAMN07774228, study PRJEB24372) | wastewater metagenome | isolation source: Lake Maggiore Cannobio | place: Italy: Cannobio | collected 2016-01
CTGGCGCTTGGCGCGCTGAAGGAAGGCCATGAGTACACGACTGCGATTGCCGGCCCTGCGCCAGCGCGACGGCCACCACGCCCGCGTGACCTACGAAGAACTGTTCTTCGACCTGGTCTACGTGTTCGCGGTCACCCAGCTCAGCCACCACCTGTTGCACCACCTGGACCTGGCCGGCGTGCTGCAGACCCTGGTGCTGTGGTTTGCGGTGTGGCTGGGCTGGCAGTATGCCTGCTGGGTCAGCAACTGGTTCGATCCGGAGGCACCGCGCATCCGCGGCCTGCTGTTTGCCACCATGCTGCTGGCCTTGTTGATGTCCTCGTCCATTCCCGAGGCGTTCGCCGACCGCGCCTGGGTGTTTGCCGGGGCCTACGCCACAATGCAGGTCGGGCGCACCGCCTTCGTGCTGCTGGAGGTCGGTCGCACGCACCCACTGGCACCGAACTTCCGTCGCATGCTGGCCTGGGTGAGCGTGTCGGCCTGCTTCTGGCTGGCAGGTGCGGCAGCCGAGGGCAATACGCGGTTGGCGCTGTGGGCGGTGGCGGTGGCGTGCGAATACGTCTCACCGATGTTCGGCTTCGCGTTCCCGGGGCTGGGCCGTTCGCACACCCGCGAGTGGACCATCGAGGGCGGGCACCTGGCCGAGCGCTGCCAGCTGTTCGTCATCGTCGCGCTGGGCGAGACGCTGCTGGCGACCGGTGGCGTGCTCAGCGAGGTCGAACAGTGGAGTGGGGCGGTGGTGTCGGCGGTGCTGGCAACGTTCGCCGGCACGATCGCCATGTGGTGGCTGTACTTCGGCATCTCCAGCCGCGACGCCACCGAGGCCATCAGCCATGCCGAAGACCCGGGCCGGATGGGGGCCAACTTCCACTATGTGCACGCGTTGCTGATCGCAGGGATCATCGCTACGGCGGTGGGCAATGACCTGGTCATGGATCACCCGCATGCCGCGGTGACGTCGGTGTATGCGGCCGTGCTGGTGGCCGGCCCGTTGATCTACCTGCTGGGCAGCGCGCTGTACAAGCGCGTGGTGTACGGTCGCGCGCCGTACTCGCATCTGATCGGTGCAGTGGCACTGGGCGTGATGGGTTTCGTATTGCCGCAGACCCATCTGTTGGCCGCCGGTTGGTTGACCAGCGCAGTGCTGCTGGCGGTGGGGTTGATGGATACGCGGTTGAAGCACCGCCTGCAACGAGCGTGATCTTGTCCGGTATCCAGCACGTGCCAGGTAGAGTCGACTGTTAGTCGACTGCTCTTCCACAAGGTTGCGGAGAATCCCGCGCTGCGCGCGATAGTCGACTGACAGTCGACTCTACCGCCGCCCTCTACTGTCTGAGGTGGCCTGGCCGAGTGCGGCGGCCATTGCCGCAAGCTTGCCAACCGTGTTGAGGTTGCGGGCGGTGCCCTGTTGGGCATAGGGAATCCGCAGGCGTGAGTCGGCCATGCCGTCGCCATAGTGGACGAAGATCTCGCGGGTGCCCAGCACCAGCTGCTCATCGCGCAGGCCGGTTACCCCGGTCAAGGGATCGGTAGGCAGTATCTCATCCACGAACAGCGCGACCACGCGATTGCCGGCGGCGTGCGGGAACGGATTGCCGGCGGCAACCGCCGCGATCTCGGCTGCCGAGCGCACCAGCACACCCACCGGTTTTCCTGCATAGGCCTGCAGCCGTTGGCCAAGGGCTTTTCGCACGCCGGCTTCGTCAAGTCCGCTGCGGAACACCACGTTGCCGCTGGCGATATAGGTGCGGACGTCGGTGAAGCCGGCGTCCTCGCACATCGCCACCAGTTCAACCATCGGCAGCTTGCCGGTGCCGCCGACATTGACTGCTCGCAGCAGTGCGACATGCACGCTCATGGGGTACCTGCCTGCAGGCGGTCGTACATCCGCACCAGGTCGACCAGCGTACGCGCGCCCATCTTGCGCATCACCTGTGCGCGGCGCACCTTCACCGTGATCTCGCTGACCCCGAGGTCGCCGGCGATCTGCTTGTTGAGGCGGCCGCGCACCACACCGTCGACCACCTCGCGCTCGCCGGCATTGAGGGTGTTCCAGCGCTGCTGCAGGGCATCGAGTGCCTCGCCGTCACGGCGGCGCTGGCGGTCGATGTCGATGCCCTTGTGGATCGCATCCAGCAGTTCCTGGTCACGGAACGGCTTGGTCAGGAACTCGATGGCACCGTCCTTGATCGCGTTGACACCCATTGCGATGTCGCCGTGGCCGGTGATGAACACCACCGGCAGCTGCAGGCCGTGGCTGCCCATCGTGCGATGGAACTCCAGCCCGCTCTGGCCGGGCATGCGCACGTCCAGCACCAGGCAGGCCGGTGCATCTTCCAGTTCGTGCTCGAGGAATGCCTGGGTGGAGGCGAAGGCCCGTACCTGCAGGCCCATCGAGGCGAGCAGGTCTTCCAGCGCGGCGCGCACCGACGGATCGTCGTCGATCACATAGACGATGGGCGCTGGATCGGCGGCGGGTGCAGCGGGCTTACGCATGAGGGAGTTCCGTGGCGATGGGCAGGTCAAACACAAAGCAGGCACCTCCGCCGCTTGGGCGCTCGGCTCGGATCCTGCCGTCGTTGGCCTCGATCATCGAACGGCTCAGGCTGAGACCGAGACCCAGCCCGTGTGACTTGGTGGTCCAGAACGCATCGAACACGCGCTCAGGATGGTCGATTGGCAGGCCGACACCGCGGTCGCGCACGCTGAGGCTGATCCGCTGTCCGTCGCGTTGGGTCAACAGGGACAGGCGGCGGTCGGCAGCCGGCACTGCTTCCATCGCGTCCACCGCATTGAGGATCAGGTTGCCGATCACCTGCTGCACCTGCACGCGGTCGGCCTGTACCAGCGGCAGGTCGGCATCGAGCAGCAGGGCCACGGCCACGCCGTGCTGGTCCAGCTCGCTGCGCGACAGTGCCAGCATTTCCTCCACCGCCTGGTTCAGGTCGAAGGCGCGTCGTTCCGGTGCCGCGCCCTGGGTCAGGCCGCGGATGCGGGCGATCACGTCACCAGCGCGATGCGCATCGGCCAGGATGCGGGCCACGGTCTGCCGTGCCTTGTCCACGTTCGGTGGGTCCTGTGCCAGCCAGCGCTGGCAGGCTTCGGCGCTGCTGGCGATCGCCGCCAGCGGCTGGTTCACTTCATGGGCGATTGATGTGGTCAACTCGCCCACGGTTGATGCGCGCGCCACCCGCAGCAACCGGCCCTGTGCTTCCTGCACCGCAGCCTTGGCCGCTTCCATCTTCAACGCAAGGTAGGTGGTGATGCCGATCACCAGCATGCCGATCACCGAATTGACCAGGCCGATGCGGTAGGTGCCGAAGCGGGTGAGGAAGAAGCTCAGGGCGGTGAGTGCGATGCAGGCGATGGCCAGGCTGATCAGCCCGCGCGCGGCCAGTACGCGCGATGCGGCGAGGATGACCGCTGCGTAGAAGCAGGCGGCCGCCACGGCGTAGTCGGTGACGGTGTCGATCAGGAAGATCGCCGCCATCACGACGATCAGGGCCAGCAGCACCAGCGGGCGGCGGGGCGACAGCGATGGCATCGGGGAAGCTCCCGGGCGTGGGCGGAAAGGATAGCAAAGCCGGCATTGGTGGATGCCGACCTGGGTCGGCGTGCTCTTGTGTGGTGGGTGCCGACCGTTGGCCGGCACAAACCAGAACGATGCCTGGTAGTGCCGGCCAGCGGCCGGCACTACTCCTCCAGGCTGGCGTTCCAGAACCCCTGCAGCACGCCGGGGGTGGTCGCCAGCGTGGCCAGCACCGCATCCAGTTCACCGGCATCCACCGTGGTGGCATACAGTACGGCTTCTATCTCCACGTCACGCTCGCCGAATGGGCGCTGGTCCACCGCGCGTACCGGGTAGTGCGCCTGTTCAAGCAGCAGCAACAGCTGGTCCAGCACCTCGGCCTGCTGCTCGCGCTGGCAGACCACGTTGATTGCATAGGTCGCCTCGCTGAACGCCTCCGGCAGCGGCTGCCGCTGGATGCGGTTCACCACCGGCCGCAGCAAAGTGTTGGCGGCCAGCACGAACACGGCCGCCAGCACCGCCTCCGGCAGCAGCTTGATACCCGCGCAGGCACCCACCGCCGCCGAGCCCCATAAGGTGGCCGCGGTGTTCAGGCCGGACACCTGCGCACCGTCCTTCATGATCGCGCCGGCGCCGAGGAAGCCCACACCGGAGATCACATAGGCCACCACGTGCAGTGGCGACGGCGGGCCGCCGTACAGGTCGTGGAAGCGCACGGCCAGGTCCACGAAGACGGCAGCACCCACCGCCACCAGTGTATTGGTGCGCAGGCCGGCGGTGCGTTGACGCAGCTGTCGCTCCAGGCCGATAACGGTGCCAAGCACGAACGCCACCGAGAGGCTGATCAACGAGCTCAGGGTCGCGCCGGCGTTGAACGCCGGCAGGTTCGGATTGATGTCCATTGTGTTTCTCCCTGGACCAGGCGGCGGGCGCTTACTGCCAGCCGTAACGACGGATGTAGATCTTCTTCAGCAGGGTGGTCAGCACCGCGTAGCCGAACAGGATCGCCACCAGGAACGGCCAGTAGCCGGTCGGCAGGGCCTCCAGCTTGAAGTAACCCGCCAGCGGGCTCATCGGCAGGGCCACGCCAATGGCCATGATCAGGCCGGTCATCACCAGCAGCGGCGGCGCAGCGATGCTCTGCAGGAACGGCACCTTCGGCGTACGAATCATGTGCACGATGAGCGTCTGGGTCAGCAGGCCCACCACGAACCAGCCGGACTGGAACAGGCCCTGGTCGGCCGGTGTGCGCGCATCGAACACGTACCACATCAGCGCGAAGCAGCTCAGGTCGAAGATCGAGCTGATCGGCCCGAAGAACACCATGAAGCGGCCAATGTCTGCCGGGTTCCACTTCAGCGGCTTGCGCACCAGTTCCTCGTCCACGTTGTCGAACGGAATGGCGATCTGCGAGATGTCGTACAGCAGGTTCTGTACCAACAGCTGCAGTGGCAGCATCGGCAGGAACGGCAGGAAGGCCGAGGCCACCAGCACCGAGAACACGTTGCCGAAGTTGGAGCTGGCGGTCATGCGGATGTACTTCAGCATGTTGTTGAACGTACGCCGGCCCTGGATGACACCTTCCTCCAGCACCATCAGGTTCTTTTCCAGCAGGATGATGTCGGCCGCCTCCTTGGCGATGTCCACCGCACTGTCCACGCTGATGCCGATGTCCGCAGCACGCAGTGCCGGCGCATCGTTGATGCCGTCGCCGAGGAAACCGACCACTTTGCCCTGCGCACGCAGCTCGCGCACCAAGCGCTCCTTGTGCAGCGGGGTCAGGCGGGCAAACACGCGGTGGTGGTGCAACGCCCGCGACAGCGCGCCGTCATCCATGCGCTCGATCTGCGGACCGGTCAGGATGGTGTCGGCGTCCAGGCCGACCTGCGCGCAGACGCGGGCGGTCACCAGTTCGTTGTCACCGGTGAATACCTTCACCTCCACGCCATGCGCGGCCAGCGCCTGCAGCGCCTGCGCAGCCGATTCCTTCGGCGGGTCGAGGAAGGCCACGTAGCCGACCAGGGTCAGCCCGCACTCGTCGGCCTGCGAATACACGGTCTGGCTGGCGACGGTTTCCTTCATTGCCACTGCCACCACACGCAGGCCCTGTTCGTTCAGTTCCTCGGTGGTCTGCCGCACGCGCGCCAGCCGCTGCTCATCCAACGGCTTGTCCTCGCCGTTCTCGCGCACCGTGCTGCATACCGCCAGCATCTCTTCCACCGCACCCTTGCAGATCAGCTCATGGTGGTCCTCGCGTTCGGACACCACCACCGACATGCGGCGGCGCTCGAAGTCGAACGGAATCTCATCCACCTTGTGGTAGTCCTGCGACAGCCGCAGCGAGCTCTGCAGCTCCACGTGCTCCAGCACCGCACGGTCGAGCAGGTTGATCAGCCCGGTCTGGAAATGGCTGTTGAGGTAGGCAAACTTCAGCACATCCTCCGAATCGTGACCGAACACGTCGGTGTGCCGTTCCAGCGCGATCTTGTCCTGGGTGAGGGTGCCGGTCTTGTCGGTGCACAGCACTTCCATCGCGCCGAAGTTCTGGATCGCATCCAGGCGCTTGACGATCACCTTGCGCCGCGACAACAGCACCGCACCCTTGGCCAGGGTGGAGGTGACGATCATCGGCAGCATTTCCGGGGTCAGGCCTACCGCCACCGACAGCGCGAACAGGAAGGCCTCGGTCCAGTCGCCCTTGGTCCAGCCGTTGATCAGCAGCACGAACGGCACCATCACCAGCGCGAAACGGATCAGCAGCCAGCTGACGCTGTTGACGCCGGCCTGGAACGCGGTGGGCGCACGGTCGGTGGCGGTGCTGCGCTGGGCCAGGGTGCCGAAGTAGGTGCGGTTGCCGGTGGCCAGCACCACGGCGGTGGCTGTGCCGGACACCACATTGGTGCCCATGAACAGCAGGTTGTGCTGCTCCAGCAGGCCGGCCAGGCCGTCGCCGGGGTGCGCGAACTTCTCCACCGGCAGCGACTCGCCGGTCATCGCCGCCTGCGCCACGAACAGGTCCTTGGCGGTCAGCACGCGGCAATCGGCCGGAATCATGTCGCCGGCCGACAGCACGATGTGGTCACCGGGCACCAGCTCACGGATCGGCAGGTCCAGCAGGCGGGCCGGGCGACGGCTGTGCAGGTGCGCACCGAAGTACTGGTCGGCCACATCGGCGGCCTCGGTGCCCGGATTGCGGCGCAGCACGCGTGCGGTATTGCCGACCAGTGCCTTCAGCCGCTCGGCGGCACGGTTGGAGCGGCCTTCCTGCACGAAGCGGATCAGCGTGGACAGCAGCACCATCGCGCCGATCACGATCGTGGCCTTGATGTCCTCGGTCAGCCAGGACACCGCCGCCAGTACGGTCAGCAGCAGGTTGAACGGGTTGCGGTAGCACTGCCACAGATGGCGCCACCACGGCAGCGGCTTTTCGTGATCCACCTCGTTGGGGCCGAGCGTGGCCAGCCGCTCCTCGGCCTCGTGCGGGCTGAGGCCATCGACGTGCGAGTCGAGCGCAGCCAGCAGGCGCGGCTCGTCCAGCTGCGACAGGGTGACCAGGCCGGTGGTGAGCGCGAAAGGTGCGGCTTCGGCACTGCCCGGGCCGAAGCCGGCTTCGGGCATGGCGCGACGGCCGAACAGGTTGCCTGCGCGACGGCTGTGCAGGAAGGCATTGAACCAGGCGTTGAGCAGGCTCATGGGAACTCCTTGAATGTCAGAGCCGGCCGCGGCCGGAACACGAACGGAATGGATGCAACGGTTCAGGCGTGGCGCATCGCCAGCACCGCCGGCGACCACGGCTGCATGTGCAGGCGCTGGCTGCCGCCGATGCATAGCGGCTTCATCGCATCGCGAAGGGGGTAGGGCAGATGGCGCAGCACGTTGATACGTTCGCTGATCGGCAGCAGCGACAGTGCATCGGCGACCACGCGCGGCGAACCGAGCGACAGCGAACGGGCGAAAATCACGGGGCCGTGCTGCTGCAGGTGGCTGCGCAGGGCGGCAACATCGCGCTCGCCGATCAGGCGGCGTAGGGTGATGTAGAGGATCTTGTAGGACATGGGGGTGATCTCCAGGCAGGCGGCGCCTGGCGATCCCCCGTCACTCAGGCAGGCAGGGACCGGCGGGCAGGCGCCAGGAACAGGCAACAGGCGGGCATACGGGGCGCGGTGCGCCCGGCAGGGTCGGGGTCCATCTGCGTCTCCATGAGGGGAGGGAGCCAGCCAGGGTTGCCCTGGCCAGTGGCGCTATTGTCCGCCCCTGAATGGGGCAGTCCTAGAGGCTCGTGGGTTAGCCCGGCTATACCTTGGTATAGCCGGGCAAGCATCGCGCCAATCGGCGGCGCATCAAGGAATCAATGCGAGGTGCTGGTCTGCTTGCACACGTCGTACTCGCCGCGGCTCAGTTTCTTGTCGCGATCGGTATCGCAGGCGTGCAGTCGTTCTGCCCAGTCCGGCGCAACCGCATCGACTTCGGCCAGGGTGACGATGCCGTCCTTGTCCTTGTCCAGCGATTCATAGGCTGGAATCAACTTCACTTCGGTTACGTCCTCGGCCGCGGTGGCCTTGCTGGCTTCCTGCGTTTTGGAACAACCGCCCAGCAGAATGCCGGCCGAGAGGATGAGGAGAGCGGGAAGGTAGCGGAAACCGGTCATGGCGTGCTCCTGAGGAGGGGGCGGTCCACCGGTGTGGTGGCCACGGCCGGATCTTCGGCGGGGGACTGTAAGCCGGTTGCGAAGAATGCAGGCAAGCGTGCACGCAAGTAGGGCGCCGTTCACCGCGATGGCGCCGGTCCAGCGGGTCAGGACCGGCAGACTAGGAATCGCTTCAGATGCGTAGGACATGTCCGGCTTTTGCAACTTTTTGCATATCGAGATTGTGATGCGGTCGTGAAAATTCGCGCTCGCCTTTCCCTGCGGGCCCCCCATGCGTCGTCTTCTCTCATTGATTCTGTTGGTCATCCTGTCTGGTAGCGCGCACGCATCCACACCCCAGATCAACGTAGGCGTGCTGTTCGACTATCTGCAGCCCACGCACAGCAACCTGCTCAAGCGCATCCGCAACACCGGTGACGCCACGGCTTACGTGCGGGTTGAAGTCACCCAGATGCACTTCGATGCGGAGGGCAAGGCCAGCGAAACGCCGGTGGATACCACAGCGCTGGTCCGCAACACGCCGGATGCGCAAGGAGTCATCGCCAGCCCCAGCCGCCTGATCATTGCAGGCAATGGACAGCAGGCCACACGCCTGGTGTATCGCGGTGCGCGTGACCAGGAGCGCTACTACCGGTTGCGCTTCATCCCGGTGGCGCCAACGGCCGAGGACTTCTCGCTCAGCGAAGAGCAGGCCCGGGAGGCTGCGGAGCTCACCTCGGCCATCCGCGTGTTCACCGGCTACGGCACGATCTTCTTCGTCGCGCCGGAGAACCCGCACTACGACACGCTCATCGAGCAACAGCAGGTACGCAATCGCGGTAATGCCACCGTGGTGCTGGACAACCTACGCCAGTGCGAGCGCGACCGTCCCGATACCTGCACGCCGGGAATCATCGCGCATGTGCGTCCCGGCAACAGCTACGCGCTGCAGGCTGCCGAGCACCAGTTCCTGCGCTTCGAGCTTCGCGAAGGCGACAGCCAACGCAGCATCGACTCACGCCGTTAAGCCCACCTCCACCGTTGGATCTGTCCCGAACGGGCCTGCCAGGCGCCCGCTGGGACGGCGTTGCCCTTGCCTGGCACCTTGATTCCTACCCTTGAACCTGGAGTGCATCCATGTCCCTGAAGACCACCCTGCTGGCAGCGGCTACCGCCCTGCTGATCACCCCGGCCATTGCCCTGGCCGCGACCGAAACCAAGTCGATCACCGTCAACGTCACCGCTGATGTGCCGAACACCGCTGGCCTGCAGGTGTCCACCCCCGATGGCTGGGAAGGCCTGCCGCAGAACCTGCCGTGGGATACCGCCCGCCAGACCCTGGGCGATCTGACCGGCCGTGTCATCAACATCAAGTCGCCGGCGGCCATCACCGCCTATCTGTCTGCGCCGGCGCAGATGGCCTCGGCCGCCGACGTGGTCGACCTGGCCGTGAAGCTGGACAACGTGGTGGTGCCGGCCACCTCGGCCGCCAAGATCACGGTGGCCAATGCCGCACAGGCCGCGGCCGGCAAGTCGTTGGCGTTTGCCATTACCCCCACCGTGCCGACCGATGGCTACAAGCAGGGCAGCTACGGCGGCCAGTTCCACATGATCTTCGAAAGCGATATCTGACGATCATGCAGCTTCGTGCCCTTCCTGCCGCATCGCAGATGCAGCGGGAGGGCACGGGCATCCGCCCATGAAACGACCCGTCCGTCCCGCATCTCCGGCCCTTGCGCGATTGGCTGCCGGCATCGGCGCCGTGGTGTTTGCCGCGTCCAGCCATGCCGCCGGTCTTGCGCTGGGTGAGCTGCCCAGCCTGCTGGAGCAGCGCGAGCGCATGCCTGCGGAGTTCCGTGAGCACCTGTTCGGCAATCCGCTCACCGTGCGGGTGGAGCTGGACGGGCGCTACCTGGGCGACGCCGAGGTGCTGCTGCACGAAGACAATCGCGTGCAGCTGATCGGTTTCGGCGAAGCCCACGGCAGCCCGCTTCCGCAGACGGAGCGTTCGCGCTGGGCAGACGTGCTGGCCGAGCCGGTGGCGCTGGGTGTGTGCAGCCAGCAGTGTCGCGGATTGGCGGCGCTGCACTACAGCCTGTCCAATTCCCTGCTCAGCCTGCTGACCCAAGCAGGTGCGCACAAGGAAGGACGCCACGTCGCGCTGCCGGAGCGCGGCAGCCATGGACTGATCGTCCGCAACAGCGTGGCCGTGCATGGCGGCCAGGAACAGCAGACCTCCGCGCGCTACAGCGCTGAACTGCGCGGCAGCGTCGGCCGCTGGAGCACGGTAGGCAGTTACCAGTACTACGCCCAACCGGGTAGCCGCGAGCACTATCTCAGTGCCCTGCATGCCCAGCGCGAGCTGGGCGACCATTTCGTGCGTGCAGGCTACTTCCTGCCCACCTTCGAAGGCATCATCCGCCAGCCGCGCGCACCCGGCACGCAGAACGATACCGCGCTGGGCTTCATGCTCGGCTCCTCGGACGTGCTGCTGGCCGACACGCGCAGCCCCAGTGTGTACCCGGTCTATGTCACTGCCAGCCGCGAAGGCGTGGTGGAGATCCTGCGCGACGGCAACCTCCTGTCCACGCAGGCCGTCAAGCCGGGCATCCAGGAGATCGACACCCGGCGCCTGCCCGGCGGCATCTACGACGTGGAACTGCGGGTCATCGAGGACGGCCACGAAGCCTCGCGTGAGACCGCGTCGATCCACAAACCAAGTCGATGGAGCGACCCCAGCCGCCGCTGGCGCTACAGCGTGTTCGCTGGCCAACAGCGGGGCCTGCTCGATAGCGGTCGCGCACTGCAGGAGGGCAGGCAGGCCGCGGGTGCGGTGGTCAATTACCTGGTGCATCCGCGGGCGGTGGCCGGTGCCACCGTGCAGCAGATCGGCACGCGCCGCGCGGCGGGGCTGTCGATGGACTGGCAGGCCAGCGACCGCTTCAGCACCTACACCAATGCCTATACGTCCAGTGATGCCGGGCGCGGCGTCGACCTGCAGGGGTTGTACCGCTACCGCGCCGGATCGGTAGTGGCCAACCATGCGCGCAGCTGGGCAGAACAGCGCCAGCGTGTCCTGCCCGGTGACGGCTCGGTGCCGCGTTGGGAAACCCGCGGGGGCTGGCAGGACACCACCGCGGTATCGATCACCCATCGCTTCAGCCATCGCGACAACGCCAGCCTGCGGGTGGCGCGCAGCTCGGGCTTCACCAAAGGCACCGGCATCGATGTGTCCTATGGACGTCGGGAGACCCTGTTCGGCAGGCACGACGTGAACTGGCGGGTCTCGGCCTACGACCGCCCTGGCAGTCGCTTCACCCATTACCGCCGTCAGCGCGGGATCGACCTCACCGTCAGCGTATCGCTGGGCAGCGAGCGTCGCAGCTACAGCGGCAGCCTGGGCAGTCGTACCGGCGAGGGCGGCCAGCGCGACACCTACGTCAGCGCGGCAGCGACGCAGCGTGTGGATGGCAAGCTTGTGCAGACCGTGAACGGGATGATCAGTACTGAGCGCAGTGGCATTGGCGCTGGAGCAGGTGCGTACCTGCAGAGTTCGTTGCTGGAAGGTGATGTGCAGCTGTACCGTGGCGCGGGCTCGGGCCACGTCAGTGGCAGCGCCAACCTGGACAGCACGCTGGTGATCGGCGGTGGCCGTGCTGCGGTGCTTGGCCAGGGCCGCAGCGGCAGCGTGGATACCGGCATCATCGTCGACGTGCGCAGCGACTACTCCGACGTGATGCTGCGTGGCGACGACAGCCGGGGCGGCGGTGTGGAGTTGAAGCCGGGGCGCAACTTCGTGCCGGTAACCGCGTACCGTGCGGGCCACGTGCAGTTCGACTTCCATGGGCGGCATGCTCCCGCGGCCACGCTGCAACCGGCAACCATCAGCTACCACCTCAACAAGGGTGGGGTGATGCACGCTACCGTGGATGTGTTGCGCACCTTCACCGTAATGGGCCAGGTGCTGGATGCCGACGGCAACGGCGTGCACGGTGTACAAGTGATCAACCATGCCGGGCGCAGCGTCAGCCAGGAGGAGGGATTCTTCACGCTGGAGCTGAGCGCACGCGCGCCGGTGGTGGAGCTGCGCTATCCGAACCTGGTGAGCTGCGTGCTGACGATGGAAGAGGGGCGCTATCCACGGGAGGGGGATGTGCTGATGGTGGGTGGCATTCGTTGCCCCGTGTCATTGGCTGTGAAGTGATTCAGGACCAATAGGAGGTCTCAGTTGAGATGAAAGCGGTGATGGGTGTGGTGGTCTTGTTCATTCTGTCGCAGACATTTCCTGCAGAAGCGCAGGTGGTGGAGAGGACTGTCTCCGGTGAATTTCGGCCGAATGCGCTGAACCCGGGCAACACTTCCTTTGAAAACACGACACCACGTGGGGGGTTCTGCAATTGGCGGCCCGCTGAGTGCGACAGAAGCGGGGCCTACATCTTCGATCTTGGCGCGAGAACGTATTGGACCAAGTCTGGAGATGGCGATCCAGCATCTCGCAGGGATACCACATACGTGCGCTTCCCCGCCCCAAGAGCCGTCACGGTCCGGGAAGTAAGAACCGGTGCAGAGTTCGATGTGACCATCAGTTTCATGGCGATTTCGCTGTACTTGAGTTTCGGCCGGGGTCAGGATCCTTGGTACTACGGTACTGCGGGGGGCTGCACCGCTATTCGTGGGGCGGGCGGATTAGGTTGGTCACACGGAGGATGGGGTGTCCGCACTCCGTCCAATCCTCAGGAATGTTTCAGCACCGTTGCTAGAAACGGCCGAAGCTACTCATATCGGAATGTTGGAATTGGCCTCAATGTAGAGCTTCCGAATGCGACCGCACTGCAGTCGGGGCGATATGAGGCTTCAGAAAGCTGGACTACTGGAGGAGCCGGGGCGGACATTGATCTTGGAGACAATATTACGGGGGTTGAGTCAATACGATTGAACTTCGTGTTTGATGTGATGCATGACTTCAATGTGCGCTTCTCAGAGTCCGCGCCCAGCGTGAAGCTGGCTCCAGAAGAAGGCGGGTCGCAGTGGATTGACCATGGTCGCCCACCCAAACGATTGAGTCAGGAACTGCCGTTCCATCTGACCACGTCGATGGACTTCAGTATGAAGCTTCGTTGCGAGTACGACGCGGGTGATCGCTGTGGGATACGCAACTCCCGCGACGACGTGATAGCGCCAGTGGAGATTGATGTGACGATTCCCGGTATGAGCACTGTGCGCGATGGACGGCCTGCGCAGAACACAGCGCTGCTGCCGGATGATGCGCGGGCGCCACGCTTCACCCCGGATGGCTATCTGATGCAGCGGCGTTCGACGCTGCGATTTACCGCTGGTCGCGAGGCGGTGACGGAGATGCTGAAGTCGCCCGGTTCGCATTGGCAGGGCAACATGACGGTGGTGTTCGACGCCAATCCGTGACAGGAGGGCAGAGCGGCTGGGTAGAGGCGACCAACAGCCGGCTCTACCTGCAACCGGCGGGATGCCGGTCAGCGGCCGCCACTACCCACGCCGTCAGAAGCGGTCGGCAAACGCGTCCGTGGCCCGCACCAGTGCATCGACCGTCGCCGGCTCGTTGGCGCTGTGGCCGGAAGTCACCATCTCCAGCTTTGCTTCCGGCCAGGCCTTGGCCAGGTCCCAGGCGCTGCGCGGCGGGCAGATGATGTCGTAGCGGCCCTGCACGATCACGCCGGGCAGGTGGCGGATGCGATCGATGTCGCGCAGCAGCTGGTCCGGTTCCAGGAAGATGCCGTTGCGGAAGTAGTGCGCTTCGATTCGGGCCTTGGCCAACGTGTCCAGCGGATCATCGGTGGACACCGCATCCACCTCGTGCTGCAAGGTGGCGGCGTTGTCCTCCCAGCCTAGCCAGGCTTGCGCGGCGGCGATGCGGGTGGCCTCATCGGCGCTGTCCATGCGCGTCCAGTAGGCCGCGATCATGTCGTTGCGCTCGTCCTCCGGGATATAGGCCTCATACCGATCCCAGCGCTCCGGGAAGATCCAGCGCGCACCACCGTTGGCCTCGGCAAACCAGCGGTTCTCGATCTCACGACCGAGGAACACGCCGCGTACGATCAGGCCAGTGGCGCGCTCAGGATGTGCCTGCGCGTAGGCCAGCGACAGGGTCGAGCCCCAGGAACCGCCATAGACCAGCCAACGCTCGATGCCGAGGTGCTCGCGCACCTTCTCGATGTCGGCCACCAGATCCTGCGTGGTGTTGTCGCGCAGCTCGCCGAACGGTGTGGAGCGTCCGCTGCCACGCTGGTCGATCAGCACGATGCGGTAGCGTGCCGGGTCGAAGAAGCGGCGATGGGTGGGCGAAATGCCGGCACCCGGTCCGCCATGCAGGTACACCACCGGAATCCCGTCGGGCGTGCCGCATTCCTCGATGTGCAGGGTGTGCAGATCGCTCACTGGCAGGGTGAACTCGCGGTAGGGCTCGATGGCGGGGTACAGGGTGCGCATGGCAGGCGTCTCACAAGCAGGGGCGGCCAGCATAGCGCCGCCGCCTGTGGCCTGCAGCGGCGGGCTCCTGCGCGGTGCTGGAAATGGGCTGGCCGATGCGCATAAGCTGCCGCGATGCAAGCGACCACGGCCGGGACGTCCACCTTCAACCTCACCCTCGGCAGCGGCGCACGCGAGCTGCTGAAGTGGATCGCACTGCTGACCATGACCGGCGACCACGTGGCAAAAGTGGTCTACGGCGGCTACCTGCCGGTCATAAGCGAACTGGGGCGCATCGCGTTCCCGCTGTTTGCACTGGTAATGGCCTGCAACCTAGCCCAGCCGGGTGCAGACCTGCGCAAGTCGATCCGTCGCCTGGCCGTATGGGGCGTGGTCGCGCAACCGCTGCATGCACTTGCCTTCGGTCCCTGGTTGCCACTCAACATACTGCTTACTTTTGCCCTGGCTGCGGTGGCGGTGCATGCACTGGCCAGCAATCGCCCACTGCTGTTGCTGCTGGCGGCGGGCATGGCGCCGATGCTGGTGGACTACCAATGGGCGGGCGTCGGCTTCGTGCTGCTCGGATGGCTGGCGTTCCGCCATGGTGCGTGGTGGCTGCTGCTGATCGGGCTTGCTGCAGTGTGCTGGGCCAACCACAACGGCTGGGCGTTGCTGGCCGTTCCTGTGTTGCTGTTGGCGGCGCGGGTGCCGTGGCAACTGCCGCGCTGGCGCTGGGCGTTTTATGGATACTACGTGGGGCATCTGGCGGTGCTGGCGTTGATTGCTCGTCTGCTTGCGTAATGTCGGAACTGGCATGTGGCATGTCCCTGAATGCCGGATGCGGTCAAGGAATGCGCGATGCCGATGCGGGTGAAGCATGCCGTCATCGGCGTAGTGCAAGTTGTTGAATCTTCGGCTCGATTGTCGATATGCGACAATGCTGCCACTGCGTGAACGTTGCTGTCTTTGCACTTGGGTTGTTGGCGCCTGCCACCCCGTTGTGCTCATGATGGGGTGCCATCGAAAAAGGATGGCCGGGGCCTGGAAACCCCGTTGGTCGCGTGTAGTTTGCGCTCGCCAGCCGGCGTCGCCTTGTGCGGCGTCGGCTGGCATTCCGTTCGAGCTTTATGGCGGGCGGTGCGTGGAGGTGGGTGAAAACCCACCTGCCGGTTAGTGCTTACGCGACCACCGGATTTCCAGCCACGTACCGTCCGCCGCCTTTGTTAAGGGCGGTGGTCCTGCATGCCTTGCACGGAGACCTGCCATGAATGCATCGGAGTTCCCCCATCAGCGCGCCCCGGCCAATGCCGATGAGGGGCACGACATCCCGCCCGATCCCAACAGCCTGACGACCCTGCTGCATCGCATCGGGTTGGGCGCGGCTGCTGACGGTCAGTCTTGGCCCGAGCGCCATCAACTGCCGGGCCGATGCATGGCGTTGGCCGATGCTGATGGTGCGCTGGCCGGTCTGCGCATCGTGCAGGAAATCCTGCTGGCGGCAGAACGCGCCCGCCAGAATGGCGGCCCGGAACACTACGTCGGCGACCGCGTGATGGAAGGCCTGAAGCTGGCGGCATTGGCGTTGACCAGTCATGCCATCTATCGCCTGCACCCGAAATGAAACGTAGATCCACGCCATGCGTGGATGCTGTTGGCGGATCACCATGGCATCAGCCAGGCATGGCCTGGCTCTACGGATGCATTTCCAGTAGATCCACGCCATGCGTGGATGCCTTTCAGAAATCCATCGTGGCCGACAACAGCACCGTCCTCGTCGCACCCAATGCGAGGCTCGACAACAACGGCATGCCCCAATACGCCTTGTTGGTCACGTTGTTCACGCTGGCGCGCAGGGCAAGCGGTCGGCTCGCCACCGTGGTGCTGTAGCGCGCACCCACATCAAACAACGTGCGCCCCGGCACCGACAGGCGATTGTCGGCACTGATGTACTGCTTTGACATCGCGGTGGCATTGCCGGTCAGGGTCAAGCCCTCCAGCGCCGGCACATCCCATTCCACGCCCAGCTTGGCCTGGCGTTGCGCAACGGCGGTAGCAATGCGGCCTTCATTCACGCCACCGGCGGTGCGGGTCAGCTTCGGCTGCACGTAGGCCACGCCGCCCAGCAGGCGCACGCCGTCCAGGGGCGCGCCGAAGAAGCCCCATTCCACGCCACGGTTACGCTGTTCGCCACCGAACGAGAAGATATTCGTGACCGGATCGGTGTAGCTGCTCGGGCGCTTGATCTCGTACACGCTGAAGGTGTGCGCGAAGCTGCCCAGGTCCAGCTTCAGGCCCAGCTCCTTCTGCTTGGTGCGGAAGGGTGCAAACACATCGCCGGCGTTGGCGGCGGTCATCGGCGCGGTGGCGCCCTGGCTTAGGCCTTCGATGTAGTTGGTGTAGACCGAAAGCTTATCGGTGGCCTTCGCCAGCAGGGCGGCGGCCGGGGTGGTGGCGCTCTCGTCATAGCGTGAGGTGCGCGTACCGCTGGCCACGTTGAAGGTCTCGCTGACCACCTGCTGGCGACGCACGCCTACGGTCAACTGCACGCGGTCATCGGCGAAGGACACGGTATCGGCGAAGCCGAGACTGTCCAGCCGCAGTTCGGTGTGCGAGATATGCGGCGCGATGAACGGCGCGGCCGGGCCCCACACCGGGTTGTACAGGTTGGTGGTCCAGTCCCAGCCCGGCACGCTGCGGCGGCCGTAGTCGTTCTGGGTGTGCTGGTAGTGGGTCACGTTTGCGGCCCATTGGTGGCCGACGCTGCCGGTACGGAAGCTGCCGCGCAGGCCAGCGTCACCGGACTGCTTCTTGATGTCGAACGCCAGCTGGCCGATCACGGTAGTGAAGTCACCTGCCGGGTTGAGTATCTGCGCGCTGATCGAGCCGTTGTAGCGGTAGTCGGTCTTGCTGGTGCCGTAGGCCAGGTAGGCCATCAGGTGTTCGTTGATGTCCAGCTCGCCGCGCAGCATCGCGCCCTTGTCCTGGCTGTCCACGTAGGCCCAGTCCGGATTGATCAGCGTGTCGCCACGCGGTGGCCGCGGAATCGCCACGCCCGGTGCCAGGCCGACACCACGGGCGGGGCCATCGACGCGGTCGTCGGCGCTGTACAGATCGGCGGACAGGCGGGCGCGCTCGCCGCGCCAATCCAGCGCCAGCGAGCCCAACTGCACCTTCTTGCTCTGCTTGCCCACTGCACCGTCGCCATCACGGTAAGCGCCGTTGAAGCGGATGCCGAACTGCTTGTCGGCGCCCAGACGGCGGCCCACATCGACGTGGGTGCCGAATTGCGCGTCGGAAGCGAAGTTGGCGCTGATCCGCAGCAACGGCTGCTCACCGGCACGCTTGGGCACCAAGTTGACGCTGCCACCAACCGAGCCGCCCGGCGGCATGCCGTTGAGCAGGGCGGACGGGCCCTTCAAGACCTCGATGCGCTCGAACATTTCCGGCGAGGTGCGGTAGTACGGCACCATGCCGCTGAGGCCATTGAAGGTGGTGTCGCTGGTGCTGGAGGCGAAGCCGCGGATGGCGTAGTTCTCGCTCCAGGAACCGGTGACGCCGTTGCTGAACACCGTCGGGTCGGTGGCGGCGATGACGTCAGTGAGGTCCTTGGCCTGGCGGTCGCGGATGAAGGCTTCGGTGTAGCTGACCGTACTGAACGGCGTGTCCATGAAGTCCTTGTCGCCGAGCAGGCCGACCCGGCCGCCGGAGGCCACCTGTCCGCCGGCATAGTCGCCGGTCACCCGGCGCTGTTCCTGCACCTGCACCGAGGGCAGAGTGGACGGCGCGGATTCGGCCAGCGCGGCAAACGAGGCCAGCAGCCCCATTGCCAGGACTGACACCCGGTAGCGCCGGGCCATCGGCGGATGCATCTGCCCGCGGCTCGCGGCGGCCGCTGCGGGCTGCAGGGGAGAGGAAAGGTGGTACACGGTCATGCCAGGTTCCTGTGAATCGCAGGTGCGAACGCGCCTGGCGCGCTGCCGACGGCAAGCACGGGGGAGGGCGCGGCGCAGGGTTGTCGGCTGGGTGAGGACCTGGCGGGGGATGAGCCACGGGCTCGTTTGCGGACGGCGGCGGTGTTGCGAACCACACGCATTCCGAATTAGTTGAGTAAATTAAACTAAACCATATGAAGCGGACAAGAGGGTCCCTTTGCTGGCACCCTCGCTACGGTATGAACATGCACCCTGAAACCCCGGCGTCGGCCCGTGGCCGTCCGCCCACCATCACCCCTGATCGTCTGGCCGACATCGGCATCAAGCTGGGCCTGCCGAACCTGACCATGGCCAACGTGGCCGCCGAGCTGGCGGTGACCCAGGCCGCGCTCTACAAGCGCGTGGCCAATCTGGAGGCCTTGAAGCGGCTGGTGGCCGACACGGTGTTCCAGCGCTGGCAGATTCCGCGAGCGTCGGCCGATGCACCGGGCGGTCTGCAGGCTTACCTGCTGGGGTTCGTGGATTCGCTGTGCGAAGTGGTGAAAGCGCACCCCGGGCTGCCGCCGTACCTGCTGCGTCGTTCGGTGGCGACCACGCCGATGCTGGAGAAGATCGCCTCGCACCAGGCCCATGTGGCCGAGGTGTTCGGCCTGCCGCTGGACAAGGCGCGCTGGCTGCTGGCCACGATCGCGTTCTACTGCATTGCCGGTGCGGATACGGTCTACGGGATTGCCGACGACGAAGAGGGCCAGGTGATCACCGAGTTCAAGCAGGGCATGCGTGCGCTGGTGATCGGTTCGCTGGAGGTGTTGGAACTTCGGTAGATCCACGCCATGCGTGGATGCCGTTGCACGGCTCCCCACGGCCCCATCCACGCATGGCGTGGATCTACAATGCAGCCATGCCTGCCACGCCCACCCTCGATGATCTGCGCCGCCATGCGGTGGCGCGCACGCTGTTCAAGCCCACCACGCTGCTGACCGCGATCCGTCGCCTGGGCTTCGTGCAGGCTGACCCGATCCGGGCGCCGGCACGCGCACAGGACCTGACCCTGCGCCATCGGGTGAAGGACTACCGTGCCGGTGATCTGGAGCGGCGTTATGCGCGCCTGCCGGTGGAGGAAGATTGCCTGGTGAACTACGGCTTCCTGCCGCGCGAATATCTGGCGCTGATGCATCCGCGCGTGTCCAAGCGCGCGTGGGACACCGAGACCCAGCGGCGTGCAGCGGATGTGCTGGCCTTCGTGCGCGAGCGCGGCAGCGTGCATCCGCGCGAGGTTGACCAGGCGTTCGCGCATGGTCGGGTGACCAACTACTGGGGCGGCACCAGCAATGCCAGCACGCACCTGCTGGATGGCATGCACTACCGCGGCCTGCTGCGCGTGCAACGGCGCGACAGCGGCACCCGCATCTATGCCGTAGCCGACCACGCGGAAGCTGATGCCAGCGAGCAGGCACAGATTGAACGCGCCGCCGCCCTGATTGATCTGGTGGTACGCAAGTACGCGCCGCTGCCGTCGGCCAGCCTGACTTATCTGGTGCGCCTGCTGGGCTATGGCGCACCGCATCTGGCCGAACAGACCCGGCAGGCGTTGATGCTGGCCAAGCAACAGCTGGCCAGCTGCACGCTGGACGGCACCACCTGGTACTGGCCGGCCGACGAGAACCCGCGCTCGCGCCGGCATGCGCCGGACGAAGAGGTACGCCTGCTGGCGCCGTTCGACCCGGTGGTGTGGGACCGCCGCCGCTTCGAGCTGCTGTGGGGCTGGGTCTACAAGTTCGAGGCCTACACACCTGCGCCGAAGCGGCAATACGGCTACTACGCGCTGCCGGTGCTGTGGCACGACCAGGTGGTGGGCTGGGCCAATCTCAGCGTACGCGACGGTGAATTGGCGTCCAGCGTGGGCTACGCCGGGAAGTCGCTGGCCCGCGACAAGGTGTTTCGTGGCGCGCTTGAAGAAGAACTGCAGCGCATGGCGGAGTTCCTGTAGCGCCCAGCGGCGCATGGGTGCCTATCGCTCCCGGTGCCCACCAAGGTGGGCATCTACCAAAGCAACGCCGCGCAGGCCCGGTAGTCGCCAACCTTGGTTGGCGCTGGCTTCCATCGGCGCCCACCAAGGTGGGCATCTACCGATTCCACCGCCCATGCGCCACCACCACCAACACCACCACGCCCGCGGCAACGCTGGTGTGACCGGACAGCGCGGCCAGACCGAAACCCACGCCCAACCCGCGCATGGCAAACACGGTGCTGAACACCAGCAGCGCCCAACCTGTGGCCCGCAGCTGCTGGGTTGCCTGCGCGCTCAGCACACGACGTAATACGTCCCGCTGATGACGCTCCATCGCCAGTGCCAGGCAGGCGAACGCGGCCAGCGACAACACGAACAGAATGACGTGGATCATGCGCTGGCCTCCGGTGCCGCAGTGCGTGACGCGGCAGACGGCCGTGCACGCCTCACCTTCGGCGCATGCCGCCAGGTGCGCCAGGCCAGCAGCGTGTGCAGGGCGGCCAATGCCAGTAGGGTCAGGTCGGTGCCAGCGAATGCCCAGTCGCCCGCGGCCAGCGTGCGCCACAGCGGATGCAGCGTGGTCACCGCAGTCAGCACCGGCAGCAGCGCCAGCAGCAACGCCGCCAGCAGGAACTGTTCGATCCATGCACGCTTCGGTGTGCGCAGCGTGGCGTGCACGAACATGGCCGCCCAGGCCAGGAAGAACGCATGCACCTCCCACGCCGCGCGCCCGTCCATGGTGACGGGCAGCAGGCGGTTCGCCCACAGGTAGGCCGCCATCGCCACCGACAGGCCGGCGACGGTGGCGATGTTGAGACGCTCGACCAGGCGGAAGCCGAAGTAGGGGCGCTGCGGATCAGGCAGCTGCGCACGGCGCTTGACCGTCCACAGCACCAGCCCGGTGCCGACCATGGCCGTGCCGGCCAGGCTGACGATGAAGTACAGCCAGCGCAGGGCGGCATCGGCGAAGCGGCCCAGGTGCAGGCCATACAGCACGCCCTGGGTATCGGCGGCGACGCCCGAGTGCTCCTTGACCTGCAGCAACTGCCCGCCACTGCCATCGAACAGCAGATAGTTCGGCGTGGTCGAAACACGGCTGGACTGCGCACGCACCACGGCCACGCGTGCGTTCTGGTCGACGGGATTCTGCACCTGCACGCTGCCCACCGATCCGGTTCCCCAGCGCTGCTCGGCCTGTTGCACCAGCGAACCAACGTTGGTGAGCGGGGCAGGCTGGCCCGCGGCCTTCTGCGGTGGCAGGAACGGGCGCATCTCGCTGACCACCTCGGCCTGCTGGCGCTTGTCGGGCAGTTTGGCCAGGCCCCACGGCATGTACAGCACCGCCAGCATCACCAGTCCGCTCCAGGTGATCATGAAGTGGAACGGCAGGCCGAGCACCGACAGCGCCGCATGCCCATCCAGCCATGAGCGCTGGCCCTTGCCCCAACGGAAGGTGAAGAAGTCGGCGAAGATCTTCTTGTGGGTGATCACGCCGCTGACGATCGCCACCAGCATGAACATCGCGCACAGGCCGACGATCCAGCGACCCCACATGGCTGGCATGTAGTGCAGATTGAAATGGAAGGCGTAGAAGAAGTCACCGCCGCCGGTGTCACGTGCCTGCAGCGGTGCACCGGTGCTGGCGTCGAACAGGCCCGAGTCGAAGCCATGCCGGCCACGCCCGCCCGGGCTGGCCCACATCGCCGACACCCACGGCATGCGCGTGCTCGGCAGGCTGAGGTTGATCTGGCTGGCCGCAGGCGTGTCGGCCATGATCGCCGTGACGGTACGCTGCGCAACCACAGCGGCGTCCGGCAACACGGACGGTGTGGCGATTTCCGGGCGGGTGTAGCGCGAGAGCTCGTCGCGGAAGTAGCTGGCGGTGCCGGTGAGGAACATCGCGTACAGGATCCATCCGGCCAGCAGCCCCACCCAGATATGCAGGTCGGACATGGTCTGGCGGATGCCGCGTGGCTTCGGAGTGCGATCGACCTTGCTCATGCAGCGCCTCCGTTGCCGACCGTCTGTGCGATCAACCACAAGGGCAACGCGACGAGGAGCAGGCCCAGCCACGCGCGCCACGCCGAGCGCACCGCGAACACCCAGACCACGGCGCCGGCGTACAGCAGGAAGCTGGCCAGCATGCCAGTGAACACGGCCTGGCGACCATCGATGGGCAGCGCCAGTGCCGCGATGCTGCACAGTGCGGCCAGCACATAGCCGCCGAACAACGCGGCGATGATGCGTGAGACCAGGGGCAGCCAGGTCAGCACGGAGGCGGTACGGGAAACGGTCAAAGCACTTCTCCAGGGCACCACGCGCAATGGCGTGGCGCCCTTGAAACGAGGATCAGAAATCGATGGTGGCCGACAGCAGGGCGGTGCGTGGCGTACCCAGCCCCGAGCCGAGGCTGCCCGCCCAGTACGCCTTGTTGGTCACGTTCTGCACGGTGGCACGCAGTACCAGCGGATGGCCGGCCGCTTGCGTCGCATAGCGGGCACCGAGATCGAACACGGTGCGGCCCGCCACCCACTGGCTGTTGTCAGCAGTGATGTAGCCCTTGGACAGGCTGACCGCGTTGCCGGTGAGGGTGAGGCCGGCCACGGTCGGCACGTCCCATTCGACGCCGAGCTTGCCCTGCCATTGCGGTGTGGCCGTCGCCAACCGACCTTCGTTGACGCCGCCCTGGGTACGGGTCAGCTTCGGCTGCAGCCAGCCGATGCCACCGAGCACGCGCAGCTGTTCGGTGGCCTGGCCGAACACGGTCCATTCCACGCCCCGGTTGCGTTGCTGGCCTCCGAACGAGAACACGTTGGTCGCCGGGTCGGTGTAGGAGCTGGGCTTTTCGATCTCGTACACGCTCAATGCGCTGGCCAAGCGGCCGAAGTCGAACTTGGCACCGACCTCGCGCTGGCGGGTCTTGAACGGCGGGAACACGTCGCCCGCGTTGGCGGCGGTTGCCGGGGCGGTGCTGCCCTGGCTCAGGCCTTCGATGTAATTGGCATACAGTGACAGGCGGTCGCTGGCCTTGAACAGCAGTGCACCGGCCGGGGTGTTGGCGCTGGCGTCGTAGCGTGCGGTGCGCTTGCCTGTGCCGCCATCGAAGGTATCGCTGAGCACGGTCTGGTGACGGATGCCCAGGGTCAGCTGCACACGATCATCGATGAAGGACAGCGTATCGGCGATGCCGAAGCTGGTGGTGCGCACTTCCGCGGTCTTCGGCAGCGACGCATCACTGAAGCTGCGGTCGATGGCAGGGCCCCACTGCGGGGTGTAGATATTGGTTACCCAATCGCGGGCCAGCAGGTTGCGCTTGAAGCCGAACTTCTGGTCGTGCTGGTACCAGGCTGCACTGATGGCCAGCGCGTGATCGACCGCGCCGGTGCGGAAACGCGCCGACAATCCGGCTTCGGCGGTGTCCTTGCTGTAGATGAAGCGTTGGTGGGCGAAGTTGTTGCGGAAGTCGCCGGCGGTGTTGGTGATCAGCGTGGTGGCACTGGCGATGGAGTCGAAATCGGTATGGCCGTGGCCGTAGCTGGCATGCGCCTGCAGGTAGTCATTGATGTCGAACGACCAGCGCAGTGCGGCGGCCTGGTCCTTGACGGTGCTGAAGGTCCAGTCCGGTGCAAACAGGGTGCTGGCTTTCGGCCGGCGGGGCACGGCCAGGCCGGGCGCCAGCGAGACGCCACGGTTGAGGCCATCCACATGGTCGCGGCTGCTGAACAGGTCCAGCGACACCTGCGAGCGCTCACCACGCCAGTCCAGGCCGAGCGATGCGAGCTGCGTCTTGTGCTGCTGGTGGTCGGTGGCGGTGTCGCCGTCGCGATGCACGGCATTGAGGCGTACGCCGAACTGCTTGTCCGCGCCGAAGCGGCGGCCGACATCCAGGTGACCGCCCCACTGCGCGTCGCTGCCGTAGCTGGCGGTGAAGCGGGTCAGCGGCGTGTCGCCTGCACGCTTGGGTACCACGTTAACCGCACCGCCCACCGAGCCACCGGGCGGCATGCCGTTGAGCAGCGCGGACGGGCCCTTCAGCACTTCGATGCTCTCGGCCAGTTCGGGAGTGACGCGGTAGTAGGGGATCAGCCCGTACAGGCCACCAAAGCCGATATCCGACGAGGCGACACCGAAACCGCGGATGTTGAAGTAGTCGGTGATGCCACCACTGGAGCCACTGTTGTAGACGCTGGGGTCGGTCAGTGCGATGACCCGCACCAGGTCCGGCGCCTGGATGTTGTCGATGAAGTCGGCGGTGTAGCGGGTGGTGTTGAACGGCGTGTCCATGAAGTCGAGCTCGCCGAGCAGGCCGACGCCGCTGCCGCGCGTGACCTGGCCGCCGGCGTAGGTATCGGTGGGTGCGGTCTTGTCGGCGCGCACGTTCACGGTGGGCAACTGGCGGGCGCCATCGGGTGCATCGTTGGCGTGTGCGGCGGTGGCGATCAGCAGGGTGGGCAGCAACGCCGCACGGGCGGCCAGAGACAGCGCCGAGCGGCGTGGGAGGGGCAGGGTTCGCAGGGGGAGGGACATGGCGGTTCTCGTGTGGTGGGTCGTGCGATCGGCCAGCACGGCGCCGTCTGTGACCTGCAGGGGCAGGACGACGCGGGCTGTGGAATGGCTGGCAGAGGGCACGGCACTGCCGCTGTGGCAGTGCTGCACGCGAGGTGCGTGGGCGATCTGTGGCTGGGTGGAACGAAGCGCGGGGCGCGGATACTGCGGGGTGGATCAGATATCGTCGGCGAGGTCGTCGAGGTCCTGCAGGCCACCGCCGCGTGCCAGCACGCGCTCGTAGTTGCGGCGGCGACGCTGGTCGGTCTCGGTGGTGGTCTCGCCACGTTTCCAGTAGCCGGCCACGGCAACGTCGCTGCGTGGCAGGCCGACCGTTTCGATGAAGTGGCGGCGCAGGGCACGCATTTCCTCGCGCTCGCCGGCCGCCCAGACCGTGCTGCCGGGTTCCGGCCGCAGTTGGCGCGCCTGCTGCAGCAACGGCACGTCACCGGTGGCGAGGCGGAGCACGCGGACACCTTCAATGGCGGGCAGTTCGTCTACCGGGAATGCATCATCCGAGGCGATCCAGGCCTCTGCGCGCAGGTCGGCCGGCCACTGCTGCAGCAATGCAAACAGGGCAGGGATGGCGCTTGGGTCGGCGAACAGGAGGGCGCAGGTGCCCTCGCGCTGCGGTACCTGCAGATGGGGGCGCGGTCCGGTCAGATCGAAGGCATCACCGGGGCGCAGCGCACGTACCCAGGCCAGCATCGGCCCCGGCGCCTCGTGCAGCACTACGTCCAGGGTGAACTGGCGGGTGTTGGGATCGAGGCTGCGCACGGTGTAGATCCGTGACACATCGCCGAACGTGGCGCCGAGCTGGATGCGCACGGCGGTGTTGGCACGCTGCCAGGGCGCGAGTTCTGCATGTTCCGGCAGCTGGACCACGAGGCGCAGCAGGCTGGCGCACGGCTGTGCAACCGCGACCACCTGGACCTGCAGCGCCTGCAGGCCGCGATCATGGTCGGCGCCGCGCAGCGGCCCGGCCGGGGTGATTGAAGTGGGGGACGCGGACATCGACAACGATCCTGGACACTGCAAATGCGAATTAGTTACATCATAGTAAACTAAATTGATCGTGCCGCAACCGGGGCCTGTCCACGGACCGCAGCGACGCGTTGA
>OFRL01000288.1_pt1 | contig 25828 bp, 26 predicted proteins | sample 1543121 | NCBI WGS metagenome assembly OFRL01 (sample SAMN07774228, study PRJEB24372) | wastewater metagenome | isolation source: Lake Maggiore Cannobio | place: Italy: Cannobio | collected 2016-01
GTATGTCGACAATGCCGCGATGCAGCTGGTGCGTAACCCGGGGCAGTTCGACGTGATCCTGACCGGCAATCTGTTCGGCGACATCCTGTCCGACCAGGCGAGCATGTGCGCGGGATCGATCGGGATGCTGCCTTCGGCCACGTTGGGAAGCTCGGGCAAGGGGCTGTATGAGCCGATCCACGGCTCGGCACCCGATATCGCCGGGCAGGGCAAGGCCAATCCGTGCGCGACGATCCTGTCGGCTGCAATGCTGTTGCGCTATTCGCTGGGGATGGAGGAAGCGGCTGACCGGATCGAGGCGGCGGTGACCGCGGCGCTGGCAAGTGGCGCGCGTACCGCGGATCTCGGCGGTGCGCTTTCCACCGAAGCGATGGGTGACGCGGTACTGAAGGCGCTTGCGTGAGCGCTGGTCCGCTCGAACTTGCGGGCGTCATTCCGACCTTCAACGAGCGGCGCAACGTGCCGATTCTCGTCGCTGCGCTCGACAAGGCGCTAGCCGGAAGGCGCTGGGAAGCGATCTTCGTCGATGACGACAGCCCCGACGGCACTGCGGAGGCGGCGCGCGAGCTGGGCCGGATCGACCCGCGCGTCCGTGTGATTCAGCGGATCGGGCGGCGCGGCCTCTCTTCGGCGACGATCGAGGGGATGTGCGCCACCGCCGCCCCGCACGTCGCGGTGATCGACGGCGACATGCAGCATGACGAAGCCTTGCTGCCGAAGATGCTCGACGCGCTGCAGGCCGACGCGGGCCTCGACGTGGCGATCGGGTCGCGCTTCGTCGATGGCGGTGGCACGGGCGAATGGGACAAGGACCGCGTCGCCAAATCGGCGCTGGCGACGAAGCTGTCGCGTCGCGTACTCAAGGTGGATCTCAGCGATCCGATGAGCGGGTTCTTCATGATCCGCAGCGAAGTGGTGCGCGAAATGGTGCCGCATCTCTCGGCAATCGGCTTCAAGATCCTGCTCGACATCATGACCGCAAGCCCGCGGCAATTGAGATTCGTCGAACTGCCCTATGTCTTCCGCACCCGGCAGGAGGGCGAGAGCAAGCTCGATCATGTCGTCGCGATGGAATATCTGATCGCGCTCTACGACCGGATGTTCGGCCGGGTGATCCCGGTACGGTTCGCGATGTTCTCTGCGATCGGTGCGCTGGGGGCGGGGATCCATTTCGGCGCGCTGTGGCTGTTCTACCGCCTGTTCGGGTACAGCTTCCTGACCGGAACGATCGTCGCGACGATGGTGGCGATGACGTTCAATTTCTTCCTCAACAATGCGCTCACCTATCGCGACGCGCGATTGAAGGGATTCCGCCAGTTGCTCGACGGCTGGATCGGTTTCTGCATCGTCTGCTCGGTCGGCGCTGTCGCCAATATCGGCGTGGCGGCGTTCCTGCACGACGTGCAGCAGGCGCAATGGGCGCCCTCCGCGCTAGCGGGAATCCTGGTCGCGGCGGTGTGGAATTTCGCACTGTCGTCGTGCTTCGTTTGGGGACGGTACTGAAGCTGCCTTATTGCCGCTTTGATCGCGCGTAAGGAAGGCAGGATGGTCTCTTCCCGCTTTCTGCTTTTTCCGTTCGCCTTATTATCGGTGAGCACCGCGCTTCCTGCCGCCGCGCAGGAGGCGGTGCCGGACTCCGAGGAAGAGGTGGTCGTCACCGCGCGGCGCTCGGGCGCGCCGATGTGGACGGTCGAGACACCGGCTGGCGTCGTGCTGCTCGTCGGCGAGATCACCGAAGTTCCCAAGGCCACCCCCTGGCACCCCGACCGGCTTGAAACGGCTACTGTGGGTGCGCAGCGCATCATTCTCGGGACCAAGGCCAAGGTTTCGCCGGGCGATATCCTGAGGATCATCTTCAAGGGTGGGAAGCTTACCAAGCTGCCCGACAAAGGCGTTGCCGCCGACTATCTCGACGCCAAGCGGCTGGCGCGGCTGCAGGCGCTCGAGAGCCGTTTCGGCCAGCGCTACGACCGGAGCAACTTCCTGATGACCGCCTTCGATCTGCTTTCGAAGCGGCTCGCGTTCAGCAAGGATACCACCGACGATGCAACCGATGTGGTGCGCAAGTCGGCACGCCGTGCGGGCATCGCCACGCGTCCGGTCGGTGAGGTGCGTGGCGAGGATATGCTCGACAATCTGTTTGCGGCGGCGCCGGCCAGCCACCTTCCCTGTCTCGACGCCGCGATGGCGGCGGCGGAGATCGGTCCTGAAATCGTGACTGCGCGGGGCAAGGCGTGGACCGGCTTCGACATTCCGGCGGTGATGGCCAATCCGCTGGAGACGGCGCTCGGACGTTGCTGGCCCTGGACCGACAGCAGCTTTGGCCAGGCGCTGCGCGGGCAGTGGATCGCGGCGATCGACGAAGCGATGGCGCAGCCGGGCGTGACCCTCGCGGTGGTGCCGATCCGGGTGCTGGCGGAGACCGACGGCGTGCTCGACCAGCTCGAAGGGCGCGATTTGTCGGTGACGGGGCCGAAGTGGCGCGTCGAGCGCTAGCTCAGGCCCAGCTCTGGAACCAGATCCATCGTTCGAACCCTCTGTCGCTGGACAGGGCAAGCGCGGAGAGAATCGGGTAGAAATAGGCGAAAAGCCCGACGCAGAGCACCAGATACCATTCGTCGTTGCGCTTCACCCGTGCAGCATAGTGCTGGAATGCCACTGCCAGCACGACCGACAGGAGGATGCCGGGCAGGTAGTAGTAATAATAGAAGCCCAGCGATTTGGGGATGACCGCCCAGACGCCCAGCGAAAAGGTCCACAGCATCGCGGTGGCGAGCGGTACGCCGGCCTTTTCGCGCAAACCCGCCCACCAGCATGCCGCGACGGCGACCAGCCCGCCCCACATGATCGCGGGATTGCCGATCAGCAGCACACCGCGCGTCGCACCCTGATCGGGTTCGTAGAAATACCAGATCGGGCGGATCATCAGCGGCCAGCTCCACCAATCCGACTGATAATTGTGGGGAGCGAGCTGCTGGGTCTGAAGCTCCAGCATTTCGAGCTGGAACGGTATCAACCGCGCCAGTGTCAGCGGATTCATCGCGTAGAAGAAAGCGGGAGTGAAGGTCAGGAAATAGGTGCCGATGCTGCCCCCCCCAAGGATCGCGAGACCGGAAAACCAGCCCATGCCGCCAAAGCGCTCAGCGTGTCCGCGCCGCAGACACAGGAACGCCAATCCCGCAAAGGCGACATAGGGGACCGCCGCCCATTTCACCGCAACCGCACTGCCGAACAGCACCGCGCATGCTGTCCAGCGCAAGGGCGCGCGCCGCGAATCGCCCTGCATGGTCCACAGGAATGCGGCGCCTGCCCAGACCACGAACAATCCCAGAAACGCGTCGAGCATCCCGATCCGCGCCTGAATGAAGACGAGCTGGCCCAGCATCGCGAACAGGGCCGCGAACAGGGCCGCTCGGGTCGCGCGCATGAGGAACCAGGTGAACGTATAGACACCTACGATCGTCAGGGCTCCGGCGAGGACGGACATCGCTCGCCAGCCGATCGGATTGTCGCCGAAGATGAGCATTCCAAGTGCTATCAACAACTTGCCGAGCATCGGATGCTCTATGTTCACCGGATGCGACAGCTCGATCAGCACCCGTGCGGCGGGAACGTAGTGCACCTCGTCGAACATCAGGATGCTGGGACGCTGTACGCCGATACCGAACAGCAACAGCGCGGCGATGCCGATCAGCAGCGCCAGCAGGACAGGGCGTTGTTCGAGGCGATCGAGCATTCGTGGAGTGCGATAGCGCAGCTTTGCGCATCCGTCACCCGCCCGCCCTTGCGTGCCTGTGGGCAACGCTTCTAGAGGGTTCGCCATGAAGCGTCGTACCGGACAAGATCGCGAGATCACCAAGACCTGGAAGCCTGCCACGCTCGCCGTGCGCGGGGGGACCGCCCGCAGCGAATGGGGCGAGACGAGCGAAGCGCTCTTCCTGACTTCGGGCTATGCCTATGATTGCGCGGGCGATGCTGCTGCGCGCTTCTCGGGCGATCAGCAGGGCATGACCTATTCGCGCCTGCAGAACCCGACGGTCGAGATGCTAGAGCAGCGCATCGCCCTGCTCGAAGGCGCCGAGGCTTGCCGCGCGACGGCATCGGGTATGGCGGCGATGACCGCCGCGTTGCTTTGCCAGCTGTCGGCGGGCGACCATCTGATCGGGGGGCGCGCGGCATTCGGCTCATGCCGCTGGCTGACCGACACGCAGCTTCCCAAGTTCGGGATCGAGACCACGGTCGTCGATGCACGCGATCCGCAGCAGTTCGTCGACGCGATCCGTCCGAACACCAAGGTGTTTTTCTTCGAGACGCCGGCCAACCCGACGATGGACGTGGTTGACCTGGAGGCCGTCTGCACGATCGCCCGCGACCGCGGCATCGTCACCGTGGTCGACAACGCTTTTGCCAGCCCGGCGCTGCAGCGGCCGATGGAGTTCGGCGCCGATGTCGTTGCCTATTCGGCGACCAAGATGATGGACGGGCAGGGCCGCGTGCTCGCCGGCGCGGTCTGCGGGACGCAGGACTTCATCGACAATACTTTGCTGCCCTTCACCCGCAACACCGGGCCGACGCTGTCGGCGTTTAATGCCTGGGTGGTGCTCAAGGGGCTGGAGACGCTCGATCTGCGCATTCAACGCCAGAGCGAGAATGCGCTCAAGGTCGCGCGCTTCCTCGAGGGGCGGGTCGCCAAGGTCAATTTCCCCGGCCTGCCCAGCCATCCGCAGCACGCGCTGGCAATGCGCCAGATGAGCGCCGCGGGACCGATCTTCTCGTTCGAGGTCGATGGCGGACGCGTGCAGGCGCACGGTCTGCTCGATGGGCTCGGGCTTATCGACATCTCGAACAATATCGGCGATTCTCGTTCGCTGATGACTCATCCGGCTTCCACCACGCACAGCGGCGTTGCCGAAGACCAGCGCCTGCTGATGGGCGTGGGCGAGGGGATGCTGCGCCTGAACGTGGGTCTCGAAGACCCGGAGGACCTGATCGCCGATCTCGATCAGGCCCTCGGTTCGGTCGGGTTGTGAAGGCGCTCTTCTCCCAGGAGGAAATCACGCGCGACATCGTCGTGCGCGTCTCGGTGAGTTATTTGCCCGAACAGTCGGAGCCCGATCGCGGGCGCTGGTTCTGGGCCTATCATATCCGCATCGAGAACCAGTCGCATCAGACGGTGCAATTGCTGACGCGCCACTGGATCATCACCGACGCCACCGGCCGGCAGCAGGAGGTGAAGGGCGAGGGCGTCGTCGGCGAGCAGCCGACGCTCGGCATGATCTGCGGCGCGCCGCTGTCGTTTGCCGGCCTCGTCTATCTCGTCAGCGGCGGCGACTTGTCTTCGCTGTTGCAGAACGGCGTGCATGCGGGCGACGCGTTGATGCTGCTCGCCGCGATCGTCTACGCGTTGTACGGCGTGCTGCTGAAGCGCTGGAATCTGCCGATCACCGGGTGGCAGTCGACCTACATGCAGGCGCTGTGTGCGCTGGCGGTGATGTTTCCCGCATTTCTCGCAACGCCGGCGCCGCTGCGGCAGGTCAACGCCGCAACGCTGCCGCTGATCATCTATGCCGGCGCGCTGGCCTCGGTGGTGCTGCCGTTCCTGTGGATCCGCGGTGTCGCGCAGCTCGGCCCGAACCGCTGCGCGATCTTCATGAACCTGTTGCCGGTGCTGACCGCCGCGGCCGCGATCGTGATGCTGGGCGAGCCGGTGAAGCCATTCCATGTCATCGGCGGCGGCCTCGCGCTACTCGGCGTCGCTTGCGCACAGGCCTTTCCGCGGCCGCTGCGCGCGGCGCGGCAAGGGCTGGGGCCTCTCGGGCACTCGTGAGGGACGGAATGGTGTCGTTGAAGGTCACCATTCCCGCGATCAGCGATCAAGGTCGGGTGCTCGATCAAGGTCGGGTGCTTCTCGACCCGTCTTGATCATGCCGGCGCCGGCAGCAGTCTCGTCTCGCTCGGCGGCAACAGGTCAATCGCGCGCTCGGCTCGCGAGGTGAAATAGTCCCAGGCCTTCTCGTGCCCGAAATAAACGAACGGACCAAGTATGAAGCCGCTGGCCGACAGGATCGTCGCTTCCGTGATGTTCCGTACCACCACATAGTTGGTGGTGAAGTCGACCACGGTTGCGATCGTGCGGTAGGTGATGGTCTTGGCGAGGGCGCGGCTGATCGTGACGCTGCCGTCGGCTGATTGAGCGTCCTCTGCCGGCGGTGCAAGCGCGCGCAGGGCGACCGGGGTATCAGACGATCTGAAGTAGTTCCAGGCGGCTTCGTGGGCCAGATAGAACAGAGGGCCGGCGACCAGGTTGAAGGATGACAGACCGGCCGCGGTGGCGAGTTCACCGATCACCAGATAGTTCGTGGTGAAGTCGAGGCTGGTGACGATGACGCGGAATGTGATGGTCTTGGCGACGGTGCGCCCAAGCGCGAGCTTCGGCAGCAGCGTCAACGGCAGCTTGACCGGGAGCTGGTTCAGCAAGGACGCGGAGCGCGCAGAATTTTGACGCGCGGTCGCAACCGATTTTCGATTGCGGCGACGCAAGCCGGGCAGAATGTTGGGAGCGAGCATGGCTGCGCCGCCAATCAGGAGGCCAGGAACCAGCGCGACCTCGATCAGGGCCGCGCCCACAATGACTGCAACCCCTATCGTCACGTATTGCTTCATCGCCTGACCCTCGGTGGCCCAGATTGGCGACGAGGATAGCCGTGTTGCGTATAAGAAAAATGTCACATTCCGGCGTCGCGGCCCGGCGGTCTCGCCGTTTTGATCGCATGCGAGAGGCCACGGCAGAATAGAGCGCTGGGTTCAGTGATCACCTGTTCGATGAAGCGGAGTGATCCCGATGCGTGCTGGCTTGCGTTCTTCCTTGGCCTTGACGTTGCCCCTTGTGATTCTGTGGACTGCGGTTGCCGATGCCGCGACGGCACATCACCGCCGCGTACGACCGCACCTCATCATCCGCCCAAGTGAACAGGTGGCTCCTCCGACCTGGTACAGGTATCCGGGCTTCGGGCCGATCCCGCCGGGCGAGAACAGAAATCTCGATCCGTCGACGCGCGGCGGCGGCTGAGGTCGATCAGGGGCGCGCCGAATGCTGTCCGGCGGCGTCTTCGATTCGATCGGGTGGTTGGCCAGGGGAGGCCAAGGTCTTGAGCGTGGCGGAGAGGGAGGGATTCGAACCCTCGATACAGCTTGAGACCGTATGACGCTTTAGCAAAGCGTTGCCTTCAGCCACTCGGCCACCTCTCCGGTGGCGCCGATATGCCCGACTGGACGCTGAGCCGCAAGCGGCAGATTCAGATTGCGACAAGGTGATTTGGTGGCAGCTCCACGGCTGGCCGCCTCGGGATGGCCGTCGAGCCTTTATATAGGGCGCCGATTGGGGAGCTCGGGTCAGCGATAGCGCAGAAAAACCAAGCTAAAACAATGGCTTGAATGGATGTTGGGTGGCGATGGCAAGTCGCCTGTCGCGGGCCTGTTGAAAACCGGTCGCGCCGGCTCACTCCGCGCTGGTGCCGCGGTGCAGGTCGGCCTCGATCTGCAATCTGGTGCCGCCGCCGAAGCGGGCGCGGTAGACCTGCAGGTTCTCCATGATCCGCTGGACGTAGTTCCGCGTCTCCGAGAACGGAATCAGCTCGACCCAGTCGACCGCGTCGACCTTGGGGTCGCGCGGATCGCCGTAGCGCTCGATCCACTTCTTCACGCTGCCCCGGCCGGCATTGTAGGCGGCGAAGGTCAGGATGTAGGAGCCGCGATAGTCCTCGAGCAGGCCGCCGAGCTCGGCCGCGCCGAGCATCGCATTGTAGACCGGATCGGTCTTCATCCGGTTGAGGTCGAAGCCGATGCCGGCGCGCTTGCAGACATAGCGTCCGGCGTCCGGCGTCACCTGCATCAGGCCATAGGCCTGCGCCGGCGACACCACGGCGGGATTGAACGCGCTCTCCTGGCGCGCAATCGCGTAGACGACGCTCTGTTCGACCTCGGGCCCGACCTGGCGGAACGACGGGATGCCGTTCACCGGATAGGCGTAGTGGTCGAACGGCAGTCCGCGGTTGAGTGCCGACTTGCCCATCAGCAGCATGCCGCGGGCGTCGCCATTGCGCGCGGTCAGCTCGCCGAGGCCGGCCAGCGCTTCCGGATCGCCATTGTCGCCCATGTCGCTAAAGATCGGAATCGCGAGCTCGCGCGCGTCGATTTCGTAGAGCAGCCCGACTGCGCGCACGATCTCCAGCCGATCGGCACCGCGGCCGCGCGGCGCGCTGTTCAGCTCGATCTGCGGCAAGCCGAGTTTTGCGCGCGCGAGCTGACCGTAATAGCTGGTCGACTGCTCGGCCGCGCGTGCATAGGCGGCGCGCGCCTCCTGGCCGCGGCCGGCGGCTTCCGCGGCGCGGCCCTGCCAATAGCCGGCACGCGCCAGCGCAGTCGGGTTGGCGCTGCCGACGCCGATCCGCGCGAAGTGCTGGGCGGCGAGGGAGGGATCGTCGAGAAAGCGCAGCGCGATCCAGCCTGCGGTGAATTCCTGCTCGGTCTTGTAGATGTCGCGGGCGGGCAGTGCCGCGTCGCGCGCGATCAGATAGGCGGTGCGAAACTCGTTGACGTCGATCATCTTGCGCGCCAGCAGGCGGCGCTCGACCCACCATTCGTCGACGTTGTAGAGACGCGAGGCCTCCTTCGGTGCGCTCAGCATCAGCCGGGCGGCCTCCGTGAATTTCTCTTCGCGGCGGAGCAGCTGGATCTTGGCGAACAGATAGCCGGTGTCGCCGGACAGGTCACTCGGGACCGCTTCCAGCAGCGCACGCAGGTTCGAGCCCTTGCGGTTGGCCGCGATGCGCGCCTTGGCAAGTGCCAGATAGCCGGAGCCGAGACGCTTGGCCGCGCGGATGCCGGCGGCCTCGTTGTCGGTGCCGTAGAGCATGGTGTCCATGCGCGCCTTGTGGTCGCCGGCGGTCAGGAACGAGCCGAACAGATCGAGCGCGGTGGTTTCGGTGTCCTCGCTCATCGGGTCGTTGCGCCAGGCTTCGCGCACCAAACGTTCGGCATTGCCGCGGTCACCGCGGCCGATCATCACCTTGGCGAGTGCGAGCCGGCCCTTGGCCGAGACCGGCGATTCATTCTGGAACCAGGCCCAGACTGTGGAGTCGTCGCGATGGTCGTCCCATAGCGATGCTTCGATGCGGCGGCGCAGGAAGGTCTGTGACGGCCAGCTCGGATTGGCGTCAAGGAAGGCGCGGTAGCGCTCGACCGAAGCGCCATTGTCCTCGCTGCGCAGGATCAGCCATTCTGCAAGCTTGCGCGCCACCGGATCGGAGATCGAGGCTTCAGCCTCGGTGGCATCAGAAGGCCTGCGCTTGCGCAGCAACTCGACGACGCTGGCAAGCGCGTCCTTGTCCGACTGCGACGTCGATGATGTTGCAGCCACCGCGGCAGGCAGCACCGGCTTGCGCACGATCGGCGCGGCATGCTGGCGGGTTGCCGGAACCAGCGCGGGGGCGGCGGCGCGGGCAGGCGCCGGCTTGTTCGTCGGCAGACTTCCTGTTGCGGCCGGGGAGGCGGGCTTGGATGCCGTGGTCTTGGACTCGGTCGTCTTGGACGCAGTGGCCTTCGACGTCGTGCCCTTGGCTTCGGTGGTCTTCGCGGCCGTTGCCTTGGGAGCGTCGGTCTTGGCAGAAGCGGCCTTGGCGCCGTCGGTCTTGACCGCACTCGACCTGGAGGAGGTCGTCTTTGCCGCGTCGGTATGCTTGGCTTCGCTCTTCTTGCTTTCGCTCTTCTTGGCTTCGCCGTTCTTGGCTGCTGCCGGCTTTGAGCCAGCCACCTTGGAACCCGTGCTCCTTGCAGCCGTATCCTGAGCAGCCGGCTTTGCGGCCGGAACATCCTCGGCGGCCTGAACATCGGGCGTGATGGCGGCAAGGCCGACCACCAGCGCCAGGCTCGTCGCCAGCGCCGTCGACCGCAATGTGCCTGCGCGAACGGAACGGATCACAGAAGTCCTCTGCGGCCCCGAATCAACCGGTCGTTTGGGCCATGGGTTCTTATTTGATTGAAAACGTAGACAAAATACTAAGAAGCCTGCCGGTGCGGCTGTTTGCGCCAGCACAACGGCAAAATCGCGGCTGGACGCGGTATTGCGCGCCGCAGATTACCGTTGGGAATAGGTACGGTACGGCCCTTTCGCCTGTCGGCCAGACCCGATATGAATTGCCCTTCATGGCGTTTCGCATCAACCGGGTGCCGGTTGCACGGACGTGAAGCACGACAACAACAAGGGTCCGTCGACCTAGCCTTTAGCCTGAAGCGTTTGGAGGAAGTCCATGGCAGCCAAGACAAAATTCCGGGGATCATTCACTGCCTTGGTGACGCCCTTCAAAAACGGCTCGGTCGATGAGGCGGCGTTCCGCGGCCTCGTGAACTGGCAGATCGCCGAGGGTACGCACGGCCTGGTGCCGGTCGGCACCACGGGTGAGAGCCCGACGCTGAGCCATGACGAGCACAAGCGCGTGGTCGAGTGGTGCATCGAGGAGGCCAAGGGCCGGGTGCCCGTGATCGCCGGTGCCGGCTCGAATTCGACCAAGGAGGCGATCGAGCTCGCCGAGCACGCCGAGAAGGCCGGCGCCAACGCCGTGCTGGTGGTGACGCCGTACTACAACAAGCCAACCCAGGAAGGCATGTACCAGCACTTCAAGGCGATCAACGATGCGATCGGGATTCCGATCATCATCTACAACATCCCGCCGCGCTCGGTGATCGACATGTCGGTCGACACCATGAAGCGGCTGTTCGAGCTGAAGAACATCGCCGGCGTCAAGGACGCGACCGCCAGCATGGTGCGTGTGTCGCAGCAGCGCGCGGCGATGGGCGAGGACTTCAACCAGCTGTCCGGCGAGGACGCCACCATCATCGGCTACATGGCGCATGGCGGCCATGGCTGCATCTCGGTCACCTCGAACGTCGCGCCGCGGCTGTGCTCCGAGTTCCAGACCGCCTGGCAGAAGGGCGATGTCACCACCGCGTTGAAGATCCATGACAAGCTGATGCCGCTGCACACCAACCTGTTCATCGAGAGCAATCCCGCGCCGGTGAAGTATGCGATGTCGCTGCTCGGCAAGCTGGACGAGAAGCTGCGCCTGCCGATGGTGCCGGTCTCTGAATCGACCCGCCAGGCCGTCCGCAGCGCCATGGTGCATGCCGGCCTGATCAACTGAACCGGGACCGTGCCGCCGTGAATGATGCCGTACGCAATGTCGAACAGAAGGGGATGGGGATGCTGAAGGAATTCCGCGAATTCGCCATGAAGGGCAATGTCGTCGACCTCGCCGTCGGCGTCATCATCGGTGCAGCCTTCGGCGCGATCGTCACCTCGCTGGTGGGCGACATCATCATGCCGATCATCGGCGCGATCACCGGTGGTCTCGACTTCTCCAACTACTTCACCGGGCTTTCCAAGGCGGTCACCGCAACCAACCTGGCCGACGCCAAGAAGCAGGGCGCGGTGCTGGCCTGGGGCAACTTCCTGACGCTGACGCTGAACTTCCTGATCATCGCCTTCGTCCTGTTCCTGGTCATTCGCGCCATGAACCAGTTCAAGCGCAAGGATGAGGCCAAGCCCGCCGAACCGCCGAAGCCGTCCGACGAGGTCGTGCTGCTGACGGAAATCCGCGACCTCCTCAAGAAGAGCTAAAGTGGCCGACAAGAACGAACGCCCGATCAAGGTTGTCGCCGAAAACCGAAAGGCCCGCTTCAACTACGCCATCGAGGACACGATCGAGGCCGGCATCTCGCTGACCGGCACCGAGGTGAAGTCGATCCGCAGCGGCAAGAGCACGATCGCGGAATCCTATGCGGATTCCAAGAACGGCGAGCTGTGGCTGATCAACGCCAACATCCCGGAATATCTCCAGGCCAACCGCTTCAACCACGAGCCGAAGCGGCCGCGAAAGCTGCTGCTGCATCGCAAGCAGATCAACAAGCTGCTCGGGGCGGTCGACCGCGAGGGCATGACGCTCATTCCGCTAAAACTGTACTTCAATGAGCGCGGCCGTGCCAAACTGCTGCTCGCGATCGCCAAGGGCAAGAAGCTGCACGACAAGCGCGAGAGCGAGAAGAAGCGCGACTGGTCCCGCGAAAAGGGCCGCTTGTTGCGGGCGCGGGGGTAGCGTTCAAGTCGTCATTTCGGATGACGACGGATGGAGATGGGCCGATGAGCCAAGGCAGCCTCACCGACGTTGACTGGAGCAAGATCCCGGCGCCGAAGGACGATGGCGGCGCGGCGCACCTCTCGGGCATGACGATCCCGCCCGTGACCTTGCGGGCCACCAACGACACGTCGGTGACGCTGTCGGCGCTCGAGGGTCGCACCGTGGTGTTCGCCTATCCGCGAACCGGCGAGCCCGGCAAGATCGGGCTGGTCGACGATTGGGACATGATCCCGGGTGCGCGCGGCTGTACGCCGCAGACCTGCGCCTTCCGCGACCTGTTCGCCGAGCTGAAGGCCGCCGGTGCCGCGCAGGTGTTCGGGCTGTCGACGCAAAGCAATGACTATCAGATCGAGATGGCGTCGCGCCTGCATTTGCCGTTCCCGGTGCTGTCGGACGAGGCGCTCGAACTCACCCACGCGCTGAGGTTGCCGACGATGTCGGTGGCGGGCCTGACCCTGATCAAGCGGCTGGCGCTTGTGATCGACGACGCCCGCATCACGCACGTGTTCTATCCGGTGTTCCCACCCGACCGGAACGCCGGCGACGTGCTGGAATGGCTGAAGGACAATCCGCGGAAGAACTAGCTGGAGCAGTCGTCGCAGGGAGCGCTGCTAAAATATCGAAAACAACCCCATGCAAAGCAGCCGGCAGCGGCCGGCGTTCGACCAAGCAACTTGACACGTCGGGCAACTCAGGGGTACTTTTCTAGTATTCCGAAATTTCGCTGATGTCCTCAGCCCCGCAGGCCGTCGCTTATGGCATTTGCGGGGTTCTGCAACTGGCGTCAGGACAATCCGATCGTTCGTTAGAACACGTCGATCGTCGGGAAGCGGGGGTCGCCGGTTAGGCAATCCCAGAGATAGACCGCCAGACCGACGTCGCCGGTCCATAACGAATAGCGGCCGCGTCCGAGCTCCGACCTTGCTTCGCGGCATTGGGCGATGGCCGTCATCGCGAACGATCGTGCCCGTTCAAGCCAATGGGCGTCGCCGATCCGGCGGAACAGCTTCAGGAAGGCGTAGCCGTTGCCGCCTGTGCCGTGACAGAGGTTGGAGCCCTTGCTGAGCGGGCCGGCGTTCCAGGTAAAGTCGCCGCCCTGCCGGAGCAACTCGTCCAGCTCACGCGATTGCAAGGGCGCGTCGGCAAACGTCGTGACCATGCCTGGTGCGCCGTGGCAGTGCTGGCACAGACGCGCGGTGCCGCCGGCGACGGCCGGCCAGTTGATGCCTGCGGCGGTTCGCCACGCGTTCCGTGTCAGGGTCTGCGGCATGATCGTGGTCAGCGACGCGCGCTGCTCTTCTTCCAGCCAGCTCCAGCCGCGCAGCAACGGGATCATGTTCCCGGCATAGCCGTGCACGGGACCAAGCCAACGGTGATGATGACCGTACAGATCCTGTCGCCACAGCGGTCCCAGCTCGGTGTCTTCCAGCTCGGACAAGAGCCGAGCCGCCTGCATCTTGAACAGGGCGCGCCAACGCTCTTCACCGGTCATCTCGTGCATGTGGATGCAAGCCAGCATTGAGCCGGGCATGCCCCACATCAGTTCGCGGATTGGGAGCGAACTGTTTGCTTCGGCGCGGTCATAGATTTGAGAGGCGACTGCAGCGTCGGGTTGCAGCCGCATCACGAGGAGGAGACTGCCAAGATCGCCGAACAGGAGTGATCCGTGTGCCGAGTAATCCCGTTCTGCGAACTCGGCCCTGTTGTTCTCGATCAGCCGCGGCAGGATCGGACTGAAATCGAATGAGGCCTTCGTCGCCCCAACCCACTTGAGATAGTTGAGCGCCCAGATCATCCCTGTGGCACCGAAGTAGAAGCTCGCGGTGCCGTCCGGCAAGCCGTCATCACTTGGGTGTGCCGGCCAGAAGTCCACGGGGTCAAAGCCGGCGAGCGCGTCGGCAACGATCTCCCCGATTGCCGTCGTCACCTCGTCCGCGTCCCAGTCGATAGGACGCAACGGCACGTATGGATTGTCCGGCATGGTGCTCCCACGCTTCGTCAGGTCTCCAGATCCCTGCGCACTGTCGCGAACACCTTGCGGAACATGTCGGTCGTCAGCACGCCTGTGTTCGTGTTGTAGCGCGAGCAGTGGTAGCTGTCGTAGAGCTTGTACTTGCCGACGCTATGCACGGCGCCGTGCACAAACGGCGCCGCGGCCAGGCGAACGCCCAATGCCTTCAGGGTCGATTCGTGGGCGATGCGTCCGAGCAGCACGATGGCCCACACCTTCGGCATCGCAGCGATGGTGGCGCTGAGGAACTGCCGGCAGGTGTTGATCTCGGCCGGCAGCGGCTTGTTCTGCGGCGGCACACAGCGCACCGCGTTGCTGATCCGGCTGTCGACCAGCGTCAGGCCATCGTCCGGCCGCGCCTGATAGACGCCGCTGGCGAAGCCATATTCGAGCAGGGTCGCATAGAGCAGGTCCCCGGCGTAGTCGCCGGTGAAGGGACGGCCGGTCCGGTTGGCGCCCTGCATACCGGGCGCAAGGCCGACGATCAGCAACCGCGCGTTCGGATCGCCGAACGACTCCACCGGGGAGTTGAACCAGTCCGGGTTGCGCGCGCGGGCTTCTGCGCGGAAGTTGGCCAGCCTTGGACAGAGCTGGCAGTTGCTGTCGGGACGCTGCGGTGCGGCGACGAGATTACTCGTCGAAATCGTCATCGGCTCCCCGTGGGGCCATCGTGGTCGCGCGCTGCAGGAATTGCGGGGAGTGGTGACGCGGTTCGCGCGGCGCCGGCCGTTCGGACGGATCGCGGCCAAGCTTGGATTGCAGCTCGACCAGGTCGGTGAAGACGTCGGCCTGGCGGCGCAGCTCGTCGGCGATCATCGGCGGCTGGCTGGCAATCGTGGAGATCACGGTGACGCGAACGCCACGACGCTGCACGGCCTCGACCAGCGAGCGGAAATCGCCGTCGCCGGAAAACAGAATCATCTGATCGATGTGCTCGGCAAGTTCCATGGCATCGACGGCGAGCTCGATGTCCATATTGCCCTTCACCTTGCGGCGGCCGCTGGCGTCGATGAATTCCTTGGTCGCCTTGGTGACGACGGTGTAGCCGTTGTAGTCGAGCCAGTCGATCAACGGACGGATCGACGAATACTCCTGATCCTCGATGATCGCCGTGTAGTAGAATGCTCGCAGCAGTGTTCCTCGGCTCTGGAATTCCTTGAGGAGGCGTTTGTAGTCGATGTCGAAGCCGAGGGTCTTTGCGGTTGCATAAAGATTGGCTCCGTCGATGAAGAGCGCGATCTTGTTGGAAACAGGTGACGACATCAAAGTGTTCTCGCGTAGTTGTTAGTGTTCTTAGCGCAACGACGACCGACCGCGCGCAATTTCCAGCGTTGCTGCCTAAAGTTCAGTGAATCTTTCCCTACGACAATCACCACCGCAATTATGGTGAGGCGAGGGCAAAAAGCCTAGACTTTTGACATTGCAATGAAGAGATTTACTTGTCTGGGACGGCAACCTAGCCATGTCGTCAGACGCTCCGGCCCTTCTGGCCCCGGCGGACCGGGTTATCAGAGCCTGTTGGGAAGGCAAATCACAAATTTTACCTTGCGAAACCGGGACTAGCCCTATAACTAACCCTCATAACCTACATGTTCGGTCCCTTTTACCACGGAGCGCCTCGAGATGGCTCGCGTCACCGTCGAAGATTGCATTGATAAGGTCGACAATCGCTTCGACCTCGTCCTGTTGGCTGCGCATCGCGCCCGGATGATCTCGTCGGGGTCGCAACTCACGGTTGATCGCGACAACGACAAGAACCCGGTCGTTTCGTTGCGCGAGATCGCCGATTCGACGATCTCGCCGGAAGACCTCAAGGAGGAACTGGTACACTCCCTGCAGAAGTTCGTCGAGGTGGACGAGCCCGAGCCGGACACTGTGCCGCTGATCGGTTCCGCTGGTGCCAGCGTTGACGCCGACGACACCGAGGTCGCGGTCGAGCGCATGACCGAGGAAGAGCTGCTGAAGGGCCTCGAAGGCCTCGCTCCCCCGGAAGAGCAGCCCGAGGAAGACGAGTAAGCCCGTCGTTCAGCTGCCTCGTTTGGAACGGATTTGAAAAAGGCCCGGACATTGCTCCGGGCCTTTGCTTTTGTTGACAATTTCGCTGTTACGGTGCGTCCTATGCGGGCGCGGGAAATTGAATGGTCCCAGGGCCCGCGCGGGGTGCAGCTTCGTTCGAAAGCGCACTAGATTGAGGAAGGGACGCTTCGGTCCCGCGCGAGAGGCAGCGAGTTCATGGCGTATCGACGCCGCAGTTCCATCCAGATGCAGGCTGCAACCGAAACGGTTGCGGTGGCGCCGGCGTCGTCCGCGGCGGAGCGGCCGGCCAGGCCGCGGACGCGCATGATGCGACAATATGACCTTGTCGAGCGCGTCCGTTCCTACAACCCCGACACCAACGAAGACCTGCTCAACCGCGCCTATGTCTACGCCATGAAGGCGCACGGCACCCAGACGCGTGCCTCCGGCGATCCCTATTTCTCGCATCCGCTCGAGGTCGCCGCGATCCTCACCAACCTCAAGCTCGACGACGCCACGATCGTGGCGGCGCTGCTGCACGACACGATCGAGGACACCGAGGCGACGCGGGCCGAGATCGACCATGTGTTCGGCCACGAGATCGGCGCGCTGGTCGAAGGCCTCACCAAGCTGAAGCGGCTGGAACTCGTGTCGCGCGAGGCCAAGCAGGCCGAGAATTTGCGCAAGCTGCTGCTGGCGATCGCCGACGACGTCCGCGTGCTCTTGATCAAGCTCGCAGATCGCCTGCACAACATGCGGACCATGGAGTTCATGCCGCCGGCCTCGCGGCGCCGCATCGCCGATGAGACGCTGGACATCTATGCGCCGCTGGCCGGCCGCATGGGTATGCAGGAGATGCGCGAAGAGCTCGAGGACCTGTCGTTCTTCGTGCTCGATCCCGAGGCCTATGCCGTGGTCCAGCAGCGGCTCGATTCCCTGGCCGAGCGCAACCGCAATCTGATCGGCGAGATCGAAACCCAGCTCTCCAAGAACCTGCAGAAGAACGGCATCACCGCGCGGGTGTTCGGTCGCCGCAAGCAGCCGTTTTCGATCTGGACCAAGATGGAGCGCAAGTCGGTCGGCTTCGAGCAGCTGTCCGACATCTACGGCTTCCGCGTCATCCTCGACGACGTCGGCGCCTGCTACCGCGCGCTCGGCATCGTGCACACCACCTGGCCGGTGGTGCCGGGCCGCTTCAAGGACTACATCTCGACCCCGAAGCAGAACGACTACCGCTCGATCCACACCACGGTGATCGGTCCGGGCAAGCAACGCGTCGAATTGCAGATCCGCACCGAGGAGATGAACCAGATCGCCGAGTTCGGCATCGCCGCGCATGCCTTCTACAAGGAAGGGGCCGGCTCGCCGCATGAGCGGCTCAAGCACGAATCCAACGCCTTCGCCTGGCTGCGCCACACCATCGGCATCCTCTCGGAGAGCTCCAATCCGGAAGAATTCCTCGAGCACACCAAGCTCGAGCTGTTCCATGACCAGGTGTTCTGCTTCACCCCGAAGGGCAAGCTGATCGCACTGCCGCGCAACGCCAACGTGATCGACTTCGCCTATGCGGTGCACACCGCCGTCGGCAACAGCGCGGTCGGCTGCAAGATCAACGGCAAGTTCGCGCCGTTGTCGTCCGAGCTGCAGAACGGCGACGAGGTCGAGGTGCTGACCTCGAAGGCGCAGTCGGCGCCGCCATCGGCGTGGGAGGCGCTCGCCCGCACCGGCAAGGCGCGCGCCGCGATCCGGCGTGCCACCCGCGATGCCGTGCGCGACCAGTATGCCGGCCTCGGCCGCCGAATCGTCGACCGCCTGTTTGCCCGCGCCAAGATCGAATATGCCGACGACAAATTGAAGGGCGCGTTGCCGCGGCTCGCGCGCACCTCGATCGAGGAGGTGATGGCCTCGGTTGGACGCGGCGAGATCAAGGCTTCCGATGTCGCGCGCGCGATGTATCCCGACTACAAGGAAGAGCGGCTGGTGCGCTACGGCGCCAAGAAGGGGCTTGCCGCCAAGCTGAAGACACAGACCCCGCCGCATCCGGCGCGCGCCGCCTCGGTGATTCCGGTGCGCGGCATCAACTCCGACCTGCCGGTGAAGTTCGCGCCGAACGGCGGCGCGGTGCCGGGCGACCGCATCGTCGGCATCGTCACGCCGGGCGAGGGGATCACGATCTATCCGATCCAGTCGCCGGCGCTGAAGGATTTCGAGGAGGAGCCGGAGCGCTGGCTCGACGTGCGCTGGGACATCGACGAGACCATGCCGCAGCGCTTCCCGGCGCGGATCCTGGTGCACAATGTCAACGAACCCGGCAGCCTCGCCCAGATCGCGACCGTGATCGCCGAGCATGACGGCAATATCGACAACATCCACATGTCGCGTCAATCGCCCGACTTCACGGAGCTGACCATCGATCTTGAGGTCTATGACCTCAAGCATCTCAGCGCTATCATCGCGCAGTTGCGCGCCAAGGCCGTCGTTGCACGGGTCGAGCGCGTCAATGGGTAAGGATCGATGCGCGCGGCGTCGGCGGGCGGAAGCGACCCCGTCCTGCAAACGGCGACGCCCGTGCCCGACAGGCTCGGACTACAGGTCAGAGACATGTTAAAGGCTGCTCCGCTCCGTCTCGGTATCAACGTCGATCACGTCGCGACCCTGCGCAATGCGCGGGGCGGGGCGCGGCCCGACCCGGTGCGGCTGGCGCTTGCTGCGATCGCGGCCGGCGCCGATGGCATCACCGCGCATCTGCGCGAGGATCGCCGCCATATCCGTGACGAAGACATGGCGCGGCTCAAGGCCGAGATATCGAGGCCGCTGAATTTCGAGATGGCGGCGACCGACGACATGCTGCGGATCTCGCTCGCCACCAAGCCTCACGCGGTCTGCCTGGTACCGGAACGGCGCCAGGAGCTCACCACCGAAGGCGGCCTCGACGTGGTCGGCCAGCACAATGCGCTGGCCCCGTTCATCGCGCGGCTCAATGATGCCGGCATCCGGGTCTCGCTGTTCATTGCGGCCGATCCCAGGCAGATCGAGATGGCCGCGAAGCTGAAGGCACCCGTGATCGAGATCCACACCGGCGGCTGGTGCGACGCCGTCGTCGATGGCCACAAGGACAAGGCGGACGCCGAATGGAAGCGCATCGTCGACGGCGCAAGGCTCGCGCAGGCGGCCGGGCTCGAGGTCCATGCCGGCCACGGGCTCGACTATGAGACCGCGGAGACGATCTCGGCGCTGCCGGAAATCCGCGAGCTCAACATCGGCTATTTCATGATGGGCGAGGCGCTGTTCGTCGGCATCGCCGGGACGGTGCGCGAGATGCGCGCGGCGATGGACCGCGGCCGCGCCAAGGCGCAGGGTGTGGCCGGCGCATGATCATCGGCATCGGCTCCGACCTGATCGACATCACCCGGGTCGCCAAGGTGATCGAGCGCCATGGCGAGCGCTTCCTCGATCGCATCTTCACCGACGCCGAACGGGCCAAGGCGATGCGCCGCGCCAACAACGAGAAGATGGTGGTCGCAACCTACGCCAAGCGCTTCGCCGCCAAGGAAGCGTGCTCCAAGGCGCTCGGCACCGGTATCCGGCGCGGGGTGTGGTGGAAGGACATGGGGGTGGTGAACCTGCCCGGCGGGCGGCCGTCGATGCGGCTGACCGGCGGGGCGCTGGCCAGGCTCCAGGAACTGACGCCCGAGGGCATGCAGGCGCAGATCGACCTGTCGATTACGGACGATTGGCCGCTGGCGCAGGCCTTCGTCATAATTTCGGCGGTTGCCCCCGCCAGATGAGCGCGCGGCGCCGGAATCTGCCGGAAAACTTCAGCAAACTAAAAAATCATTGACATTTCAATGAATTGCGAAGTTTTGAGGCGACGATTGATTGCGCCTCCGCAAACAACCGTCTAAAACGCCGCAGGCTAAATCGAGCGAGACGCGGATTCCGGGTTTAGGCCGGAGTTTGCCCTCAAGATCAGAATCAAGGCCATTTTCCTCACGCGAGGGCCTGACGCTTCGCGCGAAGAGAACGTTCTGCCACCGCGTGGACATCGGCCCACGGGAATTGGGAAAGCAATGAGCGTGACCACCGGGACCAAAACTGAAAGCGGCTTCGGCGAGACCATCCGCGTCGTCATCCATGCCCTTCTGATCGCGCTCGTCATCCGCACCTTCCTGTTCCAGCCGTTCAACATCCCTTCGGGGTCGATGAAGGCGACGCTTCTGGTGGGCGACTATCTGTTCGTCTCGAAATATTCCTACGGCTACAGCCACTATTCGATCCCGTTCTCGCCGAACATCTTCTCGGGCCGTATCTTCGGCTCGGAGCCGAACCGCGGCGACATCGTGGTGTTTCGGCTGCCGCGGGATGACTCCACCGACTACATCAAACGTGTCGTCGGCCTGCCGGGCGACCGCATCGAGGTCAAGAACGGGCTGCTCTACATCAACGATGAGCCGATCAAGCGCGAGCGGCTGAGCGATTTCGTCGGCGAGGACCCCTGCGGCTCGGCGGATGCCACTGCCCGGGTCAAGCGCTGGAAGGAAACGCTGCCGAACGGCGTCAGCTATGAGACGCTGGATTGCACCGACAACAGCTATATGGACAACACCATCGTCTACACCGTTCCGCCCGGACATTTCTTCATGATGGGCGACAACCGCGACAACTCGACCGACAGCCGCTTCCTGTCGCAGGTCGGCTACGTGCCGTTCGAGAACATCATCGGGCGCGCCCAGATGATCTTCTTCTCGATCGCCGAGGGTGAGCAGGCCTGGATGGTCTGGCGCTGGCCGTTCGCGGTGCGGTGGAATCGCCTATTCTCCATCGTGCGATGAACGACGATACCGCAGCCATCAACGATCAAGCGCCGACCGGCGAGCCGAGCCAGACGTCTGCCGCCGAGAGCACGGCCGCGCCGAAGAAGCGACGCAGCAAGGCGGCCAAGGCTGCCGAAGCGAAGGCCGCGATCGCAGGCACCGAAGCGCGGATCGGCTATACGTTCGCCGACGCTGCGCTGCTGACCACCGCGTTCACCCACGTCTCCGCGCTTAAGCCGGCCACTCGCAACCGCGCCGACAGCTACCAGCGGCTGGAATTCCTCGGCGATCACGTGCTCGGGCTGATCGTCTCGGACATGTTGTTCCGGGCGTTTCCGAAGGCCGATGAGGGCGAACTGTCGAAGCGGCTCGCCGACCTCGTGCGCAAGGAGAGCTGCGCCGACGTCGCCAAGTCGCTCGGGCTGCTCGACGACATCAAGCTCGGTATGGTGAAGGCGGTCGAGGGCGCGCGGCTGCGCAAATCCGTGCTCGGCGACATCTGCGAGGCGGTGATCGGCGCGATCTTCCTCGACGGCGGCTACGAGGCCGCGCGCCAGTTCGTCGAGCGCAACTGGACCGAGCGGATGCACAAGCTGCGCCGGCCGTTGCGCGATCCCAAGACCGTGTTGCAGGAATGGGCGCAAGGCAAGGGATTGCCGACGCCGGTCTATCGCGAGGTCGAACGCACCGGCCCGCACCATGATCCACAATTCCGCGTTGCGGTTGATCTGCCGGGCCTCGCCTCCGCCGAGGGCCTCGGCGGCAACAAGCGCGCGGCAGAGAAGGCAGCAGCATCCGCGATGATCGAGCGTGAAGGCGTCGGTACCAATGACTGACGAGACCAAAGGGCAGGGAGACGCGACGCGCTGTGGCTTCGTCGCGCTGATCGGTGCACCCAATGTCGGCAAGTCGACGCTGGTCAACGCGCTGGTGGGCTCCAAGGTCACCATCGTGTCGCGCAAGGTGCAGACCACGCGCGCGCTGATCCGCGGCATCGTGATCGAGGGCAACGCGCAGATCATCCTGGTCGATACGCCCGGCATCTTCGCGCCGCGGCGCCGGCTCGACCGCGCCATGGTCTCGACCGCCTGGAGCGGCGCCCACGACGCCGATCTGGTCTGCGTGCTGCTCGATGCCAAGTCGGGCATCGACGAAGAGGCCAACGCGATCCTGGCCAAGCTCGAGACCGTCGCGCACCCGAAGATCCTGGTGCTGAACAAGGTCGACCTGGTTCAGCGCGAGAAGCTCCTGGCGCTGGCGCAGGCCGCCAATGAGCGGATGCGCTTCGAGCACACCTTCATGATCTCGGCGCTGTCGGGCGACGGCGTCGACGATCTGCGCCAGGCGCTGGCCAAGCTGGTGCCTGCGGGACCGTTCCTCTATCCCGAAGACCAGATGTCGGATGCGCCGATGCGGCATCTGGCGGCCGAGATCACACGCGAGAAGATCTACAGCCATCTGCATCAGGAATTGCCGTACCAGTCGACGGTCGAGACCGACAGCTGGACCGACCGCAAGGACAAGTCGATCCGGATCGAGCAGACGATCTTTGTCGAGCGCGAGAGCCAGCGCAAGATCGTGCTCGGCAAGGGCGGCGCCACCATCAAGTCGATCGGCGCGCAGGCTCGCGCCGAGATCGCCGAGATCATGGGCGTGCCGGTGCATCTGTTCCTGTTCGTCAAGGTGCGCGAGAACTGGGGCGACGATCCCGACCGTTACAAGGAAATGGGGCTGGATTTCCCCGAGGAATAAGACCGGCGTTGGCGATGAACGTGCCCCGAAACGTGCTGTGGTTTGAGGTGCTGCTGTATGCGACGCTGCTCCTTGACGCGCTGTCGGCGGCGTTCAGCGATCGCACTCCGAAGGAAGAGTTGACATCGCAGACGGTGACCTCACTGCCTTTGCTCGATGCCGGCTTTCTGCTGTTGTTCACCTTTTTTGTCTTCCTTGCGGCGCGATACCGCAAGAACTGGCCGCGCTGGGTTTTGCTGGTCGCGCTGGTGTTGTCGGCGGTCGGCCTGTTGCAGGACATCGTCACGAACGGCGTCGAAATCGACAACGGGATCCAGGTCGTCTCCCACGCCTTGGCGGCGCTCGGACTGTATTATTCCTTCACCGGTGACGCACAGGGCTGGTTCAACGCGTAGGGGGCAGACCTCACGATCGGTACGCGTGGAAGATGACGATCCCGCTCACGACGATAACCCAGAAGACGAAGCCGACGATGACGCCGAGCGAAGCTGACAAGATCATCCGGCCCTGAGGCGAGCGACTGATTCCGGGAGTACCTGTCCAGCCGATCCTGCCGTCGGGGCGTTCGATGGTTACCTTGCCAAGCGTTGCGGCAAACACCACTGCAAACGCGGTGAAGAAGCAGAGCACAGGAAGCATTTCCCAGACCGCCCAGAATACAAGTTCGAGCACGCCGGCGATCAAGTCGCCGATGAGGCTAGCCATTACGATCGTCCCGCATAGGTCGACAACTTCAGTATCGGACCGGTTGGCGGTATAGTTAGCACATGGAATGGACCGACGAAGGCATCGTGCTGGGGGTGCGGCGGCATGGCGAATCCTCCGCCATCGTCGAGCTCCTGACCCGCGAGCACGGCCGCCATCTCGGCCTGGTGCGCGGCGGTGCCGGCTCGCGGATGCGCCCGCTGCTGCAGCCCGGCAACAGCGTCACCGCGGTGTGGCGGGCCCGGCTCGATGAGCATCTCGGGATGTACGCGCTGGAGGGCACAAGGCTGCGGGCGGCGACGCTGCTCGCATCGTCGCACGCCGTCTATGGCGTCACGCATCTGGCGGCGCTGGCCCGGCTGCTGCCGGAGCGCGATCCGCATGAAGACATCTACGAGATGCTGCAAGGGACGCTCGACGATTTCGACGACGCCGGAATTGCCGCCGTGCACCTGATCCGGTTTGAATTGGCGATGCTGACCGAGCTCGGCTTCGGGCTCGATCTGGAGAACTGCGCGGCCACCGGGGAGACCACCGACCTGATCTATGTGTCGCCGAAATCCGGCGGCGCGGTGTCCCGGGCCGCCGGCGAGCCGTGGCGCGACCGGCTGTTGCCGTTGCCGGCATTCCTGCGCGAAGGCGAGGGCGGCGCCAACAGCTGGTCGGAGCAGGACCTGCGCGACGGCTTTACGATCACCGGCCTGTTCCTGCTCCGCCACGTGCTGGAGCCGCGCGGGCAGGGCCATTCCGACGCCCGCGACGGATTCATCAACGCCGTGACCCGGCGGCGGGGCCGGACGGCCATTCCGTAGGGCCGATTCGCAACCTAAATTCGCGGTGATTCGCGGCTTGCCCGATTCACCGCCAGGGTTTAACGCCTCCCCATGGGAAAACGACAGATACCGCCGGAAAAGCCGGCCGAAATTCACGAGGTGCCGCTGCGTGATGCGCTCGAGGAGCGCTATCTCGCCTATGCGCTCTCGACCATCATGCATCGCGCGCTGCCGGATGCCCGCGACGGGTTGAAGCCGGTGCACCGGCGCATCCTCTACGGCATGGACCTGCTCGGGCTCGACCCGCGCGCCGCGTTCAAGAAATCGGCCAAGATCGTCGGCGACGTGATGGGCTCGTTCCATCCGCACGGCGACCAGGCGATCTATGACGCCATGGTGCGTCTGGCGCAGGATTTCTCCTCGCGCTATCCGCTGGTCGACGGCCAGGGCAATTTCGGCAATATCGACGGCGATAATCCGGCCGCCTACCGCTACACCGAAGCGCGCATGACCGAAGTCGCGCGGCTATTGCTCGACGGCATCGACGAGGACGGTGTCGAGTTCCGCCTCAATTACGACGGCCAGTCGAAAGAGCCGGTGGTGCTGCCGGGCGTGCGCATTCTGGTCGAACAGGGCTTCGTCATCGTCGCGACCGGCGGTACCGCGGACTATCTGGAAGCCAATGGCGTGCCCGTCGAGCGCGTCAACAAGGTGGCGCAGGGCCGCCCGCACATCGTCGACCGCATCGTCGACGGCGAAATCGCCCTGATCTTCAACACCACCGAAGGCTGGCAGTCGCTCAAGGACAGCGAATCGATCCGCGCATCGGCGCTGTCGCTCAAGATTCCGTACTTCACGACCGCGCCGGCGAGCGTGGCGGCGGCGCGGGCGATTGCTGCACTTGCGGTCCAGTCCCTTGAAGTCCGCCCGTTGCAGTCCTACTATTCGCAATCGCACAATTGATCCCCCACAACGAAGGTTAGGGTGCGGGCGAGCCAATTCAGGCACGCCGGGGAAAGGGGTTTTTGACGAAGGACGAATGCGATGGCGACGGTCGAAAAGATGCCGATGCTCCAGGAGGGCTATGAGAAGCTCTCGGCGGAACTGAAGCGCCTCAAAGCCGAGCGCCCCCTGATCGTAGATGCGATCGAGGAGGCGCGTGCGCATGGCGACCTTTCGGAAAACGCCGAATACCACGCCGCCAAGGAGCAGCAGGGCCAGAATGAGGCGACCATCGCCGATATCGAGGACAAGCTGTCGCGCGCGCAGATCATCGACCCGAAGGAGCTGTCGGGCGACAAGATCGTGTTCGGCGCCACGGTGACGCTGCTGGACGAGGACGACAAGTCGATCCGCTATCAGATCGTCGGGCTCGCCGAAGCGGACGTGAAGACCGGCCGAATCAGCTACAACTCGCCGATCGGCCGCGCGCTGATCGGCAAGAGCGTGGGCGATGAGGTCGAAGTGACCGTGCCCGCGGGCGACCGCTGGTACGAAGTCAGCAAGATCGAGTTTATCTAAGGGGTCCAACCTGACCCGTCATCGTCATCCCGGCCCTGTGCCGGG
>OFRL01000289.1_pt1 | contig 25802 bp, 25 predicted proteins | sample 1543121 | NCBI WGS metagenome assembly OFRL01 (sample SAMN07774228, study PRJEB24372) | wastewater metagenome | isolation source: Lake Maggiore Cannobio | place: Italy: Cannobio | collected 2016-01
GGCGCTTCTGGTTTCCCGGTCGAAGTAGCAAGTATGCCAAGAATATGTTTTTCTAGGGTTGAAATGCGGTACTCCATAATAATTGGTGAATTTTCGAAATGACGAAAACTATTCTGGTCGTGGATGATGAAGAACGCATTACGGATCTGCTGCGCGCGTACTTGGAACAGGCAGCGTACCGCGTATTGACAGCTGGAAATGGGCGCAGTGGCCTGGAGCTGGCGCGGGCCGACAAGCCGGATTTGATAGTACTGGACTTGATGATGCCGGAAATGGATGGTGTGGAATGCCTGCGGCTCTTGCGCGCGGAGCAAGCTACCCCTGTGATTTTGCTTACAGCGCGTGTCGAGGATGAGGATAAAGTGCTGGGGTTGGAGCTGGGTGCGGATGACTATGTGACCAAACCGTTTAGCCCGCGGGTTCTGCTGGCCCGCATTCGAGCCGTGATGCGGCGCGGTGGGCAGACGGAGCCAACACCTACCGTGCTGCGCGTCGGCAGATTGGTGCTTGATCGCGGTTCGCATTTGGTTATGGCCGACCGCGATGTTATAGATGTGACTCCCTCGGAGTTTGAGCTGCTGGCAGCGCTGCTCGGTGCGCCTGGCCGAGTTTTTACGCGGTTGGAGCTGCTCGACCGGATACAGGGTACGGCGTTTGAAGGCTACGAACGCACCGTCGATGCGCACGTCAAGAATCTTCGGAGCAAGCTGCAGGTGTGCGGAATGGATGCGCAGAAAGTTGTGGAGACGGTATATGGCGTGGGATATCGCTTGCGCCGCGAACAATAATGTTCAAACGCGGTTCGCTTGCGTTAAGGTTAATTCTGGCCTTTGTGGCTGTGGGCCTTGCCGGCATCTTGTCCTTTGCGGCATTGATGCGGCGGTCAGCGCTGGTGGAATTCGGCAGTTTTACCGAAGCGCGGTACCGCAATGATATTTCGCGGGGCTTGGTGGATTCATACCGGCGCCGCGGAAACTGGGATGAGGCCAGTGAACTTTTGGAGCGCGAAGGCCGGCGGGGCGGCGGCGGGCATGATCCTGTACTCTTGGATGCAGACGGCCGTGTGGTTGTGCAGGGTGCGGGATTTGAGGCGGGTGACTTGGTGTCGCCAGATCAGCTGCGCACGGCCACACCGCTCATAGCAAAAAGCGGGCGGATTGGGTGGGTGCTGTACCCGGCAGGCCATGCGCCAGTGTTGGGGCCCGATGAGGTGCGTTTGATGGGGCGCCTGCGCAATGCACTTTTGGGATGGGCTGCGGGCGGTACGCTAGTGGCAGTGGTGCTGGGAGTAGTTTTGGCAGCGCGGCTTACCCGGCCGCTGCGTGCCTTAACGGAGGCAGCACTCGCCGTGGCAGCAGGCAGATACGACACCGCAGTTGCGGTGCCACGGTCCGGGGAAATGGGCGTGCTGGCGCGCTCGTTTAACCAGATGAGTGCAAGCTTGGCCAGCGCGCAAGAGCAACGAAGGCGCTTGACGGCGGATATAGCACATGACCTGCGCACGCCGTTGAGCATTATTCTCGGGCATACGGAGGCATTGCACGACGGGTTACTGCCACCCACAGCCGAAACTTTTTCGATTTTGCATGAAGAGGCGCAGCGCTTGGACCGCTTGATCGAAGATCTGCGCCTGCTGTCGCTCGCTGAAAGCGGTAGTATGCCGCTCACGCTCGTCGCGGTTGACCCGCAGGTGCTGCTGCAGCGCACCGTTAGTGCACATCTGCCGCAGGCAACCCAGGGCGGCATTGACTTGCAGTTTGCTAGCGCCGCAAGTGTGCCTGCTGTGAGAATAGATGCGGACAAGATTGCGCGTGTACTGGACAATCTGCTGGACAATGCGCTGCGCTATACGCCGGCGGGCGGGCGGGTGTTGCTGGGCGCCGAGTCCCATGCGCTTGGTGTGCGCTTTACTGTTGGAGACAGTGGTTCAGGCGTAGCTGCGGCGGATTTACCGCACATCTTTGGTCGTTTGTACCGCGGCGACAGCGCGCGCGGACGGGGTGGCAGCGGCTTGGGGTTGGCGATTGCACGCTCGCTGGTCGAACTGCACGGCGGCACAATTGTTGCCGAAAGTACATTGGGCGTGGGCACGACGATCTCGTTTATTTTGCCGCTGTAGACGCCGCGGCGATTGACGTGGCTCGCCGTTGACTTTCAGTATCTATGCGCACATTTGCGTCCGTCGTTGGGAGCTGCGCATAGGCAGCATATAGGCAGCCCATCGCAGCAGCGTGGTGCTCAAGTGAGGCTGCAATGCAGAGTCGGTTGCGGCGCAGTGCGGCGGGTGTATTGTGTGCACGCATTGACCGGACTGAAAGTGCAATCATTCCAGTTGGTAATACCTCAGCAGATCTGCGTAATGTTTGCGCGAGTAAAATACCAGTATGTTTGATTCTTTGGAGGCATGGTACCCATGTGCGGGCGCTTCACACTGACGGCGGATTCCAATGCCGTCCAGGCAGCGTTTAGCTGGGCGGAGCCGCAGCTGGGTGATGTGCCTGCAGTTCCACGCTACAACATTGCGCCGACGCAGTCTGTGACGGCGGTGATTTTTGACGGCAGGCATCAACTTGTGCAGCTCAAGTGGGGGCTTGTGCCGGCGTGGTCCAAGGTTCCCCAGATTGTGCCGCCGCTCTTCAATGCGCGGGCCGAGACGGTGTCTGAAAAGCCATCGTTTCGGAGTGCGTACCGGCAGCGCCGTTGCCTAATTCTGGCTGATGGCTGGTTTGAATGGCAGGTGTCAGCTGCGGGAAAGGCCAAGCAGCCACACTGGGTGACGCTGGCTTCGCGGCACATTTTTGCGATGGCTGGTCTGTGGGAAAAGTGGGCGGCGCCGGGCGGGGCAGAGTTGCGCACATGCACAGTTATTACCTGCGCGGCTACTGCTGAGCTGGCTCCGTTGCACGCGCGCATGCCGGTGATTTTGGAGGCGCGCAATTATGGCGAATGGCTGCGGCCGGACGCGAGTGATGCGGCGGCTGTGCGCGCGCTGTTGCGGCCGTGGGACGCCGAACCCTTGCGTGTGCAGCCAGTGTCTACGGTGGTCAATAATGCGCGCGTTGATTCGCGCGAGTGTGTGCAGCCGCTGGCTGCAAGCCCGGAGCTTTCCGCCCCGTGAGGTGCACGGAATGAGTGCAAGGCGCGGTAGTCACGCTGCGCAGCGTGTGCAAGATTTCGGCACCTCAGTTTTTACTGAGATGACGCTGCTGGCACGCGAGTGTGGAGCCATCAATCTTGCGCAGGGCTTTCCAGATTTTGACGGCCCGCTGGAGGTGCAGGCCGCCGCGCTCGAAGCTTTGCGCAGCGGCGACAACCAGTATGCCGTGTCGTACGGGCAGCCGGATTTGCGCGCCGCGATTGCGGAGCATGCGCTGCGATTTTATGGGCAGCAAGTTGATGGCAGCCACGAGGTGACTGTGGTGAGCGGCGCTACCGAGGGAATCTTTGCGGCGGTGCAGGCGCTTGTTGATCCTGGCGACGAAGTGATTGTGTTTGAGCCCTATTACGATAGTTACGCGCCGAGCGTGGTGATGGCCGGCGGGATTGTGCGCAGCGTTGCGCTGCAGCCACCGGCGTGGAACTTCGATCCGCAAGAACTTGCGCGCGCATTTAACGCGCGGACGCGCCTGATCCTTGTCAACACTCCCCACAATCCCACCGGCAAGGTGTTCTCGCAGGCAGAGCTTCAATTTATTGCGGAGCTGTGCAAAGAGCGGGATGTGCTTGCGCTTGTGGACGAAGTTTACGAGCACCTCACTTACGATGGCGTGCCGCACGTGCGACTGGCGCAGCTGGCTGGGATGCACGAGCGCACGCTTACCGTTAGCAGCGCCGGCAAAACCTTTAGCTATACGGGCTGGAAAATTGGCTGGGTGATTGCACCACCGGCGCTGACCGCGGCGGTGCGCAGCGCGCATCAGTTCATCACTTTCTCCACCGCAACTCCGCTGCAGCATGCGGCGGCTGCCGGCTTGCGGCTGCCGGATGGTTATTTTGAAAGATTAGCGCAGGAGTATGTGGAGAAGCGCGATTTTCTGGCGGGCGTGCTGCAGCGGGCGGGGCTGCCTGTTTTGAATTGCGCTGGCACGTATTTTTTGATGGCTGACATTTCTGCGCGCGGCTTTGATGATGATGTGGAGTTCTGCCGCTATCTCACGCGCAATGTGGGGGTGGCTGCAGTTCCGCCAACCGCGTTTTTCTCAGAGGCGAATAAGCAGCTTGGGCGTTGTTATGCGCGTTTTTCATTTTGCAAAAAGATGTCCACGCTGCAGATGGCGGCGGAGCGCCTTGAGCAACCGTGGAAACGGTAGTGCTCTGTGTTGCGCCGGGCATCGAGCGCGACGTGTTTGAATTCCTTGAGCAGCAATTTCATGGGCCCGGCTGGACGCCATTGGTGATGCCGGCAACCGATGTGTCGGCCGGTGATTTGAAGGGTGTGGTTGCGCTCGTGGCCTACACAGCGCATTGGCCGGACGGCAAACTTGAGCCGTGGATGCAGGCATTGCGGTTGGCGGCAGGCCCGCGCAAGCGCCTGCTGGCATTGCTGCCACAGGCGCCGCACATGTATCCGGCCACTTTGCAGGTGCTGTGGAACGCTGCGTTGGGCGGTGGATACAGCCCGGCAGATGCCATTGCCATCCTTGATGACTTCGTTGCCGGCCGGCTCTGACGGGCGGCCGGTGGAGCGGGTGTTGCTGCTGGCAACCCCCAATACCTATCGCGCACAATCATTTTCTGCGGCAGCAAAAAAACTGGGCGTTGAGATTTTGTGGGGGCTGGATATGCCGGCAGCTTTGTGCAGTGGCTGGCCAAATGTTGTGGCGCTTAATCTACGTGACCGCGCAGCCGCCGGGTCTGAGATTGTTGCATTGGGACAGCGCAGCAGTTTCGCTGCGGTTCTTGCGCTTGATGACGCTGCGAGTTTAGCTGCGGCAGATGCCTGCGAGCGGCTGGGGCTTGAGCACAATGCTCCCGCAGCTGCGCTGGCTGCGCGTGACAAACTGGTAATGCGTGAGTGCCTGCAGGCTGCGGGTGTGCGCGGTCCAGACTTCTGTGCATATGACCTGCAGACTGATGCGGTGGCACTAGCGCAACGCGTGGTGTATCCGTGCGTACTTAAACCCACACTACTAAACGGCAGCCGGGGCGTGATCCGCGCTAATAGTGCGTCTGAGTTTGTGGCAGCGTGGGCGCGTGTGCGTGCAATTGTGCTTGGCTCTGCGGGCAATCAAATCTTGGTCGAGGATTACATGCCGGGCGCAGAGGTGGCCGTGGAATGTTTGCTGACGGCGGCCGGCTTGCAGGTTCTCGCGGTGTTCGACAAGCCCGACGCGCTCGAGGGCCCATTTTTTGAAGAGACGATTTATGTGACACCTTCGCGGCTGGCGGATGCTGTGCTGGTGGAGATTGCGTCCGTGACTGCGGCCGCGGCGGCTGCGCTTGGATTGCGCACCGGGCCGCTGCATGCCGAGCTGCGCATCAATGCGGCGGGAGTTTGGCCGCTGGAGCTGAACGCGCGTTCAATCGGCGGGCGCTGTTCCAGTACCGTGCGGTTGGACTCTGGCGTGGTCTTGGAGGAGCTCATTTTGTTGCAGGCCGTTGGGCGCGCCTTGCCGGCGCTCCGGCGCGAGGAAGGCAGTCGGGGCGTGATGATGATTCCAATTCCGGCTGATGGAATGCTGCGCGAAGTGCGCGGGCTGGCGGAGGCGCGCGCAGTGGCCGGAGTGGATGAAGTTGATATTAGTGCAAGATTAAATTATCCGCTCGTGCGGCTGCCGGAAGGCGATGGTTATCTGGGATTTATTGTGGCGCACGCAGACACACCGGGCGCAGTTGAGGCCGCATTGCGCGAGGCGCACCGCCGGCTTGGCTTTGTAGTTGAGCCGCAAATTTTATTGCGCGCTAAATAGTGGAGTGCAACTCCAAGCGCGTTGGTGGTGCACTGTCAGTTGCGCAGCGGAGTTACTTGCGCTCGGGAGCGCCTTTGCTCGGTGCCCCTTTGGCTGACGGGGCACCTTTGCCAGTACCCTCGCCTTCAGGCACCCAGTCTTCCGGTACGCGCGCGCCTTCGCCGAACAAAAATTTGTCTAACTCTTCCATCAGCGTTTTTGTCGCTTCCGGATCTGCAAGGTTAAGGCCGTAGTGGTTGATAATTACGGTTGATTGGGCTTTCCATAAATCCCAACCCTGCTGTGAAATATTTTCAAAAATGCGCTGTCCAAGCGCACCTGGGAATGGCGGACGAGCCAGCCCCGGCAGTGCCTTTCCCGTCTTCACACAATTAATAATTTGAGCCATATTCAGCAACCCCTTGCAGTGCTTTATTTTGGTATGCCCGGCGCATTTTCAGTGCCCCCGCTGCGCGTATTAGTTGCCGCGGGCCACAGTGTAGTCGGCATAGTTTTACCTGATTGGCAACAAGGTAAGGGATCTCCCGCGTCATTCTCGGAGTCCACTTACCATTTGCATCGCGATGATACCATCATCGGAATTGCGCAGCAGTCTGGAATTCCCATATTTGGCTTCGAGGCGGCCAGCGTGCTGCCCGCTTGCGATCTCTTGGTGGTGGCGTGTTTCAGCCGGCGCATTCCGGCCGGTGTACGCGGCCTTGCAAAGCGCGCTGCACTCAACCTGCATCCTTCGCGGCTGCCCCGTTATCGCGGTCCGGCGCCGCTGTTCTGGCAGCTGCGCGCGGGCCTGCGTTTTGCGGGTGTCTCGCTGCATCACCTGACAGACGAGCTTGACGGCGGTGGACTGGTGTCCCAGTGCATGGTATCCATGCCGGAGGGAGCGGGTGCCCGGGAATTAGACACGCTGCTTGCTGCAGCGGGCAGCGCATTATTGATGGATGCAATCGCGCGCAACGAATTTGAGTGCTCGCCGCAAGTTGGCGAACCGAGCCAGCAGGGATGGCCTGGCGCCGCGGACTGGCGTGTCCCCTGTGAGTGGCAAGTGCAGCGGGCATTCAACTTCATGCGCGGCACTGACGATTGGGGCAGCGTATTTTCCTTGGTAGCGAGTGGGCGCCAAGTGCCAGCGCGCAAAGCGGTGAGTTACCGCTTGGGCCGTGCAGAGACTGGCGTAATGCGCGAAGTTGATGCTGGATTAGAGGTAGGGTTTGCAGATGGCTGGCTTACCGTAATCTAAATTTGTTTCTGGAGCAGGAGAGTATTGAAGCTATGCAATTGTATTTAATCCGGCATGGTCAGTCGACCAATAATGCGCTTTGGGACGCAACTCACTCGGAGATTGGGCGTGTTGTTGATCCGGAATTGACTTTACTTGGCCGGGAGCAGGCGGCTGCGGCCGGTGCTTACATTGCTGCATCAAATGCTAATGGCAGTGTGGGCGGGCGTGACCCGCAAAACCGCAGCGGTTTTGGCTTGACGCATTTGTATTGCAGTTTGATGGATCGCGCAATCAACACCGGGCTTGCGGTGAGCCGGGCGGTTGGCTTGCCGCTACTGGCGTGGACGGAAGCACATGAAGGCGGCGGCTTGTATAAAGTTGATGAAACCAGCGGTGCGCTATCCGGTGTGCCGGGCGGTAACCGTGAATATTTCGCAGCGCGCTATCCGGAGCTCGTGCTGCCGGCGCAGCTTGGTGCTGCGGGTTGGTATCGCGGTGGCTACGAGGAGGCGGATGCATTGCGCGCGCGCATCGCCGTCTTTCGGCAGCAGTTGGCGGAGCGCCACGGCGGCAGCTCTGACCGGGTGGGAGTTGTCACGCATGGAGATTTCTACCATCATCTACTGGCTGCAATCATGCAGGCCCCTGCTGCAGCGAACGGCGCGTACTGGTTCTATTTAAATAATTTGGGAATCAGCCGATTGGACTTCAGGGCGGAGGGGCTGCGGGTAATGTACTTAAACCGGGTGGACTATTTGCCGGCCGCACTCGTCACCTGAAAGCGCGCTGCCTTAATCCAGCTTCGGGCGGAAGCCCAGCAAGCGCAGCCCGTTCAGTACAACCAGCACGGAGCCGCCTTCGTGGCCCACGACCGCGTAGGGCAGCGGCAAACCGATTGAGAAGATTGCCGCCACCATCGCCGCAATCATTGCCAGTGCAAAGCCAAGATTGACGAGCAGTGTGCGCCGGGCGGAACGGCCAAGCGCGATTACATATGGCAGGTTGAGGAGGTCGTCAGCCATCAGCACCACGTCAGCGGTTTCCAGCGCAACATCAGTGCCGGCGGCGCCCATGGCAATGCCAAGGCTGCTGACTGCAAGGGCCGGTGCATCGTTTACGCCGTCGCCGACCATGGCCACTTTTACGTACTGGCGCTTGAGCTGCTGCAGAATGCGCAGTTTGTCCGCCGGCAGCAGGCTCGCGTGATATTCGTCAACGCCGGTTTGCGCTGCAGCGCCGCGCGCCACATGTTCGTTGTCGCCCGTTAGCATTATCACGCGTTCAACGCCTAGTTGTTTCAGCTGGCGCACGGCCGCCGCTGCTGTTGGGCGCAGTGTGTCCGCGTAAGCCAGCACCGCCAAAATGTCGGCGCCGCGTTTGAGCAGCACGGCAGTGTGCCCAGTTTTCTCCAGCGCTTCCAAAGCCTGCAGCGCATCAGAATCTTGCGTGCGGATGTAGCGGGCGTTTCCAATTTGTACTTCCGTGTTATGCACCATTGCGCGCACGCCGCGGCCCGGCACGGACTGGAATTCGGTTGCCGGCGCGGGTGTCAGCAGTTTGGTGCGCGCAGCGCGCAGTGTTGCCTGCGCCAGCGGGTGCTCGGAAAGCTCGTGCACGCCGGCAGCAAGCGCCAGCACTGCGTCGGGCGTCCATTGCGCACTGGCTTGCGCAAGCACCTGCACTGTTGCCAGGCGTAGCTGGCCGGTGGTGAGCGTGCCGGTTTTGTCGATAGCGACTGCGCGAATATTGGCGGCTTCTTCTACATGTGCGCCGCCCTTGAAGAGCACGCCACGGCGCGCTGCGTTTGCAATTGCGGAAAGGATGGTGGCCGGCGTGCTAATTACCAGTGCGCACGGCGAGGCTGCCACCATGACGGTAATGGCGCGGCTAAAGGCTGCTTGAAAAGTTATCCCACTGATGAATGGCGGCAGCACGATAAGCGCTGCGGTTGCAGCAATCACAACGACAGCGTAGCGCTGCTCAAAAGTATCGATCAGCCGCTGTGTCGGCGCCTTCTCGCTCTGCGCCTGCTCCACATGACGGATGAGGCGCGCTAAAGTGGAATCGGAGGCGGCGCGGGTAACGCGTACGAGGAGCGCGCCGTCGATGTTGATTGAGCCAGCCAGCACTGCATCGTCGGCTTGTTTGGTTTTTGGCAGTGCCTCACCGGTGAGCGATGCCTCGTTCACGCTGCTTTCGCCCTCCAGGACAACACCATCCAGCGGCACGTGCGATCCGGGCAGAATGCGAATGTGGGCACCCACCGCTACTTGTTCAGCAGCTACTTCGTGTGTGCCCGCGGCAGTTACCACCAGTGCCTTGTCCGGCCGCAAACGGATCAAGGCCTCTACGGCGGTCTTCGTGCGGCCGAAAGAAAAGGATTGCATGGCATTGGAAAGTGAGAACAGAAACAGCAGCAGGCCGCCTTCAAATGGCTGGCCTACGGCTGCGGCACCGCACGCTGCGAGCACCATTAGTAAATCAATTTCCATTACGCCGTGCCGAAGAGTCTGGAGGCTGGCGCGCAGGCCGAAGTAACCGCCCGCCACATACGCCACGGTATAGGCGGCAATTCCGAGCGCAGGGGGCGCGGCCCAGCGGGCGCATGCCCAGCCGGCCAGTATTCCAGCCAGCGTAATGCCGGCCAGCCAGAACTCAAGCGCGACAGTGGAGGCCGGCAGTGCCTGCTCGCGGCTGGCGCTGGCGGTTGTGGCAGTTAGGGGGCGCACGCGCGCGCCGAGGCGGCGAAGCGCAGCCAGCAAGCCGCTGTCTGATAGCTGCGTTTGGTCGAACGTGACGCTGAGCGCGCCGCCGAGATAGCTGGCGGTGGCGCGGCGTACACCGGGCATGGCTTGCACACTGCGCTCCAGGCGCACGCTGCAGGTTTCGCACAGCCGTCCGCCTTCGCGGTTCAATTGCAGCGTACAGGTTTGCCAGCGGTCCTGGAACGCGCCGGAGTTAGCGCGCGCAAGTGTTTCAATTTGCGAGTCGGTGATTAGCGCAGGATCATAGCTGTAGACAATTGCGGACCGTTGCGGGTCAACCGTCACGGCAGACAGGCCTGGCAGGCTGCCAAGTGCATTGTCAACGCCGGCGATGCAGAGTTCAGCGGGCTCTGGCGCAGGCGGCGCCGGTTGGGCAGTGGTTGGTTTATCTTTCAAAGTTGGATTTTGAGTTGGGGTTGCGTTTGCTTTGCTTAGAATAATTGCCCTTGATTCGTAGTTTATCACGGTGAAGCGTGATACACTCTTCGATATTAGAGACCCCGGCTCTTGTCGGGGTTTTTGTCTTGTAAGGTACCAAACTATGAAAATGCTTCGCATGGATCTTCGCAATATTGCGATCATTGCCCACGTTGACCATGGCAAGACCACGCTGGTGGACGGGTTGCTGCGGCAGGCGCGCGTGTTTCGTGAGAACCAGCAGGTCATCGAGCGCGTGATGGATTCCAATGATCTGGAGCGCGAGCGCGGCATCACAATTTTGTCCAAGAACACGGCTGTGATTGTGCCTGATGCCACCAATCAAATGCAGGTAAAGATCAACATCGTGGACACTCCTGGCCATGCGGATTTTGGCGGCGAGGTGGAGCGCGTGCTGAACATGGTTGACGGGGTGGTGCTGCTGGTGGATGCGGCGGAAGGTCCGATGCCACAGACGCGCTTTGTGCTGCGCAAGGCACTTGAGATGCGCCACCGTGCAATAGTTGTGATTAACAAAGTCGATCGCAAGGACGCCGACCCCGAGCGGGCGCTCAACAAGACCTTTGACTTGTTTGTAGAACTGGGTGCAACGGATGAGCAGGCGGACTTCCCTGTGGTTTACTGCGATGGTTTGACCGGGCGCGCGGGCAACACGCCTGAGGTGGGTGCGGACCTGCAGCCGTTGTTCGAGTCTATTTTGCGCCATGTACCGCCGCCCATGGTGGATGTGGATGCGCCGTTCCAGATGCTGGTCACTGCCTTGGGCTACGATCAATATCGTGGCACCACCGCTGTGGGTCGCATTTCTGCGGGCAAGGTGCGTGCCGGAGATGTGCTGGCGCGCTTCGCACTTTCGGGCGAGATGCTGCGCGAGACGGCGCAGTACTTATATGTGTTTCAGGGCTTGGACCGGATTGAAGTTGAGGAGGCGGCAGCCGGTGACATCGCGGCGATTGCCGGCTTGGTGGCAGTTGGCATCGGCGAGACGCTTGCAGACGTGGACAACCCGGTTGCGCTGCCGTTGATTCGCGTGGAAGAGCCCACGGTGCGCATGACGTTCGGCGTGAACACTTCGCCATTTACGGGGCGCGAGGGAAAGTGGGGTACTTCGCGCAAACTTCGCGAGCGCTTGTTTGCGGAGATCCGCCACAATGTGGCGCTGCGCGTGGAGGAGACGGACGCTGCGGACCGCTTTGTTGTGGCGGGCCGCGGCGAACTGCATCTTGCGATTCTGATTGAGACCATGCGGCGTGAAGGTTATGAGTTTGAGGTGTCGCGGCCGGAAGTTATATTCAAGAAGGATGAGGACGGGCGGCAGCTTGAGCCGTACGAGGAACTGCATGTCGATACAACGCCGGACACGGTGGGCGCGGTTGTGGAAATGCTCGGTGCGCGCCGCGGCAAGCTGGTGGACATGGCGGACAACGGCCGCGGGCTTGTGCACTTTAAGTATGTGGTGCCAACGCGCGGGTTGATCGGGTTGCGGCATCAGCTGCTCAGTGCGACGCGCGGGCTGGGTGTCATGAATTCGTTGTTCCATGATTATGCGGGCATGGCGGGCGCAATATCGAGCCGTGAGTCTGGTTCACTGGTGGCGTGGGAGGCTGGCGATACCAACACGTACGGTTTGCGGGCGGTGGAAGAGCGCGGCACACTATTTATGGGTGCGGGTGTGTCCGTGTACGAGGGCATGGTTGTGGGCGAGCATCAGCGCGGCGGCGACCTGGCAGTCAACGTCTGCAAGAAGAAACACCTCACAAACATGCGGGCGTCGAACAAGGATATGGAGATCAGGCTTACGGCGCCGCGCGCCATGAGTCTTGACGAGTGCATTGAGTACCTGAGTGACGACGAGCTGCTGGAAGTAACTCCAGACAGCCTGCGAATTCGCAAGCGCGTGCTTGATACAGAAGAACGCACGAAATCCCAATCGCGGGCGCGCAAGAAAGCGGTCGCTTAGCGCGATCAATTCCGATGTTGCCTGAGCGCCCCAAGTTGGGCGCCTTGCCGGCGCCGGTTCGCGCGTACATTGCGGCTCTAGAAGCCGAGCTGGAAAGGTTGCGCCCAGAGCCGGGTGCGGAACGTTTGCCCGCGGCGGCTACCGAAGTAGCTGGCCCGGCGCAGCTTGTTACCATCAGCAAGGCCGGCTTTGCCAAGCGCACTGCGCGGCATCTTTACGGGCGGCAGCGCCGCAGCGGCATGGGCATCTTTGACCTTGAGTTGCGCAGTGCCGACACGCCAATACTGCTGGTGCTCGCCGACGAAGACCAACATCTGTTGCTTATCACCAGCAGCGGCCGGTTGCAGCGTCTGGCTGTAGCTGCACTGCCAGCCACGCCCGTGCGCGGGCGCGGCCATGCGCTCGCGGAACTCATGTCGCTGGAAATAGATGAATATGTTTGCGCTGCGCTGGTTGTGCCGGCCGCTGGTTATGTGGCTTTTGCCAGCCGCGAGGGCTTCGTACGCGTGCTGCCCGCGCATTTGCTCGGCGAGCAATTGCGGCCGGGACTTGAGGCGCTGGATGTGCTGCTTTACGGTGCGCCGGCCGCAGCGTGCATTTTGGAAAGCGGCGCGGATGTACTGGTAGCAACGAGTGGCGGGCGCGCTTTGCGCTTTGCGGCGCGGCTTATCGGCACGGCGGGTGTGCAGGGCATCCGGTTGGAAAATGGTGAGCATGTGGTTGGCATGGCGGCAGTCACTGATGAAGTTCAGGTGTTTCTGCTGGGAGCTGACGGGCATGGCAGCGTGCGCCCGATGAGTAATTTTGCAGCCAACAAAGCGCCCGGTGCAGGTGGAAAGCTGCTGCTAAAAACAGCGCGGCTTGTTGCAATTGCGCGGGTGCAGCTGGATTGTGATCTGTTTGTCATTTCGCAGCTGTGCAAGCTGATCCGGTTTGCGGCTGCGGAGGTGCCTGCCAGCAATGGCGTAGTGCAAGGTGTTGATTGTATGGCGCTGCGCGCCGATGAAACAGTGGCGCTCGCCGCCAGTGAAAGCATTCATGCAGGCTCAATCGGCAGTTGAAGTTCGCATCTCCGATTTGAGTTTTGGTTACCCGGCAGCGGCCGGGGTACTCGAGACGCTGGCAGGCATTAATCTCAACATAAAGCCCGGTGCATTTGTAAGCATTGTCGGGGCGAATGGCTGCGGCAAGTCTACGCTGCTCAAGTTGATGGCCGGTTTGCTGCTGCCGCGTTCCGGTGCCGTGTCACTTGCCGGTGAGCCCGTTGCGGCGCTGCGGGCGCGCAAGCAAATTGCGTGGATGGCGCAAGCTCCAGCGCTGCTGCCATGGCTGACCGTCCTGCAAAATGTGCGCTTGCCGCTGCAGGTGAATCCGCAGCGCGGTGCATTCACGCGCGATCCGTTGGAGATGGTGCATGCGGTGGGGCTTGCAGAGTCCGCGGATGCATACCCCGCCACGCTAAGTGGTGGCATGCAGCAGCGCGTGGCGTTGGCGCGCGCGCTGGTGTTGCGGGCCGGCCTTTGGCTGCTGGATGAGCCATTCTCGGCGCTTGACGAAATGACCCGTGAAACGCTCGCATCTGATTTGCTTGCGCTGTGGTCAGGCAGTGGTGCAACCGCCGTGTGGGTTACGCATCAGGTTCAAGAGGCGGTGCGCATGTCTGATGCCGTGGTGGTGTTGGGCGCACGGCCGGCGCATGTGCAGTGTGAAATTAAGATTGCACTCCCGCGTCCGCGCGACGAACAGAGTGCCGGATTTATTGCGTTGGTGCGGGAAGTGCGCGCGGCCTTGGCCAGCCCGCAGCGGCGGTTGGCATGAGGCGCAGCGCGTTCGGGCTGAATGTGGGTGTGTTGGTTGGCGCGCTGGCTGCATGGGAGTGGGGTGTGCGCAGCATGGAGGTTCCGGTTTATTTGCTTCCCGGCCCGCTTGCAGTGGCGGCTGCGTTTGGAACCCATAGCCGCGGGCTTGTTGTTGGTGCTTTAGTTACAACCGGTGAAGCACTCGTGGGACTTGTGCTGGGTAGTGTGTGCGGACTGCTGCTTGCGACGCTGCTAAATTTTTGGGCGCGGCTCGAGCCGGCGGTTATGGCGATTGCGTTGTTTGCAAAATCAACTCCGTTGATTGCGATCGCGCCCATCCTCACAATCTGGCTTGGCTTTGGTCCTGCGCCCAAAATTGTCATTACAGGTTTGTTGACTTTTTTTCCAGTGCTTGTAAATTCTCTTACCGGTATGCGCGCGGCCGATCTTGCCGTTCATGCTGTAATGCAATCGTGGAATGCGAGCCGCTGGGAAGTGTTCGTGCATCTGCGCTGGAAGGCGCAGTATCCGTTCCTGCTGGCTGCGCTGAAGACGGTCGCGCCGCTTTCTTTGGTGGGCGCGGTTGTGGCGGAATGGTTGGGCGCATCCAGCGGGCTTGGCCAGCTAATGTGGCTGGCATACAACAATCTGAATTTGCCGCTGCTATTTGCCGCCGCTTTTGAGTTGGCGCTGTTGGGCACTTTGTTGTATCAAGTTGTGGTTTTCATGGAGAAGCGCTTGTATTATTGGAATTTGGGGGACGCAGCTTTATGAAGCAATCAAGGTTTTTCTGGCGTGTTCGATTGGTGGGGGTTTTATTGCGGGCGGGCTGCCTTTTGTTGTTGGCTGGCTGCCAAGTGGCAGCGCCGGCGATGCAGCTCACTTTTATGGCCGGCTACAAGCCGCAGGCCAATCTGCCGTTTGTTGGTGTGTACGTTGCGCAGGAGCGCGGGCTGTTTCAGAAGGAAGGGCTCACCGTTGATATTCAGCACTCTGCTGGCGGCTCTGACAATTTGCAGCTGTTGGTTGCCGGCAAGGTGCAAGTGACGACTGTCGATGCGGCTGTCCTGTTGCAGCGCCGGGCCGATCCCGGGCTGCCGCTGGTTTCGATTGCGTTGGTTGGGCAGACCGGGCAGCAGGCCTATGTGGCATTGGAGGCCGCCGGTTTGCGGTCCCCGAGTGACTGGGTTGGCCGCAAAGTTGGCTATAAGGGCGCGCCACCCCCCGACTTGTTCGCGATTTTGGATGCGGCTGGAGTGGATCCGGCGCAGCTGGAGTTGGTGAACGTGGGCTTTGATCCGCATGTGCTTACCGAGGGCTTGGTGGATGTGTATCCGGTGTTCAAATCTAATGAGCCCGACATTCTGGCGCGCGAAGGCCATGCTCTGACAGTTTGGCAGGCAGCGGATTTTGGCGTTCCGAGTCTGGGTCTGACATATGCGAGCACAGCTGAGCAGCTTGCAAGCAAGCCGGAGGAGCTGGCGGCTTTTACGCGCGCGGCGCTGGCGGGCATGGCGTACGCCGCTGCGCATGTGGACGAGGCGGTTGCGATTGTGATGAAATATGCGCCGGAGGCAGATGCTGCGCACATGCGCTACATGCTGGAGACGGAGTTGGTGGCTGCCAAGCCGGCGGGTGGCGCTGGGTTTGGGGCGCAAAACGCGGCGCAGTGGGATGCGCTGCATGCCATGCTGTTGAAGTACAAAGCGCTTGCGAAACCGGTTGATATTCAGGCTGTGTTCACAAACCGGTTTTTGGAAAATGACTAAGCAGAACGTGCGATTAATCTGGAAGCTGGGTGGTGCCTAGTATGTTGCAGTGTGCTGCAGGTCTTTGGCTGCTAGTTGGGGCGTTTCCAGCGGCACATCGTGGCAAGTCGGGCGCCAGAATCGCGCCGTAAATTTGTTTGAAAATGACCTTGACATTATTGACTTAGTGGATATCATTTGGGCAATGTTGGCACTAATTGTTTTGCGTCGCGCTCGTACCACCCAGACACCGGTCTGGCTTTTTGCGTTGGGGCAGTAGCGGGAGCACTGCACTATAGACGTGAAACCGCCAGGCGCTAACTGGCGGTTTTTGTTTTAATTTGCAATTATGATTCGCGTTGGAATATTTGGGGCCACCGGATATACGGGGCATCAGCTCGTGCAGCTGCTGGCGCGGCATGCGCACGTGCACATTGCGTTTGCCACGTCCGAAAGCGATGCCGGGCGGACGCTGGCGGAAGTGCATCCACAGGCGCCGCCGGTCAGGTTGATTGCTGCTGCCGACGCAAATCTCGCCGGGCTTGATGTTGCGTTTTTGTGCCTGCCGCACGGCGCGGCTGCGCGGACTGCCGTGCGCTTGTTGGAGCGTGGCGTGCGCGTAATTGATTTGAGCGCGGACTTTCGGCTGCGTGATGCGTCTGTTTACGAGAAATGGTACGGTGATGCCCATCCGGCGCCTGAGCTGCTGGGCGAGGCGGTGTATGGGCTTACCGAGCATGCACGTGCTGCGTTGCGGGAAGCGCGCCTCGTTGCGAACCCTGGCTGCTACGTAACCAGCGTGCTGCTTGCGCTGCAGCCGGTGTGCGCTGCCAATGCGATTGCCGCAGGGGCAACATTGATTGCAGACTGCAAATCCGGCGTTTCCGGTGCGGGCCGGACGCCGGCGCAATATTTGCAGTTTGGAGAAGTGGCCAACAACTTCAGTGCTTACAAAATTGGGCGCAGCCACCGGCATCTGCCGGAAATGGAGCAGCTGCTTACCGAGTGGGGCGCGGCCGTCCCGCGTTTAATATTTTCGCCGCATTTGCTGCCTGTTCCGCGTGGCATCCTTTCCACCATTTATGTGCCACTGGCAGACGGGTGGGATGAGGGGCGTGTGCGGGCGCTGTATGCGGCTGCGTATGTTGGAGAGCAATTTGTGCAAGTGCTGCCGGCGGGTGCGCTGCCGGCGCTGGCACAAGTCAATCACTCCAACATGTGCGTGCTGGGGCTTGCGGTTGTCGGGGAGACGATGATTGTGGTGTCTGCGCTGGATAATTTGATCAAGGGTGCAAGCGGGCAGGCGGTGCAGAATATGAATGTGATGTTTGGGTTGGCGGAAGGCGCGGGGTTGGTGTGATGCAGAACTCCAGCGGGGCGCGTGTGGAGTCCGGCTTGGTGCAGCATTTTCTGTCCGTCAGCCAGTTTACGCGGGCAGAGCTGGAGGCGCTGCTGGAGCTGGCGGCACGCTTGAAGCACGACCACTTGAACGGAGGCAACCAGCCGCTGCTGCGCGGCAAAACTTTGGTGATGCTGTTTCAGAAGCCAAGTTTGCGGACGCGCGTGTCTTTTGAAATGGCGATGCGGCATCTGGGCGGCAGCGCGCTTACGCTGCTGCCGGGCGAAGTGAGTGTGGGCAAACGTGAGACGGTGGCGGATGCAGCGCGGGTGTTGTCCGGTTACGTTGATGGCATCATGGCGCGGATGAGCAGCCACACGCAGCTGCTTAAGCTGGCGCACCATGCAAGTGTGCCGGTGATCAATGGCCTGACGGATTACAACCATCCGGCGCAAGCACTGTGTGACATGTTCACGCTGCGCGAGGAGTTTCGCCGGCTTGAGGGCTTGAAGCTGGCTTACGTGGGCGATGGCAACAATGTCGCCACGTCGCTACTCGCTGCGTGCATGCTGCTGGGAATTCACTTTTATATTGCGTGCCCGGCGGGCTATGAGCTTTCTCGCAGTGTGGTTGCGCGGGCGCTTGAGCTGCGCGGCAGTGCGGGCACGGAACTGGTGGAGACAACTAGCGCAGCGCTGGCTGTAGCGGGCGCGGATGTGGTGTACACGGATGCGTGGATCAGCATGGGGCAGGAAGACGAAGCGGCGGAGCGCATGAAGGTGTTCCCGCCCTACCAGGTGAATAGTTCGCTGCTGGCGCGGGCCAAGCCGAATGCGCGCGTGATGCATTGTTTGCCAGCGCACCGCGGTGATGAAATTACCGACGATGTAGCAGACGGACCGCAATCGCTTATGTTTGTGCAGGCGCATAACCGGCTGCACGGCCAAAAAGCAATTGTGGCGCACTTTCTCGGGTGAGCACTGTGTCTGGCATCCGCGTTATTAAAGTGGGCGGCAACGAGCTGGACAGCGCGCTGTTTTGCGAGGGTCTGGCGCAAGCTGTGGCACGGTCTGAGCAGAAGGTTGTAGTGGTGCACGGGGGCGGGCGGGCGATCAGTGCGCAGCAGGCTGCACTTGGCTTGCCGGTGGTGAAGGTGGCCGGTCTGCGGGTTACCGATGCGGCGGCATTGGCGGTGGTGGTTGGCGTTCTGTGCGGCAACACAAACAAATCACTTGTGGCCGCGCTGCGCAATGCCGGCGTTAACGCGGTGGGATTGAGCGGCGTGGACGGCGGCATACTGCGCTGCAGCAAAATGCAGCATCCGGGTGGCGACCTGGGGCTTGTGGGTAAAGTTGAACAAGTGGATCCGCAATTGTTGCGAGTGCTGCTGTTGGCGGGGTTTACCCCGGTGCTGGCACCAATCGGCGTTGGTGAAGGCGGTGCACTGTACAACGTTAATGCTGATGCGGCAGCGGTTGCGATTGCAGTTGCGCTGCAAGCCGAGCAGTTAGAATTGCTGACGGATGTTGCTGGAATAATGGTTGGGGATAAAGTTCAAGCCAGCATTGATGTGGTGGGCGTGGACCAGTTAATTGCAGCGGGTGTAATCCGGGATGGAATGCTGCCGAAAGTGCAGGCGGCGCTGGAGGCGGCACGCGCGGCGGTTGCCGTGCGTATTGTGGATCTCGCCGGCTTGGATGGCGGGGCTGGCACCGTAATCCGCGCGGTGTGATTGGCAGGCAGCGACACGATGATTTCAATCAAGGCGGCTGAAATGGCAAGCACCGCGGAAGTGATCGCGGGCGAGGCTCGTTATTTGGTGCAGACTTACGTGCGGCCGGCGCGCGTGTTTACGCATGGCGAAGGCGCTTATCTATTTGATGCGGCTGGCAAGCGCTATCTTGATTTTGCAGCGGGCATTGCAGTGAACTCGCTTGGGCATGCGGATCCGGAGTGGGCGCAGGCGGTGGCGGAGCAGGCGGGCCGGCTGGCGCACGTGAGCAATTTGTATCACACGGCTGAGCATGTGCAGCTGGCGCAGCGCCTGGTTGAGAATTCATTTGCCGATCGTGTGTTCTTTTGCAACTCCGGGACCGAGGCCAACGAAGCCGCGTTGAAGTTTGCGCGCAAGTATGCGTTGGTGCGGGCTGCTGGAGCTGCGCCGGGCACGCGCATAATTGCGTTCGAGCACGGGTTTCACGGGCGCACGATTGGGGCGCTGTCGGTGACGGCGAAGGCGCAATATCGCGAGCCGTTCGAGCCGCTGATGCCGGATGTCTGCTTCTTGCCATTGAATGATGTTGGAGCGCTGGCAGCGGCGTTTGACGGGCATGTGTGCGCCGCTATCGTGGAGCCGCTGCAAGGCGAGGGTGGAGTGAATCCGGCAAGCGCTGAGTTTTTGCGCGAGCTGCGCCGCCTGTGCGATGAGTGTGGCGCACTGCTGATCTTTGACGAGGTTCAGTGCGGGCTGGGGCGCACCGGCAGTCTTTGGGCGCACACGGCCGCAAATGTGTATCCGGACATTATGACGCTGGCGAAGCCGCTGGCGGGCGGCTTGCCGATTGGGGCGGTGCTGGTTACGGATGCGGTGGCAGCAGTTTTGCAGCCGGGCGATCACGGCAGCACTTTTGCTGCCGGCCCGCTGGTGTGCCGCGCAGCGCAGGTAGTGTTCGACCGTGTGTCTGATCCGGCATTCCTGATGCATGTGGCAGCCAGTGGAAAGTATTTGCGTGACCGGCTGCTGGCGCTGGAGTTGGATCATATGGTTGAGGTGCGTGGCGCGGGATTATTATTGGGGGTTGAGTTTTCTGTGGCGGTGAAGCCCCTGATTGGCGCGGCTGCCGAGTGCGGGTTGTTGCTGATCACTGCTGGCGACAATGTGCTGCGTTTGTGCCCGCCGCTGATTGTGGATCAGGCGCAGATTGATTTTGCGGTTGAAACGATTGGCAGCTGCTGGGGCGCGCTGCAATGATTATTCGGCCAGCCGTGGCTGCGGATGTGGCGGGTATCCATGGCCTGGTCACGGAGTATTCGGGGCGTGGCGATTTGCTGCCGCGCACGGTTGAGTCGATTGCCGAGACGCTGGCGGACTGGCTGGTGGCGGAGCAAGCGGGCGTGGTGATGGCTTGTGTTGCGCTGCTGCCCTACAGCGAGAACTTGGCAGAAGTGCGGTCTTTGGCTGTGAATGGCGCCGTGCACGGCCAGGGCTGGGGCGCTGCGATAGTGGCGGCTGCGATAGCTGAGGCGCAGCGGCGCGGTATCCCGATGTTGTTCGCGCTTACGCGTGCGGTGCCGTTTTTTGTGCGCGCGGGATTTGCCATTACGGACAAGGTGTTCTTTCCCGAGAAGGTGTGGCGTGACTGCAATATTTGCCCGGTGCGCGAATGTTGCGATGAAACGGCAGTTGTGCTGCAGCTGGATTCTTTGCCGCACTTGTATGCTGACAAGCTGGCAGCCGCTAATGGGGTTGGGGCTTCGTCCTCCGCGGTCGGCTGAGGCATTGCACCAATTTTCGTAAACTAATGTTACAGGAGTTTTCATGACTAAATCGCTGGTGAAGAAAGTGGTGTTGGCGTACTCGGGCGGCCTGGATACATCTGTGATTGTGCCGTGGCTGCGGGAGACCTATAACTGCGAAGTGATTTGTTTTTGCGCGGATATCGGGCAGGCAGAGGAGCTGTCGGGTTTGCCGGAGAAGGCGCTTGCCAGCGGCGCTTCGAAGTGCATTGTTAAAGATTTGCGGGAAGAATTTGCCGGTGAGTTTCTGTTTCCGATGTTGCAATCTGGTGCCGTCTACGAGCGCCAGTATCTGCTGGGAACTTCTGTTGCGCGGCCTTTGATTGCAAAGTGGCAGGTGGCGATTGCCGAGCAGGAAGGTGCGGATGCGGTGTCGCATGGCGCCACCGGCAAGGGCAACGATCAGGTGCGTTTTGAGCTGACATACAAGGCGCTCAATCCGGCGCTGAAGGTGATCTCGCCGTGGCGTGAGTGGAGCATCCGTTCGCGCGAGGATGCATTGCAATACGCAAAGCTGCACAAGGTGCCGGTGACTGCAACCGTCAAGTCAATCTATAGCCGCGACCGCAACTTGTGGCATCTTTCGCATGAGGGTGGCATCCTCGAAGACCCGGCACGCGAACCGGAGGAGCCGATGTTCCAGTGGACTGCATCGCCGGAAAGTGCGCCAGACAAGGCGGAGGTGGTTGAGATTGCATTTGAGCGAGGCGTGCCGGTGTCCTTGAATGGGGTGCAACATTCAGGAGCGGCGTTGATGGAGGCGCTGAATGTGATTGGTGCGCGGCATGGCATCGGGCGCGTCGACATTGTTGAAAATCGGCTGGTTGGAGTGAAGTCGCATGGCGTGTATGAGACGCCGGGCGGCACGCAACTGTATGCCGCACACCGCGAGCTGGAGAGCTTGTGCCTTGACCGCGACACGCTGCACTACAAGGAGCAGATGGCGCTGCGCTACGGCGAGCTGGTGTATGACGGCAAGTGGTATCACCCGTTGCGCGAAGGTATGCAGGCTCTGATTCACGAGACGCAAAAGTCCGTTACTGGCTGGGTTCGGCTAAAGCTATACAAGGGCACGCTGCGCTGCGTTGGCCGCTTCAGTCCTTACAGTTTGTACCGCGAGGACTACGCGACTTTTGGCGAGGAAAATGTTTACGACCAGAAGGACGCGCTTGGATTTATTACGCTGTTTGGTTTGCAGATGAAGGTGCGGGCGCTGATGGAGATGAGTGCCGGCGGCAAGACGCGCTATGCGTCGATGGATTATTCCGCTTTTAAGCGGGACTAGGCGATGAAGGGTACTGCCGGGGTGCGGGCTGCGACCCTCGTAAGCGTGTGCGTTGAACTTTGGAATCATTCTGCAGTCGTGTAGTGCTTCTCGATTTTGATGCATGCAATAGCTGAAGGGCACGCCACGTCCGCGCTTGGATTTAGTGGCGGATCGGCTGCCTGTGGGCTCAAAGTGTCCGGCGCAGCGGATGTGTTTTTAGTGGTTTCGGAGCGGGAGTGTACGGCCGCGGCGGTGTTCACGCGCAACCGCGTGGTAGCGGCGCCCGTGGTTGTGGATCAGGGCGCGCTGGCCAGCACGCGCAGTGGTTACCGAGCGGTCATCGGCAACGCTGGCAATGCCAATGCCTGCACGGGTGCACAGGGACTCGCGGACGCCGAACAAACGCGGCTGCTAACTGCAGCTGCGATTGGGTGTGTGGCGCAACAAGTGCTTGTACTTTCCACTGGTGTAATCGGGCGGGCGCTTGATATGGGCAAGCTTTCTGCAGGTATTCAGGCCGCAGCGCAGGGGCTTGGCAAGGCTGGGGGTGCTGCTTGCGCGCAGGCGATGATGACCACTGATACCCGTCCGAAGCATTTTGCGGTGGAAGTGACACTGTCAGGCGGCACGGTTACGCTGGGTGGGAACGCAAAAGGTGCGGGCATGATCCACCCAGACATGGCAACGATGCTGGCTGTGGTGACTACCGATGCTGCGATTGAGGCGGGCGAGCTGCAGCGTTTGCTTAGTTCTGCGGTGGCGGGCTCTTTCAACTGCATCTCCATTGATGGCGACACAAGCACAAACGATACGGTGCTGCTGCTGGCGAATGGGGCGAGCGGAGTGGCTGTGCGTACGGCTGCGGACCTTGCGCTATTTGCGGATGCGTTGGACTTCGTCTGCCTGAACTTGGCGCAGGCAATTGTGCGCGATGGGGAGGGCGCGCGCCGATTTGTTACCGTGCGGGTGACGGGCGCGGTGGATGGGGCCGGTGCGCATGCGATTGCAAATGTGATCGCCACATCGCCATTGGTCAAGACAGCGTTTGCGGGTGGTGATCCAAACTGGGGACGCATTATGGCTGCGGCTGGACGGGCCGGCGTGGCATTTGATCCGGCGGCCGTGTCGCTGATGGTACAGGCGGGCGGTCCGGCGGTGCAGTTGCTGGCACAGGGTATGCGCGTTGATTATGCGGAAAGCGATGCGGCGGCGGTGTTCAACGCGGATGAGTTTGAAGTGCGCTTGGTGATTGGTGGAGGCCCCGGCGCGGCGCGGGTTTTTACATGTGATTTCACGGAAGAGTACGTGCGCATTAATGCTGACTACACAACCTAGTGTGGAGCGGTTTGGTGTTGGCATGTTGATTAATTTCAATGAGTGACAAGTTGTGGGGCGGGCGGTTTGTTAAGGATGCAGATGCCTTGATGCGCCGCCTAAACGACAGTATTGAGTTTGACCAGCGGCTGTGGAGCGCGGACATCCGCGCCAGCGTGGCATGGGCGCAGGCACTGGCGCAGGCGGGGGTGCTCACCCCCGAGGAATGTACGCAACTGGTGCACGGGCTGGATCTGGTGCGCGCTGAGTTTGCGGAAGCAAGTTTCGTGTTTGCCGCTGGTGACGAGGACATCCACACTGCGGTTGAACGGCGGCTGACTGAACTGGTGGGCAGCGTGGGTGGCAAACTGCACACCGGCCGCAGTCGCAATGATCAGGTGGCGACGGACATGCGCATTTGGGTGATGCAGGCTTGCGTTGAATTGTTGCGCGAAGTTGCTGAACTGCAGGCAGCGCTTGTTGATAGTGCGGCCTTGCATCTGCATGCGGTGATGCCCGGGTATACGCACTTGCAGCAGGCGCAGCCGGTTACGTGGGGACATTGGGTACTTGGCCATGTGTGGCCGCTGACGCGCGATGCAGCGCGGCTGACATATGCACGCTCTGCGGCGGGTGTGTTGCCACTGGGCAGTGGTGCACTGGCTGGCAGCGCGTTTGCGGTGGATCGGGGTGCGTTGGCGCAGGCGCTTGGCTTCGCAGCGATCTCCGCCAATAGCATGGACGCGGTCAGTGATCGTGATTTTGTTGCTGACTTTTTGTACGCGGGTGCAATGATTGGCGTGCACCTGAGCCGGCTGGCGGAGCAATTGCTGCTGTTCAGCAGTGCAGAGTTCGGTTATGTGGTGGTGGACGATGCGTTCAGCACCGGCAGCAGTTTGATGCCGCAAAAGAAGAACGCGGACCCGCTTGAGTTGGCGCGCGGCAAGACCGGTCGGTTGCTTGGCAATCTGCAGGCGCTGCTGGTGGTGCTCAAGGGTTTGCCTTCAACCTACGACAAGGATCTGCAGGAGGACAAGGAGCCGGCGTTTGACACATTTGATACGCTGCAGCTGGTGATGCCTGTGCTGGCTGGTCTGGTTCGGTCGCTTGAGGTGCGCCCGCAGGTGATGGCTGCGCGATTGCTGCCGGGCCTGCTGGCGACCGATATGGCAGACGAGTTGGTGCGGCGTGGAGTGCCGTTTAGGGAGGCGCATGGTTTGGTGGGCGCACTTGTGAAGCGGGCTGAAGCGCTCGGTGTGGCGCTGACTGATGTTTCATTGGATGAGCGCTTTAAAATCAGTGAGCACTTCACTGAGCAGATGTGGGCGACGCTGGACTTTGAGCATTCATTGCAGCGCCGGGCACAGACTGGTGGTACAGCGCGGGCTGCGCTGGAGGCGCAGCTTCTGGCTGCGCGCGCCGCAATAAGTGCGTAAAGCTTGGGAGGTGCGCGGTGCTAATGCACCCAGCGTTCGCCGCCGTCCACCACCAAACTCTCGCCCGTGATGTAGTCGCACGCAGTTAGGAACAGTACTGCGGCGGCAACATCTGCAGGAGTACCCCAGCGTTTGAGCAGAGTGCGTTCTGCAATCCGGCGCACGGCTTCGGCATCAAGCCGCTCTGGTGGCAGCACCGGCCCGGGAATGATGGCATTGACGCGGATGTGCGGTGCAAACGCCACCGCCAGATGTTCGGTAAGCGCAAGCAGTCCGGCTTTCGCAACTCCATGTGCCATAAAAGTTGTACTCGGCCGCACTGCATGCAGGTCCGCAATGTTGATGATTACACCGGCACCTGCCGTTTGCATATGCGGGGCGGCAGCATTGGCGCAGTGAAATGCGCCGTCAAGAATGACATCCATTGTGCGGCGCCAAACTGGTTCGGAAAATGGGACTGGTGATTTTGTGTAGGTGGAAGCGTTGTTGACAAGCAGGTCGAGGCTGCCAAAATGCTGCGCAGTTTGGTCCACCAGCGTGTGGGCGGCTGCTGCATTGCCAACATCGGCCTGGAAGGCGACTGCCTGCCCGCCGGATTGCTGCACTGCTGTTACGGTTTCCGCAGCTTCCGCAGCGGAGGTGTTGTAATTGACGGCAACCTTTGCGCCGGCGTGCGCCAGTGCAATCACGATTGCACGGCCTACGCGATGCGCACCGCCGGTGACTAATGCGGTTTTGCCTTGCAGTTCCATCGCGCGTTTTTATGCGGCGCAGTGGCAGCAGCTTCTAGGCGGGCAGCGCGCCTGCACCGGCAGCCTGTGCCTGCGCGCGCCACACGCGTTCGGGTGTAAGGGGCAGGCTGCGGATGCGCACTCCAATGGCGTCGTACACCGCATTGGCTACGGCCGGCGCCACTCCATCCAAAGGAATTTCAGCAACGGCTTTTGCGCCAAACGGTCCGGTGGGTTCATAGGTTGGCACGAGGATGGCTTCCATCTCGGGCATCTCATCTGCGCTGAAGATGCGGTAGTCGCCGAGGCGGCCAACTTGGAGGCGGCCGTGTTCGTCGTAGGGCATTTCTTCGCAGACGGC
>OFRL01000290.1_pt1 | contig 25802 bp, 27 predicted proteins | sample 1543121 | NCBI WGS metagenome assembly OFRL01 (sample SAMN07774228, study PRJEB24372) | wastewater metagenome | isolation source: Lake Maggiore Cannobio | place: Italy: Cannobio | collected 2016-01
GCGCCCTGCACATACGTCATGGGGTCCTTGCCGACGTTGGATTCCAGCACGGTGTGATCGTCGAGGGTCAACGTATATTCCAGCGAGACGACGCTGCCGGCTACCACACGCACCGTCGCGTCGGCACCGGGCGCGGCCGCATGGACTGGTGACGCGAGCAACAGACCGACCAGCAGGCCATGGGCCCACCCGCTGCGCACCAGTGACTCTCCCGTCATGACGCCACTCCTCCCTACGCTGCGCGACCCCTAGTCGTGCGGGACACGCCACGACCGGGGCGACCGGACCGCCGCACGCGGGGATATGTACCACAGTCCCACGCCCCTTTCCACATCCGCGGGGAGGGCCTCCCACTCCCATCCGTTCGTGAGTTGCATTTCAGGCACGGGTCTTCGTATCCTTCTACCCTTATGGAGCTCTCCTCACTGACGCGGGAACAACTGACCGACCTTGTCCGCGGGATCGTCGACGATCGCCTGCGCGAGTTGCTGGGCGACCCCGACCTCGGCCTTCAATTGGGTGAGGGACTCCGCGCGCGACTGAAAGCCTCGTTATCCACGACACAACGGCTGTCCGGCGACGACATCGCCGCCCAGCTCGGACTCCGCTGGTAAAGGTTTATGGCCTGGTATCGCCTCGCCTATCGTCCGATCATCCTCCAGGACCTCGCGGGCCTCGAGCCCACCCTAGCGCAGCGCCTGCTCGACAAGACCAAATGGCTCGCCTCGAACGTCGACAACTTGCGGCACGAGCCCCTCGCGCCAGACCTCGCCGGTCTCTTCAAATATGCCGTGGACGATTGGCGAATTTTCTACTCGCTCGACCGCGACGAGCACCTCGTCGATATTCACCACATCAGCACCCGCACCGCGCTCAACTCATGATTGCCATTACGGTGTCTGCCATTGCCGCGCTGAAAGCGATTCAGGTCGAACATCCTGAGGATGCGGTCGTCCGCATTACCGTGCGCGATGTGGATGAGTCGCGCTTGAGCTTCAGCATCACCCTGGAAGAGGCCAGTCAGCCGCACGACGATGTGCAGCAGATCGATGGCCTGACGATCGCGATGGACCGACAGAGCGCGCCACGGATGGATGGGGTGACCGTGGACTACACGACCGCGGGGGGGTTTTCGTTTCTGCATGCCGACGAGGGCTGGAGCCACCGACCGCTGACCATTCCCACGCTGAATTAATGGCCGATGCCACCCTTAGGGCAATCGATCCAGCAGGGTCGCGACATGCACCTGGAACGCCCCGCGCGCCACATCGTCGACATATCGACGCAACACGTCCTTCACCACGGGAAACGCGATCGTGTCCCAGGGAATGGCGGAGAGGGCAAAGAGCTGCACCTCGAGGCTTTCCTCGCCGACCCCGAACGCCGACGTGCGCATGGGCCCGCGGAAGACGAGGTGGGTCTGCCCGATGTACGGCAAACTGAAGACGGCAAACAGAGCAATCTGCTCCACGTGCGTCTGCGCCTCCTCGAGCGTCTCGCGCATGGCGGCCTGCTCGGTGCTTTCGCCAATCTCCATAAACCCCGCTGGAAAGGTCCAGAAACCGGATCGGGGCTCAATGGCGCGTCGACACAGAAGGATTTGGCCGTCCCATTCGGGAATGCAACCGGTCACGATTTTCGGATTCTGGTAATGAATCGTTTGGCAGGCGCCGCAGACAAACCGCAGCCGATTATCGCCGGCGGGCATGCGCTGGGTGACAGGCATAGCGCATACGCTGCAATAGTTCATATACTTATGACGGATGATGAATGCCGCGCGACGGGGTCGCACGGCGCGCGTACCCATTGATATGTATGGATAGCACGAAACTACGATTCTTTGCACCCTGTCCGCAGGGACTGGAGGGCGTGCTCGAACAGGAGCTCCACGAGCTCGGTGTGCCCCTGACCACGAAGACGGACGGTGGGATCGCCTTCCTCGCGCCGTGGGCCACGATGTATTGGGTCAACCTCAAGAGTCACCTGGCGAGCCGCGTCCTCTGGGACGTTGGCCACGCCTCCTATCTTTCGGAAGACGATATCTATCGGGCGGCCTATAGCCTTTCGTGGCCCGACTGGTTCACCTCCGCACAGACCATTAAAGTGAAGGTCAGTGCGCGCCGGTGCCCCCTCCCCAGTCTGGACTTTCTCACCCTGCGTATTAAGGACGCCGTCTGCGACAAGTTCATGGCGGTGCGCCATAAGCGACCGAACGTGGACACCCATCACCCGCACATCCGTATCGACGCCTTTCTCGATGAGTCCACCGTCACCTTTTATCTCGACACCTCCGGCGATCCCCTCTTCAAGCGCGGCCATCGCGTCCTGTCCGTCGAGGCGCCCTTGCGTGAAAACCTCGCGGCCGGTCTCCTGCGATTGGCGGGTTGGACGCCGCAGGAAGTCCTGCTCGATCCCATGTGTGGGAGCGGCACCATCCCGCTCGAAGCTGCGCTGATGGGGCGAAAAATCGCTCCGGGCCAGTCTCGCGGATTTGGGTTTGAGCGGTTGATCATCCACGATCCCAAACGCTGGGGCTATTTACGTGAAGCCTCCCGGGTAAAGCAATTGACAACCCTCCCGACCGCCATCTACGCTTCGGATCACGATCCGGCCGCCGTGAAGATTGCGCAACGGATCTTTCAGGGAGCGGGTGTGGGTATCGATCTGCGCCTCCGGCAGAGCGATGTGCTCGACGTAGAGGCGCCCGCCGCACACGGGGTAATCATGCTCAACCCACCTTACGGCGTCCGGCTGAGCACACCGGAGGCCTTGGATGATTTCTATCCTAAGCTCGGCGACTGGCTGAAACAGCGCTTCAGCGGGTGGCGCGCCTATATCTTCACCGGCGATCTGCGGGTCCCCAAACTGATCGGCCTCGCGCCCTCACGCCGGATTCCCCTCTTCAATGGTCCGCTCGAATGTCGTCTGTATGAGTTTTTGATTGTGCCCGGCTCGATGCGTAAACTGACGGCGGTCCCCGATCGTCCAGACTAGCGGGTCCGTGTCTCACTGAAAGGAGCTGCCCCATGCCACCAAAAATTGAAATCGGTCCGATTGTCAAACTCGTGAAGACGGACGAGGAGTGGAAGAAGAGTCTGACCCCGGAGTCCTATCGGGTGCTGCGGCACGAGGATACCGAGCGGCCCTTCGGTAAAAACTTGCACGACCACAAAGCCGTCGGCGTCTACGTCTGTGCCGGCTGCGATCTCCCGTTGTTTACCTCAGAGACGAAGTTCGACAGCGGCACAGGCTGGCCCAGCTTTTGGGAGCCCATTGCACCGAGTGTCATCCAGACCACGACCGATTACCGCATGATCTTCCCGCGGACCGAAGTGCACTGTGCCCGCTGCGACGGGCACCAAGGCCATCTCTTTAACGACGGTCCCAAGCCGACGGGGCTCCGCTACTGTATTAATGGCGCAGCCTTGAAGTTTGTGCCCGCCTAGACCGTCGATGCACGGCGGCGTCCCCCTCGCGCGCTCCGCGAGGCGACGCCCGTGCGGACCGGTCACACGTTTTAGGCTAGCAACGCTTATGTTCCACTGCGCTGGTGATTGCGCCATCAGTGCACCCCTTGCGTTTTACCTCTTCCCAGTCTTCAGTTTTGCGTAGTTCGTACATCCAAGTTCTTCTTTCAGGTCACACGCCTTGCCATAGAATGTGAGTGCGTCCTCGCGTGACTGTCGTACCCCTGCGCCGAACTTATATGACGCTCCAAGATTGTTACAGCCAAGCGCATCCTGCCCGTCACACGCTTGCCGATAGAGTTCCACCGCTTTGAAGTAGTTCCGCCTGCCGCCATACTGCTCGCCGTATTTGACTACTTGATCGTTTCTAAGCGTGACAGAATAAGTGCGAAACCACATTGCAGTTACGTGTTTGATTCGTTTGTAGATCAGATACTCCTCTCCTTTACTCTCATCAGCACTTACAGATACTGGAGATCCGAGAATCTCAATGACTTGCTTCTTAGACATTCCCAGAGCAATGTCCTCAAAGTCCGAAGCGGTCACATAGAGGATTGCCTGACAACCCGTCATGAAAATCAGAACGCAAATTAGTATCCGGAATCGCATATGCACCGCGCGCTTAGGCTAAGAAAATTCCTGACTGCTATGCGCGGTGACTCCAAGTATGCCTATGAGTAGCAGCAGTGTTGTAAGCAACCTTCGCATCTGGCATCGTGTCACAATGTTGCAACAGTTGAAACCGTGTAAATGATTGAAGTATAGGAGAAAATAGCAGTACAAATGGCACCGCCAGCGTCCTTTTACAGGGCACTGGGGTCTATAGGCTGAATTTATAATTCTAGGTCACTCAAACCTGGATGATTATCGGGGCGTCTTCCCAGTGGCCAGTGGAACTTTCTCTCGGACTCTTTAATCGGTACGTCATTAATACTGGCAAAGCGTCGCATCATAAAACCCTGAGAATTAAATTCCCAATTCTCATTGCCATAACTGCGTTGCCAATTACCTGAGGCATCATGACACTCATACGCAAATCGAACTCCAATCCGATTATCGGTAAAGGCCCATAATTCTTTGATTAAACGGTAGCTCAATTCCTTATTCCATTTTCGTATCAAAAACTGTTTGACCTGCTCTCTGCCGATTGGAAATTCAGCCCTATTTCTCCACACCGTATCCTCGGTATAAACCAATACGACCCGCTCAGGGTCACGGGTATTCCATGCATCTTCGGCCATGCGAATCTTCTGAATTGCTGTTTCTCTAGTAAATGGCGGTACGGGTGGTTTAGCTTCCATGAATTTCTCCAATCATTGGTCTGTCTGGCGCGAGACAGAACACCCCATTTCTAGAGGAAGAAAAAGTAGTGCCTCGCTGCCACCACAGCGCCGTGTGCCCGTCGAGCGAGGCACGTCTCAGGGTACACGTTCCAGAAGCAGGGCCACCGTGGGCGCCGCTCCGCTTACTGCTTCTTTTTAGCACGTACTAGATTCGTCGTCCCGGCCATGACGACCACCTGCGTCTGAGCAGAGAAGACCTCATCGATACGCTGTCTCCCATTGCTCGTCAGAATGATCAGTCCGTGATGGCGCTCAATTCGCTGCAAGAAATGCGCAACTCTTTCATTCGCAGATCGGTCACGCGTATCTGCGGCCGGCGTGCGCTTCCCGAACAAAGCGTCCACTTCATCGAAGAAGAGGATCGCGCCACTCGACTCCGCTTTATCGAACACATCGTTCAAATTCTTTTGTGTTTCACCGATGTATGTGCTCACCACGGCCGATAAATCTACCCTGAACAAATCTACCTTCAAGGTATCTCCCAAGGTCTCGGCCGCTTTCCTCCGGCGCAGCGCCGTGGAACCCGATAGGATCAGGACCGCGGCCAATGAGGCGTTGCGCCTCTTCACCCGTCGAGCCGACGTTGCCTGCTTTTTCACTGCAGTCTTCTTGACGACAAACTTCTTGTTCTTTGCTCTCGCGACCTTAGCTGCCATGTACTCCACGCTCCTCTTGATACGATTCACTGAGTTAAACGCCTAGCCTTCTTCAATCTCCTTCGCGGGTCTCCGTACTACGCAGCGCACCTAGCCAGTCTCGCCCTCTTACCACCCTAGAGCCCACCGGTGTCCATTTTTTTCGAGTAACGCATCCGCCTCGCTCGGCCCCCAGCACCCGGCGGTGTAGAAATGGATCATTTTTTCCCCGGCCAACAACGGAGCGTAGAGGCGCCAAGCCGTTTCGGTAAATTCTGCACTGACAAAGAGGGTCTGATCGCCGATCATCACGTCACGCAGAAGGGTCTCGTAAGCTTCTGGGAGTTGGCCAAAGGCTTTCCCATAGTCGAACTGCAGCGCATGCTCGCTCAGTTGGAATGGCCTCCCTGGACTCTTCACGGAAAAACAAAGCGAGAATCCTTCATTCGGCTGGAGTGTGATCAGTAACTTATTAGGCGGGATGCTGCCGGGGTCGAGCGAGCGAAAAACTTGGGTGGGCGCCTCGCGAAAGGTCACCACAATTTGGGTCAGTTTACGCGGAAACCGTTTCCCCGTCCTCAGATAAAAAGGCACGCCCTTCCAGCGCCAGTTGTGAATTTCTGCTTTCAGCGCGACATAGGTCTCCGTGTTGGAATCCTTCGGGACCCCCTGCTCCTCGCGATAGCCGAGAATCGTCTGGTCTCCGATCTGCCAGGCCTTGTACTGACCAAAAACGACATCCTGCTGCGTAATCGGCACAATAGAATGAAGTACTTTTAGTTTTTCACTCTGAATCGCCGCCGCATCGAACGACACCGGCACTTCCATCGCGATGACGGTCATGAGTTGGGTCAGATGGTTCTGAACCATGTCACGGAATGCCCCAGCCTGCTGATAGTAGGCCCCCCGATGCTCCATGCCGAGGTCTTCGGCGACAGTAATCTGAATATTCTCGATGCGCTCACGGTTCCAGAGCGATTCAAAAATCGGGTTAGCAAAGCGAAACGCGAGGAGATTCTGCACCGTCTCCTTCCCCAGATAATGATCGATACGGTAGATCTGGGACTCGTCAATATATTGATGCAGCGTCGTATTCAGACCCCGAGCTGAATCAAGGTCGTGACCGAATGGTTTCTCGAACACGACGCGAACCCACCCATGGCTCTTGAGAAGCCCGGCCTGGTCCAGCCGTTCCATTGTGGTAGAGACCCGCTCCGAGGGCAACGCCAAATAGAACACCCGGTTCTCTGGCATCTTGTGGATGCGCTCCAACCGCCGGATGTACTGGGCCAATGCTTCATAATCTTGCGGCTGCCCTTCATGCAGCGTCTGATAGAAGAGACATTCCTCGCACCAGGCGCGCAACTCTGTTTCGTTCTGCCAGCCAGCTTGCTGCAGAGCTTCGAAGGCCCGGAGCTGAAATCCCTCTTCGCCCATCTCCGGCAGAGCGGCCCCGACGATCAGAATATTGCGCGTTTCGAGGATCCCCTGATCCCGCAGATGGTACAGCGCTGGGAGGAGCTTTCGGCGCGTCAAATCGCCGGTGGCACCAAGAATGACAAAGACGTGAGGCTCAACGCCGCGTTGCGACATCCGAGAATTCTCCCATAAGTTGAAGCTCCACGCAGAGACGTGAGGATGCTATATCACAACGTTTTTAGCCAGGCCAGAATATTGGCAATCTCCTGCTCGCTCAACGTATGTTCCCAGGCGGGCATCCGCCCACGTCCGTGGAGGACGGTCTGCCAAAATCGCTCGGAGTTGAGAATGGGATTTCCAGCCAGCTTGGGCCCGCGCACTTTGGGCCCGCGCACTCTGGGCCCCTGCAATCCTCTGGCCCCCGATCCATGACAGCCTTGGCAATTGTTGGCAAAGACACCCGCACCCTCCTGCGAGATTCCGCTCGGACGCTCTTGAATCACGAGAGGCTCAGCCTGTAGCGGCTCCGCCGCCCCAATCTCATTAAGCGTGACCGAAGCTGGTGCGGTCTGATGGAACCTGGTTGCAAGAAACTCTACCAACAGAACGGCCTCTTCCTCTGACAGCTCCGCGCCCCACTGAACCATTTTGCCAACCGTGCCCTGCCACTGTGACCGGTTTAATCGTTGCTGCGTAATCAAATCCGTACTGTGACAACTGCCGCAGCGAGCGATGACGACCCCTTCTGCCCGCGCAGCCATCCCCGCACGCTCATCCGGCGCTGCCCCTGTCTGACCGTACAGCAGCAGCAGCGCCAACCCGGGTAGACCAATGGCGGTAACGGACAAGACCGATCTCATTCAGCCACCATCACGCGCACACGATCCCATCCGTTCCAGAGAAATCCGCTGGGACCCCAGGGACTCGTTTCTGGTTGCGTTATACCGCGATCATCAGTCGCACGAGAGAAAATTGTCTTCTGGCCGGAAGTCGCTTGCCAAATGTACTGCCACTGGCGCCAGGCATAGGGCAAATCTTCGCCAATCATACGCGCGGGCTCCCATGTGCGCCCCTCGTCAAGCGAAACCTCGACCATCACAATCGTGCCTTCGCCGGTCCACGCCACCCCCTGAATCATGACAGGACCAGACTTGAGAGAAGCGCTTTCGCGCGGCTGCGCGATCAGCGACTTCACGACCATCAGTTCCACCGGCTTGAGATCACTAGCTGCGATCGTCTCGCCAGGTGTGACCGGCCTCGTGGGATACCGGTAGGCAGTTTGCATATAGTAGCCTTGGGCTTCATCGTACCGGACAGTAATGTCGGTGAGCCACTTGATGCAGGAGTTCGCCATCCACCCTGGCGTGATGACGCGCAGCGGCCCTCCATGCAATAGTGGCAAGGGACGGCCGTTCATCTCATAAGCCAAGATCGTATCGTGGTGCAGCGCCTTCTCGATCGGAATACTGCGCACGAATGGCGGAACCGTCCCCGCACCCGGATGGTCGGCCCCTTGGAACTGGACATGCCGCCCGTTCGTCTGTAGACCGGATTTTTTTAACACATCCACCAGCCGCACCCCGGTCCAGCGCGCATTCCCCACCGCCCCTTGCTCCCACTGCACGCCAGGAACTTTCGGCCGATACGAGGCCCGGCCGTTCCCGCTACATTGCACAACTGCGGTGATGGTGATGGCTTCAAATTGTTTCAGGTCCTGCCGCGTGAAGGTCAACGGTTGCTCAACCAGACCGGCCACGCGCAATCGCCAGTTTTCATCAGAGAGCTGTTCTAGCGGAGGGGGACTGAAGTGGCTACGGAGAAAAAAGCGAGAGTTAGGCGTAAGGTAGGCTACAAACTCCTCCACTGGGGTTTCCGCATCCAACGGCCGCGCCACCCGCGTAATCAGACGGTCAGTCTCATCACTCTGAGCCGCCCGCTCCCTAGCCTGTACCACAGGGACCGCCGGGCCCAGCGCAAGCGTCAGACCTAGCCCTTGGATGATCCGTCGCAGCACAGTCCGCCGCGACAGCACCCGGACTACATGGCCTTTGGTCACGCTGGCCTCCCCATCAGCATTCAGCATCCCCACCCTTTGGTCATACCACAATCCTCCTCTTAATTACTAAGAGCCAGAAGCGAAGTATTGGTCTCAAGGGGGGGGCAATCGTCCATCCTATTGCAAAATGCCACGCGCGAACCGGCGAGCGTAAAAACAACTACCCTAAGCTGCCAGCGTCAGGATAATTCAGGCAACTGCGCAGGATATGCATGCAACGGTGGAGCTAGGTGATCGACGGAACAGTTGGGGCGATTCCTGACCGACAGAGGACCCTAGTCCTCTATCGGTCAGATCGAAAAAGAAGCTTACTTTACCCTGGAAAAGTCGGCAGGGATTTTCACTTCTTTTCCGTCCTGCAGATTGATAACGAACACGGACGCCGCGTTGGGATCGAATTTCTCATAGGCAAACCGCGCGGTAAAACGCGAGCGGTAGGCCGGCCCGCTGCCCTCGTTCTTGCGACCACGGTCAGCAGTGGCAATATCAATAGGCGTGATCTTTTTGGGGCCTTGCTGCAACTCGATCAAGGCGCGTTCGGCAAAATATTCGTCATCGCCGCAGAGTTGCACTTCAATCTCCATATTCGACATGCCCACGACTTTCTTGATGAACTCGTCGGGCATGCGTACCTCCGTCTTCCGCTTCTTGGACTCCATCGCTTCCTGCCGGCCAAAGGCTTCCAGCCGATACCGCTTGGTCCGGAGGATGGCGCTAGCGCCACACGAGTCTTTCGCAGGATCGGCTCCGACCCGCGTGACCGTCGAGGCATGCTGGAGGATTTGCTTGACTTCTTCCTGACTATTGGCCTTCTCCATCGGCGTCCGCCCTGCCGCCAAGGCCTTCTCCGCCTCTTCCGGGGAAAAATTCAGGTCGATCGCCAAGGCCGGACAAAGACCGACCACCATCAAGAGGCCCACGCCGACACAGGTGGCAACTCCACTCACTCGCACCACAGATGCCCGACCTTTGACAATCATAACTTCCTCCGTACGCAACACCAAAAATGAATCACGGGGGGGCATTCTACGAAAACTTTCCCCCCTTTGCAATCAATCGGAGAAGCGAGTCCAGTTAGGGTAGCGCTTGGCGGTGTACAGGGCCTCAAGATCCACCGGCAGACTCATGCCCGCTTGCGCAAGCAACCGGGCGACCAGACGGAGCGGCAACCCGACCACGGTCAAAAAGTCGCCATCGATGGACTCGATTAAGTCGCCACCTGCTCCCTGGATCGAATAGGCCCCGGCCTTGCCAAGACTTTCCCCTGTCTCCAGGTAGCCTTCATGCGCGCGCGCATCGTAGGGTTTCATCCTCACGACGGCTGAAGACAGGGCAACCTGATCAATCGCACAAACTGAACAGACGAGCGCGACCGATGTGAAGACTCGATGGTCACGGCCGGCCAAACGCCGGAGCATCGACCGCGCCTCCGCCAAATCGGCAGGCTTCCCCAACACCTCATGCGCCAGCTCAATCACCGTATCACTCCCCAACACGACAGCCTCTGGCTTGCACTGCGCCACCGATCTCGCCTTCCCCTGCGCGAAAGCTTGCACCTGCTCCCTCGCCGTCCGGCCAGGCTCCAGCCGCTCCTCAAACGAGGGACTCTGCACGTCGAACGGAATACCCAGCAGAGCGAGTAACTCGCGGCGGCGTGGAGAGATGGAGGCCAGAATAAGCGACATCTATAGAGCCGAGAAGGGTTGCGTCGAGGCAACGGGCTCGAACAGCAGCGGGGCGGAGACCTCAGGGAGCGTCGCACAGGTTCTACGAAAGTTCGCCAGCACTTCTTCCACGTCGGCAGCCGACGAAACGCGGACCATGCTGGCCCGGAGCGAGGCGGCATGGGGGAATCCCTTACAGTACCACCCCAGATGTTTGCGCATCCGTCTGAACTGCTCAGTTCCACACGCCGCCTCAAACCGTCTGGCATGATCGAGCAGCAGCTCAAACCGGGTATCAAGTGATGGCGTACCCGGTTCCGGCCCTCCTCCAGGGAGCTGCTGCTGTAGCAGGGCTCGCGCCACCTCTTTCTGTTGAAAGAACCAGGGGGCACCGAGAGTGGCTCGGCCCACCAACACACCATCAACGCCTGTCTCGCGCACGCGACGCACGACATCCTGGAGGCTGTGCACATCGCCATTGCCCAGCAAGAGGGTTCCACTGCCCCGCACAATCTCTGCCGCCCTGGCAATGGCACTCCAATCCGCTTCTCCTCGATACATTTGTTGCAAGGTGCGGCCATGCAGAGAAATCACGGCCGGCTGCTCCCTGAGGAGATGCTCGATCCAGCGATGGACGATCGCCACGTCATAGCCAAGACGGGTCTTAACGGACAGGGGAATCGTTTCGCGCACCAGCGGACGAGCAGCCTGCCGCTGCTGGTTCATCCGCTGAATGGCCTCCACTCTCCCTGGTTTGAGCCCCGCTCGCTCAAGGGTCTGGCCGGCCGCCCAATCAGCAATGCCCTGTCGAGTGGCCTGCATGATCACATGGGCCACATCCGGCGTTCGGATCAGCCCGGCTCCCGATCCCGATGAAGCAACGCTACGGGAAGGACAGCCCATATTGATGTCCAACCCGTCGAACCCCAACTCACAGACTGCATGGGCTGCCTGATAGAAGAGGTCCGGATCTTTCCCGTAAAGCTGTGCAACGACTGGACGTTCCTCCTCATGATAGACAAGGGAGTCCAGTAGGAACTCCGGCCCCCGGCAGACGTCATGCACATGCGTGAACTCCGTGAACGAGACATCCGGCTTCCCCTGCAGCGCCACGGTATGGCGAAAGGTGGCATCGGTGACCCCATCCATCGGTGCCAGGCCGATGATCGGCCCAGCCAGTGATTCCCAGAAGCTCATCAGGCTTATCCTATCTCCATCACAGGCCCCATTACTTCATTCGCCTCCGCATAGGCCTGCCTGAGTACAGCACTTTCCTCTTCGACGCAGGCCTCAGCCTCTGGCGCACGCTCCGCCACAAACTCGATGAACCGTTCGATCTTGAGCAGAAAAAAATCGTAGGACTGGGTGAGAGGGCGTGGCGCACGAAACCAGAAGGTCACGAACTCGGCTAGATCAACACCACGTTCCGCTATCCGTCGGCAGGTCTCCGGAAACATCTGGGTCAGATCGCCGCCCCAATGAAGAATCTCGTAAGGCAAATAGGACGTGCGATACGCCATGAGTCCTGCCTCATCCTCAGCCATCTCCTGCCACTCAGATCCTGCCACAGGAATTTGTCCTGAAATAATCTGCGCATAGCGAGCGTAGTCATCACGCAACTGTTGTCGCGCAGATGGGCTGACCGGCTCTTGAATTGACCGAGACGGCAAGACCCGATCCGTCAGCTCAGCACCCAGACTGTTGGCCATCGTCCGCTGAACAACAGACGCGAAACGCCGAACCGCTGCTGCATATTCTTCCACCACCGTCTCAATCGACTTGGTGTCCACTTCCAACGCCACAGCCCTCAGGCTCACGAGGTTCTGATGGGCCAGGACCTGCTCCAGCATCGTGAAGAGGACCGGTGGAATCGGGGCGGCATGGGCATCCAGCCAGGCTGGAGGCTCTGCCCTCAACTCGGCCTCACCAGCAGACTCATGATAGGCCAAGCCGGCCACATGAATTTCAACTACCCGCTCCAAAGGAAACTCATCGAGAAACTCTCTGACGAATTGCTCAAGGGGCATCCGCCGGCGGACCGTTGTGTAGCGATACACCGTCCAGAGGTGCCCGATGTCCAACACGAGACCACAGGGCACGAGATCCGTCACCAGCCGAAAAAAATGTGGGATCGTGATCCTGCCAGCTGCGAAATAGGTGAGCGGCGGTAACTCTAAGAGAAAGAGCGGCGCCGTCCCGTCCACGCGGGTACCCTGCTGATCCATCGCCTGCTGCACCGTGGCGATATTGGCCGCCACCACTTCGGCACTCAGCGGCGTATACAACGGCGGGACATAGGTCCCAAACGAATAACCAGCCATCTGCTTCATCGCACATTCATGGTTCAGCCAAAGACTCTGTAAACAATTGAGTTGCGCGACCATCTCGCCGACATCCTGCTGAAAGAATGGAGACGCCTGCACGTCCGGCTTGGTGATCCAGAGGCCTTCCCCGTGATAGGCCAGCGCCAGATCGGGCCACGCCTGCCGAACCGCAGTCAGAGCGGTTGTCGTCGCCTTAAAAACCTCCAGATAGTTCGGCCTGAGTCCGCGCTCCTTGAGCTGCGCCATCAGTTCGAATAAATCGGGAGAGTACACATCGACCGACAGGCCTATCCCCTGAGGGAGAATCGGCCTAAGGCGGCGTTGAAAATCCTGTTGTATGGTGTCGTGATTGCGCATTGATCTATTCGTGCGTTGGCTTATGAATCGGTCTAGTCTATTCGCCAAACCCCTAGTTTGACAAGGAACGCCCCGGTCCAGGACGAAAACGTCCCGTCTGCTAGACTTGGCTGACGGCGCCAGAGGCAGAACCCTCATGAATCCTACGGACGCGAGTCGGAAGAGGCGTACCCCCCATGCCGAGGACCTAAAACAAGCCCTTCAAGCCTACACATCAGGCTCTCATCTCGTCATACAAGACGCTTTCGTCTCGACGAAGCATCTATGGTATGCTCCGGAACAATGGCTAGCTCCCGCTCACAACACCCATGCGCTGACCCCCCCACGGTCGTTCTCTATCACGCGGAATGCGCCGATGGGTTCGGTGCAGCCTGGGCGATCTGGAAACGGTTCCCGACGGCTCGGTTCATTCCGGTGAAACATGGGAATCCGCCTCCTGCCGGACTTGCCGATCAACGAGTCGTCATCGTGGACTTCAGCTATGTGCGCGAAACTCTGGAGGCGCTCGCCGCGCAGACCAAGACTCTGCTGGTGCTCGATCACCACATCACGGCCGAGAAAGCCCTGACCGGTCTGCCCTATGCCTACTTCGACATGAAAAAATCTGGAGCGGTCCTAGCGTGGGAATGGGCACACGATCAGCCGGCGCCCTGGCTCCTCAATTATATTCAAGACAAAGACCTCTGGACCTGGGCCCTCCCCTTCAGCCGTGAAATCAATGCAGCCCTTGCCTCCTATCCCTTCGATTATCAGCTCTGGAGCAACTTTCAGCAAAAAAATCTGGAAGAGGAGGGACGCGCCATCCTCCGGTATGAAAACGAACTCATACGCAAACTTGCAGCCCAGGCTACCTTGATCGACTTTCAGGGCGCCATCGTGCCCGCGGTCCAAACCGCAATCTTGACGAGTCAGGTTGGCAATCGCCTCGCCACGCAACATCCATTCTGCGTCATGTGGCACGATCACGAGGGACGCCGCTATTACAGTATGCGTTCGCGCGAGGACGGAGTGGACGTAGGGGCCATCGCCGCAGCCTTCGGCGGCGGAGGCCACACGCATGCTGCGGGATTCTCCGTCCTGCTGAGCCCTGACGGCAGCGTACCGGATAATCCGGCGCTACCTAGGCCGGTCATCGACCGTCGCCTCCCTCCCTCCTCGTCATAACACCGTGATCCCTCTGCACGACGATAATCCCACCGAGCTAACGCCAGTGGTCACCATCGCATCCATTGTGGCTTGCGTGCTCGTCTTTCTCTATCAGATCAGCCTCCCTATCGACCTGGACAACAGTTTCGTCTTCCAATACGGGGCGATTCCGGCTCTCCTGTTCGGACAAGCCAACCTTCAGGGAATGGTCATGGCCAGTCCCGCCTATGCAACCCTGTTCACGAGCATGTTTCTCCACGGCGACTGGATGCACCTCATCGGGAATATGCTCTACCTCTGGGTCTTCGGAAACAATATCGAAGACGTCATGGGTCACGCGAAATATGTGTTCTTCTACCTCACGTGCGGCATTCTCGCCACCTTAAGCCAGGCCCTGACCGATCCCTCGGCGACGGTGCCTATGATCGGAGCCAGCGGCGCTATTTCCGGTGTCTTAGGCGCGTATCTATTATTGTTCCCGCGCGCGCGTATTCTGGTGTTGATCCCAGTCTTGGGCATCACGAAAGTGGCGGCGGGATTCGTCCTTGGCCTGTGGTTTGTTATGCAACTCTTCAGCGGGGGTATGAGTATCGGCAGTACGGGAGGAGGCGTGGCCTTCTTCGCCCATATCGGCGGGTTTCTGGCAGGGATGGCGCTGATCGGTCTATTCAAACGACGGAACGTGCCATTTGTAGGGCTCAGCCCCAGAAGCTACTAAGAAAACTCGCGCTCACCGCGCGAGGCTGTCACGAAATTGCTGTGCATGATCGAGGGCGAGACCGAGCGTCTCCCCGAGAAATGTGACATGGCCCATCTTGCGACGGGGCCGGATCGCTAGCTTGCCGTAGAGATGGAGTACCGCGCCGGGCATAGCCAGCAGCGTTCGACGGCCAAGTCTCTTCTCAAGGGTCGTGGCCTCGTCTCCGATCAGATTCACCATCACGGCAGGACTCAGCAGCCGCACTTCACCGAGCGGCATCCCGCACGTCGCACGAACCTGTTGCTCAAATTGAGACACGCTACAGGCATCGAGCGTGTAATGACCTGAGTTGTGAGGCCGCGGGGCAACCTCGTTGATCAGTAATTCTCCGCCGGACAACTCAAACAGTTCGAGGCAGAAAACCCCGACCCCCTCCAGACGATCCACCACCTGCCGCGCCAGCACAGCTGCGCGCGCGGCCACCCCTGAAGCAGCTTGGGCCGGTACCTTAGTAGTTCGCAGAATCCCCTCGTCATGTTCATTCTCTACTAAGGGATAGGCGCAGCTCTGTCCGTCAGATCCGCGAACCACCAGGATCGAGAGCTCTCGCTCGAACGGCACAACAGCCTCTACGATCCATCGCGTACCAGGGCGAGCGGATTCCGACAGAGCTCGTTCCACCTCACGAACATCAGACTCTCGAGTGATACGCCATTGCCCCTTGCCGTCATAACCGGCCGTCGCCGTTTTACAGAGGGCGGGATAGCCGACCTGTCGGACGGTCGCGGCCAATTGATCGGGAGCGGTCAGAATGGCGAAGGGGGGAATGGGAAATCCGTGGGAGGCCAAGAATCCCTTTTGTTCGAGGCGATCTTGAATCACACTCAGGACAGCGCTCGATGGTCGAACCAACGTTCGCTGCTCCAACGCGCGACAGAGCTCCGCTGGGATATTTTCCCATTCATAGGTCACGACACTGACTAGGCCGACGAATCGCGCAAGAATCTGTTGATCGGTAAATGGACCGGGGAAGCTGTGAGTGGCAACACGGTGGGCTGGCGCCTCAGGATCCGGATCCCAGACTGCGACGCGATAGCCGAGACGGAGCGCCGCCAGAGTGAACATGGCGCCCAATTGCCCTCCGCCCAGCACACCCAGGACTGATCCTGGATCGATGACCGCTCGCGTCACGGCCGGCGACTCGGACGGTCGGGTCCCTTGGTACCGGTCACCAGGCCCTTCGCTTCAGGAGACTGGAGCACCCTGTCGGTCTGAGTCTGACGGAATAGTTTCACGCGAGCGGCAATCTCCGGATACCGGCCAGCGAGGATCTGCGCGGCCAACAAGCCAGCATTCTCGGCCCCTCCGATCGCCACGGTCGCGACGGGAATTCCTTTTGGCATTTGCACAATAGAGAGGAGCGAATCCAATCCGCGAAGGTTCTCTGTCGGAATCGGAACCCCAATAACCGGCAGATGCGTCTTCGCCGCCAACATCCCAGGAAGATGGGCCGCCCCGCCGGCACCGGCAATAATCACTTCGATTCCACGACCGGAAGCCTGTTCGGCATAGGTAAATACGCGGTCCGGCGTCCGATGTGCCGAGACGACCAGCAATTCGCTCGTGATCCCGAGATCCGCCAGCATCGCCACGGCCTTCTCTAAAGTCGGAAAATCGGACTTGCTGCCGCCCAACACCCCGACCAAGGGCTGCACGCGATCCGGCTTTCGACGCCCGGCTTGTGATCGTGGGGTGTTGCTGAGACGCGACATATTTACGTGGCCTTTCTCTTGCGACGCCTGGCTCTCAACGGAGCTCCCACCTTAACGCCTCTCTTACTGATGGTCAAGCGCAGCCCTCTCCAGAACAGCCTGATGCGCTGAAAAATTGACCGGCTATGCCACTTCCACTATGATAAGCCTAGTGTAGGAATTCCCCGGGCTCGAACGAGGAGAACTCGGTGGCACGTCTCACGCAGAATTTGCGAAATAAAGTCCGCAATCTCGTTCAGCGGGACAGCAGTCTGAACGCGATTGCGATCGATGACCTAGCAACCTCGGAAAACCTCCAGTCTTGGGAAGCGGTCCAAATCCCCGAACGCCTGAAGGTTTCCTCGCGCCTTGCGATTAAACTGGTGCTGGTGTTTCTCGCGATCATTGCCTTCCTACCCTGGACCCAGACCATTACCGTGACAGGGCAACTCTCCGCCTATATACCCTACGAGCGACCGCAAGATATCGAAACCCAAATCACCGGGCGGATCAAAAAGTGGCACGTCTTTGAGGGGATACGCGTCAAGCAAGGTGACCTTATCCTGGAGTTGGATGACTACGATCCCAACTTCATGTCCCCAGAGCTCCTATCTTTTCTAGACCAACGGCGCAAAGCCCTGAACCAGTCGCGCACCGCCGCGCTCGCGCGCGCCGGGCAATTGGATAAGCGGATCCTGGAGATGCAGAACCTCGTTAAGTCCGCAGTCCCCTCCGCCCAGGCGCGGGTGATTGAAGCGGAAAATAAGGTACGGGAGGCCTATCAGAAGATCGAATCGGCAACCATTGCGGTCTCTACCGCTGAACTCAACGTGAACCGGCACAAACAGTTGGCGGAGCAAGGCCTCGTATCGCAACGCGAACTTGAGTTGACCATCCAGGCAGCGATCGCCACCAAAGCTGATCTGACTGGGGCACAGGCCAACCTCAAAGGCACGGAACAGGCGATGAAAGCCCTCAGCTTTGGCCGTGACCAAGTTAGCGCCGAGGTCCTGCAGCGATTGCTCGATGCCGAAGCCGCCCGTGAGGCCGCCATCGGCGACGCGGCTAAAGCCACCGATCAGCTCGCCGAGGTCTCCTTGCGAATGTCCAATGCGGAGCAACGCCGACTCGCCAGCCGTATTCTCGCCCCGGTCGACGGCACCGTGGTCAAGATGGCGCATGCCGGAGCTGGGGAAACCGTCCACCCTGGGGATAAACTCGTGAGGCTTTCGCCTACGAGTACCGACAAGGCCCTTGAGATGGTGGCCGACGGAATCGACGCGCCACTGCTCAACGTAGGCCGCAAAGTTCGCATTCTGTTCTACGGCATTCCCGCCATTCCCCTCCCGGGCTGGCCGGAACTCATGGCCGGTACCTATGGCGGAGTGATCAAGGTTATCGATCAAGTCGATGACGGCAAGGGCAGTTTTCGTTTTTGGGTGATCCCGGATCCTGACGATCGGGTCTGGCCCCCTCAGGAACATATTCGCCAAGGAACGAAAGCGATGGGATGGGTCATCTTGAACCGCGTTCCTCTCTGGTACGAACTCTGGCGGCGCTTCAACCTCTTCCCGCCGGACTATCAAGAGCGCCTGCCGACCCTGCTCGATACCCTCATGCCAAAATCAGGGCGAGGGACAAAGTAAATGCCGTACAAAAGAATTCATCTTCTGAATGCCCGCCGCGGCCTCTCTAGCCTCCTGCTCCTCGGGATGATTTGGGTATGCGCCCTCCCCGCTGCTGCGGGCGAGGTGGCAAAATCAAACTCACTACCCCCGATTCCCTTGAGCGTAGAAGAGATTCACGCCTGGATCGATCGTACGCACCCGCTCCTCAGGGGCGCCGGCACGGAGAAAACGCTGGCTCGCGGGAAAATGCTCAAAGCGCTCGGTGCCTTTGAGCCGGTCCTCATCAACGATACCGAAATCGAACGATTCATTAAGAGCACGGAGCCAACCAAAGGCACCCAAACCGTGGGCTTCAACGATACCCTTATCGAAGCCCGCCATCCCTGGGGATTTCGCTACAGCGCAGGCGTACGGAAAGCCATCGGCAATGCCGCGATCCCAGACCTGGCCTTCGGTAGCAATAATCAAGTCCTCCTCGGAGGCGCCATGCCCCTCCTCCGGGGCCTCATGATGAACCCGGAAAATGCCGAGCTCCAGCGTTCCGAATTGGCGAACCCCCGCGCCGAGGTGCAGATTGCGCAAACGAGGCAGGACCTCTTCCTCGCCGCCGCCACACAATTTTGGGATTGGGTGACAGCAGTGAAGCTGGCGGAGGTGCAACGCCGGGCTGTGGAAGTGGCTGAAGATCGACATAAACAAATCGAAGGCCGCGCCAAAGCGGGAGCCGTTGCGCCACTCGACGTGGTCGAAGCCAATCAGGAAGTCCAGCGCCGTCTCGAAATGGCCATCGCTATACAACGGATCGTGGAGCAGGAGCAGCTGAAACTCTCCATGTTTCTCTGGGACAACAACGCCCCCGTGCCCCCGCCATTGGAACGAGTCCCGGGTTTCCCCTCACAGATGCCGGTGCCGGCACCCGACACTATCCAGGCGCACAAACTCCAAGCCAAGGTGGAGCGCCCAGAGATCCAGGAAATCGGCATCGAGGCCAAACTGAACAATATCGATCTGGAGCTAGCCAAAAATAACCTCCTCCCGAGCCTGGATGCGGAGGCCGCGCCGGCCCGCGCGCCTGAAAAGTTCGTCCTGGGGCTCGGCTACCGCTTCGGACTAGAGCTCAGAATCCCCATTCTCCAGCGCAAGAGCCGTGGCGAAGTCCTGGAAACGCAAGGCAAGGCGGATCGATTCGTCTTCATGCAGCAGTTCCGCGAGCAGCAAGTCCTCGTCGATGTGGACAACGCCCTGTCCGCCATCGAACGGGCCAAGGAACGCGTGGGGGCCGCGACTGAATCACTCCGTTTGGCGAAGACCCTCGAGGAGGGAGAACGGTTCCGGTTCAGCCTAGGAGCCACCAGCGTCCTCTTCGTGAACTTGCGGGAACGGAACTCTGTGGACTCAGAAAATCAGGTCATCCGTGCCAAGGCGGACTATCAAAAAGCCTTAGCCCTCTACCAATGGTCAATCGGGGCTTGGGCGAAGGGAGCGTCGTTCACCGCTCCGGTCACCTATCGCGCCAGGGACTGAGAGCGCCGAAGTGGCTTTTATTTTTGTGCTTTGGTAGCGTGCGAAACAGGTGCACTTGTTCCAAGAGACAACTCATCCAGGCCATAGCCACGCAAGCCGGCACCAGACGAGACTGAGCTGAGAAAGAAAGCGGAATCCGTGCAACATCAGAACGGCAAGCAACTAAATTTGTTTCAGCTGATGCTCGGCGGCCTAGGCGTCCTCTTCCGTTTAGAGCAGCGGATCCTCGCCCTGATTGTTTCGTATTCGATCGCCATCGGTCTCGTCGCACTCATCGTGCCGCTCACCGTCCAAGAGCTCGTCAATACCTTTGCCTTTGCCATTCAGACCATCACCATTGTGACCCTCGTCGCAATCATGGTCACCGGACTTTTGTTTGTCGGAACGTTTCGCGCCTTGCAGTTTTACGCCGTTGAGATGCTTGAACGACGGATCTTCGCTCGCATCGCGCTCGGCATGGCCCAACAGTTACCGCATCTGCAGTTTTCAAAATTCCAGCCCCGCTATGCCAATTTCTTCATGGAAACAATCTTCATGCAGCGGGCGCTCGCGGTGATTCTCGTGGACCTGATCAATGTCATTGTAGCCGGCGCCGTTGGGATGACCATCCTTGTGTTCTACCATCCCTACTTCATCCTCTATAACGCCGTGTTCCTGGGAGGATTCGCCGTCGTTTTTTTTCTCATGGCACACGGAGGGCTCAAGGCCACCATCGACACGTCCCACGCGAAGTATGACACCCTGCACTGGCTGCAAGAGGTCTCGCACAACCTGCTGCACTTCAAGTCCACAGACAGCCATGCGCTGCTGATGAAGCGGACTGACGAGCTGGTCCAGGCCTATGCCACGACCCGACAGACTCGATTCAACATTTTAGTCCGCCAATTCATGGGGTCAGTGGGCTGGCAAGCCATCGCCCACAGCGGACTCCTTGGTATCGCCGGCTGGCTCTTGTCCATAGGCGAATTGACACTGGGACAACTGGTGGCCGCCGAAGTGGTCGTCAGCGGCCTCCTCGCCAGTCTCGATGCCGTCATTAAACGCATGGGGCATATTTATTACTTCTTAGCCGGGGTGCAGGAGCTCGACTTTCTGTTCTCACTCCCGCAGGACCAGACCGTGCCCGCTCTGTCCAGCCCACTCTCGAATCCAACCGACCACGGCGTTCGCGTCACCTGTAAAACCCTAGCGAGCGCACCCCCGGGCCTGCCGCCGGCCTTCGAGCAGTTCAATCTTGAAGTCACGCCTGGCGAAAAGATCGGCATCTACGCCGACACAACGGCGACCAAAACAGCGCTCGCGCGGATTCTGGGTGGTATAGAACCGCCCACCAGCGGCGTCATTCAATACAATAACGTGGACCTTCGCCACCTCGACCTCGACACGATCAATCGTTCCCGGGGGTTTATAATTGACTCCCAACTCACCCTGTTCGACGGCACGATTGAAGATAATATTGTGCTCGGACGCTCCTATGTCTCCTATACCGACGTCCAATGGGCTCTACGCTATACCGGACTGGAACACACCGTCGATGCGCTTCCACAGGGACTCAAGACCCACATCCGGGCCCCTGGGATTCACGACGATCCGGCGCATATCCTACAGATCTTGATCGCACGAGCAATTCTGACCCGCCCGCAACTGTTGATCTTTGACGGCATCCTCCATGCCCTGAAGCCAAGCGTGCGCGAGCCCATCTTGCGGAGGCTCTGCTCAAAAGATGAGCCCTGGTCCATAATTTTTGTGTCCAACGATCCCAATCTGACGCCGTACATCGATCGGCGCATCATTCTCAATTGAACAAAGGAGCACGGTGGGACTGATGACTTTTCTCCAATCGTGTCGCCCGAGCGCCTCACAGCTGCTCGTAAGCCTGCTCATCGGAGGGCTCGGGTACATGAGCGTACAGGCCTTGAGCGACGTCGACCAGGACCTGCGAATCATGTACACCGAGTACACACTCGGCGCGGCTGATCTCGCCCACATTTCCGCAGACACTATGCGCTACCGGAACACGCTCATCCGCGCCCTTTCGGCAGAGAGCCAAAAAGATTTCGAGCGGATCACGGAATCCCTGCCGGTCCAGCGCGCAAAAATTCAACATGCTGTCGATCGTTATGCGGCCGCAGGACTCCGCGTCTCACGAAGCGGCCGCAGCGAACCAGAAGATATCGAGGCGGTCAGGCAGAGTCTCGACCAGTACTTTGCCGTGGCCAGCATAACCGTGCAGCTCTTGACGCAAGAATGGCGGGCCGTCTCCGTGGCAGAGCGAGAGGTTATCAGACGGAAGGCGGAAGAGCATGCCTCCGACAATGCCGGCCCAAAAATGATTCAGGTGAGTCTGGCGCTTGACCGGCTGCTGGACACCGTGTCGGCCGTGGCTAAAGATATGCGCGATGACGGAACACAAGCGATCCAGCGCACAGGCGTGTTAATCGTCGGAGGAAGTATTTTTCTCGCCGTTTTAAATCTCTTATTGGCTGGCCCGCGCAGCAAGCAGGCCTTGCAGGCCGACAGCTCGAACGATCCTGCGAGCGGCTCCCGCCCCAATCCTATTCCGCGTCCGCGAGCCGAGGACAGTCCACCGCGGACCGTGCGCTAGAACTAAGCTACCTCCGAATCACGTGCACGGCGTCTCGCCCTGACTGTTCCCACGCCCAACCGCCAAAAAAATCTCCGTGCGCTCCTCGTCGGTCAAGGGTTTCCAGGATTCGGGGGTGAGCCCCGCGAGCGTAATGTGCATGATCCGAGTACGATGCAGCGCGAGCACTCGATAGCCTAGGAGTTGACACATACGACGGATCTGCCGATTGCGCCCTTCGGTGAGAATAATGCGGAACCGCGCGGGACCGATTCGTTCGACTTGGCAAGGCTTGGTGGGGCGATCGAGGATAACGACCCCGTGCGCCATACTATCAAGAAACGCCTGATCAAAGGGATGATCAACCGATACCTCGTACTCCCGCTCATGGCCATGCTCGGTTCGAAGAATCTCATTCACAATGTCTCCATCGTTCGTGAGCAGGATGAGGCCGGAAGAATCCTTATCGAGCCGACCAATTGGGAAAATCCGTTCCGGATGACCGATCTCCGCGATGATATTCCTCGTCACATGCGACTCACTGGTCGTCGTCACGCCCACCGGCTTATAATACTTGATGTAGACTGGGGCCGTTCCCCAGGGAATGACCTGACCGTCCCGCGCGATCACATCCTCAAGACTGACCTTATCCCCCAAGGATGCCACCCGCTGATTGATGGTCACGCGGCCGGATTCGACGAGGCGATCAGCCTCCCGCCGAGAGCAGATACCATGGTGCGTAAAAAACTTATTGATGCGTAATTGATCACTCACGAGGTCGTATCCCGTTTAGTGGACGCGCCGACCCGCCTTGATCCGTCCCAGCATGCGGTAGATCAGCCGCGCGATACAAAACTGGGGCGCGACAAACCCTTTGATCGGGGCAATCTCGCTGAAGTCCATGCCGAGGATGCCAGGCCCATTGGCTAAGGCGGTGATGAGATGCAGCGTATCGTACCACCCCAACCCGCCCGGTTCGGGAGTGCCCAGCGCCGGGACCAGCGAGGGATCGAGCCCGTCACAATCGAACGTCAGATAGACCGGCCCACGACAGGCCTGCACCACCTCGGGAATCCAGCGGGAGGCCTTGCCTTCATAAGGACCGGAGGGGTCGAGAATGTTTGCAGCAAAGAACGTTGCGATGCGATCGTTACTCCGGAGCAACTCCACTTCTTCAGGGGAGATAGAGCGAACGCCGACTTGGACCAACGGTAACCCGTCGTCAACCACGCGAGCCATTACGCTGGCATGACTATAGGGGTTCCCTTGATAAGCCTTCCGCAAGTCCCCATGCGCATCGATTTGGACCACGCAGAGATCGGGGTAGCGTTTGGCATGGGCCCGAATCGCCCCCAACGCGCCTGTATGTTCACCGGTCAAGGTGACGGCAAACCGCCCGATCCCGACATGGGGGGCGACGAACGATTCAATCGCATCCACCGCCTGCTTATCGACTTTGCCGGCAAGATCCAGCGGGCGGATCGTGGCCACGCCGCCCCATTCGCGATAGGGCTCATAGCCGAGCGTTTCATCGTACAACTCGACTTGCTGCGACGCCTCAATGATCGCGGAGGGACCCCGATCGGAGCCCAATACGTAGCTGGAGGTATGTTCGTAGGGCGCAGGCAGGACGTACACGCCCGCGTTGTCTGGATGACACCAGGGCTCTTCAAGCCCGAGAAAGTTCTGGTCGATGCCTTCCCATCCGGCGGGAAGTGTCATGGGCGTAGACTCACGTAAGAAGCTACCGGTGCCGTTTCGGAATATTTTCTTCTGGGATGAACACGGCAAACGCTACGACCGTCGTCCAGCGATGGGGCTTCCCAATCGCGGACTGCGTGATGTTTTGGGTCCGAACGATCTGGCCGGCCATCTTGAAGACCTGCTCTCGTTCTTTCCACGCGATGTTCGGATCGAACTCGACGCCAAGCGTCGTGGCCAGCATCTGTGCCGCCAAGTCTTCCGTATATTCGCCCGTTTCTTCATCGGTTTCGCCATGCGCATGGTGCTCAGACAGATAGCCGTACGCACGACGATCCGTAGGAATCGCCACTCCGATCGAGGCGGAGACCAGGCGATTGCGTTCATTCGTTTCCGAGCGTGCCATCACACAGAACGTAATCTCACCGGGGTTCAATAACTTCTCGCCGCGCACACGTGGGATGATTTTACAATTTGGAGGAAGAATCGACGACACGGTGACGAGGTTACAATACGCAACGCCGGCGCTACGCAAGGCTTCCTCGAAGGAGGCCAGCTTTTCTTTGTGAACTCCAACGCCGTGCGTCAGAAACATCTGCGTAGGTACCATCGTCTCTTCTCCTTACTTACTTACTTCGTCCGACCACTCGGCTAGCGGACGCCTCGTTAGCGAAAATACGTCTTCCAAACCTTCCTGCACATGTGGAGTGGGTGTTCTACCAAAATTGATGCCACTTCGCAATATCCCGAGGCGTTTTTTTATTCAGGCCCCGGCTGGAGGCTTGAGGTTCAGCACCAGCATGCGCGGCTCCGTCATATCCTCCAACGCCGCCTGAACCCCTTCGCGCCCAATCCCCGAGTCCTTCACGCCGCCATACGGCATGTGGTCGGCTCGAAAGGTCGGGATCTCATTGGCCAGCACTGCCCCGACTTCAAGCTGCCGAAAGGCATGAAAAATGGCATTGACATCCTGCGTAAAGACCCCGGCCTGCAGCCCGTAGGCGGACTGGTTCAACGCCGCAATCGCTTCGCCGAAATGGCGATAGGGCGTCACCGTCACCACCGGCCCGAACACTTCCTGACACGAGACCTTCATCGCTGGCGTGACCTGCGACAGCACCGTGGCCTCCATGAGCGAGCCCACACGCTTGCCCCCCAAGAGCACCAGCGCGCCCTGCGAGACCGCTTCCCCGACCCATTCCTCCACGCGCTGGGCAGCAGCCTGATCAATCAAGGGGCCGACGACCGTCGCCTCGTCGCTGGGATCCCCGGCCTGGAGCCGCGCAACCTGCACCAAAAACTTCGCCGTGAAAGACTCAGCGATGGAATGATGAACGAAGATTCGCTGCACGGAAATACAGGTCTGGCCGGCATAGCTGAACCCGCCTGCGGCGCAGCGCTTCGCCGCAAACTCCAGATCGGCATCTGGCTCCACGATCACCCCGGCATTCCCGCCTAGCTCCAGCACCACCTTTTTCTTGCCGCACTTGGCCTTCAGCATCC
>OFRL01000293.1_pt1 | contig 25656 bp, 25 predicted proteins | sample 1543121 | NCBI WGS metagenome assembly OFRL01 (sample SAMN07774228, study PRJEB24372) | wastewater metagenome | isolation source: Lake Maggiore Cannobio | place: Italy: Cannobio | collected 2016-01
GGTCTCGTTAAATATAGGTCCTAAGTAATCCATACGAGTTACAAAAGTTGTTCCTTGAGTCCAGTTGCGAAACTCCATATTCTTTTCAATTCCAGTATGTAAATATCCAATTCCGCACCGAACTTCAGTGACTGTTTCACCTTCAAGCTCTAGAACTAAGCGAAGCACGCCATGTGTCGAAGGATGCTGAGGACCCATATTGACGACAACACGCTCTTCTTTTGTAGAGCCAATTTCTTGTACGAGTGAGTCCCAGTCTCCACCAGTAACTGAGAAGACAGTGCCCTCAGTTGTCTCACGCGATGGTGCGTATGGATCAGATATTGTCATTTATAACTCCGACGATTATCCGGTGCTGGAATCATTGCACCCTTGTACTCAACTGGAATTCCACCGAGTGCATAATCTTTACGTTGTGGGTGTCCTTGCCAATCATCTGGCATCAAAATACGAGTAAGACCTGGGTGGCCATCAAAAATAATTCCAAACATGTCGTAGGTCTCACGCTCATGCCAGTTGTTTCCTGCCCATACTTCAACCACTGATGGAATATGCGCATCTGAATCTGGAACTGATACTTCAAGGCGAATACGTCGATTATTTGTCAGTGAAAGCAATGGGTAAACGGCATGAAGTTCGCGGCCTGCATCTGCTGGGTAGTTAACTCCAGATACACCCATGCACATTTCAAACTTTAATGAATCACGCAAAATCTTAGAAACTTCCACCAGCTTTTCACGCTTCACATGCAGAGTTAATTCGCCGCGATCAACAACCACGCGCTCAATTGCCTCAGAAAACATTGGGTATGCGCGCTCTAAATCATCGGCAACTTCATCAAAATAACTGCCATAAGGACGCTCGGATGAGCCTGTAGAAGCAGCTGTGCGGGCTAGCCCGCCATATCCTGATGTGTCGCCGGTGCCCTTGGCACCAAACATTCCTTGTTCACTCATTTACGCCAACAGGCCCTTCATCTCAATAGTTGGCTTTGCATTCATTGCAGCAAGTTCAACTTCCTTGATGATTTGTGCGCGATTTGAGCCTAATTTTTCATCATAAATCTTTGAATGTAGTTTCAAAATTGCATCGAGCAACATCTCAGGACGTGGTGGGCACCCTGGAAGATAGATATCAACTGGAACTACGTGATCAACACCTTGCACGATTGCATAGTTATTAAACATTCCACCTGATGAGGCACATGCACCCATCGCAATTACCCACTTTGGCGCTGCCATTTGATCATAAATCTGGCGAAGCACTGGGGCCATCTTGTTTGAAACACGGCCCGCAACAATCATTAAATCTGCTTGACGAGGGGAGGCACGGAAAACTTCCATACCAAAACGTGAAATATCATATTTAGCTGCTGAACCCACAGCCATCATTTCAATAGCACAGCATGCAAGACCAAAGGTTGCTGGCCACAATGAGTTCTTGCGCATGTAGCCGGCTAGCTTTTCAACAGTGGTTAGAACAAAACCGCTTGGGATTTTCTCTTCAAGACCCATTTTTTAATCCCATTCCAATCCACCGCGTCGCCACACATATGCATATGCAACAAAGACTGTTCCAATGAAGATAGCCATTTCAATTAAGCCAAAAAGTCCAAGTGCATCAAATGAGACTGCCCATGGATAAAGGAAAACAATTTCAATATCAAAAATAATGAAAAGCATGGCAGTTAAGAAGTACTTAACTGGGAAGCGTCCACCTTCAGCAGCCTGAGGAGAAGGTTCAATTCCACACTCATAAGCATCTAATTTTGCGCGGTTATAGCGCTTAGGACCTGTCAGAGCTCCGGCAACTATTGAAAATATGGCAAAACCAAAGCCAATAGCCCCTAGAACCAAAATTGGCACGTATGGATTAGATGTGGATGGCACGGATGAAATCTTAGAGTTCCTTGGCTAATGCCAATGACCGCTAACCCTTTATCCCGCTGTGAACTGCAACAACCCCACCCGTGAGGTTTTTCCAGCTGATCTGGCTCCAGCCCGCCTTTTCCATTGCATCAGCCAAAGCCTTTTGATCAGGCCATGCTCTTATGGATTCAGCTAAATAGATGTAGGCATCTGGGTTGGATGAGGTTTTGCGGGCAATGGCTGGCAGGGCCTTCATCAAATACTCGGTATAGAGGGTGCGAAATGGGCGCCAGGTGGGGTGGCTGAACTCAACGACAACCATGCGTCCGCCTGGCTTGGTGACCCGAAGGGCTTCTGCGAGCGCCTTGGGGTAATCAGATGTGTTTCGAAGGCCATAGGAGATGGTTACAACATCAAATCGATTGGCCTCAAAGGGCAGATTGAGAGCATCGGCCTTTGAGAAGTTCAGGTATGGACGGCTTTTACGGCCCACGGCCAGCATTCCTTCAGAGAAATCGGTGGCAAATACTGTTGCCCCTGCTTTATGAAGGGGTTCAGAGGAAGAACCTGGGCCGGCGGCCACATCCAAAATCTGCATTCCTGGAGCTGGGGCGATGATCTTGGTTGCAGCTCTTCGCCAGGCCTTAGTGCGCCCCAAACTGAGCAGATCATTGACTAGGTCATAGCGCTTGGCCACGCCATCAAACATCGCTGCTACTTCATCTGGATCTTTGCTCAAATTAGCGCGCGACATAGTCATATTCTCCCTTGAAGTAGGCTCATCCACAACTCAGCCCACACGAGAGGACTCGTATATGTCATTTCCAGCCACATCCCTGCGAACTTTCCTCCTGCCGCGAACAAGTGTTCTGAGTAATGCGGTTTTAATCGTTGGAGGCGTATTTTTCTTAGCTGCGCTCGCCCAAATTGCAATACCAGTTCCTGGATCACCTGTTCCTGTTACTGGTCAAACTCTTGGTGTTCTTTTAGTTGGAACCACATATGGAGCATCACTTGGCTTTGCAACTTTTGCAACATACCTCTTGGCAGGAATTGCTGGTGCTCCAGTATTTGCTGGACAAAGCTATGGAATTGAAAAGGTTGTTGGTGCAACGGGTGGCTATTTAGTAGGAATGCTTGTTGCAACATTTCTCTTAGGTTTACTTGCGCAAAAACGTCTGGACCAAAACTTCGCAACGGCCCTTCCTTCAATGCTTGTGGGAACCCTTACTACTTTTACTTTCGGTCTCTTGTGGTTGCATCAATTCACTGGCCAAAGTTGGGCTTGGACAATCAAGGCGGGTTTAACACCATTTATTATTGGTGAAGTATTAAAGATTGCTATTGCTGGAACCTCTCTGCCACTACTCTGGCGAACTGTTAATCGAAAGCGCAATTAAGCAGAACTACTCATATGACTTCCCTTATTCCTCTTACAACCACCCGCCTTGGCGATCACCTGCCATTATTGGATTTACTCCCTGATTCACAGCCATGTGCATGGGTCAGAGGTGGTGAAGGCTTAGTTGGTTGGGGCGTTCATGCAACAACAACTGTGAGCGGGCCACATAGATTTGCTGATGCTAGACACTGGTGGCAGAAACAGTTAGAGACATTTGCGGTGACAAACACTGTGCACGGAAATGGGACAGGACCAGTTCTTTTCTCTTCTTTTTCATTTTCACCCGATGATGTCTCTGTCCTTATTATCCCTAAAATAATAGTGGGTAAAAAGGGTGATAAATCCTGGATTACATGGATTGGCTCTGACCCACAACCAGTTCTCAATACAGTAAAACCAACACTGCCTAAAATTTCAGTGGTTTGGGAAGACAATGACAATAGCGATCAAGGGTGGAAATCACGGGTACAAACTGCAGTTGATCGTATTCACAGCAATGGATTAGAAAAAGTTGTTTTAGCTCGTGAAGTTGTGGGAACTGCACACAGTGCAATCGATGCCCGCGCAATTTTGCACACATTAGCCGCTGAATATCCCTCAACATGGAACTTCTCAGTAGCTGGTTTAGTGGGGGCAACACCTGAACTTCTCTTGCGTTTAACAAAGAGCATGGTCACATCCCGAGTCTTGGCTGGAACTATCAGTAAAACAGGTGATGACGAGCGAGATTTAGCACTTGCTGCATCACTTGCGCGATCATCTAAAGATTTAGAAGAACATGAATATGCAGTTCGCTCAGTTGCCGATGCTATCGAGCCCTTCTGCACATCCATTAACGTTCCTGAATCTCCATTTGTTTTGCACCTTGCAAATGTTATGCACCTTGCCACCGATGTGACTGGGGCACTTGCTGAAACTTTGGCTCACGTTGATGCGTTCACAATCTTGGAACAACTTCATCCATCGGCAGCGGTGTGTGGAACACCTAGACCTAAAGCTGCTGCTCTTATTAGTGAAATTGAGGCAATCTCTCGTGGGCGCTATGCAGGCCCTGTTGGCTGGATTGATGCTGCAGGAGATGGTGAACTCGGTATTGCACTTCGTTGCGGTCAAATCAAAGGTGATTCAATTCGAATCTTTGCTGGGTGTGGAATTGTGGCAGGATCAGATCCGGTAAAAGAGTTAGCTGAAAGTGAAGCAAAGTTCATACCCATGCGAAGTGCACTACTTTAAATAGAGTTCATCGATTCATACATAGCCTTTAGCGAATCAGCATTTGCATCACGTGATGGAACATTTGCCACAACAATTGAAATACCTTTCACGGCAGTTTTTAATACTTTTCTAAGTGCGTCCACTGATGTAATTGTTGAAGCTGGGATCCCCATTGCGTTGGCAATCGCTGCTGGATCTAGGCCGTGTGGTGTGCCAAAGACGCTTTCAAATCCATCCACACCACGCTGTGGCAGAGTTGAAAATATTCCTCCACCATCATTGTTAATAACAATAAAGGCGCAGTTAATCTCTTCGTGATGTATCAATCCAGTGAGATCGTGCAAGAAAGATAAATCACCCAGCACTGCAAATGTTTGCTTGCTTGCCGATGCGATACCTAGTGCTGTGGAGATATTGCCATCGATGCCAGCTAGTCCACGATTAGCATGCGTTGTCACACCCGAGCGCGGTGTTGCAAAACCCTCTAAATCTCGGATGGGTCTAGACGATGAAACGAAGAGCGTGGAGCCATCAGGCAAGTTTGCAGCTATCTCTCTAGCAATAACAGCTTCACTGAATCCAGTTAATGCATCAATATTCTTGGCACATCGCAGCGTATATTTTTCCCATTGCTCAAGCCACTCAGGAGATGCTTTGTGGGTTTTAAGCTCTGGAATCTCTGTGAAGCGCTTATTTGCATGCCTATCGCTATCTACTGTTGCCATGCGTGGGTCGATAACAATTTGAGTGGGCGCAAGCTTTAAGAATGTATTAATTGAGCGAGACAAAGTTGTTCGGCCTATAACAATGACTGTTTGTGGGATCAAGGCTGCACGAATTTGAGCTGAAGTTAAGAAGATTGATGCATGGGCAACTGCATCCGCAAATGTGAGTGGATCTTCAGCAATGATTGGCCAACTCAGCTCTTTGGCAAATTTTCTGACGCTCTCAACGCTTAATCCACCACGATCATGGCCAATAACTAGAACACCTCTATTGGCATCACTCTTAAGTGTTGTTGGCTTGGTTCTACTTTCGAAGGCTTTAGCTGAGATTGAAATTTCATCTAACCACTGATCAGATTCATCCGGGAGCATGGGTTCATCAAATTGCACATTTAAATGCACTGGACCACTTCGCAAACTATCAAATGGAAGTTCCATTGGAAACACAGGCCCATCGATATCTGCAAAATAGCGAACTGCTTTCCCATAAATTCTTGCTTGTTCGGTCGTTTGATTAGCACCAGTTTTGCGCAAGATTGCAGGGCGATCAGCGGTTAAAACTAATAGAGGAGCATTAGTGTGGCTGGCCTCTAGTACTGCTGGGTGGTAATTAGCAACGGCCGTTCCACTCGTGCACACAATGGGAACTGGGCGACCAGTTGCTTTAATGATTCCTAAAGCAAAGAAGGCAGCTGTGCGCTCATCAATTCTCACATGTAACTTAATTAATCCTCTTTTAGATGCTGCAAAAAATGCAAGTGAGAGTGGAGCATTTCTTGATCCTGGAGAAACTACTACGTCCGTGATTCCCGCTTCAATAATCTGGCGGACAATCACGCGCGCAAGGCTGGTTGAGTTGTTCATCCCAGTAGCGCCGCTGTTCTCATGATTCGATTCTTCCACCAATCAAAGCGGTCGGCAGAGGTTTCTAACCCATCAAAGTTGGGCTCAACTGGCTGGATCTGCATCTTTCCATCAACAATTGGAATTTCTGCAACGTTCTTTGCAAGCAGTGAGCCTGTACCAAGGCCACAGTCATAACTCATCTCTTCAAAGGAGGCTGCCAAAGTTAGGCCGTAGTTGATACCTACCGCACTTTCAAGAGCACTTGAAACAATGACTGGCATTTTGTGATGGGCAGCTAAAGCATGTGCATTCTTAATTCCACCCAGAGGCTGAACTTTCAGCATCAAAATATCAATAGCACCGTTCAAGTCTATTTCAAATAAGTTTGCACTTTTGCGAAGTATCTCATCGCCAACGATTTTTACGTCAACTCGTGATTTCAATTCACGTAGTTCAGCCACTGTGGCACATGGCTGTTCTACATATTCAATTTCCCCACAGAGCTCTAAGAATTTTGCCGCCTGATCCACGCTCCATAAGCCGTTTACATCAATACGGATCTTGGAGCGCGGGTTCAGTTTTCTAACCGTTGCAATTCTCTCTAGATCTTGCTTCTCATTAGTTCCAACTTTAATTTTCACTGTGGTGCAACCTGGGAATCCTGCAAGAATTTGAGTAATTTCACTCTCGCCATTTAATGCAGGCATAGTTGCATTGACTCCTACTGAGCTTCGATAAAGCTTTGGGGGCACTTGCGTAGCAGCTTCAATTGAACAGGCTAACCAGCGTGCAGATTCTTCATCAGAGTATTCAAGGAAAGGTGAAAACTCGGCCCAACCTTGTGGCCCTTGAAATAAAGCTACTTCACGGTGGTTGATTCCACGAAAATTAACCTTCATTGGAAGGCTAATAACTCGCAAAGAGTCAAGAATCAAATCAAGCATCGTTTAGGGACGCTTTGGAAATTTCCCGAAATCAGGGTCTCGTTTTTCCATATATGCATCGCGTCCTTCTTGACCCTCTTCAGTCATATAGAACAACAACGTTGCATCTCCTGCTAACTGCTGAACTCCTGCTAAACCATCATCTGCAGCATTCAAGCTGGATTTAAGTAAGCGAAGTGCTAGTGGAGAGTTGCGTAGTATTTCTCGACACCAAGAGACTGTCTCTGCTTCTAGCTCTGCAAGAGGCACAACGGTGTTTACGAGTCCCATATCAAGTGCTTCTTGGGCGCTGTATTGACGAGTCATAAACCAAATTTCACGGGCCTTCTTTTGACCAACATGTGCTGCAAGCAAGCCTGCGCCATAGCCACCATCAAATGAACCAACCATTGGGCCTGTTTGACCAAACTTTGCATTATCTGCAGCAACTGTTAAATCACAGACAACATGTAATACATGTCCCCCACCAACTGCCCAACCTGCAACCATTGCCACAACAGGTTTTGGTGTGCGACGAATTTGTACCTGTAGATCTAGAACATTTAGACGTCCAATACCCTTTTTAGCTAACTTGTCATCGCCAAGATATCCGTCATCACCGCGAACATTTATGTCGCCCCCTGAACAAAAAGCTTCAGTGCCTTCACCCGTAAAGATGATGACGCCGACTTCTTCATTATCACGTGCTAAGTGAAAAGCTTCGATTAATTCAATAATAGTTTGTGGGCGAAATGCATTGCGAACTTGAGGTCGATTAATGGTGATCTTGGCAATGCCATCACCCATTTGATATTTAATATCAACGAACTCTTCACCGCCGGGCGCAGTAATCCAATGAGGTATCTCACGGCTACCAAAATCACGCTTAAAGGGCTTGCTCACATTTCCTCCATTGTCTTTACAAGCGATAGCCTACGGGGGCAATGGAGATGACGTCACAACGAGGTATTCACCGGGTTAGTCCTGCGTGCGCAATCCCTGATTTAGCGGGAGAAATCACATCGGCCCTGGCTGGTACTGGCCCAGCTTTAGGTCTTGGCGAAGTTCGATCAACGAAGGCCCCTTCACATATTGCATTAGTAATTGGTACCAGCGGCACTACAGGAATGAGCAAAGAGGTTGCTTTCACGGCATCAGCTTTACTTTCATCAGCTCGTGCATCAAATAAATTCTTAGGAGCAAAATCTGGCCAACAGTGGTCTTTATTCTTGCCGTTAACACATATAGCCGCAGTGAATGTGATTATTCGGTCGATGGAGCTCGGAACACTTCCCATTGATTTACGTGAACACCAAGGTGAATATCCAAAAGTAGATTTCACATCAATTGTTCCAACACAGCTATTTCGTGCACTCAATAGTGATGAACGTTTACTGCGTCATCTACAAAGTGCACAAGCAGTATTAGTTGGTGGCGCTGCTCTATCTCCAGCCCTTAGCCAACAAGCAATAACAGCTGGTATCAATGTAGTTGAAACTTATGGAATGACTGAAACTTCTGGGGGTTGTATTTACAACGGCCAAGCAATTGAAGGTGTTGAATATTCCCTCAATGATAAATCCTTAGTTCAAATCCGTGGTTCAGTAATGTCTGAGACTTATCTCAATGCCCCTGAGCTCTACATTCTCAGTGATGGTTGGTTTATTACAAATGATCTTGGTGAAGTCATTGATGGCAAGCTTCATATCCTGGGACGTGCCGATGATGTAATCATCTCAGGCGGAGAAAATGTCTCACTCACCGCTATTGAAGCAACACTTTCAATTCGATATCCAGAAATTGAGTTTGCGGCCTTTGCAGTCAATGACATTCAATGGGGCCATGCGCTACATCTTGCCGTAGTTGGCCAGATTGGTGAGAGTGAAATAGATCAATATTTGGAAGCCGCACTTGGCGCAGCTTCAAAGCCAAAAGGAATTCATCACCTAGAGCAGCTACCCTTACTTGGTATCGGTAAAGTCGATCGCATAGCCCTTGCGAAAATGGTGGGACATGAATAAATGGATTCTTGGTGCGCGCCATCGCACATTGCCCGCAGCAATTGCACCTGTAGTAGTTGCAACGGCATTAGCTGGTAGTGATTGGAACTGGATTCGAGCAGCCCTAGCGCTCATGGTGGGAGTCTGGCTTCAGATTGGCGTTAACTACGCTAACGATTATTCAGATGGCGTAAAGGGTAGCGATGCTAATCGCATTGGGCCCACTCGTTTAGTTGCAAGTGGTTTAGCAACGGCTGCGCAAGTAAAGCGGGCAGCATTCTTATCTTTTGGCATCGCCGCCATTGCTGGAATCTGGCTTTCACTACTGAGTTCTCCATGGTTACTGGTTGTGGGTGCTGCAGCCATTGCTGCAGCATGGGGTTACACCGGTGGAAAGAATCCATATGGGTATAGCGGTTTGGGTGAGGTTTCAGTCTTTATATTCTTTGGTTTAACTGCAACGGTTGGTACTTACTATGCACAAACCGGTCAGATCACTGCCCTTAGTGTTTTGTGCGCCGTGCCTATGGGCGCTCTTGCTTGTGCAATCTTGGCAGTTAACAATTTACGTGATCGTGCTCAAGATGAATTAGTCGGAAAGCGAACTCTTGCCGTAAGACTAGGTGACTCGAATGCCCGCAAGGGCTTTGTAGTTTTGCTAGCTATCGCGCACGTGAGCGCACTAGCAACTTTAATTCCAGAGTCTCTGCTGACTCTGGCGGTGCTTCCATTAACGCTCTCCCTTTCGCGCTCTGTTATCTCTGGCACATCTGGGGAGGCCCTTATTCCGCTACTGGGTAAAACTGGCAAACTGCAAATGTTTTTTGGGGCGCTCTTTGCACTAGCTCTAGCGATACAATAATCCCATGGCTAGATTCATTATTCTTTTTCTTGTCTTTGGTGTCACTATCTATGCGCTAATAGATTGTGCTCGCAAAGATGATTCAGAGATTAAAACTCTGCCAAAATGGGGATGGTTACTAGTAATAATTCTCATTGGCCCACAGGCGATAGCTATCGGCCCTATTGCTTATTTAATTGCTGGAAGAAAACGTAAAGGTGGAGGACGTAAACCTAAGCGTCGCATCTTGCCGCCAGATGATGATCCAGATTTCTTGAGAAAGCTTTAACCTCTATAAACCTGAGTAGGTGTGTTTTCCTGTGCCCCAGATGTTTACGTATACGTAATTAAATAGGAATGTTGAACCTGCAAACAAGCACAACCATGCCGCTTTGCGCCCACGCCAGCCAACAGTTACACGTGCATGTAAATACGCTGCATATGCCACCCAGGTGATAAATGCCCACGTCTCTTTTGGATCCCAGCCCCAATAACGTCCCCAAGCACTTTCGGCCCAGATGGCTCCTGCAATGACGGAAAATGTCCAGAGTGGAAATACAAATGCAACTAAGCGATATGAAAGTTGATCTAGAGCTTCAAGTGAAGGCAGACGCTTTGCCCAGGCAGTTCTTTCACCACGAGACTCCATTGCATCTAAATAGAGATAAGCAGCAGCAATAGCGTTAGCTAATAAGAAAACACCACCAGAGATAATCGCTGTAGAGACGTGAATGACTAACCATGTTGACTTAAGTGCTGGGACTAGAGGTGCACTTGGACGATAGAGAACTGCAACGGCTGTTCCCAGCGTTAGTAGTACTGCGATTGAAACTAATAATCCCAACCAGCGAAGATCATGCTTACGAAGAGCAACAAGGTATGCGCCAGAAAATGCCAATGCACCTGTAATAGAAAACTCATACATGTTGCCCCATGGCACTCGACTGGCCGAGACTCCACGTGCAACGACACCAGCAAATAGTAAAACAAAACCCAAAATCATCATGGCGGTTGCAACACGAGCAACTTTTTCTGTGCGCTTGTAGTCGATATTCTTTTTTGAATCTTCAGTCGTCACACGAACCGCCCAAGCAGTTTCAAACGCGTGGGCAATAAATGACAAGGCGTAGAGCGCCATTGATGAATAGACAAGGTAATTAGAGAGATAAGCCCAGTTACGTGACATTTATTTCCCTCCCTTTAACTTCGCTATAAAATCTGCCATTTCAACATCTAAACCTGGAGCATCATTTTTAGCTAATCCTGCAACTTCTACCGACTTACCAACACGAATCCAGATTCGGCGGCGTCTTGTAAACAATGATGCAAGCAAGCCAAGGATGGCAACAATACCGCCGAGAAGCGCATAGTTCTTCCCAGGATCTTTGACTATCTCAATATTGACCCACTGTAGATATCCTTCAAAGGTTATTGAACCTTGCGGGTATGTAAAAGTCTCACCTGGCTTTAATGATTTAAGGCCCACCTGGCTCATCTTTGATGTATCCATCCGATAAACAGATTGTGGAACTCCACTATCGAGACCTAAATCACCAATCCATGCAGATAACAAAAGTCGTGGGTCTAGCGCTTCAGGGAAAACACTCACTGCGCCATCTGCACCGCTGCGGGCATAAGTTGGAACAAATGAGCCTACGAATCCGATTTGTGGATCTGCATCTGGAACTTTAATGGCACCGATTGATCGCAAGTTTGAATCCTGTGGCAAAAACGGCACAGGTCCTTGCATTGCCACATTGCCCTTTGAATCTCTCACAGTCACAACAGGTGAATAACCATTTGCTTGTAAATAAACATTGGTATTTCCTAATTTCAAAGGTGAGTTCACTTTAATTGTGCGCAGCTCAGATTGCTTTAAATCACCTTCAGCAAAATTCACGTTAAGAGTGTAATCCTCAGGCGCACTAGTAACAATATTGTATTTTGCCGTGAATTTATCAATTGTTATTGCAAAATCAGGAAGATTCTTTTCACCAAATAGTTTGCCGTATTGGAGTGAGTCATAGCTCGTAGTGGTGTTCACGAAGCGCTCACCCACATTAAGAATTGCCATTCCTCGCATACCAAATAGAGAACTAAATGAAATTCCTAGCAAGACCAAAATGAGAGCCAAGTGGAAAAAGAGATTTCCGCTCTCTCGTATGAATCCTTTTTCGGCCGAAATAGAGCCATCTTTTTCTAAAACTCTAAATCGCTTTGACTTAAACCATGCGCGGGCTTTGTCTAACTCATCACCTTTCGCAGACCACGATGAGTGGTGCTCCATTCGATCAAGGTTCTTTGGTGTGGCAGGTGGAAGCGCGCGAGCTGCGTGAAAATGTTCAAATGTTCTAGGTAGAACGCAGCCAATGAGTGAAATAAAGAGCAAGATATAAATTGCACTAAACCATGGAGATCCATAAACATCAAAGAGTGAGAATCGATCCATCCATGTATAGAGCTCTGGTGAGTTCTTGAAGTATTCACCTACTTTGATGGGGTTTTGTGTTCGCTGAGGAATCAGTGAACCAGGTATCGATGCAACGCCAAGTAATAGTAAAAGAATGAGCGCTGTCCGCATACTTGTTAATTGACGCCAGCCATAACGAAGCAGGCCAACGCTTCCAAGCTCAGGGACTTGTATCTCTTGGCTCATTTAAAGCACCGGAATGAAATCAGAGATAAGGGAGCGCATTGAGTTCATCAGCTGGCCCCACAAGCCAGTGACTTGTAATAGACCTAGAACAATGAGAAAAACACCACCAATTTTTGAAATCAAGTCTCCACGCTTGACTAAATACTTGCGTAATTTCTCTGAACGATCTAAGAATATGCCTGAAGTGATGAACGGCAAACCTAAACCAAAGCAATAACCCAGAGACAAAAATGCTCCGCGTGATGCACTTGATTCTTGAAAAGCTAAAGTTTGAACCGCGGCTAATGTTGGACCTATACATGGTGTCCAGCCCACACCAAAAAGAAATCCTAAAATTGGTGCACCAATCAATCCGCCATTTGTTTTAATTCTGGGACGAAATGTTGGGGCGAAAGGGAATTTACCAAGAAATATAAAACCAAGAAATATCGTGATTAGACCTAGAACTCTGGAAATTAAATCTTCATTTGCAACTAAGCGGTTGCCTAAACCACCAAAAATTGCACCGAATGAAATGAATACAACGCTAAATCCAAGGACAAATAGAATAGAACCGAGAAACACTTTGCCACGATTTAGCGAAAAGCCCGCAGCAAAGGACAAATAACCCGGAACAAGTGGCAATACACAGGGAGAAAGAAAAGAAATTACACCTGCAATAAAAGCCACCGGCAGCGCCGTAATGAGAAATCCGCTCATGATTTGTTCTACGAAAATATCTTTCATTCGCCACTCACCCGCTCAATTAAATCTGTAAGAGAGGCAACAGTGATTGCGCCAGATATACGTGCGGCGACTTTGCCAGCCTTATCTATCACTACCGTTGTAGGAATTGCATTTGCTGCAAGTGAGCCCTTAAAGCCAATAAGTAAGGAATCATCAATAAGTGTTGGATATGGCAGTGAAAAACGTCTCTGGAAAGCCTCAGCAGTTGCAGGATTATCACGGGTCAAAATTCCTATAAAGGCAACCTCACTATATTTATTTGCAAGAGCAACAAGTGCTGGTGCTTCTGCTCTGCATGGTGAACACCATGATGCCCAAACATTCACAACCGCTACCTTGCCAACTTCAAATCTATAGTTCGTACCAGATAAAGTCATTCCAAACATCGGCGGTGCTTCGAGTCTCTTTTCTGGATCAATGAAAGTTACAGAGCCATTTCCAGAAACAAAAGATTCTTGCGAGCTCGAACTTCCACCACCGCCACAGGAAGTGAGCGAGAGCGCAATAGCTACAAGAACTAGGGCTTTAAATCCTGATTTCATCAATTCTTCTTTGGTAGTAAATGCCGTGCTGGTTCAGAGTATGTAAGACCTGAGATTAATCCTTCATCATCAAAATGGACACTTGTGACAGAGGCGAGTGAGCACTCACGACGGCGTGGGTCATGTAGCAATCTGCGATTTTCAATTGCACTTCGCAGAATCCAAATAGGTAATTGGTGCGAAACTACGATTGCATCTTTGCCTTGTGCTGCATCTCGCGCCGCAAATATTGCAGCCAGCATTCGATTGATTTGTTCCTCGTATGGTTCACCCCATGATGGTCTCCATGGGTTCCACAAGTGAGGCCATGAAGATGGATGCTTCAACACCCCATCGCCAACACCAAAGGGTTTTCCTTCAAAAACATTTGCGGCTTCAATTAAACGCTCATCGGTTGTAATTGCAATGTTATGAGCAGCAGCTATTGGAGCTGCGGTTTCTTGTGCTCGCTGTAATGGGGAAACATGCAAAGCGCCTAGATCAATGGTGCGAGACCAATCACCCAATGTTTGTGCCATTTCTTGCCCGCGCACAGAAAGACCCCAGCCGGGTTGGCGGCCATAGAGAATCTTGTTGGGATTTTCTACTTCACCGTGGCGCAGGACATGGACAGTTGAACTCATAGGTAAAGCATAAAGCGTCCCAATTCCCGCAACTTCGTTAAGGTAGTGACATGGCACTCACCGCTAAGCGAGCAGCCTTTTTTGATGTAGATAACACCCTGATTCGTGGCTCAACCCTCTACTTCCTGGGTAAGGGCATGTACCAGCGTGGATATTTCACAAAGAAGGATATTTCGCGATTCGTTTTGGCCAACCTTAGATTTCGTCTCACAGGTAAAGAAAATAAAGAAGAGATCAAACGTTTTCAAGATGCTGCCACAGATTTTATTGGTGGTCACAGCGTTGAAGACATAGAAAAGATTGCTCAAGAAATTTACGATCAATACGTTTCACCAGCACTTTGGCAAGGCACAATCGATATTGCCCAAAAGCATTTATCGGCAGGTGAAGACGTGTGGCTGGTGACTGCCGCCCCTGAAGACATGGCAGTGCTCATTGCAAAGAGATTAGGTTTTACTGGCGCACTGGGTAGCAAAGCTGAAACAAAAGATGGCAAATACACGGGTGCGATGCTTGGACTGCTTCTACATGGAAAAGAAAAAGCTGTTGCCGTTCGTGAACTGGCTCAGCAAAAGAGTTTAAACCTTGATGATTGTTATTCATATTCAGATAGTCATAATGATTTTCCTTTACTGCAATGTGTAGGTCACCCATCAGCGATTAATCCAGATGCGATTTTGTCATTACGAGCAATGGCTGAAGGTTGGCCAATTCATGACTTTCGCCGTGCCCGCCATTTAGCCAAGATTGTCTCCCCCGTCGTTGTCAGAGTTGCTGCCCTAGGAACTTGGTTGACTCCGCGTGGAAAGCGACGTTGATTAACCCTTAAACGCTAAATGCCAGTAATGTAGGCAAGTTATGGAAATGCGCTCCTTCTCCGACTACTTACGTAGTGTGGGTGATGCTGCCTTTTTAGAGTTATTCACAGCACGTCCAGATTTAGTGACGCCAGTACCACCAGATATTGCATCCCTTGCAGTTCGTGCGTGCTCTGCACCTAGTTTGGCCCGTGCAATTGATTCACTCAATCATTGGCAGTTCCAAGTATTAGAAGCTGCTGCAGCGCTCAATGAACCTTTTTCATTGAAAAGCATCGTTGCAATCACCGACAAGGGCGCATCTTGCGCGCTAGATCACTTAATTTCAATTGGTCTGGTTTATCCATCCGATGATGGAATGCGCCTGCCGTCGCAGTTGCGAGATGTAATAGGTAATGAACCCGCAGGACTTGGCCCTGCATCTGTTGCAAAAATTAAGGTAACTGAAATTGAAAAAGCGCCACCTGAGGCAAAGAAAGTCTTAGAAAGATTAATCTGGGGACCTCCGCGCGGAAGCGTAGGAGATATCAAGAATCCTGGTCCTGGAGTTGCTTGGTTGCTAGAACAAAAATTCCTTGTGCCTCTTGATCAGAGAACTGTCATTTTGCCTCGTGAAGTAGCAATACATCTGCGTGGTGGCAAAGTTCATAAAGAAAACTTAATTGTTCAGCCACAACTAAAGGGCGCAAAGCGTGATGAACGACAAATCAATCTTGCAGCCATTGCAAATATCTCCACAGTTTTGCGTTGGGTGGAGGAACTTCTTAATTTCTGGGCAGATGAACCTTCCGATGCACTCCGTGCAGGTGGGTTAGGGGTTCGTGATTTAAAGATTCTTTCTAATCACTTAGGTGTTGATGAATCATGCACGGCTTTTATTACTGAGCTTGCATATCTTGCCTCACTTATAAGTTTTGATGCCCAAGATCGAATAATGCCAAGTAATAGATTTGATATCTGGTTGATGCAAACTCCGGCAGATCGTTGGCAAGTTCTTGCTTCGCAATGGCTCATTACTTCCAGAGTCAGCGGGCTAGTTGGTCGTGCTGAATCTAAGAATGTTGCAGCGCTCGGGCCTGAGTTAGACCGTGTGAATGCGTCAAAAGTCCGTGCCTTAACTCTCTCCATTCTCAATGAGAACCAAGGTATTGCACCTGAACTTGCTTCATTTAATGAAGTAATCGCTTGGCGTGCTCCTGTGCGCCGTAATTCATCCCTGCAAGAAGAGCTAGCCAGCTGGACTCTTCGTGAAGCTGAATGGCTTGGTATTACTGGGCAAGGCGCAATATCTAGATATGGCGCTGATTTTTTAAGCGGAGAAGATTTAGCAATCATTAATGAAGATCTACCTAAAACCGTTGACCATATTTTGATTCAGAGCGATAACACTGCAATCGCGCCAGGCCCACTTGAACATGAAATTTCACAGCAACTAGCCATGATGGCCGATATTGAAAGCCGTGGTGGTGCAACTGTTTATCGCTTTAGCGAAGCAACGATTCGCCGAGCACTTGATCATGGCAAAACTGGAGATGAGATTAAGGTCTTCTTAACTAAAACCTCTAAGACTCCTATGCCACAACCTTTGGAGTACTTGATTAGTGATGTTTCTAAAAAGCACGGCAAGTTACGTGTTGGAAATACATCTGCCTTTATTCGTTGTGAAGACACAGCGCTTATTTCTCAGATTATGAATGATAAGAGATTAGAGATCCTTGAACTACGTCGGATTGCACCAGAAGTTGTTATTTGTGATCATGATGCAACAGATACTATGCGTATTTTGCGTGAAGCTGGATATCTGCCTGCGGGTGAATCAGCAACTGGAATTATGCTCACCGGTCCGCGATCAAATCGCGCCGTGACTAAACCACGACCACCTCGAGTTATTGGTGAAATTGAAATACCAACTGAGGAGAATTTAAACGCTGCAATTCGAGCAATACGAACTGGTGAAAAATCTACTCACAAGCAAACACACTTGCGCCAAGCTGCCAATGAAGCTTTAGGTGCTCTGCCCCGCACAAGCGCAAATGAAACTATGGATTTAGTCAATAAATACATCATGGAGGAGAAATCACTTTCTATTGGATATGCCGATAACAATGGCGCAGTCACCCACCGCATCATTGACCCAATACGTGTCAGCGCTGGTGCCTTGCTTGCTCGTGACCATGCAACTGGTGAAGTTCAGTCCTTTAGAATTCCCCGTATCACCGGCGTTGCGCCACTATAGGATTAACCCATGTTGGCCGCCCTAGAAGCTCTCGTGAAGTTGGAATCTCCAACTGAAGATTTAGCGGCATGCCAGGACGTAGTGCGATTAGCAAGTGATATCGCAACAAGAATTCTTGGGACTCCTGCAGAAATCCGTGAAGTCAATGGTCGTCCAGTTTTTTGGTGGGGCGCAAATAATCCGGAAGTAGTTGTGTTGGCTCACTTGGATACGGTCTGGCCTAAAGGCTCTTTCACACCGCTATGGAAAGTAGAAGGAAACAAAGCAACTGGTCCTGGAGTTTTTGATATGAAAGCAGGATTTATTCAAGGGCTCTATGCAATGAAGGGCATTACTGGTTCTGCTGCTTTAGTCGCAACAACGGATGAAGAAACTGGAAGTGTAACAAGTAAAGAGTTTATTAAGCAGATCTCTGCTCAAGCTAAAGCGGTTTTAGTTTTAGAGGCATCACTTAATGGAATGGTTAAGACTGGCCGTAAGGGCACAGCGATGTATCAAATTAAGATTCACGGTAAGGCATCACATGCTGGTCTTGAGCCAGAAAAAGGTATTAACTCAACGATTGAGATTGCCCATGCAATCATCGCAGTCGCTGCTTTAGAAAATAAGGAGCACGGAACCACTGTAGTTCCAACAATGTTGCGTGCTGGTAACACAACAAACACAGTGCCAGATTTAGCTGTGCTTGATATAGATATTCGCTCGTATTCAATGGATGATTTAAAGCGCGTGGATAGTGCAATAAAGAATTTGAAGGCCGTTAATGCTGAGGCACGTTATGAAATCACTGGTGGATTTAACCGCCCTCCTCTTGAGACTTCTTCGACAATGGCCCTCTATGAGCGTGCTGAGAAAGTTGCTAAAGAGCTAGGAATGCCCCCTCTAGGTCACGCATCCGTTGGTGGAGCTAGTGATGGCAATTTTGCAGCAGCTGCTGGTGCGCAAGTTCTAGATGGTCTAGGTGCAATTGGTGCTGGTGCTCATGCGGCCCATGAATGGGTCGATATCAGCGTTCTTGAGATTCGAAGCAAGTTATTACATGCATTAATTAAGGATTTATTAGATGACTGATGGCCCGTTAATCGTCCAAAGCGATAAAACGCTGCTGTTAGATATCGATCATCCGCTTTCTACAGAGTGTCGGCGTGCAATTGCACCTTTTGCTGAATTAGAGCGTTCCCCTGAACACATTCACACCTATCGTCTCACTCCACTGGGTTTATGGAATGCACGCGCTGCCGGCCATGATGCTGAGCAAGTAATTGATACTTTAATTAAATATTCACGTTATGCCGTACCGCACTCAATTTTAATTGACGTGGCAGAAACAATGTCTCGTTACGGACGCCTGCGACTTGAAGCAGATCCCATCCATGGATTAATCCTTGTTACAACAGATTCCGCAGTTCTTGAAGAAGTCATTCGTGCCAAAAAGATTCAACCATTACTTGGTGCCCGTATTGATAAAGAAACTATTGCAGTGTTACCAAGCCAGCGCGGACAGATTAAACAATCACTGCTCCGCCTTGGTTGGCCAGCAGAAGACTTTGCTGGTTACGTTGACGGACAAGCCCACGAAATTGCACTCAAGCAAGATGATTGGAAGATCCGTCCCTATCAAGAGTTAGCCGCTGAAGGATTTTGGCATGGTGGTTCAGGCGTAGTTGTTTTGCCGTGTGGTGCTGGAAAGACAATCGTTGGCGCAGCAGCCATGGCACATGCCAAGGCCACAACCTTAATTTTGGTAACAAATACCATTGCAGCAAGGCAGTGGCGCGAAGAGTTACTTAAGAGAACATCATTAAATGAAGATGAGATTGGCGAGTATTCAGGTGCTAAGAAGGAGATTCGCCCTGTAACCATTGCTACATATCAAGTAATGACGAAGAAAAAGAACGGGGTTTATGCCCACCTTGATCTCTTTGATTCATATGACTGGGGCTTAATTATCTACGATGAAGTGCACTTATTGCCTGCTCCCATTTTTCGCTTCACTGCAGATATCCAATCACGTCGCCGCTTAGGTTTAACTGCCACATTGGTGCGCGAAGATGGAATGGAAGGTGAGGTTTTCTCACTCATTGGTCCTAAACGCTTTGATGTTCCTTGGAAAGAAATTGAATCGCAGGGATATATCGCTCCTGCAGAGTGCATCGAGGTAAGAGTAAATCTGACTGAAACTGAGCGTTTGTCCTATGCAACAGCTGAAGTAGAGAATCGCTATCGCTATTGCGCAACTACTGGCACTAAGCGTGATGTTGTTGAGGCACTAGTTAAGAAACACCAAGGCGAGCAGATACTTGTTATTGGTCAATATATTGATCAGTTAGATGAGCTATCTGAGGTCTTAGGTGTGCCATTAATTAAGGGTGAAACACCGGTCAAAGAACGCGAGATTCTCTTTAATAAATTTAGATCAGGAGAGATAACAACTCTTGTGGTTTCAAAGGTAGCTAACTTTTCAATTGACTTACCTGATGCAACTATTGCTATTCAAGTCAGTGGCGCATTCGGAAGTCGTCAAGAAGAAGCACAACGGTTAGGACGCATCTTGCGACCAAAGTCAGATGGACGCACGGCAAAGTTTTATTCAGTAGTTTCTAGAGACACTATTGATCAAGATTTTGCTCAGAACCGCCAACGCTTCTTAGCTGAGCAGGGTTACTCTTATAAAATTATCGATGCTGACGATGTTTTTCAAGGGAAGATTTAAATCGTTCAGGATCAACCCTAAAGAAATCATGATGAATTCCATCTATGTGAATTACTGGAACTTGTTCACCATAAAGCTCTTCTAACTCTGAATCTCCATCTATATAGTTTTTTTCTATCTTGAAATTAAGTTCGACCCGCATTCCCTCAAGAACAGCTACTGCAACATCACACAAATGACAACCATGTCGTGTGAATACGGTTATCACTGTCATCGGGCTCACTCTTTCTGTCAGTTTCCTTAGAGAATTGATTAATCCAACCCCCGGCTATGGCCCAATCATCTCACCTTGATAGTGTGCCCCTGTGCGAAAAATCCTCTTGAAGAAGGCGCGGGCCAGCGTTGTTACCCTTGCCCTTCTTGCTTCGATTTTTTCTGCGCCAACTGCAGAAGCTCTCTTTCAAGTTATCCCTGCAACACAATGGGGCCATATCTATGCTGGTACTGCAACAGATATAAAACCTGAGCAACGTGCTCCAGCTAAGAATCTACAAGCTAAATCTAAAATTGAAGTTAAGTACAACAACTTCCCAGACTGGGCAAAAAAAGAAGTGCAAGCTGCAGTTGATGTCTGGGCCGCTAATTTTGCATCCACTGTGACTATCAATATTGATGCATCGTGGGGTCGCTCAAGCTCTTGGGGCATTTTAGGAAGTGCGCGCCCAGGAAGTTTCTACTCAGGATTTTCAGGTGCACCTGATCCATCACTTTGGTACACCTCAGCATTAGCAAATGCCCTGGCAGGAAAAGATCTAGATAAAGCTAACCCAGAAATGATTATTCAAGTTAATTCATCTGCTGGATGGAACACTCGTGGGGATGGGATGCCAAGCAATAATGAATATGACTTGGAATCAGTTTTCTTACATGAAATTGCACATGGCTTGGGTTTTTTATCTAATGATGCTTATGACACTTTCTACGGTATTGCCAGCTTAGATCAACCAACTCCATTTGATGCATACGCACAAACTGGCGATGGCCGCCGTCTAGCAGATTTACCATCACCATCACTTGAACTTGGTAGGGCACTCACATCTGAACTTGTGTGGTCTGGTCCTCTTGGAATTAAAGCTAATAACGGTGTGAAGCCAAAGCTTTACACACCATCTCGCTATCAATCGGGTTCTTCAACCAGCCACTTAGATGAAGCGACATTTTCAAAGACTGGTTTAGATTCAGTAATGACTCCAAATTTAGATCCAGGTGAGATATTTAAAGAACCAGGACCATTGTTGTTGGCGATGATGGAAGATATGCGCAATAAACCACCAGCTGGTGTTGCTACTGGTTTACCTGAATCACCACGCAATGTTCAAGCATTTATCGGTGATTCGTCTGTGCTCGTTTCATTTGACCCACCAGTAAATATTCGCACGGCACAAGTCAGTGAATATATCGTTAAGAATCTTAAAACTGGAGTAGAAAAGAAAGCGTTAACTAGCCCAGTTATAATTGCTGGATTGAAGAATGGTCTTTCCTATACTTTTTCTGTTGTTGCGAAGAACTCTCTAGGTCTTTCTACGCCAGTAGCAAGTAAGGCTGTCACTCCACAAACTGGATGGAAGAGCTCAATCCTTGATGCAACAGCAGATGGTAAATCAGTATCAAGTACAACTTTTAACGGTAAGCCTGCTGTGGCATATACCGACACAAAGAGCGGTGATTTAAAGCTTGCTACATTCGATGGAAAAGTTTGGAAGAAAGTAACCGTGGATGGTGCTGGAGGAACAAACGGGCGGACCACACACCCAATTGCTGGTGAGATTTCAATGTGTGTTAATGGAAGTGGCACTAAGCAAACACTGCACCTTTTCTATAGCGATTCAACGGAAAAAGATCTGCGCTATGCCTCATATAACGGCAAGAGCTTTGTATTTAATGTAGTCGATGGTGATGGAGCATCAGTCAATGATTATTCCGATCCTATTCGCGTTCGCACATCAAGTGATGTCAGTGTTTCAAATGCATGTGTGGCCACAGCCTCTGCTATTCAGGTTTTCTACCGTGATGAAAGCCAAGGCGTCTTATTAGGGGCGGTGAAAACTAAAGCCCCGGGCTGGGTTTATGAAATGGTTGATGGGGATCGTAAAACTGATGGTCGCACAACAGGTGACGTTGGATTCCATCTTGAGGCAATCTTTGATGGAGTGAAAACCTATATTGCTTATGATTCTGTAGTAACTATGAATCAAAAGAAAGAGATAACTTCTGGAGCAATTCGTGTGGCAACTCGAACTGGCAGTGATGCAAATACTTGGAGCTATGAAACTCTTGATATCTCAACTGATGATGCATCAGTTTTTGGCTATGACGTTGCACTGTCTAAAGTAAATGGCGATGTATTTATCACCTGGCTTGCTACGTCAACGGCCACCTTCCCCAAGCCAAATCAACTGCGTTGGGCGTTTTTGAGTAAGCCACTTGAAATTTCAAAGATTACAACTGAAAACTTTGGAACACCGGGTGAGTATCTATCCACCGATGGAAAAACAATTTTGTTTAACTGCCAAGAGCGTCTGTGTTCAGTTGATACAACTAAGAAAGATCTTGGCCAATCTGCAATCAGCTTAATTAGAAGCACCCAAGGCTCTGAACCTACTCAGAGCACCTGGGTGATGGTTAACAAAGTTAAGTATGTGCTTGCCACGGTTAATGGAAAGCTGGCCTTACTAAAACCGTAATTACTATTTAGCGTTACGGCGCTGAATGCGAGTCTTCTTAAGAAGTTTCTTATGCTTCTTCTTCGCCATGCGCTTGCGTCGCTTTTTAATTACGGAACCCATATATCACGCTCTCATTTCTATTCTCGTTAATGCTCAGGGCGTTAGGTTACCTCTAGTTGAGGGTAAAAATCGAAACAGTATCTGCGCTTGAAGTGATGCACAAAAGCCCTAAATCCTTGGAAACATAGAGCCCCAGCACATCTTTTTGCTCAATTGGAGCGCTGTAGCCGGCGATAATGACACCTTTGGCATCAAAGGTAAGAAGTAAGCCTTGTGCACTCTTAGGTATCCAATTAGCCAACTGAGTAATCGCACCCTTTGATCGAAAGAGGGCATAAGTTGAGCCCGAGGTAAAAGTTCTACCTGATGAAGCAAACTTATATGTCCAGGACGGAACATAGGTACTTGAAAACTTCGTGACTGCACTTTCAACTTTTGGTCCAGTAATTATCTCACCCCCAAGTAAAAGTGGATTCGTTGCACTCAACCAGTTTCTTGAGGATTTAGGTGCGCTACTTCGCACAACTGAAAGAACTTTGCCCACTTTCGAAACCTTGATAATGACTCCATCGACTTTTCCTACCAGTTTTTTACCACCCAAAGTTTCACTACTTGATCCAACTACCGTTATGGATCCATCTGCATGCTTAACAACTGACTCAAAAACAGTTGCTTCTGTGCCCACCACGATTGGCTTAGCAATCGCACCTGCTAGATCAGCGCTAATTATTGTGCCAGAGCTTCCAACAGCAGTAATTCCGTTTTTATCTACCGCTAAGGCGTTTATTAATACCGGCGAACTAAGTTGCAATGTGTATTGAGCTAGCGACTGTGTTGTGGGATTAAGTGACCATAGCGAAAAAGCATCTAAGTCAGCGCTAAAAATATCGGCAACGGGAGTGATTTTATCTGGATTGAGCGCAGATGCTGTTGGAGAAGGCGCAGGTGTTGCACGAGCCAATGAAGTCGAACCAGCTAACCAAATAACTCCGCTGCTATCAATAGCTGCTGCAGTTGCAACTGATGGTGAAGCCTTATCTAGCTCGATATTCCAAAGCTCTTTACCCGTTAAATCCAGGGCTTTAGCAAAGGATTTATCTGCCTTATTTCCATAAACAATAATCGTTTTACCTGAAACTACTAGGCCTGCAAACTCATCAATGGAACCAACTGTTGTAAGTAATTTTAGGGATTTAACTACAGGTTTTTTAGGTGCCGCGTTTGCAAAAGGTGTTAATAAAAGAGAAGAAATTACAACGAGTGAAAGTAAGCGTCTCACGCTAATTCCTGCGAGCGATCGCGCGCGGCTTTCATAGCTTGGGCAACTACATCACCCAGTTGGTGTGATTCAAAGGAGGCAAGTGCTGCTGCAGTTGTTCCATTTGGACTTGTGACATTTTCGCGCAAGGTTTTTGCACTCTTTCCTGATTCATCAAGCAATTTTGCGGCGCCCACAATTGTCTGCACCGTAAGAGTCGTTGCATCAGCCTCAGATAAACCAAGGGCTTTGGCACCATCAACCATTGCTTCAACGAATCTGAAGAAGTAGGCAGGACCTGAACCACTAGTTGCAGTAACGGCATCTTGTAGATCTTCACTGACTTCAATAACTTTGCCAGTTGCAGCTAGAAAGCCTGAGACAAACTCAGATTGCTTGGCACTTACTCCTGCTCCAAGTGAGATTGCAGCCATTCCAGCTCCAACCAAAGTTGGAGTATTTGGCATTACGCGAACAACTGGATTACCCGTTCCAAGTCCCTGTTCGATGAATGAGATCTTCTTGCCTGCTGCAAATGTGATGACTACGGCTGATTTATTGATTGATCCCTTGATTTCATCAAGGACTGCAGCCATATCTTGTGGCTTAACAACTAAAAGCAGGGCATCTGCCTTTGAAACATTAGTCGCTACATCTTCAACCTTAATTCCATAGCGCGTGCGTAGTTCATCGGCACGGTCTTTGCGCTTTTCAGAGATAGTGATGGAACCTGGCGCAGTGCCATAAGAAATCAGCGCAGCGATAAGGGCTTCGCCCATTACTCCTGCCCCGATTACTCCAACTTGCTTCATGTAACAAGCCTACCTTTATGCCTGTAGGCTCTGCGACTGTGTCTGAAATAAAACCAGGGTTTGCGCGTGATTGGGTTGAATTTAGCGACCCCAATGATGAAGAGGAAATCTTCAAGTGCGACCTCACATGGTTAACCTCATATTGGACCTGTATTTATGGCGATGGTTGCCAAGGTGTGTTTAAGAGCCAACCATTTGCTGGTTGCTGCACAGAAGGTGCAATGTATACAGATGAAGATGATGAGAAGCGCACAGTTAAAGCTGCCGCTTACTTAACTCCAGATATGTGGCAGTTCTATTCACAGGCTCGTCCAAAGAAGCCTGGTGGAGCTTTACGTATTTCTGAAAAAGATGAAGATGGCGAACGTAAAACACGTCGCGTTGAAGATGGATGTATTTTCTTAAACCGAAAAGGTTATGAAGCAGAAGGTTTCACTGGTTCATTTGGTTGTGTACTGCACCACTTAGCAATCAAGGAAAAGAAACACTTTGTAGATACAAAGCCAGATGTTTGCTGGCAGTTGCCGTTGCGTCGTAGTTTTGAAACTCGCGAAGTTGGCGAGCGCGAATATTCAATTACCGTTATCGGTGAATACGAGCGCCTTGCTTGGGGCGATGGCGGAGAAGATTTCGATTGGTACTGCACAAGCAATCCTGATGCACACATAGGAACCGAGCCGGTGTATATCTCCAATAAGTATGAACTCCAAAAACTTATGGGTGAAG
>OFRL01000295.1_pt1 | contig 25513 bp, 29 predicted proteins | sample 1543121 | NCBI WGS metagenome assembly OFRL01 (sample SAMN07774228, study PRJEB24372) | wastewater metagenome | isolation source: Lake Maggiore Cannobio | place: Italy: Cannobio | collected 2016-01
GAGGGCGATTCCCTCGGTCGCGCCTCGCACAGCCGCGGTCACATCCTTGCCATCAAGAGTGACGCGCAGGTCCTTCATGGGGGCGGAGGTGGTGCCCACCACGATAAGGCGCTTACCCGGGTTGATCACTCCGCCCGCCGGGGGCTGCAGTGGATCAACCGTGGGGCGGGTACCGACCAGCGAAAACGCGAACACCGCGATGCCCGCGATGGCGAGCACGCCGGCCGCAATCATTGCGATAAATCCGCCCCGTGTTCCGAGCCCGCGCATGTTCCCCGATTCAGGCCTCTGAGGGCGCGCACACTATCAGCGGCCTCCGGGTACTCCTCCTCTCCGGAAGGGCGATCACAGCGCACAACGTTCCGGTGGAACACGGGCCCCGCGGGGCTGTCAGGAGGCCAGCTGGTGAAGCAGTTGCAGCACGCCGCCGGTACCCGAAACGGCCACGTCGGCAGCCGCACGCACTGCTGATCCAACCTCGGGCTGGTCGGCCACCACGCAGTGGGCGTGGTCAAGCACGCCGATGGTCTGCAGGTCGTGCAGGGCCCGCCAGGCATCGATATCGGTGCGATCGTCGCCCACGTACAGCGCCGTGCGTGCGCCGCACACCTGGATGATCTGGCGCACAACCGTCCCCTTGTCCACATCAACGTCGGGCAGCACCTCCACAACCATTCGCCCGTGACGTACGCGAAGCCCTGCGCTCACTGCTGCGCCTGCCACCGGCCCGGCGAGAAATGCCTCTGCCCTCGCCTGGTCGGGTGCCTCCCGATGGTGCAGGCTCACCGAGACGCCCTTGTCCTCCAGCCACACACCGTGGGGTTCCAGCACACTGGGCGGGTGAGCAGCCACAAAGGCGCGCATGGCGGCGGCATGTGGCCGGGCCTGCGGCACCACCTCGGCGTCACCGCCCGGCGGCGCCACCTCCAGCCCGTGGTTTCCGCCCCGGGTGAGGCCGGGTACCGGCACCATTCGGTCCACATCAGCCAGCGCCCGTCCGCTCACCAGACCCACCACCAGGTACCGGTCGCAGAGACGTGCCAGCACATCGAGTACCTCGTCGGGCACGCGGGCATCACCGGCATGGGGCACGATGGGGGCGAGCACGCCATCAACGTCAAACAGCAGCGCGGCCCCGTCGGCGTTTTCACGAAGTGCTCCAGCGATGTCGGCTATCGAATGCTCGGAGGAGGCGGTCATGTGGGGCGAGGCTAACAGCACGTTTACGCGTGATCGCATATGGCGCCTGATGCTGGTGGGGGCAGCGGGCGGCGCATTCTCCGCGCTGTTCGGCGTGGGGGGTGGCGTGGTGATGGTGCCGCTGCTCATCTTCCTGTGCGGATACGGATCGCGGGCCGCCACCGCAACATCGCTGGCGGCCATCGGCATCGTCGCCCTGTGGGGCGTGATCGCGTACGGCGTTATGGGAGATGTCAACTGGGTGCTCGGTGCACTCATCGGCATCCCCGCGCTCCTCGGCGTAGTTGTGGGCGTGCGGGTGCGGGGTCGCGTGTCGGCCGTCGTCATCTCGCGGGCCTTCGCCGTGGTGCTGGTGGCTGCCGCTGTTCTTCTCGTGGTGAACCCATGACCGCATACGTGATTGCCGCCATCCTCGGCGTGGCAGGGGGCTTTGTCGCTGCCCTGGCCGGGGTGGGCGGGGGCATCCTCTTCGTACCGGCACTCGTCCTGGTACTGGGCCTCAGCCAGGTGGTGGCCGAGGCCACCTCGCTGCTTGCCATCGTCCCTGTGGCAATTCTCGGCACCTGGCAGCAGCGCAGGTCGGGAGAGGTGCGGCTTGCAGATGCAGCCATCATCGGCGCCGGTGCCCTCATTACTGCCTTCGCCGCGGCATACGTGGCCAGCAACTTGGCGCAGGATGTCCTGCGCCTGCTCTTTGCAGCGGTCATGGTCATCATCGCGGCGCGCATCTGGTGGGGTGCCGAGCGCGATGCGAAGGCGGGTTAGCCCCCGCCTCGACCGATCCCCCTTCCCACCGGCACCTTCATAAGGAATCATGCCGCAGCCCGGCCAGTGATTTACGTTAAGGATGATTGCCTGATGACTACTTCTCCCGACGTGATCGCCTCCCCTGTGCGCCGCCCTCGTGGCCGTCCCCGTAACCCGGACGTCGAGGGTGTTGTGCTGTCGGCCGTACGCGACCTGCTCGTGGAGCAGGGAGTGGCCGGCTGCACCATTGCTGCTGTGGCACAGCGCGCGGGCGTGGGAAAGGGCACCATCTACCTGCGCTGGCCCGATCGGGAGTCCCTGATCGTCGATGCGCTGATGGAGCGCCTCATTGATCTTGAGCCACCCGACACCGGATCGGTGCGCGGCGACCTCGTGGATGTGTTGGGCGCATTCGTGCATGGGCTTCGCGGTGACAACAGCCCGTTGTTCGCTGCCGCCATCGGCGACCTCTCCCGCTCACCCAGGCTTCAGGCCCTGTACCTCGAGCACATCGTGGGCCCGTTCGATGCCGCCATCCGCGACATCCTCAGCGTGGGCATCACCCGGGGGGAGATTTGCAGAGATGCAGATATTCATCTCTCCACGCAGTTGCTGCTCGGGCCGCTTGTCATCCAGGGGCTTATCTGGCAGCAGCATCTCAAGGAATACGGCAGCCATTTGCGTACGCCCTATATCGGCACCACGCCGTATCCGCGCTCCTCGCCGCTGATCGCGCGGCGCGATGCCTGGCCGCCGACCGGCGGCGTGCCCGGCTCCGATCTCGATTTCATGCGCAAGCAGCACCTCGATCCGTTTGATGTCGAGTTCGGCATTTTGCAGGTGCTCGATCTCTTCATCTTCTCGCAGCAGAACCTGGAGTTCGGCGCCGCGATCCAGCGCGCCATCAACGACTGGCAGCTGGCGTTCTGGGCGCATCGCGATCCCAGGCTGAAGGCATCGATCCTGGTCGGGCAGGACGGCTCCGACCTCGGTCTTGCCGAGATCGAGCGCTGCGCCAAATCAGGCGAATACATCCAGATCAACGTCTCGCCGCGCGCCAACGAGCCGCTCGGCCGCCGCCGCTACTGGCCGATCTACGAGCGCGCGCAGGCGCTCGATCTGCCGCTCGGCATCCATGTCGGCGGCTATGGCGGGCACGCGCCGACCGGCGGCGGCTGGCCGTCCTATTACTGCGAAGAGCACCAGTCCAACGCGCACACCGTGGCCTCGAACCTCACGAGCCTGGTGCTGGAAGGCGTTCCCGAGCGCTTCCCGAAATTGAAGATCGTGTTCATCGAGGGCGGCTTCGGCTGGATCCCCGCGACGATGTGGCGGATGGACCAGCACTTCGAACGCTTCCGCAGCGAGGTGCCGCATCTGAAGCGCAGGCCGAGCGAATATGTGAAGGAGAGCTTCTGGTTCACGACCCAGCCGATCGACGAGCCCGATGAAGCCAAGCACCTGCGTCAGCTGATCGAGTGGGTCGGCATCGACCGTCTGCTGTTCTCGTCGGACTATCCGCACTGGGACTATGACGACGCCCGCTACGCCTTCAAGACGCCGCTGACGGACGCCGAACGGCGCAAGATCTTCAACAGCAACGCGCGTGCGGTTTACAAATTCTAGGACTGAGATGACCCGTCACATCGTCGCGCGCACCAGCGAAATACCTGCCGGCGGCAACAAGGTGTTCGGCATCGAGGGCCGCGACATCGTCGTGTTCCACGTCAACGGCGAGTTCTTCGCGCTGCTCAACCGCTGCCCGCATGAAGGCGCGCCGCTGGAGAAGGCCGCCTGCGTCGCGCGCCTGACCTCGCCGGAGCCCGGCATCTATCAGCGCGACCGTGTCGGCGAGATGCTGCGCTGTCCGTGGCACGGCTGGGAGTTCGACATCCGCAACGGCCAATCCTGGTTCGACCCGAAGCGGTTCAGGATCCGCTCCTATCCGGTCGCGGTCGAAAGCGGCGCGGAGTTGCAGAAGGGCCCTTACGTCGCCGAGACGTTTCCGGTGCACATCGAGGACAATTACGTGATCGTCGAGGTTTGACCGTTATTGCGATATTTGCAATAATGAAGTTCCTACGACGGTCATTATAATCATCGATGCAATGAGCCACCTTGAGGTCGCGGTCGGGAATGGCCCCGTCCACGACATGAGGAACGGCACCATGAAGCTCTATCACTTCGCGCTCTCCGGTCACGCACATCGCGCCCGCCTGTTCATCTCCCTGCTCGGAATTCCGCATGAGTTGGTCGAGGTCGACCTCGGGTCCGGAGCACACAAGACGGCGGAATTCCTGGCGCTCAATCCGTTCGGCCAGGTGCCGGTGCTTGACGACGACGGCACGATCATCGCGGATTCCAACGCGATCCTGGTCTACCTCGCGACCAAGTTCGGCCGCACCGACTGGCTGCCCCAGGATGCGAAGGGCGCCGCGACGGTGCAGCGCTGGCTCTCGGTCGCCGCCGGCGATCTCGCCTTTGGTGCCGCCGCGGCGCGGCTCATCACCGTGTTCGGCGCGAAGTTCAATCCGGACGACGTGATCGCGCGCGCCCATGTGATGCTGAAGCGGCTCGAGGCTCATCTCGCCGATCGCGACTGGCTGGTTGGCGCGCAGCCGACCATCGCCGACGTCGCACTCTACAGCTATTTGTCGAGCGCGCCGGAAGGCAATGTCGATCTCTCCGCCTATCCGCACGTCAACGCGTTCCTGCGCCGGATCGAGGCGCTGCCGGGCTTCGTGCCCTTTGCCAAGACCCGCGTCGGTCTGTCCAAAGCTGCGTGATGTGCTGAGCGGGCGCGTCCCAGGGCGCGCCCGTGCAAGCCCGAAAGGGAGGGCAAGGCAATGAGCGACAGGCGAACCATGAGCAAGCTCGCGGCCTGGCATGCCGGCGAGAAGGCGATCCAGCAGCGGGTCGGCGTCGCCGAGAAGATGGAGGCGGTCGGCCAGCGCGCGGTGCGCGATTACATGCCCGACCAGCATCGCGATTTCTTTGCGCAGATTCCTTTCATCGTGGTCGGCAGCGTGGACCGGAGCGGCGACGCGTGGGCCTCCTTGCTGGCCGGCCGGCCCGGCTTCATCGCCTCGCCGACATCGCGCAGCCTCGAGATCGCTGCACGGCCTGATCCAAGCGATCCCGTCAGTGAAGGCATGCGCGAGAGCGATGCCGTCGCGTTGCTGGGCATCGAGCTGCACACGCGGCGGCGCAACCGCGCCAACGGGCTGCTCCGTGCATCGTCCGGCCAGGCGCTGAGCTTCGAACTCGATCAGAGCTTCGGCAACTGCCCGCAATACATCCAGCTCCGCGATTTCGCTTTCGTGCGCGAGCCGGATCAGCCGTTCACCGGCGAAATCGAGACGAACACGGCGCTCGATCAGGCCGCGCGCGACATGATCCAGGCGGCAGATACGTTCTTCGTGGCGTCCTATGCCGAGCGCGAGGACCGTCGCCAGGTCGACGTCTCGCATCGCGGCGGCAGAGCAGGCTTCGTTCGCGTCGCCGCCGACGGCACGCTCACCATTCCGGATTTCGCCGGAAACCTGTTCTTCAACACGCTCGGCAACATCCTCGTCAACGGCAAGGCTGGACTGGCCTTCGTCGATTTCGAAACCGGCGACATGCTGCAACTGACCGGCGATGCCGAAGTGATCCTGGATTCGCCCGAGATCGCGGCGTTCCAGGGTGCCGAACGGCTGTGGAGTTTTCGGGCCCGCCGTGTGGTGCGCAGGCGCGGCGCGTTGCCGCTGCGCTGGGCGTTCCGCGCCGAAGGCTGGTCGCCGAATGCATTGATGACCGGCGACTGGGCGCAGGCCGCAGATCGCATCCGCGCAGCCGAGCTTGCGACGCAGTGGCGTCCCTTCAAGGTCGCCAGAATCGTCGACGAGAGCCGCTCGATCCGCTCGTTTCATCTGCAGCCGGACGACGGCGCGGGGCGGCTGCCGCACCGGGCGGGACAGCATTTGCCGATCCGCATCGCGCTCCCCAACGCCGACAAGCCGACCATCCGCACCTATACATTGTCGGTCGCGCCGTCGGACGGCATGTACCGCATCAGCGTGAAGCGTGACGGCGTTGTGTCGCAGCATCTGCACGACGCCATCCGTGTCGGCGACATCATCGAGGCGCGCGCGCCGGCCGGTGGTTTCACGATCGATGCGCGCGAGAAGCGGCCGGCGGTGCTGCTCGCCGGCGGCGTCGGCATCACGCCGCTGCTCGCGATGCTGCGCCACGTGGTCTATGAGGGGCTGCGCACCCGCGGCATCCGGCCGATCTTCCTGTTCCAGGCCGCGCATGCCAAGGCGGAACGTGCGTTCGGCGACGAATTGCAGCAACTGGCTGCGGCCGCCGGCGGCGCGGTCCGGATCATCCGCGTGCTCAGCGACGTCGATGGCGCCGAACAAGGCACGGATTACGACGCCGCGGGGCGGATCGACATGGCGCTGCTGTCGCGTGTCCTGCCGTTCAACGACTACGATTTCTATCTGTGCGGGCCGCCGCAGTTCACCCAATCGCTCTATGAAGCCCTGCGCGACTACAACATTGCCGATCGCCGGATTCACGCCGAGGCATTCGGGCCATCCTCGCTGGCCAGGACGCCGGACGTGGCCGCGCCGGTGTCGCCGCGCCGGCCGGCCGCGACCGCGCCGGTCCCGGTCGCCTTCACCGCATCGCTGAAGGAAGCGCGCTGGACGCCGGAATCCGGAACGCTGCTCGAACTGGCGGAAGCACGCGGCCTCAGTCCTGCCTTCAGTTGCCGGGAAGGCAATTGCGGAACATGCCGGACGAAACTGCTGGCGGGTGCCGTGACCTATCAGAAGCAGCCGACCGCCGCGGTGGCCGATGACGAGGTGCTGATCTGCTGCGCCGTGCCGGCGAAGCCGGAAGCGGAAGGCGAGGAGCGGATCCAGCTCGATCTCTGACCGGCCGGGCGCTTCAAATCGCCTCACGATTCAGGCGAGCAGGCCCAGCACCTGGTCGATCACGGCCTTCACCTGCTTCGAATCCGGCGTCTGGTGCGCGAGCGCCATCAGTCCGGCATGCACCACCATGACCGTGTGCGCGGTGACGTCGGGATCGAAGCCCTTCTTGAACTGGGCGCGGTCGGCGCGCAGCCGCGTGCGCAACAGCTCCTCGAGCCGCCGGTTGTAGCGCTCGATGCTCTTGCGGAGCGCGGCCTGATCGAGCGAGCCGTCGGTCGCCGAATTGATCGACAGGCAGCCGCGCTGCCCCTTCTCGCCCGAGCAATACGGGATGAAGCCGGTCAGCCACTGCCTGATCGCCTCCCGGGCCGGCCCCGGCTGCGCCAGCACGCGCTCGGCCCAGCCGAGGATGCCGTCGTGATAGCGGTCCAGCACCCGCAGGAACAGCGCGTGCTTGTCGCCGAACGCTGCATAAAGGCTCGGCTTCGCGATCCCGCTCGCCGCCGTGATCTCGTCGAGCGAGGTCGCCTGAAACCCCTTCTGCCAGAATACCTGGCGGGCGATCTCCAGGACGTCGTCCGGATCGAAACTGCGCGGCCTTGCCATGGTGCTGTTTTATGTACTCCCGCGTCCGATGTGAAGCCTTCACCTTACCGTGAAGGCAAATCCAGTCATTGACGTTGCCCATATTCTGTACTTACAAGTATAGAATAAAATCGGGAGATAGTGCCATGAAGGCGGTTCAGGTGGTTGCGTTCGGACGTCCGGCGGAAGCGGTGAGACTCAACGAGGTGCCCGATGTCGGCAGCCCCGGGCCGAACGAGGTGGTGGTCGCGGTCGAGGCCGCGCCGATCAACAACTCGGACTTCATGATCATCGCAGGGCGCTACGGTTACCTGCCGACGCCGCCGGCGACACTCGGGATCGAGGGTGTCGGGCGCGTCATCGCTGCGGGCGCGCAGGTCAAGAACCTCAGGGAAGGTGACCGCACGCTGATCCCGTTCACGATCCCGACCTGGACCGAACGGCTCAAGTTCACGCCGTCCTGGCAGCGTCCGTTGCCCGAAGCTGCCGACATCCAGCAGCTATCGATGATCGCGGTCAATCCGGCGACCGCCTATCTGCTGCTGACCGATTTCGTCAAAATCCCGCGCGGCGGCTGGGTGATTCAAAACGGCGCCAATTCGGCGACGGCGCGCGCGGTGATCGCCATCGCCAGGTCGCTTGGGCTCAAGACGGTCAACATCGTCCGCCGCGAGGAAGTCGTGGATGAAGTCAAGGCGGTCGGCGGCGATATCGTGCTGGTCGACGGGCCGGATCTTGCCAAACGCGTCGCCAAGGAGACCGGCAAGGCGCCGATCCAGTTGGCGCTCGACGTCGTCGGCGGCGCGTCGGCCTTGAACCTGATGAACTGCCTGGCGCCGAAGGGTGTGCTCGTCATCTACAGCGCGATGAGCGGACAGCCGTTCTCCGGCTCGGCCTTGAGCGTGATCTTCAACGAGGTGTCCGTGCGCGGTTTCTGGCTCGCCCACTGGGGCAAGACTGCGACCGACGAGGCGCTGGCCACGATGTACGACCATCTCGTGCCGATGGTTGCCTCAGGGGCGATCAGCGCCCCGGTGGTCGGGAGCTATGGCCTCGAGGGATTTGCGGAAGCCATTGCGAAGGCGGCGGCATTCAAGGGCAAGGTGATCTTCACGCCGAACAAGGCCTGAACAAGCTCACGCGTGCTTGCCCGCCCGCTGCGGCAGCGCGAAGACCAGGGCCGCGATCGCAACGAAGATCGCGGTGCCGACGAGATAACCGAGATTCATCGACATCGTGACCGCATCGCCGCCGGTTTGGCCGAGCGTCGTGGCGAGAATCTTGATGATCCAGAAGCCCAGCGTGACGGCGGGAACCTTGCCCGTGCGCTCCGCGGTGGTGTTGTCGAGCAGCATATCCATGGGGTGGTCACTCCAAGATTCGTCACTTCGAGATACACCGCCGGCGGTCGATGCCGCCGGCGGGTGGTCAAATGATGGACGACGGGATCAGGCCTTCATCTGGTCCATGATCGAGAGCAACTCGGCGAGCGCCTTCCTGCATTTGGCGGCGTCCGGATTGGTCTCACGCACCGCCTCGAGCGCGCGATCGATCGCCTTGTCGACCGTGTGCCAGTCCGCGGCCGCGCGCGGCTTCAAGCCGGCTTCCGCTTCGTCCCATTTGGTTTCGAGATCCTTGATCCGCGTCTTGGCGCCGGCGAGGTCTCCCTTGTCGACAAGTGCTGCGACATCGGCGGCGATGCTGCGGAACGGCGTCAGGTCGCCGAGTTTGGAGGCGGCGGCTTGCGCGCGTGGCAGCAGGGTCAGGCCTCCGCTCGCATGCGGAAATGGTGAAGTCACCACGAGAGCGTGGATTGCGGCAAGTGCGAGGATCGTTCTGTTCATTGTGGTTCTCCTGTTAGGGTTGCTTCGGCGGACGACCTCTTGGACGGGCGGCGAACTCATGCGCGGGGTGATGCTTCGGGGGTTCGCTCGCTGCCGTCTGCGAACGAGAGCCAGCCGACCAGCGCGGCGATCACCGCGAGGAAGGCGAGGCTGGTGTAGATCGTGCCGAAGCCGAGGCCGCCATAGTCGCGGGATTGCGACAGCATGTCGCCGAACGAGGCGCCGAGCGGCCGGGTCAGGATGTAGGCGATCCAGAACGCCAGCACCTCGTTGGCGCCGAGCGCGTAGGCAGCAGTGACGCCTGCGATCAGCGCCATGAACACCACGACGCCGACGTTGAAGCCGAGGCCCAGCGCTTCGGTGGCAAGGTCGCCCGCGGCGGTCCCGAGCGCGAAGGTGAACAGGATCGCCGCCCAGTAGAACAATTCGCGCCGCGTGGTCACGATGCTGTGGATCGACAATGTCCGCTCGACCGCGAACCAGATCGCAAAGGTCGCCGCCAGCGCGGTCGCGAACAGCGCCGTGCTGACGTAGAGGCTGATCTCGAGCTTGTCGGTCAGCGCATCGGTGATCTGCGTGCCGACGATGCTGACGAGCACGACCGTCAGCCAGTAGACCCATGGCACGTATCGGCCCATCCGCAGCTGGACAGCCAGCACGGCCGCAAGCAGGGCCGCCATGATCAGGCCGGTCACGCTTGTGCCAAGGCCGACATGGACGGCGAGATAATCGGCGCCGGTCTCGCCGACCGTGGTCGACATGATCTTGATCAGCCAGAACACGAGGGTGACTTCGGGGACCTTGTTCAGCATGCTGCGGCCGATGCGTCGGGTAACCTGCACGGTGGTGAACTCCGCTGTGGGATCGCCGGCGGTTCCGCCGGATTCGACACGGAGCGTGCCCTACGAGACTTAGCTCCGGCTTAGCCGGGCCGCGTGGCCGCCACGCAGGCGCCGAAAGCCCTAAGTTCCGGCTAAGTCGAAGCTGATATGATCGCGCTTGTGTCGCGGGTTGCGCGATACGAAGCAGTTTCGCCGGGTGGAGCTCCGGCACGGATCGGGATGGACGGACGGGCGATGCGGGTGCTCTTGGTCGAGGACGACAGGATGATCGGCGCCGCCGTCGTCGAGGCGGTGCGGGATGCCGCCTATGCCGTCGACTGGGTGCGCGATGGCGATCTCGCCGTCGAAGCCAGCCGCAGCGAGACCTACGATATCGCACTGCTCGACCTCGGACTGCCGTTGACCGACGGCCTCGACGTCCTCAAGGCGATCCGTGCGGCCTCGATGCGCCTGCCCGTCATCATTCTCACCGCGCGCGACGCGCTTGACGATCGCATCCGGGGACTCGATCTCGGCGCCGACGACTACCTGGTCAAGCCGTTTGAGATCGCGGAATTGCTGGCGCGCATGCGTGCGGTGTTGCGGCGCGAGGGCAGCGGATCGGCGCCGGTGCTGACCAATGGCGAGCTGCAACTGGACCCGGCAACGCGGGAGGCCGCCTTCGGTGGAGAAAAAGCCGTGCTCAGCGCCCGCGAGTTTGCCCTGCTTCAGGCGCTCTTGAACCGGCCGGGAACGATCCTGTCCCGTGCCGAGCTCGAACGCCAGATCTATGGCTGGAGCGAGGAGGTCGAGAGCAACGCAGTCGAGTTCCTGATCCACGCGGTGCGCAGAAAGCTCGGCGCGTCAGCGATCAGGAACGTGCGCGGCGTCGGATGGATGGTGGATCGTTCGAGATGATGGGATCGCTGCGCGGGCGCCTGTTCGTTGGACTCACGGCGATCATTCTGCTGACGGGCGCCGTCGGCGGAATCCTGGCGTACCGATGGGCCTACAGCGAAGCGATCGAGATGCAGGACTCCGTCCTGATCCAGATCGGCAGCTTCGCGCTGAGCGCTCCGCTCCGGCAAAGCCGCCCGGTCACCGGTGTCGATGCGGAAGCCGAGGTCGCCGTCGTCGAGTTGGGCGAGGCGCCGCGCGGCGCCACTGACGATCGCCGGCTGTGGGGCCTGACGGATGGGCTGCACAATGACGTCTATCACGGACAGCCGGTCCGCGCGCTGCTTCGGACGCGGTCGGACGGCAGCCGCTTTGCGGTGACGCAGCAGACCGAGATCCGCACCGAGATCGCAGGAGACATGGCGGTGCGCACGCTGTTGCCGATCGCCGCGCTGGTGCCGTGCCTGCTGCTGATGACCGCATTGGTGATCGCCCGATCGTTCCGCCCGATGTTGCGCCTCGCCGGCGATCTCGACGCCGGCAGGGTGGACGACATCGGCGCGCTGCCCGCAACCGGCACGCCAAGCGAGCTCCGGCCGTTCCTTGGCTCGATCAACGGATTACTCGGGCGGACGCGCGTCATGATGGATCAGCAACGGCGCTTCATCGCCGACGCGGCCCATGAACTTCGAACGCCGGTCACCGCGCTCAGCCTGCAGGCGGAAAACCTTGCCTCGCTCGACATGCCCGCGGAGACGCGCGAGCGGCTCGATGCGTTGAAGAGCGGCATGCGGCGCACCAGGCATCTCCTCGAGCAACTCTTGGCGCTGGCGCGTCAAGACGCTGCGCCATCTGCCGTAAGCGCCGCGGTGGAATTGGACAAGATCGCAAAGGGTGTCGTCGCCGATCTGCTGCCGGAGGCGGCGGCTCGCAACATCGATCTCGGTTTCACGACCGTCGAGGCGGTCGCCGTGAACGGTGATCCGATGTCCCTGACCTCGGCGGTCCGGAACCTGGTCGAGAACGCGATCAAGTTCACGCCCAATGGCGGCGCCGTCGATCTCAGCGTCCATCGCGAGGACGCCATGGCGGTCATCCAGATCGAGGACACCGGGCCGGGGATTCCGCCGCAGGATCTGGCGCAGATAGGCGAGCCGTTCTTTCGCGGCGGCCAGCCGAGCGGCGAGGGGGCCGGGCTCGGGCTCTCGATCGTGAAGCGGATTGTGGATCGTGCCACGGGTTCGATCCTGTTCGAGAATGTGACCGGCGCCGGACGCTCGGGCCTGCGCGTGACCGTCAAGCTGCCGGTGGCCGATCCGTAAGGCCAGGCGGCCGCTCTGAGGCTATGTCCCCGCAGTAGGGCGGGCTCGGCGCATGCTCAGGGAACGCGACCGGGCTGCTTCCTTCAAGCATTGGGATCGTTCGCATTGGGATAGAATAGCTGCTGGCCGTTGATCTTGTAGCCGGCGATCGCGCTCTGTCCTTCCGGCGAAATCAGAAAGTCGATGAAGCGCTGGCCGGCTTCCTTCTTCACCGTGGGATGCTTGGCCGGATTTACCAGCATCACGCCGTACTGATTGAACAGCCGCTTGTCGCTTTCGACCAGAACTGTCACGTCGCCGCGATTCTGGAACGCCAGCCACGTGCCGCGGTCGGACAGCAAATAGGCGCTCGACGCCGAGGCCATGCTCAGCGCCGCACCCATGCCCTGGCCGATTTCCTTGTACCAGGAGCCGCGGTCGTTCGCGATGTCGATGCCGGCTTCTTTCCAAAGCCTCAGCTCGGCAATATGGGTGCCGGAATGATCGCCACGGGAGACGAACGGCGCGGCTCTGGTCTTGATGGTTTGCAGCGCGGCGAGGACACCCTGGCCCTTGATGCCTGCCGGATCGTCCTTCGGACCGACGACGACAAAGTCGTTGTACATCACGGGATAACGTTTCACGCCGTACCCCTCCGCAAGGAACTTCTCCTCAGCCGATCGGGCATGCACGAACACGACGTCGGCATCGCCGCGGCGCGCGGTGTCGAGCGCCTGACCGGTGCCTTGTGCCAGCACCTTCACCTCGAGGCCCGTCTTCTGCTTGACGATCGGGAGCAGGTAGCTGAACAGCCCGGAATCCTGGGTGGACGTCGTCGACGCCACGACAATGGTCTGATCTTCCGCCCAAGTTGGATGCGTGACGGTCTGCCCGCCAAGCACGGCAAGCGCGATGATTGCGAGGATACGGAGTGAGCCGAGGCAGTGCTTCATGCGGGCGATCTCCCTTGAACGACGATATTGTTTGGGGCTTCAGCGACCGGCCAAGATGCGTCCAATCAGGAAGCTCAATGCGCTCACGGTCATCGACAGGATGACGAGGATGATGCCAAGCGCCAGCGCAAGGCTTAGCTCTCCCTTGCTCGTCTCCAATGCGATGGCTGTGGTCATGGTGCGGGTATGCCCGCGCACGTTGCCGCCGACGATGATGATCGCGCCGACCTCTGCGATCGCCCGGCCGAAAGCCGCGAGAAACGCGGTCAATAGCCCGTCGCGTCCGATAGCCATGAGCGTCCAGGTGGCACGCAAGCGCGAGGCGCCGTCGACGAGAAGGGCATCGCCGTAACGAGCCCAGACACCCACCATCGTCCGGTGCACCAGCGCAATGACGATCGGAATGCCGAGAATGGCCTGCGCGATCACCATGGCGGTCGGCGTAAACAGAATCCCCAGCGCCCCCAACGGCCCCGATCGGGACAGCAGCAGGTACACGGCAAGTCCCACCACCACCGGCGGCAACCCCAACAGCGCATTGACGACGACGATCAACGCAACCCTGCCCCGGATCCGGTAGATGGCCAGCGCTGTGCCCATCGGCGCCCCGATCGCGAAGGCAACGAGGCTCGCCGTCAGGCTGACGCCAAGCGACAGGCCGACGATCTGGCGTAGCTCCGGATCAAAGTGGCCGATCAGGCCGGCAGCCAGTTCCAGCGCTTGGGTGAAATCATTCATGGTCTCTTACTAAGCCAGACCTCAGCAAATAAGCAAAATCATCGAGGTCTTGAGACCCGCCCCGCTTACCGCTACCAGTGCGATCCGGAAGCAATGCCAAGCGCATTGGAGATAAGGACGGTTCTCATGGCAAGCACGACGGCGGAGCTCGAAGCGCTCCTGATGCAGCGGTCGCTGACCGATCCGCAGCTTTTGGCGACGGCGGAGGCGGCGTCGGACTTCCGGATCCTGCCCGATGCCACCGTCATCAAGATCGGCGGGCAGAGCGTGATCGACCGCGGCCGTGCCGCCGTCTACCCGCTGGTCGACGAGATCGTCGCCGCGCGCAAGGCGCACAAGCTGCTGATCGGAACCGGCGCCGGCACCCGCGCCCGGCATCTCTATTCGATCGCGGCCGGGCTGCGGCTGCCGGCTGGCGTGCTGTCGCAGCTCGGCGCCTCGGTCGCCGACCAGAACGCGGTGATGCTGGGCCAATTGCTCGCCAAGCACGGCATCTCCGCGGTCAGCGGCGCCGGCCTGTCGGCCGTGCCGCTGTATCTCGCCGAGGTCAACGCCGTGATCTTCAGCGGCATGCCGCCCTATGGCCTGTGGATGCGGCCTGCGCCCGAGGGAATGATCCCGCCCTACCGCACCGACGCCGGTTGCTTCCTCGTCGCCGAACAGTTCGGTTGCAAGGCGATGATCTATGTGAAGGACGAGAACGGCCTCTACACCGCGAACCCCAAGACCTCGAAGGGCGCGACCTTCATTCCGAAGATCTCGGTCGCGGAGATGAAGGCCAAGGGCCTGCAGGATTCGATCCTCGAATTCCCGGTGCTCGACCTGCTCGCCAGTGCACGCCATGTCCGCCAGGTGCAGATCGTCAATGGCCTCGTCCCCGGCAATCTCACCCGCGCGCTCGCGGGCGAACATATCGGCACCATCATCACCGCGAACTGAGCAGAGACACGACCATGGATGACACCATCAAGCACGTCGCTTCGCCGCTCGCGCGCCAGACCCTGCTCGACGGCGATCTCACCCGTCCCGTCGCCGGCGGACGTTCGATTCCGCTGCTGCCGTGGCTGCAGGTGATCAAGATCGGCGGCCGCTCCATCATGGATCGCGGCCATGAGGCGATCCTGCCGATCGTCGGTGAGCTGCGCGCACTGCTGCCCGAGCACCGCATGCTGATCCTGACCGGCGCCGGCATCCGCGCCCGCCATCTCTACAGCGTCGGCCTCGACCTCGGACTGCCGGTCGGCTCGCTCCAGCCGCTCGCGGCGAGCGAGGCCGGGCAGAACGGCCATATCCTCGGCTGCTTGCTCGCGCCGGACGGCGTGTCCTATATCGAGCATCCGACCATCGCGAGCCAGCTTGCGATCCACCTCTCCGCGTCGCGCGCGGTGGTCGGCAGCGCGTTCCCGCCCTATCACCATCACGAGTTTCCGAACTCGCGCATCCCGTTGCACCGCGCCGACACCGGCGCGTTCCTGCTCGCTGATGCGCTCGGCGCCGCCGGGCTGACGATCGTCGAGGATGTCGACGGCGTCTACACCGACGATCCCAATGGTCCCGAGGGCAAGAAGGCCGAGCTGCTGCGTGAGACGAGCTTCGCCGATCTCGCCAGGCTGAAGGGCACGCTGCCGTTCGATCCCGCGCTGCTCGAGGTGATGGCCAATGCCAGGCACATCGAGCGCGTGCAGGTCATCAATGGTCTGGTTCCCGGCCGGCTCACCGCGGCGCTGCGCGGCCAGCATATCGGCTCAATCATCCGCACCGGCGCGCGGCCGGCGTAACACGAGCCGCAGACTCTGCTTCACCTCTCCCTGTAAGAATGGGGCGAGGGAGTCGAATGCCGCCAGAGCGATTACTTGATCGTGGCGTGCACGGTGATGACGGAGGTGCCGGAGGCCTTCGGCCCTTGACCCGTCGCCTTGATGGCAAAGCTGTCATTGCCCTTGTACTTGGCTTTCGCCCGGTACTCGAAGGTCGTCGCGTTGATCTTCTTCAATTTGCCATAGGCCGGCTTCTGCGAGATCGACGAATCCGTCACCGTGCCGCGGATCCCGATCGGGATCTGGCAGCTTTCGCCTGAGGCGATATCGATATCGCCGGTCGAGTTTTCGCCCCAATCCGCCAATGTCGCCGACATCGAGCATTCCGGTATGAGCTGCGCGGCGGAGGCCGGCGTGACTCTTGATACTGCAAGGATGAGCGCCACTGCGGCGACCACGATACACGGTTTCATGCAAGGCCCACTGCTGAAGGTTTTCGGCGCTTGAATCCTGCAACGCGGGAGCAGGGCAGGCAAGGGCTTCGCCGCACCCGAGCGGCATGTGTTGAAATGCTTCGAGGCTTGTTGTGTCGCAAGACGCTACCGCTGGCTCGCTTGAGGTTTCGACCTTGCGCCGGCCAGCGCCGGGGGGACCGCCAGGAGCAGGCAAACCGATTCCACCAGCAGCTCATGTGCGCGGTCGACGATGTCGTCCAGCGAACTCGTCTTGGCGAACATCGCCTGGGCTTCCGCCAGCAACCGCTCTCGCGTCGGGACGCTGGGCAGATGCAGGTCGGCACGGTGCTGCAACAGAGCAAGCGCCTCCCGCACCGACAATCCGGTTTCGTGCACCGACGTTCTGATGGCCTGCGCGATGTATTCGGGATTGAAGCGGCTGGCGAGCTGTTCGGCCGTTCGCTTGACCACGCGCGATCCCAGGCGCTGCTCGTTGCGGAGCACCTGCGCGGGCGGCGCCTTCAGCTCCCGGACGATGCCGAGCCAGGACAACGCCACCAGGACATAATAGGTCGCATCGATCTCCCACCACCGGAAGCCTTGCCGCGCACTGCTCTGGTAGGCGTGATGATTGTTGTGCCAGCCCTCGCCCATCGTGAACAGGGCCAGCAGCCAATTGTTGCGGGAGTCGTCGCCCGTCACATAGCGCTTGCGTCCGTGAGCATGCGCAAGCGAGTTGATGCAAAACGTCGCGTGATACACCAGCACCGTGCTCCAGAAGAAACCGACCACCAGTCCCGGCCATCCGGCAATCAGGAAGCACAGGGCTGCGACCACGATCGCCGGCAAGACCTCCAGCCTGTGCAGCCACATCAACTCCGGATAGACGGCAAAATCCGAAACTTTCGTCAGATCCGTTGCATCATGCTGTCGATAGAAGATCCAGCCGACATGACTGTACACGAAGCCCTTATGCCGGGGTGAATGCACATCGTGCTCGGTATCCGAATGAAGATGGTGATGCCGATGTTTCGCGGCCCACCAAAGCACGCTTTTCTGGGCGCTGCTTTGGGCAAGGAATGCCAGGATGAATTGAAACGTCCGGCTCGTCGCGTAAGCCCGATGCGAGAAGTAGCGATGATAGCCGGCGGTGATCGCAAACATGCGCAGCCAGTACAGCGCGACGCAAATTGCGATCGCCTGCCATGAGACGCCGGTCCAGATCGCCGCCAGACACCCCGCGTGGACCAACACAAACGGCAGGACCTGCGGGTACATGATGTCGTCGTGCTGGTCTGGATCGATATTGGTGGACACGCGCGTGACCTCAGTTGCTTCGATGCGCGGGCCGCCGGGCAGGGCGGCCTTTGCGCGCTGTAATAGGTAGAACCCCACAGCCGGTAGACAAGTCGCGGGGTCGCGAAACCAGAGGCTCTGCTAGTCTATCGGTCGTCAAAGCAGCATGGCGCCGATTGCCGCAGCTCATGCCGCGCGCAGATTTTCCGCTGGATGGGGACACCGGCGCTACTCCTTCTTCGCCGTCAGTCCGTCGACCATCGCGCGCGTCAGTGTCGCGATCTCGCTGCGCAGCTGGTCGATCGGCACGGCGATCAATTTGTGCTCCAGCCCGAGCGCGACCATGCCGTGCACGGCGGAGAACAGGCTGCGTGCGGTGACGCCGAGCTGCGCCGGCGAGCGCTGCGGAAACAGTGCTGCGAGCGGCTTGTAGATGTGGCGGAACAATTCCATCTGCTCGGTGATCGCCCATTCCGGCACCGGCTTGCCGGGCTGCATGCGATGCTCGAACAGCGCTCGCCACAGTTCGAGATTGTCGGCGGCGAAGTCGCAATAGGCGACCGCGATCCGCACCAGCATCTCGCGCGGCGCCGCCGCTCCGCCGATCTCCGCCAGCGACAATGAGGCATCCAGCCGGGCCAGCGTGCGTGAGCCGACGCGCAGGATCAGCTCGTCGACATCCTCGACCAGATTGTAGACGCCGCCATTGGCGACACCGATTTCCTGGGCCAGTTCGCGGGTTTTCAGGCCGCCGAGGCCCTTTGCCGCAATTGCCCGTTCCGCCGCCTCGATCAGCGCTTCGCGTAGTTTTGCTCGTCGTTCCAATGCCTTGGACATGTTTCACCCGTCGTTAACCGCAACCTTGAGCGTCGCTCAAATAATACTTGAGCAATGCTCATTATATGGTACAAGAGATTCATGAGCGATGCTCATAACAGGGAGCGACCAAATGTTCAAAACCGTTTTGACAATTTTCCGCGGCAGCGTGGCGGCAGCGGAAGAGGAACTGCAAGACCGGACCGCGCTGGTCGTCCTCGACCAGCAGATGCGTGATGCCGCCGCCGCCGTCGACCGCTCGAAGCGGACGCTGGCCCTCGCGATCGCCGGCGACGCGCAGGAGGGCCGCCGGCTCGACGCCACCAACACCCGGATCGCCGATCTCGAGGTGCGCGCATCGGCGGCGCTCGAGGGCGGCCGGGAAGACCTCGCGCGCGAAGCCGCGCAGGCGATCGCCAACCTCGAAGCCGAACGCGATGCCGCGATGACCGCGCGCACGCTGTTCGCCACCGAGATCACCCGGCTGAAGCGCCACGTCGCCAATGCCGAGGCGCGCATTGCCGAGCTTGATCGCGGCCGGCGCCTCGCCCGCGCGTCCGAGGCGGTGCGTTCGCTGCGCCGGAGCGGCATCGAGGCGGCGCGGCCCTACGAATCAACGCTGCCGGAAGCGGAAGCGACGCTGAAGCGGCTGCGCGAGCGGCAGATCGAGATCCAGGCGGCCGACGACGCGCTGTTCGAGATCGATACCGCCTCGGGACCGGTCGTCGTCGCCGAGAAGCTCGCGGAGCAGGGTTTTGGCCCACGCATGAAATCGACGGCCGACGACGTGCTGGCGCGGCTCAAGGCCAAGCGCCCGCCCGCCGCCTGAACCTCTCGCCTGCAACTGAACCAACATCAAACCTCGCAAGATCAAGGAGACCACCATGAACCAGACGATCCAACCCCACAGCAGCGGCTGGGTGACCTTCACCTACGCATCCTTCGCGGCTTCCGCCTTCCTCGTCGCCGTCGGCGTGTTCTTCCTGCCGATCGACCTCTGGATGAAGGGCTATCTCACGATGGGCATCGTGATGCTGGTGCAGACCTGCGTCACGCTGACCAAGACGATCCGCGACAATTACGAGAGCGGCAAGTTCGTCAACCGCATCGAGGATGCCAAGGCCGAGCGCCTGCTGATGGAAGTCTCCAAGGCGGCGTGAGCTGGAGGCATGCGAAGCGGCGGGTGTCTTGCACCCGCCGCTTTCGTTGTTCGGACCAACTTGTTCCGTTTCCGGAAGGCCTTGTTTACCCTGCGGCGAGCAGCGTCAGGTTGCGCTCATGGCTCCTTAACAGGGGCGAGTGCAGAGATCGCGCCCGAGGGACAGAGAGAAATGGCGTCCACCGACAATCCTACGCCGGCTTCGCGCGGCAGCTCGGGCTTTGCCAAGGTGCGCGCGGCCTTCGACGGCCTGCGCAACCATGCCGGCTTCTGGCTGAAGGCACTGTCGCAGCCGACCATCGATCTCACCTTGCGCACCCAGGCCGGCCAGCGCACCCGGATCGTCGAATCCCCCGGCCTGTCGCTGCCCAAGGACGAACTCGACGCGCTGGTCGGGCAGCTGCGCATCGTCGCCGCCAAGACGCTGCCCGAGGAGAGCCTGACCTACGGCATCTTCTCCGGCGAGCCCGAGCGGCTGTCGCGCGCTGTCGTCACTTTGATCTCCGAGGAAGACACCGGCCGGCCGATCGCCTTCAATGCGCTGTCGGTGATGGACGTGCCGCTCGACGGCGAGCCCGTTGAAGTGACCCATCTCGGCCTCGTCATGGTCGATCCCGATGTGCGCGGGCAGGGGCTGTCCTGGGTGCTTTATGGCCTGACCGCGCTGGTGCTGTTCGCCCGCGACGGCTTGCGGCCGAAATGGATCTCCAACGTCACCCAGGTGCCGGCGGTGGTCGGCATGGTCAGCGACACCTTCTCGGATGTATTCCCGTCGCCGCTGCCGGGCGCCCGGCAGAGCTTTGCGCATCTGCAGCTCGCGCGGGGCATCATGGCCCGGCATCGCGCGGTGTTCGGTGTCGGCGAGGAGGCCGGCTTCGACGAGGCGCGCTCGGTCATCACCAATGCCTATACCGGCGGCTCGGATGCGCTGAAGAAAACCTTCGAGATCGCACCGAAGCATCGCAATGCCGTCTACAACGAGTTCTGTGAGCGCGAGCTGGATTACGGCCGCGGCGATGACGTGCTGCAGCTCGGCCGCGTCGATCTGGCCGGCGCGCGCCGTTACATCATGAGCGAGGTGCCCTCGGGCTCGCTGCCGGCATTGCTCGCGGCGTCCGCGATGCTGGCGCTGCAACGGCTGGTGTTGCCGGTGGTGTACTGGCTGGACGACAGCCGCGCCTTCGGCACGCTGCGGCCGCGCCGGCAGGACAGCGGGGCGGTGCGATGAACTTCGACTATTACTCCTTCACCGGCCGCAACATCGGCTTCATCGACGAGCACGAGCAGCAGCTGTTGCGCCAGGCGCGGGTGTTCGTCTGCGGCGTCGGCGGCATGGGCGGCGCGGCCTTCATGGCGCTGGCGCGCGCCGGCGTCGGCCGGTTCGTGATCGCCGACATCGACCGCTTCGAGGTCTCCAACCTCAACCGCCAGGTGTTCGCCTTCGCCGACGAGGTCGGCCGCGAAAAGGCGGCGGTTGCCGCGGAAGCCGCCAAACGCATCAACCCGACCATCGAGATCGAGGTGCTCGGCGAGAACTGGACCAGCGAGCTCGCCGGGATCGCCGAACGCTGCCCGGTCATCGTCAACGGCATGGACGACATCGCCGCCGGCGTGCATCTGTACCGGACCGCCAAGCACGCCGAGGCAACCGTGATCGACGCCTATATGTCGCCGCTGCCGTCGGTGATCGTGGTGCGCCCGCGCGATCCGCGGCCCGAGCAGCGCCTCGGCTTTCCCACGCTCGGCAAGGACTGGACTGACATCACCGACGACGACCGCCGCGCCGCGATGCGTGCCGAGATCGAGCACGTGATGCTGCATTCCTCGTCGCGCAACTATGTCGACCTCGCGATCGCCGGCGAGGTCGCGGCCGGCCGCCGCAGCCGGATGTCGTTCGCGCCGATGGTGATCTCGACCGGCATGCTGATGGCCTATGAGGCTGTCGCGCTGATCCTCGGCCGCAGCTCCGGCACCGATTGCCGCGGCTGGTTCCTCAATCCGCACCGGCCGGCGATCGAGAAGCCGCGCAACGCGCTGGTCGCGGCCCTGATGCGTCCGCTGGTGCGGCGCGCGATCGTTCAATTGACGGGCGTCGCATGACCTCCGGGGTGATCGCCGATTCCATCGTCAATCTCTGCGGCGCCATCGGCGTCGCGGTGGCGATGATGACGTTCTATCGGCGCGATCCGAGGAGCCCGCTGACCCGCCGCCTGCTGCTCGCGCTCGGCGTGATCGCGACCCTGTTCCTCGACCGTGGTCTTGCGTGGTGGAGCGGAAGCTTCGTGCTCGATCGCCTCTCGGTGATCCCGGCCGCGCTGATCCCGCTCGGCGCGCTGATCGTCACCGAGGGCATCCTGCGGCGGCACGCGCCGCGCCCGGTCAAGATCGCGGCGCTCGCCGGCGGCATCCTGCTCGGGCTCGGCGGCACGTTCGGGCTGCAGCGCTTCGTGATGCCCTATGCGATCACGCTGGCGCTGTTCCAGCTCGCAGGCTTCGCCACCTGTGCACTGCTGCTGGCGACGCGCGACCGCGCCGCGCTGATGGCCTCCGAGAACCGCAGCATCGGCCGCATGGCGGTCGGCGCGCTGGTGGTGATCCCGTTCATCCTCACCGATTTCCGCACGCTGTTTCCGGACATCCCGGTGCGGCTCGGCGCGCTGGGGGCACTGCTCACGGTCACCGTGATGCTGATTGCTGGCGGCGGCGCCGAGACGCGCCGGCATGGCCTTGCCATGATGGCGCTGCGGCTGATCTCTTCGGGCCTGCTCGGTCTCGCTGCCAGCTTCATGGCGCCTGATGTCGATGCCGCCCAGATGGTCCGGTTCGTCGCGGTCGCGATCGCCGGCGTCCTGACCATCGGCCTGATGACGGACGCGCTGCGGGCACTGTTCGAATCCCAGGAGCCGGGCGTGCTCAACTCGGTCGCGGCGTCGCCGGCGCAGACCCGCGAGCAGCTGATCGCTGAGCTCGCGCGGCATCCGATCTTCGAAAGCGCGCGGCGCTTCCGTGAAGACGAGCTCGGGCCCTACGATCCGCCGCTGCTGCGCGACTTCCTGTCGGCGCGGCGCGTGCTGCGCTCGTCCGAAGCGCCGTGGGGATTGGTGTCGACCGACCCGGCCGCCGAGCGCATCGTGTCGCTGATCTCGGCCAACAACGCCTCCCACGTCATCGTGCTCGGGCATGATCCGCTCGACCTGATCGTGCTCGCCGTGCCGGTGACCGCGGCCGATCCCGCCACCGAAACCGCGCTGGCGCTGGTGCGGCGGCTGCTGGCGCTGACCCCGGAGGCCAAATGACAACAGAGATCCGCGAGGGCGACCGCAAAGCGGCCTTCGACGCCGCGCTCAATGCCTATGGGCCCGACAGTCTCTACGTGCCGCCGCTGTGGAGCGATTTCGACCGGATGTTCGATGCCGCGAAAAACCCGTTCGTCACCGAGGGCCATGGCCGCTATGCGCTTTTTTCAGCGCATCGCGACGGAAAACCGGTCGGCCGCATCGCCGCCTCGATCCACGACGCCTCAAACCGCAAGCACGGCACCCGTCACGGCGCGTTCGGCTTCTTCGACTGCATCGACGACGTCGAAGTGGCCGATGCGCTGCTGCGCGCGGCCGAGCAATGGCTGTCGGCGCGCGGCATGAGCCGGATTGCCGGCAATTTCAATCTGACGGCGATGCAGCAGATCGGCGTCGTGACCGACGGCTTCGACCATGCGCCGTTCACCGACATGATGTGGTCGCCGCCGCATATCGCGCAGCACCTCGAACGCGCCGGTTACTCCGCGACCTTCCCGATGACGACGTTCGAGATCGCACTCGATGGCGGCAAGCCGGAGCAGCTGCTCGGCGACAAGCAGCGTGCGGTGCTGGCCGATCCGGATTTCGTCTGGCAGCCGATCAAGCGTTCCGCCTTCAAGGTGCGGCTGGAGGATGCGCGGCTGATCCTCAATGACGGCTTTGCCGACAACCCGATGTTCGTGCCGCCGACCGCGGCGGAATATCTGTTCCAGGCCGGCGACATGATGTGGATCATCGACAAGCGGATTTCGACCGTGGTCTATCACCGCGGCCGTCCCGCCGGCGCGATCATTGCGATCCCCGACCTCAATCCGCTGATCAAGGCGATCGGCGGCCGCATCGGGCTGACCGCGCCGTTCAAATTCGTGCAGCATCGCATGATGAACACCCGCGCGGTGCTGATCTATCAGTCGGTCTGTCGTGACCTGCACAATCGCGGCCTCAATGGCGCGATGCTCTACCGCACCGCGCTGGCGTTGCAGCAGGCCGGCTACCGCACGCTCGGCGGCACCTGGATCGCGGACATCAATGCTCCGTCGCTGCGCCAGGTCGAGAAGGCCGGCGCCCGGCCGCTGCACCGGCTGCACCTGTTCACCAAGCGGCTGGCTGCGGCATGAGCGAACTGACGCCCGATCTGCTGCGTGAGCTGGTCGCGGAGGCGCGGCTGGCGCCGAGCGTCCACAATATCCAGCCGACGCGCTGGCGCTTGCTCGGCGACGGACGGCTGGCGCTGGTCGACGACACCGGCGTCCGCGCGCCGGTCGCCGACCCCGCGGGACACGATGTGCTGGTCTCGCACGGCGCGGCACTGGAGGGCATGAGCCTCGCCCTCAACCGCCGCGGCCTTGCGATCACGGCCATGACCACCATCGAGCAGCCGCTGTCGCCGCAATATGCCCTGCTCTGCAGTTTTGCGATCAGGCAAGGTGTCGCGCCCGATCCATTGGCCGGCCATGTGGCGCACCGGATGTCGTGGCGCGGCAAATTCACGAAGTCGGCGGATGATCCTGCGCCGCTGGTGCAGCTTGCCGTCGCGCGTGACGATTCGATCTGCATCTGCCATCGCCAGACAATCACGGAGATCGCCGGTTGGGCCGACCAGGCCGAATTCTCCTTTATCCACGGCGACGACTACCGGGCCGAGCTGCTCGGGTGGATGCGGCTGTCGCCCGGTCATCCGCACTATCAGCTCGACGGACTCAATCGCGACGTGCTCGCCATGAACGCGGTCGAGGCCACGGCTGCCCGCTTCGTGCTCGGCAGCCTGTTCAGGCCGCTCGATCGTCTCGGCCTCGCCGCATCGTTGCTTGCCGACCGCGCCAAGACCGCCTCGGCATCGGCGATCGTCCTGTTCTGTCGTCCGGTCGGTGAGGATCCACTCACGACGGGGCGGCATTTCTATCGCAGCTGGCTGGAGATTGACCGCGCCGGGCTCGCGGCATGCCCGATTTCGGCGCTGGCAGATCATCCCGACTTCAACGAGCGGCTGCGCAAGCTCGGCAAGGTCGGTGCCGACCTGCGCCTCGTCAACGTATTCCGCGTCGGCCGGCCGGAAAAACTGCTGAATCCGCGGCATTACCGGATGCCGGTGGATCGCTTGATCGTCTGATCGGTACCCCCTGTCAAAGCTTCACGCGGCCGTGCTAAGAGGCGGCCCGCAAACCAATGACCGGTGGGATGATGTCGAAGCAATCGTTGCGCGAGGAAGCGGAACGCCTGATCCGCGAGACCATGGAAAAACGGAACCTGGTCATCAAGCAGGGCACGACCCGGATCGAGGCGGTCTGCGGCAAGTGCGGCGCGCCGAACCGGGTGCAGGCGGAGAAGGGTCAGACCCGCGTCAAGTTCACCTGCAAGAACTGCGACCACAAGCAGGAAACGCTGTAGGACGCTTCCGTCGTCATTGCGAGGAGCGGAGCGACGAAGCAATCCATCGTTCCGTGCACGCTGCAGCATGGATTGCTTCGCTCCGCTCGCAATGACGCGCCGCGTAGGATGGGTGGAGCGCAGCGATACCCATCATCTCGCCGCGCTCAGCAGAACGAACTCGGTGAGGCGCTGGTGGCGCAGCCCGAGACGCCGGTCCGCGTGCGGGCGAATTAATCCGGACGCGGTGACGTCCCCCGCAGATTCATCCATCGTCGTCATTCCGGGGCAGCCCGAAGGGCTGAGCCCGGAATCCATCGTGCCACAAAGCCTGCGGCCCGATGGATTCCGGGCTCGCG